>JAESFX010000065.1_pt1 | contig 182951 bp, 148 predicted proteins | sample 9269501 | NCBI WGS metagenome assembly JAESFX01 (sample SAMN14515570, study PRJNA621655) | algae metagenome | isolation source: Desmonostoc geniculatum HA4340-LM1 and co-occurring heterotrophs from cave... | place: USA: Maniniholo cave, Kauai, Hawaii | collected 2009-07-28
ACTAGATATTAGTTCTGGATCTGAGCAAGAAGAGGAAGAGCCACAAGATTGAATTCCCACATTATTCGCGATGGAACCTCGCGAATAATGTTTCTTCGCTTATTTTTGCCAAATTGGGATGCTCCCCGTTGCCCTAGTCTACTCTCTAGCTAGAGTGCAAATATTACTAATGCGTTCGTTGATTTGGACTATAAAAATCGGCAATAACAGAGTTGTAAGATTTTGACAACAGATAAAACACGTTTGGTTCTGCTCTGAGTGGGATAAAGTCGGCTTCTGATTATATTTATTTATTGTTGCAATATTTTTCTGCACAATAATTAATTCTGATAAATTGCATTAACTAAGGATTTTCTGGCTTTTGCCAATCTAGGGGAGTTGATGGTGAAATTTAGTGATTTGTGTAATCGGAATTTCAATCCAAAATTCTGTACCTAACCCTGGCTGAGAATCACATTTAAATACACCATTGTGCTTATCGACTATAATTTGGTAACTAATTGATAACCCCAAGCCAGTGCCTTTTCCTACTGGTTTAGTAGTGAAAAATGGGTCGCAGATTCTTGCTTTCAGGTCTTCGGGTATTCCTGGGCCATTGTCTTTTATGCGAATTACTACACTCTTGATATTACCTTCTATTTCCCCAAAAGCAGTAGAGATGGTAATTTGACTGGTATGAGTTTTTGATTTAGAGTCCCTGTAATCTTCTAAGGCGTCGATCGCATTGCTTAAAACATTCATAAATACCTGATTCAATGGTCCGGCATAGCATTCTATCAAAGGAAGTTCGCCATATTCTTTGACTAATTTAATCGCCGGACTTTCGGGTTTTGCTTTCAAGCGATGCTGCAAAATTAGTAAGGTGCTATCAATGCCTTCGTGAATATCAACTGGCTTTTTTTCTGCTTGGTCAAGGCGGGAAAAATTCCGTAAACCTAAGACAATTTGGCGGATGCGATCGATGCCAATTTTCATTGAGGATAGAGTTTTAGGCAAATCTTCAGTGAGAAATTCTAAGTCTATTTCTTCTGCGCGATCGCGAATCTCTGGGTTGGGATTAGAGCAGTTTTGTAAATACAAATCTAAGATACCGAGTAAATCTTGGGCGTATTCGCTGACATGATTGATATTGCCATAAATGAAGTTTACTGGATTATTAATTTCGTGGGCAATACCAGCTACCAATTGACCCAATGAAGACATTTTTTCTGTTTGAATCAGTTGGGTTTGAGTTTGCTTTAAATCATGCAAAGCTGTAGCTAGCTTTTCTGTCTGCTCCTTAGTCTGATTATGCAATTGGGCTTGTTGGAGTGCAACCCCAAGCTGATTGGCAATTTGAGTAATAAATGTAATTTCTGAACTTTCCCACTGACGGGGTGCAGAGTTTTGGTAAGCTGCTAGTAAACCCCAAAGTTGTTGTCCAATAAATATTGGTGCGATCGCATAGGCCTTTGCTTGAATTTTCTCTAGAATCGCAATGTGACACTCTGAGTGACCAGCTTGATAGATGTTATTAACTACAAAGGTTTCATTGTGGCGATATCGCCCGCCCTGGGTTTCCTGCAAATAGCTATCTCGCCAAACTGTATTAGTATTATAATTTACCAATTTTATCCAACCCTCACCCACAAACTCAGCAATATATTCACCACTCCAATCAGCTTGGAAGCGGTAGACTGCAACTCGATCCGCTTCTAGTGATTTACAGATTTCTTGAGTAGTTGTCTGAAAAATTGCATCTAAATCCAGAGATTCCCTAACTTTCGTCACAACTTCAAACAATACCCGTTGTTGTTCTGCTGCTTGTTGCAAATCTAAAGTCTGTTCTCGTGTCTGAGTCAGTAATTGAGCTTGCTGGAGTGCTACCCCCATTTGAGCACCAATCTGACTGAGAAAGTCGATTTCAGAAGTTTTCCATTGACGAGGCCCAGAGTGTTGATAACTTGCCAGTAAACCCCAAAGTTGTTGCCCAACAAAGATCGGAGCAAGCACAAAAGCGTGAATTTGAAACTGTTCTAAATTGTCGATATGACACTGAGAAAACCCCATTTTATAGATGTCATCAACTGCAAATGTTTGGTTGTGGCGGTAGCGTCCTCCCTGTGTATCTTGTAAATAAGTATCATTCCAAATTGTATTAATACCTAGTTCGGACTCATTCGACCAGTATGGACTAGCAGCCTCAAAATCCCCAACAAATTCACCACCCCAATCAGCATCGAAACGATAAACAGAAACGCGATCGGCTTTGATTAATTGACAAACTTCTTTAGTAGTTGTTTGAAAAATCGTGTCTGTGTCCAAAGATTCCCGAATCTCGGCAATCACTTTAAACACAGCTTGTTGTTGTTCCGCTGTCCGTTGTAATTCGATTGTGCGTCTTTTTACTTGATGTTCTAAATTTTCATTGAAGACTTGTACTTGTTGGTATAATTCATACTGCTGAACTGCGGAAGCAAAGTGTTTACCGAGGCTTCTAGCCAGTTCAATTTCTTCAGCCGTCCACGGCCGGACTTGTGCTTTTTTCGATTCTCGCCAAACTTCAAACGATCGCCGGGGGTATAATTGCCTCTTGTCGCTGTCATACTGTCCCGCCCATAAAGTTTCTGTATCTATTTCGTTGCGGAAAATACTTAAATAACCCAACAATTGCTGACGATACTGGAGCGGAATCACCAACACACTGCGAATTTTAGTTGGTTCAAAAGCAACTTGCAAACTTCGCCAGCCTGGAGTTTGATAGATATCTAAAATCGCCCAAACATCATATTCTTCACCGGATTTGTAGTGTTCCTGCCAAGCCCTATACTGCTCTATGAGTGGATATATGGTCTGTTCTTGGATTAGAGGTTGTTGACCACAGGTATAAAGTTTAATGCAAGTATTTCCGGGTATTAAGCATTCTGTGAAGCTGGCAATGCTGCCATTGTGGAAATCAAAAGCTGCATTTCTGATGCAAAGCCGACCACCAACACCATCCAAGGCAGCAACGGCGGCTTCTAGGGCTGGCTGTAATACAATTGTCGGGAGCGAATGTAGCAGAGTAGCAATGCGGTTAATGACGGCTTGTTGTTCGGCTGTTTTGCGGACTTGACTCAGGAGGGTACTTTGAGCGATCGCTACTGACAGTTGATCGACTACTATTTGTAATGCTTCTAGTTCTGATTTTGAAATCAAACGCGCCTCAGAATTATGAGACACCAACAGTCCCCAGAGTTGATTTTCGTAAAGAATAGGAGCTACGATGGTGGACTTTACCCCCATTGCCTGCAAATATTCAATATGGCATGAATCTACAGTCCGGTAACGGATTTCCTCTGAGATGGTTTCTCCATCTTCCAAATCATGCAGTTGACTTTGACCGATTTCTTGAGTATCAACATTTACAACAGAACGCACCCGTGATTTGAGAAAAAGTTCACGGGCGCTGGGTGGAATATCATCAGCAGGGAAATTCAGTCCTAGTAGGGATGGTAAATGATTGTTATAAATCGACTCAGCAATAACCTGACCACTATCATCGGGATGAAATTTGTAAATCATCACTCTGTCAGTTTGCAGTAGCGATCGCACCTCTGCCGTTGTTACTGTGATAATCTCTTCTAATTCTAAGCTTCGTCGGATACGGTTTGTAATCCGATGTAGTAAACTTTCTTGATGGCAAGTTTCTCGCCAATCTGGTTCAGAGTTCGAGGTCATTGCTGATAATATCTTTAATTAATAATTCGTCAACACACATGATTAAATCGTCAGAATTCAGAATTCAGAATCCAGAATCCAGAATTCAGAATTCAGAATCCAGAATCCAGAATTAATAAGGCTTAGATACCCAAACTTGATAATTTCAACAAAATCAAGCAGTATACAATCATTGATTTTTCAATTATTCTAACTACTGGCTCCTGAATTTACATTAATTATAATGACATTTTTGAATTTATTTCATAAATTTGTCTTCAGTAAAACTACGGCAAATGACTAAATAAATTTAGAAAAAATTCAAAAAAAGACGCAAGGATAATTGCGTCTTTATCAGCTATGAAAAAATATTTTTGCTTTTGAGTTTTAACTTTTTGTTGACACGTAAATGTCAAACAAAATTAAATTCTTACATTGGAGCAAAGCTGATTTTCAGATAGTCATCTTCCATCTTTGCTCCTGCTGGTTGTAGTGCTGCTAAGGCTTGTGGCAAAACTAAGTTACGACGGTGATTGCCAATAGTAATATTCAATTCGTCCCCAGTTTTACTCAGTTGAACCTGGCTTTTAGGAATACCAGGTAAGTAAAGTTCTAAACTGTATTGATTTTGCTCTTGCACGACTCGAATAGTCGTTTCTTTGTAATAAACCTGAGTTGGATCTTCATCTTTATAAAGCGTTTCTTTCAAGCGTTCTAATGAAGCCAATCCGCACATTTCTTCAGAGAATAGCGGAACTTCTTTCACAGGTAGAGGGTGGAAATTATCATGAATTTCCTGGCGATATTGCTCCTGACTTTCCTTCCAACGTTGAAAAAATGGGTCTTGTACCTCTCTGGGAATAATGCGATTAGCCACAACTAAATCTGTAGCAACATTATATAAACTCAAATAAGCATGGGCACGGAGAGATTCTTTAATCACCATTTTTTCGGGATTAGTCACAAGACGCACTGAGGTTTGAGTATTGTCTGTTAATACTTTTTCCAAAGCTTCAATTTGTTCGTAAAATTCATAAGGCGCATCCATTACCTCTTTATCTGGTAGCGAAAAACCAGCAATTGGTCTAAAAAGAGGTTCAACCAAAGGCCGGAGTGCCACTGAGATATTTTGAAATGGTTTGTAAAAGCGGCGCATATACCAGCCGCCGACTTCAGGTAAACTCAGCAAGCGCAGTGCTGTGCCGGTGGGGGCTGAGTCGATAATCAAAACATCAAACTCACCTTCATCGTAGTGGCGTTTCATCCTTACCAAGCCAAAAATCTCATCCATGCCTGGTAAAATTGCCAATTCTTCCGCTTGTACTCCTTCTAAACCCCTTGCTTGTAAAACTTGGGTAATGTAACGTTTCACAGCACCCCAGTTTCCCTCTAGTTCTTGCAGTGCGTCTAATTCTGCACCCCACAAATTTGGGCGAATTTTTCGGGGTGCATGTCCCATTTCCATGTCAAAACTGTCTGCCAGGGAGTGGGCGGGATCTGTACTTAAAACCAACGTCTGATAGCCTAATTCTGCACAACGAAGTCCAGTTGCAGCAGCAACAGAGGTTTTACCCACGCCGCCTTTACCAGTCATTAAAATTACACGCATGGATAGTTCTTTCCTGCCTGAGGATTTTTTACATTTATTTACAATTATCGACTGTTTAAGGAAAATAAATGCTGCCTTAGCACGTTTAGGCGCAAACATTTGAATAAAAGTATAGGGAATAATCCAGCCATATTCCCATTTTGACTGCTATTTATATGGTAGTGGATTCAGAAAATACGGTAGGAGGCAATAATGTCAAAACCAAAAATTCTCCAACCGGATGGGAACTATTCATTTCGTTCATACTTTGAGTTTTCCAGTGATACAGATGAAGTTTTAGCAGAGTTTGACTATGCTTTTGTCCGTAGACGTTTGCAACTTCCTAGAACGAGTAATCAACTAGAGGGACTTGATGAACTTCGACAACAACTTGAAGATACTATCCCCTATGTTACTCTTAGCAGCGAAACTGCCAAAAGGGAAATTTTGGTTGCACCAGTCTTAAGTCGGGTAGCGGTTATTTGTAAGCGACTGCTGCGAATTGAATACCCCTTGAAGATAAATAATTTACTCCAAGGGAATCTGGATTATTTCATTCAATCGGAACACAACTTAGTTGTAGTTGAAGCAAAACGGGATGACTTGACACGCGGATTTACTCAATTAGCAGTAGAAATGATTGCGCTGTCGATGTTGAAAGATGCACCAAATATAGTATATGGTGCTGTGACGATGGGAGACGTGTGGGTATTTGGGACTTTGGAGCAGAATATACATACCATTACACGAGATATTACATCGTATACTTTGCCGGATGATTTGGCAGAGATAGTCAAGATTTTGGTGGGAGTTTTGGAGTAACCTTTCTTACTAAGTAAATGCACTAAAGGAGAATTCAGGAGTCAGAATTCAGAATAGAATATTTACCCTAACTCATCTGTTGGGTTTTGCTGTAGTAGTTGATCGAGCTTCGTTTCAAGTGCTGAGAGTTTTTTGAGAATTGTGGGGCGATCGCCATCAACAGAAATTAGTAAATTAGTTATTTTATCTTGTATGTTGATTAATTGTGCCACTGCATTCTGAAGTTGGATCATTCCTTCTCGGAGTTCTTGGCGTTCCTGTCGGGCTTCAGCTATTTCATCTAACATAGCTTGGACTGTTTTAGCATTAGTCTCAATTAGATGTTTGAGTTCTTTATCAGTCATTGCGATCGCACTTTGAAGTTGAGTTTATTATTGATCATAAGTTGTAGGTTGAATAGAGCGATCGCCAAACTCAATATTTACAGCAGAATTCAGAATTCTGAATTCTGAATTAGAATCGGCTCTGTTGCTAGCTACCAGAGCTAGATGGTGTCAGTTAGTAACTTGAAATTTGCTGTATGTGGATATTTAGTGGGTATCTAGTTTCTCAGGCAAAATACCCACTAATAAATCATTATTCAATATGTATATCAATTAATCCAGTTTTATTAAGTAACGTAAAGTGTCTAAAGATAATCGTGGCAATCCAGAAATTAAAAATCATGGTTTTAAAACTGACAGAGATAAACCATTGACTGAATACATACATTTGCGAGTTACCAAGGAAATGAAGGAAGAGGTAAAAGCTAAAGACGATCCTCCAGAATTTTGCCGTCGTGCTATCCAAAAAGCACTTGATGAAGAGAGTGAGAAGTAGTGCTTATAACGGCTTCCGCATACGTATAGTATAGAAAAAATAATTAACCACAGATAAATATAAATCTTCGTAGGGGCGCACAGCTGTGCGCTCCGTGTATAGCGGTTCCCATTCAGATGGGGTACAACATCATATCGCAAGGTGTAGGGGCACGGCACTGCCCAGTGGTGTCAACTTAAGCTCAAATGCTTATCCCACAGGCGTTTTACCCCCCTTAGTCCCCCGGATATATTGGGGGGAAAAAGAAATGCAGTTCCCTCCCCTTTATAAGGGGAGGGTTAGGGTGGGGTAACACGTTGAGTGATGGTCAGTGAGTGAACTCAATATCACGTCTTCATAAGGGTTTCACGTTAAGTTGACACCAATGGGCACTGCCGTGCCCCTACAGGTATACCTCACGCTTGTTGGGAAACGCCATAGCTGATTCAAAGGAAAATCTCTATTTTGCCTACGACTCTAACCTATCAGTATCAACTCCCAACGCCTTCAATTTGGCCTTCAGTTCTTCCACTTGCTGATGTGCTATTTCAGCTTCTCATTCTGAGGCTTGCGCCCTTTCTTCTGGAGTCGCTACTAACTGCTTATCCGCGTTAAAAAATCGTAATTTTGACTCATAAACTCCCACAAATAACTCTAACTGCTGACTCCACAGCCACCCATCAGCATTTGCTTCCAAAGGTTGATACTTACCACCCACTAAACGAAACCCTTTAAACTCCAAAGTATCGGGGTGAAACCAAAAATATTCCGGCGTGCGAAAAGTCTCTTGGTAAAGTTCAAACTTCAGACCTTTGTCAACTTTAGCAGTGCTATTAGAAAGTAATTCAATAATCACATTCGGATACTTTCCTTGTTCCGCCCATAATACCCAACTTTTGCGGGGGCGATTTTCACATCCCAGGACAACAAAAAAATCTGGCCCTCTAAATTCTCGCGTGGTAATTTGTTCTGGGCTATAATAAATCGTTAAATTTCCTGTAGCATAAAAATCAGTACGGTTACGCCACCACCACTTCAGACAAGCCAATAGTAGCTCGATTTGGTCACGGTGCAGATCGCTTTCCAAAGGAGGCTCATCACTCCATAAATCACTAGGTGGAATGATAATATCTTCTGCTTCCGTATGTATAGTTAATTCACCAGATATTTCAGGATTCTTGGCAGCCGTCATAAAGATTCATGGCTTTTGTTGTTACCTCTAGTGTAATAGTAATCTGCTATTGAGTTGTTTCAATATCAATTTTTTGAAGATGAAAAATGCTGCTTCACCACGTCTAGGCGCGAACAGTTCCAATAATCAACATGGGAGATAATCAAACCATCAGAATTAAGACCTAATTCACTCCAACCAGGGATGGAAATACGTGGTTTCCAAGGGACAGGGGTATTCCAACTGAGTGTCCACTCTGTTTTAATTGTGTTTCCCAAACGTTGAATATTATGTAAATCCATCTTGGGATTTAAAAACCAAGTCTGGATAAAATTAATCATTTCTTTGTAGCGTTTAACTCCACGAAATTTATTCATTGGATCTTGAAAATAAACGTCTGGAGCATAAATGCTATAAGTTTGATTGACTGGGAATCTTTGATAGTCTTCTTTGAGAATTTCAATGATATCCATAATTTATTAAGAAGAATTCAGGAGTCAGAATTCAGAATTCAGAATGAATTTTGTGCGATTCTTTGGTGAATATTGGTTTAAAACCGGACTCGTCCCGCCAGACTAACGCCTCTGACGGGCGAAACTAGTATTAAATATTCTCGCCTTAAAACTCTATCGCTTTATGGGTAGAATATTCACCAATCGATCAATTTTGACTCCTGAATTCTGAATTCTGTATTCTTATTCAAATTTATACCTCATTCCATAGACGTTCTAACTGACGCCGCCAAGCAGCTAAGGTTTCTTCTCGGGCTTCTGGGCTTTGGTTCATTTCACCCATGATTCCTTCTGCATAAAAGCGTTCTAAGTTTTGGATGGTAGCTTGCAGAGATTGTCCTTGCAGTTTTGCTACTTGGATAACTTGGCGGATGCGGCTTTCAACTAATCGATTGAAGGCATTATCTATACCTGTTTCATGTAGAGAGACTAGTCGAGCGATCGCTCTTTCAAAATCCACTTTTACCAAAGTGGTACTGTTATGGTGAAACACTGCCCAAATTTGCCCATCATGCAAAGCATACCGCACTTCCTGAGTTTCATCAAAGTTAGCTGACAAAAACTCTGCTAAAAATGATTCGGCTTCTTGTAATGGTGATATTGGCAGTAAAACTCGCAGCCAAGTGTTATCTTTCGACAGTAGCACCAAGAGCCGAAAAGTAGAAGTGTTTACTTCCCACGAACCAGGGGCCAACGCACCAACATTTGTGCCAAATAACTCTGTGAGTGTAGCCGTAATTTCTTCAGGTGTCATATGTGTTTGTTAAAGCTAGGCTCTAGATTAGCAAAGGTGGGCATCAACTTATTCATTAAAATGCTGTGCTGCTTGCTGGACGACTTCTAGAGGTAAATCTAATAATTGAGCGTAGGCGTAGCCCGTCGCAGACATCGCTTCTAAGCTCAATCCAAACTCTATCATACGCGGTATTGCTTCTAACTTTCCTTGCTGCTTACCTTGCTGTTTACCTTCTTCTAAGGCTTCTTGATAAACTTTATATAGAGGTTTTTTTCGCTCGTTGGCAATTGGTAAAAACAAACCATCCAGGCGAAAGGCAAGTTGTTTAACTTCGCAGGAAGTAAAATTATAAGTAATTGCTTCTGCTGGCGACTGGTTAATCAGTTCAAAGAAGATGCTAGGAAATGCCTGAAATAGGCTATAAAAAATTGTGTCAGTTTTCACTGTTATTTAGTCAGCGAGTTTCAAATTAAAAAATATCCAACTATTTATTGTAGGGCGGACAAGATGCCCACCCTACAAAATTGAATAATTTATTTTTTATAAATCAAAAAAACTGAACCAATCGGTCCATAATTTTCTACATAGGTTTTTTGGTTGTAATACAATCCTGGAGACATACCTCCATCAAATAAAATTCCTTCTTGAATTTTCCCTAAACAGTTCTTGCTAGCAATGCCTTCCAAGACATTATCAAATTTATCTGGTAGTAACTCTTGATTAATTTCAGATAGTTCAATCTCGGAATTAGCTTTCGCGTCATTAACTAATAATATTACATATCCTTGATTAGTGATAGCTGCCATAGAGCGATTAGTTGCACTTTTGCAAGCAAATTCTCCCAAATCTTGACAAATATTTTTAAATTGACCCTGACGATAAAATCTGCCATTACCGCCTACTAAATTGTAATTGAGAACATCGCTTTTTCTTCTACCAGCTTGGATAGTAGCTTGTCGTTGTGTGGGTGAACCTCCTGATATACCAAAGGAAGAACGCTTATTTTTAAATGCTCCTGAATATTCTACGCCACGAGAAATATTTAAGCCTTGTGGTTTATCATCGGTATCTATATAATCGGCGTTAATTGCAGCAATGGGTAGCCGTCCATTTAATTTGGCGTTATCACCAACGATAAGTTCACCAAACTGTTTTGGTACATATTCTTTCCGTAATTTTCCCTGACGATCTTTGGCGTAGAGTTGATGAGATAAACCAAGATTAACTTTAAAATCTAATTCTGCTGATTTAGGATTAAAAATAATCACATGGTTAATACCTCTGGAATTTTTCTGTCCTTGATTATTAGTTTTAAAAAAATCAATACTGAATTTGGAATCTTTTCCAGGACAAATTTTAGATGCTTTTGGTACTGAATTAGCTGCAATTTTTTGACAACCTGGTAACAAACTTGCAGCTGCGATCGCCATAAATAACAAAAGTAATCTTTTTCTAGACATAATCATACATAAAACCCGCTACAGAATTACTATAGCGGGGAATAATTTAAAATGTCAGGATTCAAAACCAGGCTTGGGGTTACAATATCAAGGCTGCTATAGCTGAATAATTTGAATAAAATTATTCAGCTTGAATCTCAAAGTCTTCTGAATTCTGAATTCTTACTCTTAAGAGAACCATTCTAGAACAGCTTCTTCTTTGGTGTTAGTATTCCGGGATGGTGTTTCACGGTTAAATTTCATCTGAATTGACCGAGTTTGTTCACCATCAGCAGCCACAGCCAGAATTGGATAGTCAATTAAACCATCTTGGAAGGACATTTGGAAGCGGAATGTACCATCTGGATTCAGTTTAATTGGACGGCCGCCAATGGTGACGGTAGCATCGGGTTCGGTTGCACCGTAAACAATCAATTCAGCATCGGCTATTAACCAGAACTTGCGGGGACGCACTGGGACGGCGGAAGCCGAGAAGCCAACACCTGACATTCCAACACCGGACATGGTTAAACCTGATGCGGTGGGAACTGCCCACGCACCTACACCAGACGGGAAAATGTAGGAACTGATGGCTTGTTCGGGGCGTGCTGAACCTGGTACTTGCTGCATGGAGCCGAACAGAGAACCAGCAACGCGTTGTGCTTCGGCAGATTCCGCTAGGCCAAAGATTTGGTCGTAGATGGGGTTGCCATTTACACCATTTGCAGCGGTTGCAACTTTCTTGGCGGGTGGAACGAGTTCGTATTGAGTTTTGCCGCGTAAATCTTCTTCAAAGTTGACGGTGATGAAGACATCTTCAATCCAGTCAGAAGGATATACGGGGGGAATATGTACTCTCGCAGAACGAGCGAGTATTAACCAGCGACCATCAACAGCACGATAACCGATATCAATGACATAATCGCGATCGCTAACTGGAATTGGTAGATACCATTCTCTTGCTAGCTCATCAGCAGGATATTCTTGGATGCTGTGGGGGCTTTGAAAATCGATATCGATGTCGGTAACATCATAAATCCGGAGTGCCAGCTGTTGTCCGCCTTGGCGACGCAGTTCTTCTTTATGTTCATTGGGAACATCCCAGTAGGTGTAAGCCCATTGAGGATCGCGGGGTAAAAGTACAATCCGGCTGTCACCATAACCAGAGGGCAGATCTGGGAGTCCTTCATCAACATCAGCAAGAGATCCACCATTACGATCTTCCTGACCTAATTCAAACTTAGCTGCTTCCACGGTTTCTTGTGCCTCCAATGAACGAGATGGACTGAGCGAAATTTTGCTGCGCTGGACTTCTTGAATTGATGCCAGCAGTTGGGATTTACGCATTCGGCTATAGCGAGAGATGCTATATTCGCTGGCAACTCTACGTAGTTGCCGTAAGGTCATCTCCTCTAGTGGCGGGCGTTCTTTTGCCATTAGTTTGGCCTCCAGTAGTTTAAGCGGTAAATGATTTCCCCTGGTTAAAGAATGCGATATTAAATGTCATCCACTCCAGATGAATTTCTTATTCCTGACTCCTGGTTTTGCCCAGTTTTTAAGTTTTTTAGTCTTTTTTAAATTGAAGTCATTTCCTATCATTTCCTTTAGCTATGCCAAAATTAGCATTTCTTTGGGATCGCAGGAGTTGTATTTGTTAAGTCAATATTAACCACTAAGCATATGTAGGGATCAAGGGGTTGGAACAGATTTTTTGGCTATTTCACGAATTTATCAGGCCTCGTGGGATCATTATGTCATGATTTCCTGATATTTTAACCTGAAACATCTTGTGCGGAACAAAAAATATCAGAGAATCATGACATTCTTTTCCGGCTAGCCCAAGACCCTCAGGACTTACGCAAACAATAGCCAAAACCCTTATTTTCACGTAGGGGCAATTCATGAATTGCCCCTACAGCGTGTACTTTTGCGTAAGTCCTAACCCTAATCCACAAAGGACTTGTGAGGGGGGAGTGGTGAATAAGGCTCTTCTATTACTCTCGTTAAATAAAAATCAGAGTCCCTGATTTTTAAGGCTTTGATAAATTTACCGGTAGGTTTAATTGAGGGACAAAACCCAACACGAAAAGTCGTTGTTTTTGTTAGGTTGAGGTAATGCGTTACCCAACAAAACCATTTTTTTTCTTTCATCAGAGTCATAAAAAAGCGATGGGAAAATTAATAATTGTACTCAGTACAATAAAGTTTAGGTGTGTTTTCAAAGTCTTATACCGTTTCACTTTCAGATTGATACAAATACCTTAGTAAGGGGGCACATCTGTCTGCCCCTAGAGAAAATGTGTATGTATCAAGATTTTCATGAAATGGTATTAAAAGTGAGGGGGTTGGAATCATAACTGGGGACTCAGCACAACGCTTGTGACATAATTGGCTGATTATTTGGAGTTGAGGGTGGAAATTTTTCTGGAATCCAAAATCAAACATCTAAAAATTGGCACAGTCGTTGCTTACAGCAATTTTCAGGTAAATGAACCACACTATTTTTATCTCACGCAAAGACGCAAAGGCGCAAAGGAAGAAAATAAGAAACAAGACTGTGGTCTAAATACATGAAAACTGCTGTAATCACAAAAAACAAACGACAAATGACTAACCTGATTCTGGTTGTAGACGACGACCATTTAATCCGAATGTATCTGTGTGAGCTATTGAAAGAAGCAGGGTATCAGGTGGTAGAAGCGAGTAACGGTTTAGAGGCGATCGCTACCTACACTCGCTTACACCCAGATATAGTACTGTTGGATGCGATCATGCCACAGATGGATGGATTTGACTGCTGCGCTCAACTGCAAGCACTCCCCGATGGGAAATACACACCAGTGTTAATGATTACAGCTTTTGACGATCGGGAATCTGTGGAAAAAGCTTTTGCTGTGGGTGCAACTGATTTTATTACTAAGCCGATTCAATGGCCGATATTACGCCAGAGATTGCGCCGTTTGCTGGAAGCTCATTGTGTGAAGCAGCAATTACAACAACAAACAGCCCAAGCACAACTGCAAGAAGCACAGCTGAGGATAGCGTTGGAGTCTGCTGGCATGGGTATTTGGAACTGGGATATTCTGACTAACAAAATTACTTACTCAGGTAACTTAGAAGCACTTTGTGGCTGGGAAAAAGTCACTTATGATGCTTTTCTCAACCGCGTTCATCCCCAAGACCGCGATTTTGTCAGGCGATCGCATCAGCAAGCTATTGGGGACAATGTAGAATATGACATTGAATTTCGAGTCATTTTGCTCGATGGTAGCATTCGCTATTTAGCAAGCAAAGGAGTTGTCTGTCGAGATGCGTCCTCTGTGGCTGTGGGAATGTCTGCAATAGACATAGACATTACTAAGCGCAAACAAGCAGAGGAGACGCTAGAAGTTCATGCTAACCAACAGGCGATGGTGGCAGAACTCAGTCAAATAGCCCTAGCTGGTACAGACTTGACTACACTGATGAACTTATGCGTAAACATCGTCGCCCAATGTCTAAAAGTTGAGTATTCTAAAGTTTTAGAACTACTGCCAAATGGTAATGCATTACTGCTACGGGCTGGAGTTGGTTGGCAGCCTGGTTTGGTGGGAAAGGCCACCGTCAGCGCTCTGATGAATTCCCAAGCTGGCTATACCCTGCTTTCCAGCGGCCCGGTGATTGTCGATGACCTGCGAACCGAAACGCGATTCAATGGGCCACCGCTGCTACATGACCATCAAGTAGTGAGCGGGATTAGTGTGGTGATTCATGGCAAAGAGCGTCCTTTTGGTGTCTTAGGGGCACACACAACTAGACACCAAATCTTCACCAAAGATGAAATTTATTTTCTCCAATGTATTGCTAATATTCTAGCTGCTGCTGTTGAGCGTCAACGGGTGGAAAACGCACTCAAAGAAAGCGAAGAACGTTGTCGGTTAGTGCTGCGGGGTAATAATGATGGCATTTGGGACTGGAATGTTAAAAATAATCAAGTATTTTTTTCAACTCGCTGGAAGGAAATGCTCGGTTATGAAGAAGATGAAATTTCCAATCATTTAGATGAATGGTCAACACGAGTGCATCCAGATGATATGGGATTTGTCAGACAAGCGATCGCGGATCACTTTGCCAAAATTAACCCCTTTTTCATCAGCGAACATCGAATTCGGTGTAAAGATGGCACTTACAAATGGGTTTTGAATCGCGGTCAGGCAGTCTGGGACGAAAATGATAATGTAGTGCGGATGACAAATTGTCATACTGACATCACTGAACGTAAATTAGCAGAAGAACAATTGCGTCAAAGCGAAGAACGTTTCCAGATAGTTGGGCGTGCTAGTAATGATATTTTATGGGACTGGGATTTGCAGACTGATGAGGTGTGGTGGAATCAAGCTGTACAAACACTCCTTGGTTACTCCATAGAGCAAATAAGATTTGACGTTAATTGGTGGTATGAACAAATACATCCAGACGACAGGCAGAGAATCGGCTCGGAAACGGTTGCACTTATAAATAGCGGTGAAAAATTCTGGTCAAATGAATACCGCTTTCGCCGCAGCAACGGTTCTTATGCCTACGTTTTTGATCGCGGTTATGTTGTCCATGACCACACAGGTAAGCCAGTGCGAATGATCGGCGCAATGATGGATATTAGCGAAAAGCAAGCCGCGCTACAGGAACGCAACCGCGCCCAAGCAGAATTACAAAACCAAAATATGCGATCGCGACTGTTGGCTAATATCACCCTGAAAATTCGTCAATCTTTACAAATCAATGAAATTCTGCAAACCAGCGTCGTAGAGGTGCAAAAGCTACTGCTTGCCGACCGTGTATTAATCTTGCGCCTAGAGCCAAATGGCTCTTTTATAGCGCTTCAAGAAGCAGTAGTTCCGGGTTTACCTGTTGTTATGGGACAGCAAATTACTGACTCTTGCTTTCGTGACGAATACATCAAGCATTACCGTCAAGGGCGAATTAGTTCCATTAGGGACATCAGGGAAGCAGATATCCAGCCTTGTCACGTCGAAATGCTGCAACGATTTTCCATCAAAGCCAACCTTGTAGTGCCAATTTTCCTGAAAAATGAACTCTGGGGGCTGCTAATTGCCCATCAGTGTGCCCATTCCCGCGAGTGGACAAGCTGGGAAATTGAACTTTTGCAACAGCTGGCAGATCAAATAGGCATTGCTTTAGCTCAGAGCCAAATTCTAGAACAAGAAACTCGCCAGCGACAAGAACTCGCCCGTTCCAATAAAGAATTGCAAGAATTTGCATTTGTCGCCTCCCATGATTTGCAAGAGCCACTGCGTAAAATTAAAACCTTTGGCGATCGCCTCAAAGCTTCTTGTGCCGACGCATTAACCGAACAGGGACGTGATTACTTAGAACGAATGCAGAATGCCGCCACCAGAATGCAGACATTGGTTGAAGACTTGCTGACACTTTCACGAGTTACTACTAGGGCCCAGCCTTTTGTAACAGTAAATCTCGCCAAGATTGCCCAAGAGGTATTGTCTGATTTAGAAGTCTATGTCCAGCAAACTGGCGCAAGTATCGAAATCCAAGAATTACCCACCATCAAAGCCGATCCTCTACAGATGCGCCAATTGCTGCAAAATCTCATCGGTAATGCCCTGAAATTCCACCGCCCGCAAGTACCACCTGCGATCAAAATTTATGGTAATATTTTAAACAGTCAAGCAAATAACACACATGATGATTCTCACATTTGTCAAATCGTTGTAGAGGATAACGGCATTGGTTTTGAAGAAAAGTATCTCGATCGCATTTTTAACGTTTTTCAACGTTTACATAGTAATATTGAATACGAAGGTACTGGTATCGGTTTAGCTATCTGTCGGAAAATTACCGAGCGTCATCATGGAAGAATCACAGCCCAAAGTAAACCAGGGCAAGGATCAAAGTTTTTTGTCACATTATCAGCTAATTCTCATCCTTAATTTTTCTTCCTAGAGAGGGATTAAGACCAGACCAAAAAATTAGCTTAATTGTACAACTGTGCCCTCTAATTTCTAGGACGTGTCTATTGTACAAATCGACCTTTATGTTAACTCTTTAGGACTTACGCACTGTACAAAAGAACTATTTTGTGTATCAACGTAAATACGTTGTTCCAGGCTTTTGGAGGTTGCTTTTGATTGCTGGCGATCGCCAAAATATGATTGAAAAACCTAGATAAAAGCTTTGAAAACTCTATCTGCCATTTTTGCTTTTATGTCAATGCGTAAGTCCTACTCTTAATAAGATTCGATTATTTCCGGCTTTAGACGACAACTACAACATACGGTTGGTTGTTAGATATCCCTCGTAATAGTGAACAAATAAAGCTTTCATAGCTCAATATATGAATTGCATATTTGATTATTTTTGTCAATGTGCAAGTTGCCATCTGTGCCAAGTTAATAACTTGATTCATACTAATAAACCAATGCAAAGGAGACGATGCATAGTGAAGGGTCGAGAAACAAACGTCACAATTTTAATGGCTGATGATGATGAAGACGACGGCGTGTTGGTTCGTGAGGCGTTGGCAGAAAGTCAATTGCCAATTGAACTATACATCGTTGGTAATGGTGAAGAGTTGATGGATTATTTATACCACCGTGGTCGATATGCTGACAACAGCAGTAAACTGCATCCAGGGTTAATTTTGTTAGATTTGAATATGCCGAAAAAAGGCGGTCTTGAGGCGCTCAAAGAAATCAAAACTGACCCACAACTGCGGCAAATTCCTGTTGTCATGCTGTCAACATCAAGTGCCCAAGAAGATATATATAATACCTACGATTTGGGTGCGAACTCTTTCATCATTAAGCCAGTGACTTTTACCTTATTAGTTGAGGTGATGAAGACTCTAGGAAAATACTGGTTTGAAATTGTGCAACTGCCAGCAGAAGCAATGGGAGACAAACATGGACAACAGCCCCATCAAAGTTCTGTTCGTTGACGATGATGAAGATGATTATATTTTGACTCGTTATTGGTTTAGTGAATTCCAGGTAGCAGACTGCGAGCTGCAATGGGTGGATAATTATGAAGCAGCCAGAAGTGCGATCGCTCTCCACCAACATGACATTTATCTTGTAGACTACCGTTTGGGGCCGCACAACGGACTAGAACTATTGCGCGAAGCAATTGCCAACGGCTGTTATTCTCCGATAATTTTACTCACAGGTCAGGGCGACTGGGAAATAGACCTAGAAGCCATGAAAGCCGGAGCCGCAGATTATTTGGAAAAAAGCCAATTAACGGCACCTTTATTAGAGCGTTCTATTCGCTACGCCATTGAACGCAAACAAACAGAACAAAAAATTCGTGAACAAGCCGCTTTACTGGATGTTGCCACCGATGCAATTTTTGTGCGCGATCTAGACGATAAAATTTTATTTTGGAATAAAGCTGCTGAGCATCTGTACGGTTGGAAAAAAGAAGAAGCTATCAATAAAAAGACACGAATTCTCTGGCAGGAAAAACAGGCATTTCAAGTTCAAGAAGCACTCAGTATTTTGATGAAAAATGGTTCTTGGGAAGGAGAGTTACATCAAAAAACAAAATCAGGTAAAGAAATTATTGTTGAAAGCCGTTGGACATTAGTACATGAATTTAGTAAAAAAATACAAACTATTCTAGTTGTTAACACTGGCATCACACAAAAAAAACAACTAGAAGCCCAATTTCTCCGCGCCCAGCGATTGGAAAGCATTGGCACCTTAGCCAGTGGTATCGCCCACGATTTGAATAACGTCCTGGCGCCGATTTTGATGACAGCTCAACTGTTAGAAGCACAAGTTCATGACGAGCGTTCTCGGCGACTGCTGCCAATATTGATTGCTAACGCTAAACGGGGGGCAAACCTAGTCAAGCAAGTATTATCGTTTACTCGTGGGCTGGAAGGCGATCGCACAATTTTACAATTAAAGCATTTAATAATTGAAATTCAACAAATTATTAAAGAAACTTTTCCCAAATCCATAGAAGTTTTTACCCAAATTCCCCAAAATCTTTGGACTGTATGCGGTGATGCCACCCAACTGCATCAAGTACTGATGAATCTGTGTGTCAATGCTCGTGATGCTATGCCAAATGGCGGAACTCTAAAAATTTCTGCCGAGAACCTTTTCATTGATGAAAATTTTACCAAGATGCATATTGATGCTAAAGTTGGTCATCATATTGTGATTACCGTTGCTGATGGGGGAATTGGTATTCAATCAGAAATATTAGATCGGATATTTGAGCCATTTTTTACTACTAAAGAAGTTGGCAAAGGTACTGGTCTTGGTCTGTCTACAGTACTTGGCATCATTAAAAGCCACGCTGGTTTTATCAACGTATACAGTGAAGCCGGAAAAGGTAGCCAATTTAAGGTATATTTGCCAGCACAAGATGCAGTGGAAACCATAGAAGAACAACAGGAAGAATTACCTCCAGGTCAAGGAGAATTAATTTTAGTTGTAGATGACGAAGCAGCCATTCGAGATGTCACAAAAACATCTCTAGAAAGTCATAATTATAAAGCAATTACAGCCAGTGATGGCATTGAAGCCATAGCCTTATATGCAGAACACCGAAATGAAATATCTCTTGTATTAACTGATATGCTCATGCCATCAATGGATGGGCTAACTACCATCCGTACCCTGCGAAAAATTAACCCAGATGTCAAAATTATTGCCGTCAGTGGACTGAGTTCAGCAGATAAAGTTGATGCAGCTTATGACATAGGTATCAAAGCCTTTTTGTCTAAACCTTATACAGCTAACCAATTATTACAAACTATTAGTACAGTTAAAAAGAGTTAGAGTTAGGAGTTAGGAGTTAATAAAATTAAAATCCTTGTAAGATGTGTTATGTACATATTTAGAGATGATTGGCCATAAAAAACATGACACGATCGCATAAGGGACATCCAAGAATTAAATTAATCAATTCCTGCATCCAACACTAGTATGCAATTTATTCTCCCCCTGCCTCCCCTGCTCCCCCTGCTCCCCCTGCTCACCCAAGGGATTGATTATTTTTTTATTTGGTAGTCCCTAAGGCACTGCTAAATAATACGGTGCGTTAGGCTAAAGCCGTAATGAGACTTGATAAATCAACTAATTAATTGCAACTTGAGAGTTATAATTTAGTAACTCCTAACTCTCAACTCCTAACTCCTAACTATTTAACTCCCCATGACCAACGATGAAATTCTAGCCGCTAACGCAGCTTTTTATCGAGCTTTTGAAAGAAAAGATATTGAGGCGATGAGTGCAATCTGGTCACAAGGAACTGGTAGTTTTTGTATTCATCCTGGAAGTAGAGTGTTGCGAGGTTGGAAAGAGATTCGCACCTCTTGGGAGCAGATATTTAAAAACACTGCTTACATCGAAATAAACACAGATGTAATTGCTACAGAATTAACTGATAATATCGCTTATGTTGTGCTGATAGAAAATGTATTTCAAGTCGTAAATGGGAGAAGACTTGAAGCACAATCAACAGCTACAAACATATTTCAGTTTCTCGGTGGAAAGTGGTATTTAGTTCATCATCACGGGAGTCCGATTTTGCGGTGAGTGTGGGGATGAGGGGGACGCGGGGACACGGTGAAGCAAAGAAAAAGCAATGACAAATGACAAATGACAAATAACTAATCTCCCATCAACTCTACTGCATCTCGTCCATCACAATCTTGTAAGTAAACTTTGACAATTTCTTCCTTAGCGGTAGGCAGCTGCTTACCAATAAAATCTGGGTGAATTGGTAACTCACGATGACCCCTGTCTACCAACACAGCTAAACGAATTACCTCTGGTCTTCCGTACTCATTTACAGCATTCAAAGCAGCACGAATTGTCCGTCCTTTGAAAATCACATCATCCACGAGTACAACGGTTTTCCCCGTCAGATCAAAAGGAATATCGCTTTTGGCCGGAGTCCGCAAACCAATTTTGTCAAGGTCATCTCGATAAAATGTAATATCCAAAGCGCCGACGGAAACGGCTACACCTTCGAGTGTCTCAATCTGACGCGCCAACAATTGTGCTAATACAGCACCCCTAGTATATATACCAAGAAGCACTAATTGGGACAAATCACGCGACCTTTCCACAATTTGAGAGGCAAGGCGAGTCAAAGTACGACGAATTTCTTCTGATGAGAGGATCTCAACTACTTTTGCAGACATAGGTATCTTTAGGGGAGTGGGGAGTGGGGAGTGTGAGAGGTGTGGGGGGTGTGGGAGGTGTGAGAGGTGTGGGGGGTGTGGGAGGTGTGAGAGGTGTGGGAGGTTTTTTCTAATCTCCCCACACTCCCCCATCCCCCCACACCCCCCCATCCCCCTCATCTCCCCATGCCCCATGCCCTACTTGAGAATATTAAGAAGATAGCGATCGCTATTCCTAACCATAGTAAAAAACAATATCGAGTCAGTTGCAAAGCATTATAAATAGAATTTGAGGTAATGGGATAAATAGCGTCTCCTAGCAATGGTTTGTGTTTAGCTACCCCACGATACCAATTTTTACCCCCCATTTGTACACCTAAAATAGCAGCGTAGGCGCACTCACTCCAGCCGGAATTGGGACTAGGATCGGTAATTGCATCCCGGCGACAAATTCGCCAAACATGCATCGGTTTACCCGATAACACTGCCAGAGTGATAACTGTTAATCGGCAAGGTAGCCAAGTCAAACAATCTTCCAATCGCGCACTAAACCACCCAAAATAAGTATAAGGTGCTTCCCGGTAACCCACCATTGAATCAAGAGTACTACTGGCTTTGTATGCTAAAGCTAAGGGAATTGACCCCACAATTGGCACAAAGACACCAATAATTGCATAAAAAAGTGGAGCCATTACCGCATCAGTAGCATTTTCCGTGACTGTTTCTAAAACGGCTCGCAAAATTTCTGCTTCTGAGAGATTTTGTGTATCTCGACCAACATAATTACTTAAAATCTGACGAGCTTCTGGTAAATCTCCTGCTGTTAAGGGTTGTAAAACAGCCACTGCTGCTGTTCGCAAACTTCTGCTAGCAAAACAACTAGCCAAAAGAATACTTTCTAAAGCAATTCCCAACACTGGATGCACCCATCTGGCACTTTGAACGAGCAAAAAACCGACAACACCGCTACCAATTATGACGATAATGCCTAGTAAAATTCCAGCTAGACGTTGTGTTAGAGAATGTTGACACAATTGCAGAGAAAACTTGGTCAGCCGAGAAATTACCCACCCCATAAATTGCACAGGATGAGGCCAACCCCAAGGATCGCCAATTAAGTAATCTAAAAGTGCGGCAATGATTAAAACAATAGTCGATGTCATTTGTCAATAGTCAATAGTCATTTGTCATTTGTCCTTTGTGAAAATCAATGACCAATATACCTCTTGCAAAAGTCCTTCTTTTCGCCTTCTTTGAGCCTTTGCGTGTTAGCGAAGCGGGGCGTAGCCCGACAAAAAATTATTTATGCAATAGGTCTAATGACCAATGACCAATGACCAATGACAAATGACTAAACCACAAAACTAGCTTCTTCCCCAAGGGAAGCTTGCCAACTACGAGCATCGTAATAAAGGTCTGCCAGAGTAATAGTGTACAAAGCTTCTTTGAGCTTTTGATTGAGCCTTTGCCAAAGGGTAAATGTTACCCAATCTTCAGCTTGTGTGGGTGCTGGAGTGTGATGGGGTAAATGAGTAATGCTCTCACCGACTGCTTCTAAAATTTGCCCTATAGATATTTGTATAGGTTCTCTTGCCAATTGATATCCACCAATGCTACCACGAATTGAATTCACTAAAGATGCACGACGCATTTCTATTAGTAGTTTTTCGAGGTAAGGAGCTGGGATATCTTGGCGTTTGGCGATCGCTTTTACAGATACAGGCCCATATTTTGGCTGTAAACTTAAATCTAGCAACGCCTTCACACTGTAATGTCCTCTGGTAGTTAGTTTCATTGTTGTTTGTTGTTTGTCCTTTGTCTTTTGTCCTTTGTCCTCTGTTACAAAGTTTTGAGTGCCGGAAATCGGCACTGGTGGCTTTGCACTTTGTCAGTTGTCCTTTGTCATTTATTTAGACCAATGACTAATGACTAATGACCAATGACTAATGACCAAGGATCAGTTTTGCTTATCATTCTGTGACTCAGTTATCATCTTCAGCAACTAGACAACCTTTTAAAGGTTAGTTTAGAAAACTTAAACAAATATAGTTTAGCAGTAATTCACAAACTATATATATAGTTATCAGCATTGCCAGCATTCTAGAAAATAAATTGCCTGGGAAATATTTGGTATTCGCATAACAATTCTGGCTGTGAGTGTAATATACTTGGCTATGTTGAGATAAAAACTAAAGGATTATCTTCCTATTAGCTCAACAGAAGCTAAAATAAAATCGATTCAAACACTTCAAACATTCGTTTTCGACCTAAGTTGATGCCTAAACAGAAAAAAATTGAACCCCTAGTCGGCGAAGAACTGCTCAAAAAAGTCAAAGAGCTAGAGAACGAGAGCAAGGAAGACAAAGCCAAGAAGTGCGGCTACTATACCGTTACCAAAAATGGTATAGAGCGCGTCAATATGATGAAGTTCTTAAATGCCCTAATCGATGCCGAAGGCATTCAGTTGGACAGTACACCCAGTGCTAATGGGCGTGGTGGACGTAGTGCTAGCTATAGGATTAGTGTGCAATCCAATGGTAACTTGCTTATCGGTTCAGCTTATACAAAACAGATGAATCTCAAACCAGGAGATGAGTTTCTCATCACTTTAGGTAAAAAGCACATTCGTTTGAGACAGGTAGATCCAGAAGACCGGGAAGACGATGAAACTCTAGAAGCCACGGCTTAATAAATAGTCATTAGTCAATTGTCAATAGTCATTTGTCCTTTGTTTTTCGTCATTAGTCATTTGTGAAAACCAATGACTAATGACCAATGACTAATGACCAATGACTAATATGGTAAATAGTGGCGCAGTGCTTTGCGCGTAACTGCTAAATTGCAGGTTAATGCAATTTGCTCTTTTTCTAGTAAACCTAAAATGCGATCGGGTTTGTCTCGTGTTACCACTGGTAATTGATGCAAACCTCGAACACTCATGCGGTCTAAAGCTTCAGATAATAGTTCATCCTGCCATGCGTAAACAATTTCAGTAGTACAAATGTCCTTGAGAGTTTGACTGGATAAATTATCTGAAATTTCAGTTGTTGAATTTGGGTAAGTTTGCCAAAGAGCAAGGGCACGGTTAATATCTTCTAAAGAAAGGATACCAACTAATTGCTCTGCTTGATCAATTACTAAAGCACTTCGTGTGCGATCGCGGATCATTTCCACCGCTGCTTCTAACACACTCAAAGTTGCAGGTAATTTTTTGGGATAAGGATGCATAGCGTCTTCTACCAAAATTTGCTGCATAATTTCCGCTCGTTCATCTTTCAATTCCGAAAGACCAATTTGTTGTAGATTAGAGTTAGAGTTAAAAGTCGGTTTAATCCTTTCCACTAACCAGACACTCAAACCGACAGCGGCCATCAGCGGTAAAACAATCCGGTAGTCGCGGGTTAATTCAAACAGCATTAAAATAGCGGTCAACGGTGCCCTGACACTTGCAGCCAAGACTGCTGCCATTCCTACCATCGCATAAGCTGGAGGAGCTGCCATTTGGTCACAAATTGCCGGGAATACCACAGCTAAAATTTTGGCATAAGCCGAACCAAAAGAAGCACCTAGAAACATAGCAGGTGCGAATAAACCGCCGACAAAACCACTACCTGCACTAATTGCAGTCATTAGTAGCTTCACCACCAACAGCACAACTAACAAGTGCAGTGAAAACTTCACATCCTGAAGCATAGCTTCCACAGTTTCATAACCAACGCCCAGAATTTGCGGGAAGTGCAAAGCAACTGCGCCAACAATGACACCGCCAATAATTGGATGAATTGGCTGAGGAATTCGTCCCAAAAATTGAAAGCCTGGAACCTGACCAGTGAAGCACGCTTTAGCCAAACGAATTGATTGAGTATAAGTTAGAGAGATTAGGCTAGCCCCTAAACCCAAGCCCAGATAAAGGGGTAATTCTAAAGGACTGCGGACTTGGTAAGCCGGTAAATCAAAAGCAGGTTGTGCCCCTAAACCAATTTGAGCAATTAACGCTGCTACTACCGCCGCCAGCAGCACCACACTGACAGCAGAAGTAGCAAAAGATGTAGCTCCCATCACCACCTCTAAGGCAAAAAATACTCCGGCAATGGGAGCATTAAATCCAGCCGCTAATCCAGCAGCAGCGCCAGCACCCAAAAGTAAACGTCGTTGTTCCTGAGATACATTTAGGATCACAGACAACAACATGCCAAAATTTGCACCAATTTCTACACTCGGCCCCTCTGGTCCTAAAGAAGCACCACTTCCCAAAGAAACAGATGCGGCTAGCATTTTGGTAACTGGTCGTAGTGGTCGCCTAATCTCTGTTTCGTGAGAAGCGGCAATGAGAGATGAAAGTCCAGGGCCGAAGTCTTGAGTACGCCAGCGCATCAAGCCAACAATTAATCCGCCAAGGGTAGGAACGCAAGCTAGAGTCCAAGCACCCCAGACACCGATCTCACCCATCAAATTTTCTAGCATTAAACGGTGGATCAGCTCGATCAAATAGTGAAAAGTGACTACACCCATACCAGTGCCACCGCCAATTAACATGGCTAAAAACAGCACAAGGGTTTCTGGGGATGGTTGAAAACGGTTTATTAGGTGAGCTAAGCGGGCAGAAGGTGTAGGAAAGGCAGGTTGTTCCGTTACCTTCCTCAGTTGAGTGGGAGGCAAGAGAGTCATTGAGAGGCGGGGTAAATGTAAGAAAAAATTTAAATTTTTATCTGTTACAACTCAATTGTGAGCCATTATTTAGCAACCAGACAAGTAGACTTTATTTGCTCGATTTACAAAGCTTTAGCAAAATTTTTGTGGGGAGAATAGTTAAATGGGAGACAATTATTATCTGGGGGTCGGCGATGCCTACGGTAAATGCTAGCCTACGCTGATGAGGTACTAGTCAACCCTATTCTCTCTAGAGACAATAGAGGTACTGTGAGCCACAAGCATTAATGAGAAGTCATTTTCGCCTAAATCTAGCTATACTCGTGTTGCGACCATTGAGCCATCCTTGGTGGTAATAGAATGTATGTGTGATTTAGTACTAATGTAAAACTATACATTAGAAGTAGGCGGAGGGGGAGACAAGGGAACAAGGAGACAAAAGGAATAAGAAACCCCCTCCCCTTTGTCTCCCTTCTCCTTGTCTGTTTGTCCTCTTCGTTGACCCGAATTCAATATAGCTATTGTTATAGAGCGAGTAAATGAATATACACACCTTTGATAATCATTATGTTACTTGCCCAATTTGCCAAAGAAATGCCACGCCCAAACCAATTAAAACGCGCATTGGCTTGTTTTGTTGTCCCTATTGCCAAGAACGGCTAGTTGTTTGCCAAAGCGGTCATTACGTCCGCGATCCGTTTACTTGGAGGCAAATGATGATTTCCTCGGCGCTTCGTCGTCAAAGCCGACCTTTAGCCAGAATTATCAGGGATTTCGTCCTGCTTAAGCGTCCTATGGTGGCCTTTGCTGTAGGAAGTGCCATTGTTCTTAGTATGATTGCTATTACCCAGGAAACCACGAACTCAGATCGCCATGTACTTCCTACAGAGCAAATTAAAAAACCAGAGGAAAAATTCCCATAGTATGGACATGACCCCTGCGGTCAATGAGATTTTACTTTACTCTCTTTAATTTTGCAAGTCCCTTATATTTATTTAAAACAGTGTTCTAGATGTACCCAACAAATAGAACACTGTTTTATATATAGCCTTAGTGAACTATAGCGTTTCCCGACCTACTGAGATACACCTGTAGGGGCACGGCAGTGCCCATACGTGTCAACTTAAGCTCAAATGTTTGTCCCACAGGCATTTTACCCCCCTTAATCCCCCCGATATATTGGGGGGAGACCGGAAAATCCAGTTCCCTCCCCTTTATAAGGGGAGGGTTAGGGTGGGGTAACGCGTTGAGTGATGGTCAGTGAGTGAACTCAATATCACGTCTTAACTAGGGTTTCACGTTAAGTTGACACCAATGGGCAGTGCCCCTACACCTGGGGATATAATGTTGTACCGCATCTGAATGGGAACCGCTATACCTACACTCCCAGTTGTCAACGCAGGGGAGGCAGGGGGAGATGAGGAAGCAATGCCCCACGCCTGTTCTGCGTTTACAATCGATTTGTATCTTTGGTAACTAATTTCCAACCTTCAGCTTGGTCAATTAGCTTGATTGACTCTAGTTGAAGATTGTTGAAAACAGATGTATGAAGCAGAAAGTAGGGTTGCCCGTTGTAGTGCCAATAATATTGCAGTTCACCAACAGAAGCGGGAATAATGGTGCGATCGCTGTAATAATCCAACGAGGGACGAGAGTAGGGAAAAGATGTATAAATCTTTTTCGTAGCTGGATTTGCCCGCACGATCATCGCAGCTACTGGTTTAACTGGATAAGCCTCAGATAATTCCCAAACCCAGTAATTGGATTTCATTAACAGTAGCAGCGAAACATAACTTCCCCAGAACAAAATCTTCAGAAATTGCCCGTCGCCTCGCTCTGCCAAAATAGCTGCTAAGGTCATTGTTAAAGCTACTGCTGCAAAAATTAGCTGTAAGTCTGTTTTCGATGTTGTACCCCAACTAAAATAAATGCTGCCGGCAGAAGCGACTACAGCCAAAATTGCTAAACCTGCTACCCAAGTACGGGGATAGGATGACACTAAAGGCGAATTTTCTGTCTCTGCTAACTGGATACCAAAAGCTAAGGCTAAGCTGGGATAAATCGGGAATACATACCAGGGAAGTTTGGTAATCATCAAGGAAATTACTACCAGATAAACACCACTCCACGCTAGTACTAGTTTTGCCCAGCTAAGGTTGCGATTTTCCCAGGTTAAACGTACAGTTTGCGGTAAGAATAATAGCCACGGCCATGTGTACTTGAGAAGTTCAATAACGTAGTACCAAGGTGGTTCAAAATTTATCTCTGCAACTGTGCCAATTCGGCTGGATGAATTTACAAGGCCAACTTGGGCGAAAGTATAACCATAGTGAATTAGTTGGGCACCGTACCAACCAATCACAGGTAAAATGCCAATGAAAATAGCTATCCACAGATAGTAACAGGTGAGTAGCCGTGGTGTATCCCAAAATAAAAATACAATGGCGATCGCACCTAGCAATATACCCACCAAGCCTTGAGTCAGGCAAATCAACCCAAAACCGATGCCAACACCAAGGCAATAACGTAAATCCCGGCGCGATCGCAATACGCACAACATCATCACCATCAAAAAACTGACCACCGCCCCATCTAACATTGCCAAACGTCCATGACGCACCACGGGTAGCATTGTTAGATAAATCAAGGCGCTATAAATAGCTGCCCAACGCTGGCGAAATAATTCTCGACCAATACAATACAGTAAAGGTACTGAACTTGATGTTAAAATTGCTCCGGGAAGCCGCGTAGTGAATTCATTCTCGCCTCCTAGAGAATAAGCCCAAGCAATTAGCAAATGCATTAAAGGCGGCTTGTTATGGTATGGTTCGCCTCCTAGAGTTGGGTAAAGCCAGCGCATTGAGTCTGCTGGTGCTTGCCAAATTTCCCTAGCGACTTGTGCCACTGTACCTTCATCCCAATCTCGCAGGGGTAATCCCCCCAGATTGACGCTAAACAGTAACACTGCTGCTAAAAACAACACGAGAAGCCATACCCAATCAACCCATCTGCCAACTGTGCGATGCTGTTTTTCTAGATGACCCCAAATAAAGCTTCCTTCTTGCATATTCTCTGGTAATCATTTTACTTGCTGGTTTGATTACATAGAGACCAAAGCGAATCTCCAATGTTGTGGCCCAGTAACAACGTCTGTTCTTAACGATTGCTAGTTTCCAAGATTAACTCAACTTTCTCTAATTAGTACTATTTTTCCGGGAAATTTATCTGAATTATTTAACGATCATTTTTATAGATAAATAATAAAAATAAGACGTATAAAAACTGGCTAAATACTTTTGACGACTCTGTAAATAAATCTACATTGCCTGATATTTTATCCGGCTTTTTTGTTACTAATAGGATGATAGTATTACATAGCAGAATTCAGAATTCAGAATTCAGGAGTCAGAATTCATATAGCGATTCTCATTTGAATGAGGTACATGGGTAGGGTAGCACCGCTGTGCATAGCTTTCAACTTAACGTGAAACGCTTGTCAAGATATGATATAGGGTTCATTCACTTAGCGCTACTCACCGCGTCACCCCACCCCGGTTTTGTCTAAAGCCAAAACCGCCCCTCCCCTTAGTAAGGGGAGGGGTTGGGGGTGGGGTAAAACGTTTGTGGGACAACTTTTTGAGCTTAAGTTGACACCAATGACAGCTGTGCTAACCTACGAGGATCTATTTTTTCTCTACCTCACCCATGCAGGAACCGTTATAATTCAGACTCAAGAGTTGTGCGATCGCCAAGAGTACTATACAAAAAATCAAAACCTTTGGTTAGTGCGTTAGCCTTTGACATAAAATAACCTACGTATATTTCAAAAATAAAATACAGCATCAACGAAAGTGAAGTACGCTATTTATGTCTAGTAGCTAGGCAAAAAGCCTATTATAATTCTGACTCCTGAATTCTGACTCCTGAATTCTGACTCCTGACTTCTGAATTATTAAAAAATAAAAATAACTTGCAAGTTCCATTTTTGCTCTTGGCGAACAATTTCAATTTCTTTAATGAATTCTCGAAAGTAAAATCGTCGTTCTGTTTCGGACAAATCTAACCAGAATTGTGGAATGGAAACAGCAACAGCAACAGAACGCAAATTAACGGGAGGAAGAATTGCCAACTTGGCTTCGAGTGCAGAAATTTCTGTGCGGAGTTTATAAGCTCTTAATTTTGCTGTTTCGGTATCTAAAATTCCATTTTCAATTAAAGCGGGTAACTGAGCGAGTACTTCTTGCTGACGAGCGATCGCTTGGCTTAAACTATTTTTGACTGCATCCAACTGCGGAAAATTCATTCCGGCTACAGCTAAGGGTAAGTCACGGCAAACTGTTTCAATTGTCTGTTCTAAAACCTCTTGGTAGGGAATAGCCGGACATTTGGGGCGTCGGGGACAGCTAATACAACGTAAATACAGATACTCTTTGTCTTGGTTGCGTTGGGTGACACGGGTAACCGTTAGATGCGATCGACATTCGCCACAAACAATCAACCCTGCTAAAGAACGTGGCGCACTAGCAGTGCGAGATGGTAAACGGCTGTTACGGCGCAAAAGTCGGTCAACTTGGGCAGCTTCTTCCTTGGAAATGATGGGAATATGGGTATCGGAGATAATCTCACCATTTTGGTAAGCTGTATTGCCACGATAAACTGGATTAGTTAACCAGCGGCGTCCAGTGGTAACAGAGATTTTCTTGCCGTATTTTTTCGCCAAGTAGCGGACTGAACCCCGTAAGGAACCATAGAGTAAAAAATGGTCAAAAAAATCCTTTACCACTGGTGAGGTGCTGCGGTCGATGGTATATTTTCCCTTACCTCTGCGGTAGCCGTAGGGAACCTTACCGGGTGGCGGTGCAGCGTCTAGACGATTGCGGGCGTGTCCTTGGCGGATGCGACGACTGCGTTGTTCGCGTTGGATTGCATGTAGTAAACTCAGCAAGTCAGCCCGGAGAGGAGAATTTTCTGAAGTGTAGGGTTGTTCTGTGGCAATTACCGCCACTCCCATTGCTTCGAGTTCATGAAGGCGATCGCTTACTTCCTCTACAGTATCCCCCAATTCTTCCAACCGACGAACCAACAGATAATCTGCACCTTGGGTTTGGCAATCTGTGAGTAATTGTTGTAGTTGCGTTCGCGTAGCGTGTCCGGAGGACTCTCGCGTAGCGTATTTAGAGCACTCTCCCTTGCCCAAATCTTGATAAACTCGATCGACTTCCCATCCCCAACTGCTTTCTTCGGGAGAAGATTCTAGTAGAGGATCGGTGTAAGAGTAGGCAATTATTTTCATTTGTCATTTGTCATTTGTCATTTGTTATTTGTCATTTGTCATTTGTTATTGGGCATGGGAAGGGGCACAGGGGCAAAAGAGAGTGGAGTTTTTATACTGGTTCACGAGTATCAAAGACTCATTAATGGAGTTCTGAGGTTCATTAACGAGTATCAAAGACTCATTAATGGAGTTCTGAGGTGGATTAACGAGTATCAAAGACTCATTAATGGAGTTCTGAGGTGGATTAATGAGTATCAAAGACTCATTAATGGAGTTCTGAGGTGGATTAATGAGTATCAAAGACTCATTCACGAATCATATTTATCCAATTCGCTAAATTATAGCTACTTCCCCTGCCCGTGTGCCCCTCACTGTTGACTCAATTCAACAATATTCCCATCAGGGTCTTGAGTGAAGAGGGCAGGGCGGCCTGAGGCGCTGGGTTGAATGGGATAATTATGATTGAGTAGCTCTTGTTTAGCGGTTTCTAAGTCAGCAACACAGAAGGCGAAGTGGGGATTGCGTCCCCATTTTTCGTTTTGGTTTTCGGTGGGGACAGTCGGTGCAACTATTAGGTGAATTTGGTAGTTGCCGACTTGATACCATGCACCAGCGTATTTCAGAGAACGATCTATTTTGGCTAATCCTAAGACTTTGCCATAAAAGTGTTCGGAGCGTTCTAAGTCAGTTACAAGAATTGCTGTGTGGAGACTTTGGGTAATCTGCATTGTTGTAGGTGCGATCGCCATATTCAGGAATGCTGTTATTCCTTCACTTTATAACGATCGCGCCTTTGTTAAATAACATCGCCCCATCACTCTGGTAATCTAGTCGTCAACTATGGTGGGTTTTGGCTTGGGAATAGCGATCGCCATATTCGATTTTAATAGCCAAAACTTATCTCTAGCTTTGTGAGTTTTCTTACCCGGCACTGGATTGCAGAGCAGTGGTTTTGTTAAACTGGCGATCGCTTACAAATCGCGCTATTGAATATAATCTCCTGAGTCTCATCAAAATACTCAGGACTTACGCAAGACATGACCGAAAACCTTATTCTTACGTAGCGGTAATTCATGAATTACCGCTACTTTCGTTATCTTTTGCGTAATTCCTGATACTATTCGTTTGTCAATCCTCCAAAAGACAGAATATATAAATGTTAAGTTTATTTAAGGTGACTTACTTAATTGCGATCGACTAAATCAAAAGCTTGCTACTCCTCATTTTTGCTCAAATACAATGAGTTAAAGCAGAAAAATCTGATATTTCATAAAATAATATTAATATCAGTAAAAAAACTGAGTATTAACAAGCTCTACAAATTCTGCCCCAACAGGCTTGTATATCGATGAAATATTTGAAACAATAGCTTAGAGAATTATCCATCAGTAGTGCTAGATTACTAATTATTATTGCTGACTTCTGAGTTATCGGCAAAGTGATACTGTTAGATAAATAATTTGAATTTTTTTCTTATTATCCCCTGAAATCTCGTTTTTCGATGTTCCTTTAAAAGATAAATCTCAAGTCTGCTGCCCACCACAATGAAAGACCAAGTATTAGACCGGATTTTTAATAAACCTTCTTTCCCACATAAATTTGAACGCTTGGAACTGGATGATAATTTTTGCATTATAGATACATCCGAGCAAGTGGAACGGTTTGCACATAGCCCTGAGGAGGTGACACGGGGTAAAGATATCCGGCTAAGCTTTCCTGAGCTGCTCGGACTTGAGGATATTTTAAAAGCTATTTTGTACGGAAAGCAAGAACTGTTTGAATTACAAGGGATTAAACGAGGTTCAAACCAGAAATCTCATGTATACATAGATATATATATTATCGCTGAACAACATGAAAAATTTGAAAATAGATTAATCCTACTGATTGAGGATGTTACCGACAAAATTGTTTTAAAACAACAGTTAGCACAGCAAGCTAATGAAGCGAATCTACTATCTAGTGCTTTAATAACTTGTAAAAGTTACATGGATCGAGTAATCACTTCAATGGCAGATGCTTTTTTGGTAACTAGTAACTTGGGAAAAATCATCAAAATAAATCATGCTGCTGAAGAATTATTTGGTTTTACTGAAGAAGAATTAATTAATCAATCTATATCATTGATAATTGACGATCGAGTAGTAATAAAAGCAATTCACCAGCATTTTGCTACTAAACAAAATTTTCAAAATTTAGAGGTAGTTTGTAGAACTAAAAATCGAGAAAAACGCTTGATTGCTTTTTCTTGTTCGGTGATTCCCAAAGCAACAGAAGGGTCAGAAGATATTGTTTACATTGGTCGGGATATCACTGCTCGGCAGCACCGGGAACAACGTACAAATACCCAGTATGCTATCACACGCATTTTATCAGAATCCCAGAGTATAAAACAGGTAATTCCCCAAATTTTGCAGTCGATTTGTCAAAATCTGGGATGGGATTTAGGCGAACTTTGGACACCGAGTCAATATATCGGTACTTCAGTAAAAAGACACTGTATCAATGCAGTATTAAGGTGTGTGGAAATTTGGTCAAGTCGAGTAGTTTCTGCCAGAGAGTTTAAAGCAGTTACGTGGCAAACTACTTATACTGCTGGTGTTGGGTTACCTGGTGAAATTTGGATTGGACGATCGCCCCTGTGGACTGAGGATATCACACAAGATGGAGACAAAAGGCGATCGCAATCTGCTGCCGAAGCTGGATTGCACGCAGCTTTTGGTTTCCCCATTTTAGACGATAATGAAATCTTAGGGGTGATGGTTTTCTTTAGCCGAGACATCCAACCAAAAGATCCAGATCTGTTGGAAATGGTAAGTTCTATTGGTAGCCAAATCGCCCAGTTTATCAAACGCAAACAAGCAGAAATCGCTCTTGTCGAAAGCGAACAACGATATCGAGATTTATTTGAAAATGCTAACGATTTGATTCAAGCTGTTAATGCCTATGGTCGTTTTTTGTATGTCAATCGCGCATGGCGAGAAACTTTGGGATATAGCGAAGCTGAAATTGCTTCTTTGAATGTTTTTGATATTATACATCCAGAATTTAGACAATACTGTTGGCAAAAGTTTTATCGCGTGCTTTCCGGAGAAAAGCAGGAGCAAATTAAAGCCGGATTCATTACCAAAAACCGTGAAACAATCTTTTTGGAAGGTAACATTAGCGGTAAATTTCTTGAAGGTCATCCAGTTGCTACTCATGGAATTTTTCGCAATGTTACCCAGCGATTAGCAGCAGAAAAAGCACTGCGCCATCAACAGGAACAAACCGAACGTTTGTTGCTGAATATTTTGCCAGCAGCAATTTCCAAACGCTTGAAAGAAGAACCAGCCAGCATCACCGAAGATTTTGCTGATGTCACAGTTTTATTTGCAGATATCGTTGGCTTCAGCCAAATCGCGGCTTCCATGAGTGCGATTCAACTAGTAAACCTACTCAACCCGATTTTTTCAGCTTTCGATCGCCTCACCGAACAACATAATTTAGAAAAAATCAAAACCATTGGCGATGCTTATATGGTAGTCGGCGGCTTGCCCACAGGACGCCCAGATCATGCTCAAGCCATTGCCCTTATGGCACTGGATATGCAGACAGCGATCGCTTTATTTAACGCTGAGAACAACCAAAATTTTAGCATCCGTATCGGTATTCATAGCGGTTCCGTAGTTGCCGGAGTCATTGGGCTGAAAAAGTTTACTTACGACCTCTGGGGAGACACGGTAAACATCGCCAGCCGCATGGAGTCTCAAGGCATTGCTGGCAAAATCCAGGTAACAGAAAATACTTATAAATCCTTGTGTAATGAATTTTTGTTTGAAAAGCGGGGCGAAATCGAAGTTAAAGGTAAAGGGAAAATGACGACTTATTGGTTAATTGGGAATAGGGCATAGGGCATGGGGCATGGGGCATGGGGCATGGGGCGTAGGGGCAGAGGGGCAGAGGGGCAGAGGGGCAGAGGGGCAGAGGGGCAAAGGGGCAGAGGGGCAGAGGGGCAGAGGGGCAGAGGGGCAGAGGGGCAGAGGGGCAGAGGGGCAGAGGGGCAGAGGGGCAGCGGGGCAGAGGGGATTGAACTTGGCACATTGAACTCTCCTCTGCTCCCCTGCTCCCCTACTCCCCTGCCCCCTTGCCTCCCCTGCCCCCCTGCCTCCCCTGCCTCCCCTGCCTCCCCTGCTCCCCTGCTCCCCTACTCCCCTGCCCCCCTGCCTCCCCTGCCCCCCTGCCTCCCCTGCCTCCCCTGCCTCCCCTGCCCCCCTACTCCCCACCCCCCACTCCCTACGTATTCGGAATCAACCTACCGCAAGGATAAGTCGCTGTTGGCTGTGCAGGATTTTCAGCCACCGCTGCTGGAACTCGATCTGATGGTTGGTTTTTGGCTGCTAGATAATCTGTTTGCAGTTTTTCTAAAATGGCTTCGCGTCTGTCATACAAACGTTTGAGGGGACGAGGTTGACACTTATTCAGGACGTATGCTGTTACCAGTGGTAAGGCGATCGTGCTATCTGTGTAACAAACAATTGTGTTAGGTAATTCCTCTGGGTCAATCTTACCCCAGCTGACGGCTTCCGATGGGGTTGCCCCAGACAAACCACCTGTATCTGGACGAGCATCGGTAAATTGCACAAAGTAATCATGTCCGCGTTCTTCTAGTCCTAAGACTTCGTGAATTTGCGGTTGTGTTTGTAGCAAAAAGTTTTTGGGACTGCCACCACCAAGAATGACAGCGGCACTTTTACCTTCAGATTCACGAGCATTGTAAGCGATCGCTGCTGTCTCATTGACATCAATTGCAGGATCTAATATTAATTGTGAGCCTTCCAAGGCCAAAGCTGCTACGTTCATTCCAATGGAACTATCTCCAGGGGAAGACGTATAAATCGGTACGCCATATTCATAAGCGGTAGCCAGTAAGCAAGAATTCTCCACACCCAATTGCTTTTCTACTTCCCGGACATACTTACCTAATAAATAGTGAAACTCAGCGGTTCCCATGCGTTTTTGGAAAGGTTCTGCTTGCAGAATTTTGCGGATAAAAGCATCGGTTTCCAGCAGCACATCGTAGCCAAAGATAATGTCATAAATCCGGATGGTGCCTTGTTGACGCAGTTTCACATCATCCAAAAACGGATTACCAGCAAACAATTCAAAACCCAAACCATAATGCATGTCATGGTAAAGATTTGCACCAGTGCTAATCATCCAGTCAATAAAGCCGTTGCGAATTAAGGGTGCAAGCGCTGAAACTCCAAATCCTGCCGGCGTCATAGCACCGGAAAGGCTAACTCCCACAGTGACACCTTGCGTCAGCACATCACGACTCAGTAGTTGGCAGATTTCCCGCAAACGGGCTGAATTGTAGGCGGTGAAGTATTTATCAATCAAATCCACCACATTAATATCATTAGATATGGGTGTGGGTGCGATTTTTTGACCCAGCTGTTTAGACATTTTGGCACTCCTGAATAGTAAACACGCCGAATCTAATGTTATAGCAAAGTGCTGAGTGCTAAGTTAAGGGTTGGGAGTTATACTAATTCACCAAAACAGGGCAACAGATGAGAACTGTGACAATACTACTCGGTTAACACAACAGACGCGATAAACCGCCGTCCCTACAATAATCAATCCTTTGTAGAGACGGCGATTTATCGCGTCTTTGCAATTTAGGGCGTGTTTTCAAAATTTTGTATGGTTTGAAAACACGCCCCAGTCACCATTGAGCCATCAACCTAAATCTCAGCCACCGCCCGTTCAATTAAGCGACGCGCCAAAGTTTGCGTACCTGTGTGTTCATAATAATTGGTTGCTACATCCAGGAACGCCGCGAGGTAGTCTAACTTGTCATCGGCAATATCCGCAAAAGTTTGCAAGTTGTGGACAACTTTTTGGGGTGTTAAATTATTGGCGCTAACTAGCCCACTCATCCAACCTTTAACTGAGTCAAAGCTTTCGCCGATAAAGTTGAGTTTACTGCCGGCGTTGTTGCCTGGAATCACATCTTTGATGTTTTGGAAAGTTGAGTTTTGTTCTAACTCTTGGGGATTTGTCTGATTCAGCCCGGATATGGCTTTGCTGATGAAGTCTGGGCCTAGAGGTATCAAACCATCAACACAAACTAACGCCACCATGCGGATGAGTGACTCACCGCTATATTCTCCCAAAGAAGCGACAAAATCCCCGATACTATCTCCAGGAATGCCGTTAATTTGGCAGAAAGCTACCAATTCGGCGACTAATTTTAATGTCAAATCGATGGTTTGGGCTTTGTCAGGTTTGGGAGTGACAGAGTTTAAAAAACCCAACAAGGGAATTTTCTCGCCGACTTTGTTAGCTAAAGCTGCTGCACCAAGGGCTTTATCTGTATTATCAACGGTTTGATATAGCCACAAAGCTGTTTGATATCCCTGAGATTTATCGTTGAATAGATAAATTGCTCGTTCGCCAATTTGCTGAATTAAATCTTCGTCGGTTTCGAGAGTAACTGCCTTAATAGTGTTAACAAAGCCAACGGTATTTTGCCACTGGCCAGGGGCAACAAAATCGAGGGAATTTAACAAAGAAATAGTCAAGCCGCTGGTTGGCAATTGATCTACCAACTCAAAAATTGATTTGCTCACAAAAATCTCCTGATCTAAGTTTTATTATGTTGATATTGGCAATGCGGCTCATTTGAGTTTAGCTAGTCCATTGAGATTAAATTTTTCTAGCCAAGCTGCGCGATCGCTAGCTGTAAATGACGGATCGCGGGAAAGTACTTTTACTTGGTACTTACCTACTAAAATTGCAGTTTGCGTGTTACCTATTTCTACTGCCGGATAACCGCCAATTTTTTTGGTGCTTTTCGAGAACTTTGCTGCTGTTGCTGGTGTGCTGCTGGTATCGGAAATAGACAGCAACGCGATATCTTTACCGCCTTTTTTCAACTTCGCTTCAGCAAAACCTTTTTTCTCTTGGGTATAGACGCGCTGGTAGCCATCACTAGCATCTGGGAACAATTTGTTAAATTCGCTACCTTGAGTAGCGGTCTTAGCCACAGCTTGACCGCTTTTTTGCTTAGTGCTATCTTGTTGCGCCTGGTCAAAACGTCCAGGTGTTTTTGCAGAACAAGATGCTGTCAGTAGTAATATTGACAGTAACAACGCAGCTACAACTCTACGCCCACGGTGTAAAATCATTTTTGGGTTCTCCTGATACTTGAGCTTTGACGCAATTATCTGCGCTGCTTGTAATTTTGACCCAGAAAATTTACTTTTCGATAATTATTGCGTAGGTTGTAAATTATGGGACTTACCCAAGTGTCATATTTTTGTTCTCTAAATACTGTTGTCACGATAAGCTATGACAGCATAAAACGGATCTCCTCCAGGTGCGCCCAACCACTGTAAAAAATTCGGTAATGTTGATTTTTGAACGATAACTTCCGGGGTGGTAAATCCTGGTACTGAAGCAAAGTAACCCTTGACTAATTCCACTCTCTGTGATTCTGGTGCTTCTCGCCAAGCTTGAATCGCCTTTTGAAAGAACATCCGGTTAGAAAAGCTGATAATGGCGACACCACCGGGTTTGAGGATGCGGCGGATTTCGGAAAATATTGCTTCTGGATATTGGACATACTGCACAGATACGCAATTGAGAACCGCGTCAAAATCTTCATTTGGCAAGGGAAATTGCGGATTTTCGTTGAGATTTTGGACAAAGTAATGATTTAGGCGGGGATTACGTGCTAGTTCTTCGGCGTTGAGTCCGTGTCCCTCGATATGGGAAAATTGCATTTCTTCTGGGAGATGAGACACCCAGCTGCTCATCATATCAAAGATGCGGGTGTCGGGTTGGAGGCGATCGCGGTATAAATCTGTTAGCTGTTGAATAAATCCTTCATCAACATGGGTGACGAAGCGCGGATAAGCATAGAATAGCCGATCGTCTGTGTCGTCTAATTTTAGACGTTGATTCGGTCTTAGCTGCATAAATCTCTCGTGTGGATAACTTTTTTCCAAAATTGCGGCAATTTCAGGTATTTTGAAACAAGCACTATGTAACATATTTTAATAACAGGAAGACACATGCGGGAGAATTCTGAATTCTCAAAGTCCGTGTATTTCACTTGCCTTGGAAATTCGTCATAAATAAATCCACATTGCAGCATTCATTTTTTCTAAATTCAATGTTCTACAAATTACACGTTTTGCAGTATATTTGGCGCAAAATCTTGCTGTTAGCATCATTGCCATATTTTAGTTTGTTAGTTTGGATACTACCTTTATTACTATTTACTTCTGGGTATAACAGCCTGATAGCACATGATGAAGCGCTTTATGCTTCACGGGCACGTCTCATGTTTGATTCTGGTAATTGGATAGCACCTTGGGAAAAGGCACATCATAAAACACCGGGACCTTATTGGTTAATTGCCAGTTCCTATAAGCTGTTTGGTATCAATGATATGAGTGCCCGTCTTCCTAGCATGATTACAGGGATTTTCTGCTTATGGCTTGTATATGAAATCGGCAAAATTATCCTGGGGAAAAAATTAGCTTGGCTTGGTGCTGCAATTTTAAGTGTGGAATTTCTCTGGTTACAATATTGTCGTTTAAGTACGCCTGATGTGCCTCTAGTTTTATTAGTACTTTTAGCTATTTTGTCTTTTATTAAAGCAGAATTAAATCCTGTAAATCGCTCATTTTGGAGTTTTATTGCTGGTTTAAGTTTAGGTTTAGGATTCTTACTCAGAAGTTTTATGATTTTTGTACCAATCATAGCTTTGTTGCCTTATTTAATTTGGGATCATCGCCGTCATCGTCATCTGAATAACCCAATGTTATATTTGGGGTTTTTCGTCGGTTTAATTCCTAGTTTCATTTGGCTGTGGCTGAGTTGGTTACATTATGGAAATCAAAGTTTTGAGGAGTTGTACAAATTTGTTCTATATCAAGGTAGTAATGGTAATGACCATTATCAAACTAATTTTCTATTCTATGTATGGAATATTGCCCTCAAAGCATTTCCTTGGGCTTTTTTCGGAATTTTAGGACTAATTTTGGCTATCCGTCGCCCCTTTCGCTACCAATTGTTATTAGTTGGATTTCCACTGGTCTTATTTATTGAAATTAGTATTTTTACGACTCGTTTCTCTCACTATAGTCTTTGCCTTTATCCGTTCGTCGCTTTGTTTGCATCTGTGGGTTTAAGCTGGCTAGGCAAAATTTACGAGTTAGGAATTCCCTCGCAATCCCGTCTTCAAAAAGGTAAAAAAAATCTATTAAACTTTTTTGCCAAGCAGAATCTTGTGCGAAACCTCAGTTATGGTTTTGGCGGGTTCGGTATTTTACTTGTCATCGCCAGTATTGTGGTTCTTGGTTGGGGTGGTTCTGATATCCGCAAGTATGCAATTATTGGCTTGGGTATGGGATTGGGTTGGTTAATTTTACCCGTGGTGTGGATTGGTCGTTATCACTTTGGCAAAAAGTTTCTCACAACTCGTTATTGGATTGCAGGTTGGTTAGTTCCTTGTTGGCTAGCTTTGGCGGCGATGGGCACCATAGGTCTGTTAAGTGACTATAATCCAGCTTTAAGAGTTTTTCTGCAACAAAGTGCGATCGCTTCTATTTTGAAAACTAATCCGATATACTTTGTACAAATAGATGATAAAGTCCAAGTACTGCTCGATTTCTATATTGCTATTGACGACAAACGAGTAGCCTCATTTTCCGAAGTACCAGCTAATAGCTATGTTTGGACTTCTGAAGATCAATCCCCTCAATTATCCAGACCTCATCGCGTTCTTGCTACTGTCAAAGAGTACCAATTTATTCAACTACTTCAGTAATTTTTGTCATTTGTCATTTGTCATTGGTTATTGGTTATTCGCGGTGTCCCCTCATCTCCCTCATCTCCTCCAATCCCCAGTCCCGAAAAAACAGCTATTGCCAAAACACCTTAATTTAGATAGTATATGAATATTACGCATACTAAACATTTTGAGAAATGGTTTCTACATCTAATCAATCCCTACCCTTAGAGCCGTGGCAGCAAAATCTTGCACCATATAATATGGGCTACAGAATCAAATTACTCTCGCAACTCCTTGGACGTAAGTTTACTGATAGACTAGAACCCTTTGGATTGACGCCGTTTCACTGGTTGGTGTTGTGCTGTCTTTGGCAAGAAGATGGTTTACCTACTTCTAGTATTGGGGATAAACTCAAACAAGTGGGTGGTACTTTAACGGGGGTATTAGACCGTATGGAAGAACGCGGCTTGGTGCGCCGAGAACGGGACACTCACGATCGCCGCATCTGGCGAATCTGGCTAACGGATGCAGGTAGAGAACTACAAAGCGTCTTACCTCCAATCGCCTCAGCAGTACGTGATGAAGCAATGGGCGGTATTTCCCTTGCTGACCAAGAATTATTTTCCGAAATTTTGAATCGGGCGATCGCTAACCTCTCCTAAAGATCCTCCCACAATCACCCAACCGGAGGAAGCAACATTAAGATTTATTTTGAGAATATAATACGCATACTAAATAAAAGCCAAGCAAAGGCTCGTAAGTAAATATTACGCATTCTAAATAAACGATATTTAATCAAACTGCAAGGAGTTGAAAATTATGGGCGCTAGTACTTTGAACGGACGCAAGGAAAACAAAACCCCAGTTTTAAAAGAACAATTGATTACAGATTCAGAGACTTTAGAAGCTGTAGAGACAGCAGAAGCACCTGTTGTAACTCCCAATGAACAAGAAGTTCCAGCGAAACGGAAAAAGCCCAAGCAGATTACAATCGTTACAACGAATTGTACAAATCAGGTGCGATCGCTCGTCAGCAGTTAGACACAGCCAAAGCGGCCTATGATGTAGCTGTTTGTACGCATTGAAATCTTAAACTCCTTATTCTCTCTGTGTCTGGGCGCCTCTGCGTGTTAGCGAACGCGAGTGCGTCTCGTAGAGAAGCGGGGCGTAGCCCGATAAATCATCCCGCAATTATGCAACGCCAGAAAAACTATATAGCGGTTATCAATTACATGAGGTACATAAATTTGTAGGGGCGCATAGCTATGCATTGGTGTCAACTTAAGCTCAAATGCTTGTCCCACATACGCTTTACCCCACCCTAACCCTCTTCGATGTATTGGGGAGGGAACTAAATTCCTTTTTCCCCCCAATCCATCGGGGGGATTAAGGGGGGTAAAACGTCTGTGGGACGAGGGTTTCACGTTAAGTTGACACCAATGATAGCTATGCGCCCCTAGCTTTTACCTCACCAAAGCGATAAATGCTATAGTAACGTATGATAAAACTACTCAGGTACTAAGATGGTTATTAGCCAAAGTGAGTACTATATCTCCCCAGAAGAATATCTAGAAGGCGAGAAAGTAAGTGAAATTAAACACGAGTATATTGATGGGCAAGTTTACGCAATGGCGGGGGCGAGTGATGGTCATGTTACAGTTAGCATGAATGTATCTATGTTACTGCCAAACCATCTCCGGGGTAGTGGTTTCCGTGTCTACATGTTAGATATGAAAGCCCAAATTGAAGATGTATCATTAGTAGAGGATAATGTTTCCTAATCCAACATTTCTGGGTCAATTCCTAAAGCATTAAGTTGTTCAACAGAGAGATTACGCAACTTGTCAGTAATTGATAGCCGCTTTTGTCGTTCAACTTCAGCACGTTCTTCACCTGTTAGCAGTATATTTCCTTGTGCATCCCACCACCGCAACCAAGGTAACTCTGCATTCTGATACAAACCCTGCCAAATTCCCAACTCTACCCCTAAAGGACTAATTGGGTAATGTCCTCTTTCATTGGGTTTCATCAGTTGATAGGTAGAATCGATTAGATGATACACCTCAACCTGGGCTTTTGCTACTTCATAAATTCCATAATAAGGCACTCGAATTGCCTGTTCATAAACCCAAAATTTACCAACATTCCCACTTTCTGCTTGCGATGGCGGCGTTTTATCTCGTTCTTCTGAACCATCTCCAGAGACAAATTGCAACACAATTAAAGGTGCGAGAGATTCTTCCCAGAGCACATAAGAACGCCGCGTTTTACCTTCAAGAGTTGGTGGTATATTCGGTATATAAAACCAATCTGGTGCCGAGATCCCTTTATCAGGAGGATCTGTCAATCCCCAGTAAATACCTAAATTTTGTCCAATACAATATTGTCCATCAGGATGGCGTTGTTCTAGAACAGGTTTAATTGAATCTGTAATTAAAATACTTTGCGGATGCTGCTGAAGATTTTTCACAAATGTACCATCTGAGTCTGGTAACTGAGTGTGGTCAGGTAAAGTTAATGCCGATATGGTACGGAGACAAGCTTTATATTCGTGATGGACATGAGAAAAAACCACAAGAAGTATCTGGTGGTCAAATTGCTGCGGTTTACAATCTCTTTAGGTGAAAGCTTCAAACATAATCACAATGACACATAATTTTCAAGAAATACTAGAATCGTCTGATTTTTTAATCTCTTGCAATATTCGCTCAACTTGATTAACCCTTTCATTTCTATTCTGTTGTTTGAAGATATTTAAAGCTTTTTCTAGAGAAACTAGGGCTTCGTCTTTTTTATTTGTTTGCCACATTGCCAGAGCAAAATTAGTCAGTGCTTCAGCATAATTAGGATTAATTTCTAAAGCTTTTTGATATTCAGTAATAGCTTCCTGCCAGCGATTTTCGCTAGCGTAAACCATACCGATCGCATTATAAGCTAAAGCATATTTTGGCTGGAGGCGAATGGCTTCTCGGTAGGCGTTAATTGCTTCTTCTGATTTCTGTTGCCGAAAAAGCACGTTTCCCAGTTGAAAGTGTCCAAAGGTATCTTTGGGGAATTGTTTAATTAATTTGCGTAAATTTTCCTCTGCACCTTTCATGTCTCCTTGATTGTACAAAGCATTGGCTTGTTGGAGAATCTGCGATCGCTCTGATGGTCCTGTGTCGGAAAATTGCGCTAGTTTCTGTGATTGTCTCTGAGGATACTGTTGAGGCGAATCTAAAGAAACTTTTCCAGAAACCGCTAACACCGATGGTGATAGACCAATCGCAGTGATAATACTCAGTGTCATGCAGCTAAAAGATTGAACAAATGCTGATTTCAGTTTGCTGTTCAGTTTCATCGCCCTGAATGCCTTAATAGTGTTCTAATACCTATGATAAATTGCGGGTGCGTTACACGGTAACGCACCACGATTAATCCAAAATTGCTACGCGCCTTCCCGTAACTTATCCAACACAGTTCTATCTTCTAAAGTTGAAGTATCACCAGATACTTCTTGTCCCGCAGCCAGATTTCGCAATAATCGCCGCATAATCTTACCCGATCGCGTTTTGGGTAAAGCGTCGGTAAAACGAATTTCTCCGGGACGGGCGATGGCACCGATTTCTTTGACAACGTGTTCTTTGAGTTCTTTACTCAATTCTTCACTTCCCTGATAAGTGCCTTCTAATGTTACAAAAGCAACTACTTCTTCACCTTTGAGTTCATCTGGCTTACCCACTACCGCTGCTTCTGCAACTGCTGGATGGGAAACTAAGGCTGATTCGACTTCCATTGTACCGAGTCGATGTCCTGATACATTCAATACGTCATCGACGCGACCCATTACCCAGAAGTAACCATCTTCATCGCGTCTGGCGCCATCACCAGCAAAATAAGTATAGTTACCATCTTTGGGAGGGATATGTTCCCAATAGGTGCGGCGGAAGCGTTCCGGATCGCCGTAGACTGTCCGCATCATTCCCGGCCAAGGGTAGCGGACTGCGAGATAACCACCTTCGTTGTTGGGTACGGAATTTCCTTCTAAATCCACGATGTCTGCAAGAATTCCAGGGAAGGGAAGAGTCGCCGAACCTGGTTTAGTAGGAATTGCCCCTGGTAGCGGTGTAATCATGATACCGCCAGTTTCAGTTTGCCACCACGTGTCCACAATTGGACAGCGATCGCCACCAATTACTTTCTGATACCACATCCAAGCCTCTGGGTTAATCGGTTCGCCGACGGTTCCCAGCAACCGCAAGGAAGACAAGTTCCGCGCCTTGGGATGATGTTCGCCCATCTTAATAAATGCCCGAATTGCCGTAGGTGCAGTATAAAAAATATTGACGCCGTATTTTTCAATCACATCCCAGAAACACCCAGGATTAGAAGCACGGGGCGCACCTTCATACATCACCGTTGTTGCACCGTTGGAAAGGGGACCGTAGACGATGTAGCTATGTCCCGTAATCCAACCTACATCGGCGGTACACCAGTATACATCTGTGTCTTGCAGGTCAAAGATCCACTTAGTGGTCATGTGGGTATACAAATTATAGCCAGCAGTTGTATGCACCACACCCTTCGGTTTGCCTGTACTGCCAGAAGTGTAGAGGACAAACAACATATCTTCGCTGTCCATTGGTTCGGCGGGACAATCAGCCGATGCAGTTTTTTGTAAATCATGCCACCAATGATCGCGTCCCCCCAGTTGCATATAAGTTTCTTGTCCGGTGCGCTTGACAACCAGGACATTTTCGACACTGGGAACAGCACCATCAGCTAAGGCTTTATCTACCTGTTCCTTGAGGGGAACGATCGCATCTTTGCGCCAACCACCATCAGCAGTAATTACCAATTTGGCTTTCGCATCAATTAAGCGATCGCGTAAAGCTTCGGCACTAAAACCACCAAATACCACGCTGTGGGGTGCGCCAATTCTGGCACAGGCTAACATGGCAATGGCGGCTTCCGGAATCATTGGCATATAAATACCAACGCGATCGCCTTTTTGTACGCCCAGTTGCTTCAACACATTGGCAAACTGGCAAACTTCCCGATGTAGTTGGGCATAGGTGAGAGTGCGCGAGTCTCCTGGTTCACCTTCCCAAATGAGTGCTGCTTTATTTTTGCGCCAAGTAGTCAGGTGTCTGTCAAGGCAGTTGTAAGAAATATTCATCTTACCGCCAACAAACCACTTAGCAAAAGGCGGTTGCCAATCTAGGACTGTATCCCATTTTTGGAACCATGCTAATTCCGTTGTCGCCAAATCTGCCCAAAATTGCTGCGGATCGGCTTTGGCTTTGTCGTAAAGTCGCTTATAGTCTTCCAGGCTTTTGATTTGGGCGTTTTGCGAAAACTCCGAACTAGGATGAAAAAGGCGATTCTCTTGTAGGATTGATTCTATGGTTGGTTGAGACATAGTTTATGAGCGCGATCGCTATTGTTACCTAAAAACTATTCTTAGCCCAGTTACGGTGTACCGTGTTTAGATTTTCGTTAAGCAGGGTGGAAATTGCCGAGTTATTTGTCATTCCCCGCGTCCTTGCGTCTCCCTCACCTCCCTCATCTCCCCCATCTCCCCCACTCCCGACTCCCTTTTCCTAAAACCATGCCACTTATTCTCGAAGCCAGTAGCCTATCTCTCAACGATGTTCATCGCTTTCTGAAACTCGAAAAGCTTTTAAATGGTTCATTTACAGACTTCTTAACTCTAGAACCACTCTCTGAGTTTGAACAGCAGGATTTATTGCGAATCAGAAACGACTTCGATCGTTATTTAAGCGCAGGGAAAATTTCTGAAGGGTTGGTTAAATTTTTAACTATTGCGCCATTAATGCGATTAGCTGGATTTTACGATGTGCCGATTCGGTTGACAATGGAAGATAGCGTTGCGATCGCAGTTGAAGATGAAGACAGAAGAATTACTGGGCGGATGGATATTTTAGCAATCAACAATCCTCAAAGTAATATTGCGCCGCCTTTTTGGGTTGTAGTAATTGAAACGAAAAATAGTGCGGTTGAAGTGGGTGAGGGTTTACCTCAATTACTCACTTATGCTTTTAAAAGTTTAGACCAACAACCATCAGTTTGGGGTTTGGCAACTAACGGACTGCGTTATCAATTTGTTTATTTAAAACGCGAACAACAGCCGACTTATCAATTAATGCCATTATTAAATCTCAATGAATCTGCCGGGGCAATTGAGTTATTACAAGTTCTTAAAAGCATCTGCCAGTTAGTAAATTTTGAAAAATAATGAATGTATCATTGCGGGGCGATCGCTTATGTCTGAACCTGCTACCTTAGAAGTCATCTCTGATGATACTTTAGAAGATCGAGTTATTTTCCCTCCTGGCGATATACTGAGTGACGAACCACCCTTGGAAAGTGACCTACACCGAGACCAAATCGATTTGCTGATTCGCCTACTGAAATTCTGGTGGCGAGAAAAACAAGATTTTTATGCTTCTGGTAATTTGACAATTTATTACAGTCCTAACCAGAAAAAATCAGAATACTTCCGAGGCCCAGACTTTTTTGTAGTTTTGGGAACCGAGAAAAAAGACCGTAAAAGTTGGGTAGTTTGGCAAGAAGACGGCAAATATCCAAATGTGATTGTAGAGATTTTGTCGAATTCAACAGCAGCAGTTGACAAAGGCTTGAAAATACAAGTTTACCAAGATACTTTCCGTACACCCGATTATTTCTGGTTCGATCCGGTAACAATGGAATTTCAGGGATTTCATTTAGTAGATGGCAAGTATCAAGAAATTCAACCCACCACTGATGGACGTTTATGGAGTCAACAGTTAGAACTTTACTTGGGAGTTTATGAAGGTAAATTAAGATTCTTTACTACTGAAAATCAAATGATACCATCATCTGAAGAACTAGCCCAACAAGAAAGCTTACGTGCCCAACAAGCAGAAGAACGTGCCCAACAAGCAGAACAAGAAATTGCTAGACTGCGTGAACTTTTGCGTACACAGGGCATTAACCCTGATAATATTTGATCGCGCTCGAATTCACATAGACACTTTACAGTTAAAATTAGATATGAATTTGTTGAAAGAGTGTTCAGCGAACAGTCAGCTAAGACCTATCAAAGGGGACTTAGAGGATGTTTGAAAAGTGGTAGCCGATGTATCCAAAACTTAAGATCCTCCTGAAGAAGGATGACCTTGAGAAGTTTATTCCCCGCTTTTTATGCGAGGGCATATCGATACAACTCTACACTTGACAAACATACTCTTATACCCAAAGTGCAAAACTGACTATTGGTAACTGAGTCAGTGTTAAAAAAGCGTTAGTATCTGAAAGTAGGGCATCGTTTGCAAGCAAAAGAGATTAAGGATAAATTAAAATCCCTCATCGAGCAAGCTTCCTCGATAGATCCTAATTTAGCGAGAAGATTAGATGAAATCAACCGTTGGGTAAAGAATATCAAACCGGGTTCCCTCACGGCTAAACCTTTTGTCCTTGCTTTTCTCCTAGAAGTAATTACCGATTCGACAATTTGGTTGATCATAAAATCCTCACATTCGGAAGAAGAAAGAAAAGCACAATTTGAGCAAATGACGCCCATTGAGAGATATTGGTACGGTTACCTTTTTCCGAAATGGATTAATGCAAATGATTCCAAGTTTTATATTTGGAAACAAAAATTGATGGCAGGTGAATTTAATCAGGGTGATGATGATATTATTAGAAATATAGCCCAAGATATTGTTCAACGAGAAGGTAGTTTTTGGCAGCGTTATATTGCCGACCTTTCGATGGCAACGGATTTAATTGTTAGTAGTCGTAACAACCAACCACTCTGCATTCAAATAACCAGTGTCAGTGAAGAACTTAATCAACAAAAGTACCAAGCTTGGCAAAATACACTGCGATCGTGGGAAATAGAAAGAGGACTGTTCCTAAGTTACAACCCCAAGGATGCTAATTTTGTGAACCAGTTAGTCAATGTGGCGCTGTATAACAGTGATTATCTTTCTGGTGGGAAATATTTAAAATTTTCCTGATCATCTCCGGATTCTAATGTACAAGATTTGTATTCTAGCCTACATACTTACCTGCTCATTACAGCTTTTATGGCTAACAAAAGAGAAACTCACACCTGCAACAATGTAAATAATTTTGCCCAAGCTTTAGCAACAGCTAGACAAATGCAGCAGAACTGGTTAACTTATGGGGTTGATTTTATCAATTTTTATGTTGAAGATGTAGATGGAGACTGGTTAGAAACCTGGGGACATGACGAAATCTTAGGTAATTCTCGATTAGATGCTATCAAAGAATTTTTGGTAAGTGATGATAATGTAGCTGTAAAAGTAAGGCAGTATCTAGGAGAGCGATCGCTGTTTGATTTTGCAGTAAGTTTAGAAGAATATTGGAGAAGTCCTGAAGTAGATGATAGGTTATCTGCTGTGACAAATCTATTAGCTGGTGGTGCAAATATTGATGATGCAGATAGTACCAGATTCATGGATTTAGCAAATAGTCTGCTGGTAAAGTTGGCAGATATTTTGTGAAATTTTGAATCACAAAGACGCGATAAATCGCGTCTTTGTGATTTAGAAAATCAGATCCTCCCTCGACTTATTGAAAAAGTGGCGAAGAGATAATTTGCCGTCAAACATTGCCAACTCTACAGCAGCTCAAACCGTGCCTGAAAGAAGCGGAGATATTTTGGTTCGTAAATCATCTTTAGTCCGCGTAGGCGATCGCGGTTATAATAAACTTCTTCAACAGCTTCAGCAGTCAAATCCATGTGAGCCTGGGTATACACTCGTCGGGGAATAGTCAGGCGCACTAATTCCAACTCTGGATAATAATTATCGCCTGTTTCTTTACTGCGCCCAGCCGAAACAATACCCCGTTCCATTGCCCGAATACCTGCCTCTAAATACAGTTCCGCTGCTAGGCGTTGTGCCGGAAATTCCTCTTGGGGAATTTGCGATAAAAAGCGTTTGGCATCTAAATAAATCGCATGTCCACCAATGGGCACAACAATCGGAATACCCCAATCTAACAACTTTTGTCCCAAATACTCAACCTGCCCCACACGCGCACGAATATGATCGTCTTTAACTGACTCTTCGATACCGCGTGCCATAGCTTCCATATCCCGGCCAGCCATACCTCCGTAAGTATGCAAACCTTCATAAATTACTATTAAATTACGTGCTTCCTCGTAGAGATTATAGTCATTGACAGCTAGCCAACCGCCGATGTTCACCAGTGCATCCTTTTTACCACTCATGGTGCAGCCGTCGGTATAGGAGCAAAATTCATGTAAGATGGTGGCGATCGCCTGATTGGAATAATTTTCCTCTCGCTGCTGGATAAAGTAAGCGTTTTCCACGGCGCGGGTAGCATCAAGAATAATCCGGATACCGTGAGTTTGGGCTAAGTGATGTACCGCGCGCAGATTAGCCATTGATATCGGCTGTCCCCCAGCCATATTCACAGTTCCGGCGACGCTGATATACGGAATCCGTTCTGCCCCAACTCGCTCAATTAAGTCTGTGAGCTTTTGCAGATCTACATTACCCTTAAATGGATGCAATGATTCGGCATCGTGGGCTTCATCAATAATCACATCTACAAATGTGCCGCCAGCCAACTCCTGATGCAGCCTGGTTGTGGTGAAATACATATTGCCAGGTATGTAATCACCTGGCTTAATCAGTATTTGAGAAAGAATGTTTTCGGCACCACGTCCTTGGTGAGTAGGCACTATATGGCGATAGCCGTAATATTTCTGAATGTTTGCTTCTAAATTGTAAAAGTTCTTGCTACCAGCATAAGCTTCATCACCCAGCATCATCCCTGCCCATTGGTAATCGCTCATGGCTGAGGTGCCGCTATCAGTCAACAAATCAATGTAGACATCTTCAGAACGTAACAGAAAAGTATTGTAACCCGCTGTGGCGATCGCTTGTTCCCGCTCAGCACGAGTAGTCATTTTTAATGGCTCAACCACCTTGATTTTATACGGCTCTGCCCAAGAGCGACGGCGGCGCGGGGAAGTATGCTTGGCGTCAGTCATAGATTGATGCTCCTTGATACCGATTAGCTGAATATTTGCACCCATTTTGGTTGCTAAACCTGCTATTGCCAAGACCCTGAGAACTAATTTTGACGCTGTTTCGGGGCACACCACTGAGCTATTGTTTCAATTCGCGCTTGCTGCATCAATTCCCGAACTTGGGATTGATTACAACCATAGGTAGATGCTAATAATTCTTCACCTTGATTTTTTGCCTCATCCGCAGATGCACCAAAAGTCATAATTTCTTCGTCTTGGTTACCTGTAATTTTTTCAACTGGAATGATACAGGTATATTGAGGTTCGTTTTGTCTGATTTCTTGCACCATGACTTACTTGCTAACCTCACTGATAATAGGTGTCTATTTTTAATATATTGCTAACTCCAGATAAACACGAGTCACTCGCTTCGCTCGAATTCAAAATTCAAAATTCAAAATTCAAAATTACAATCCCCATAAATAAATTCAGGGGCTTGTATCCTTTTTTTCTTTGGTCAAAGAGAAACAGAGTCAATATTTCCGTGGTTATGATTTGAAAAATACACTTTTTTATACATAACTAAGATGATGTTAAGAATCCTCTCAAAATCCTCCTTATCTGGAGTGTAAACAGTTACCTATGTGAGAATTAAGTTAAGCATCAATAAATATCTTTTTGTAAAGTTTTGTTTGATTTCCAGCATAGTAACCCATTCTGAATTCTGAATTCTGAGTTCTGAATTCTGTTACTAAAAACATCATAAAAATTGGAGGTTATAAAATGGCATTTCGGAATAACTCGGTCACTAATTTATGGCAGAGATTACAACAAGATTCAGTTGTTTGGGGATCGCTAGGTCTTTGGATTACTGCATTAGTTGTAGTGTTAATAATGCTGGCAATGTTTTCTAACGCTTAATCGGGGCAAAATTACAGCGTATTTCAGGTAAATGAAGTACAGGGGTAGGGGCACAAAATGTTGTGCCCCTACAATTATCTGTATCTCACGCCTGTTGCAATTTGCTGTATTCTAGTTCTAGTTCCTGGGTAGTAGCCTGGGAACTAAACTAGAATAAGCTGCCATGTTTAGAAAACTCAAATTATGAACTGCAAAATAAGGTAAATAGGCCTGAAACCCTTCGCAATTCTGAATTCACCAATTCTGCTTTCAATTGACTACTCATTACCCAGCAGAGCAAAAATTCCACTCGGATTTAATATTCCATCGCTTACCGTCGTGAAGCAATAAAGTTAATTTGTCAGCCATAAACTCAAAATATAACTGACGCTTTTCAAATTCTGGCCAAGCAGCTTTAAAGTTCTGCTTTGTTAAATCCCGAAACGCAACTGTCATGTGCGGTGCAAAAGGTCGGGTTTTAGAAACTTCGTCAACAATTCCCAACTTGCTTTCTACATCAGCCATTAAATCAGCTTGCAAAGTCAAAAGTTCTTGACTTCTTACCACATCAATGTATATAACGCGGGGTGGAAAAGCAGCAAAACCGCTGAGTGTAATGGGTATTGACTTTTGTTCGCTAGCAAATTCCCTCACAGATGCTTCTAGCAATGAAATGTTAGCATCTGCCCATTCAAAAGGCGGTTGTAGAGTAATATGAGGCGGAGACTTTTGTGCCCCGCAACTGGCATAATTATCAGCAAAATACTGCTTAATCTCATTAGCGTAGTCTTGAATGTCTTGCGGTGGTAGAAGGGCGATAAAAAAACGGCTCATTATTAATTATTTTTATTCCTTAGTAATTAGAGAACACCAGAAAATAAATTATCCAATATTGTGGGATGGGCATCTTGCCCGTCCTTTAGTATTAGCGGGCAAGATGCCCGCACCACAAGAAATTTTGGCATATTTTTTTATCAAACAGAATTCAGGAGTCAGGAGCCAGAATTCAGAATTTGCTTTGAATTTGTTCCTGACAAGCCGACACCAACAAAATCACTGATTTCCACTAACTCGATATCTCCACTGGACGATCTGCGATCGCACCTAGAGGTGTAACATTCACAGATGCCTAGCTTGTGCTGTTTTAACGCCGCACCATGAATTGTTGATGGTGCATTACGCCGTAGGCTAACGCACCTTACACAGGCCACATTTACGTTTATTAATATAGCTGGAAATATTAGCGCCGAATTACAGCAATTTTCAGGTAAATAGACCACACAGTAGGGGCACAGAATTGCTGTGACCCTACGGCTGATGTGGTTCAAATAAATGAAAACTGCTGTAATTAATATAGTAGATTCTTAATATGGACTTTTCTCAGGATATAAGAGCTTAACGCGCTTCTCGCGTAGTGCAAATTCTTCTTTTTGTAGCTGCTCTAACTGTTCTACTACTTCTTCTGAGACCCCTATAATAGAAGCCATTTGCCGAATTTTGGCCTTTTCCTTTTCATGAAATTCTCCATCAGCAGCACAAGCCCTAATTGCCGTGAGGAGTAGATCTCTCTGTGCTATGGAAACCTGAGGAGAGCGAGCAATTACTTCTTCTAAATCTTCATCTGCCTCATATGCTTTTAGCTCTTCAATCACCCAGTCTGCTACTCCCCAAGATGCACAGAATCCAACAGCCCAATCTTTTTCTTCTGGGGAGAGAATTCCATCTCCTTTAGCACAACATAAAACTGATTTCATATAAATGCAACAATCCTCATCTGTAGGAATCTCGGTAAAACCAAAGAACCAGTTAAATATCCATGATTGACCAAGCTTTTTGATTTCAGACATACGTTTGTTTTCCCTGTTTACAACGCTAGTATCTTCTCATTGTTGTTGCAACAATACAAGGACACTTAAAAAAAAATAATTAAGACAGTTAAGACAGTTAAGACAGTTAATTATGAAATATCTTAACTTTCTTTGCATTTATATTAAGAAGCTATGAATATGAGGTTAAGCATTCCGGTATCAATAAAAACAGAAAAATCAATGTGTGTATAAATAATCCAATTATCAGATTAATAGGTACAGCGAATCAGCGATCGCACTACTGTCCGCCTTGATTTACCGTATGCCCAGATTTTTGATTGCTACTCAAAATAGTAATAACTTGAGTAAAAAGCCTTTTGTCATGGAGCTAGTGAGTAAATGCCAACATTTGTCAAGATTGAACAAGGGAAAGTCGATAAATCTACCTTTGACCAATATATACCTGCCCATAAAGCCTACGTTCAGGAGTTGATTGCAAAAGGACACAAAGCGCGAACAGGCTATTGGGCAGAAGCGCGAGGCGGGATGTTGCTGTTTGAGGCAGCCTCAAGGGACCAAGCAGAAGCGATTGTAGCCAGCGATCCCTTAGTACAACACGGTTGTGTCGATTACCAACTTTATGAATGGCGGATTGTTATGGAATAACACACATTTACTGAATTTTAATGTTATGCTTTTATAAGACCTGGACCTATGCGACTTCAACACCCAAACCTTGTCAGAACCGGAAGGTGGCAGCAACACGGGAGGCTTGTGGTAGGCGTAGTCTCCGGGTCGCCCTATTTTTAGGAGCGTTCAGGAGCAATGCCTGGTTTTGGAGATATTGTTCAAAAAGCTTTTTACCTCGGTGTAGGACTGGCTTCTTACGCAGGTGAAAAAGCAGGGGGAAAATTAGCGGAAGTGCGATCGCAAGTCCAAAAACTGGCAGACGAAATGGTGGCCAAGGGCGAAATGAACACCGAAGAAGCCCGGCGCTTCGTCGAAGATATGATGAAGCAAGCCCAACAACCGCAAGCATCTGGTGAAACCCCTGAAAAAACGCCTACTTCAGAACCTCGCCGCATCGAAATTTTAGAGGAAGATGAAGAACCAACGGTGAAAGAGACATCAGGTGAAAACGTGGATGAATTACGCCAACAAGTGCTAGAACTGCAAGAAGAGTTAAAACGATTGCAACGCGATTAGTTAAAAAGCATTGTTTTAGTTCTAAATGATTAATAACTGGCATTTTGACCAAAGAAAAAAGGATACAAGCCCCTGAATTTATTTATGGAAAAGGTAAAAATATATAAGCCGATATACGAAGTACAAGGCTTATAACGTCCTTGTTTCAAGCCCCTGAATTTATTTATGGGGATTGTAATTTTGAATGCGTGAATTTTGAATTTTGAATTCGAGCGAAGCGAGTGACATGGTGCTATATATACAAACTTGATATGATAAATTGCCCAATGTGTACTTTAGTGCTTCAAATGAGACAGCACAAAACGTCCTGTTTATAGCCTGTAAAGGCATCAAGTTTATGGAGCAATGGCAAAAAGATTTAGTAGAAATCGTAGAAACAGTGGCAGATGAAGTAGAGCGTTTCTTCCTCGGAATGGGTGAAATGGTAGACGCCTTTTTTGAGCTAACGGAAGAAATTACTGAGCAAGTACACAGTAATATTGTCACTGAAGTAGATCAGTATTTACAAGATTTAGCTGAACCAATGATGGAAGCTTACTGGGAGTTAGAAGACGTTGTAGCAGACGTAGATCCTGGTTTTCCGTATTCAGTCGAACCCACAGCCGAAAGAAATCCAGCTTGCATGGGTTGTACTCACTACCACGGTCAAGTTTATGGCGGTAACTTGTTAGTTTGTGCCATGCATCCCCACGGTTATGAAGATGAGAATTGTCCAGACTGGGAAAAGGAGGAGGGTTGAGGAGAGATGGGGAGATGGGGGACGCTCTGACGCGGAGAATAATCAAATGATAAATGACAAATGACTAATAACAAATGACTAATAACAATTTACCCGAAAGTGTATCTGGGCTAAGCCAAGAAATGAAGTATGGCGAGCGTGATATTGCGGAAGGCAAACTAATTACCTTTCCGAATCCCCGTGTGGGAAGGCGATACGACATTAACATTACTTTGCCGGAATTTACTTGTAAATGTCCGTTTTCCGGGTATCCTGATTTTGCGACTATTTATATTACCTATGTGCCTGATGAACGAGTAGTGGAGTTGAAGGCACTCAAGCTTTATATTAACAGTTACCGCGATCGCTATATTTCTCACGAAGAATCTGCTAATCAAATTTTGGATGATTTTGTCGCCGCTTGTGACCCGTTAGAAGTTACCGTAAAAACAGATTTCACCCCTCGCGGCAATGTTCATACCGTAGTTGAAGTACGTCATCAAAAGAGTCATTAGGCATTGGGCATCGGGCATCGGGCATTGGGCATTGGGCATGGGGCATTAGTTTTAGACAAATGACAAATGACAAATGACAGCTGACATTACTAATATGCGCCCAATTGAGTCACCCATAAGGTGAACCCCAGCCAGTAGCCTGTGGCTGGAGTTTTCTTTATAGTTTTTATGCTTAAAAAGCAAGTGTCCTTAGATGGCGGCTAATTCTGGACACTTGCCACGGTTATATCTCGGTTGAATACCAAGAAAGGCTATCTCGAAATCGTTGAGGAACAGGAGAGTGGAAACCGTATTTCGTACTTCAGGCAAGGGATGAAAGATGCCAGAAGGCGTAAACGTCTTAATCAATCGCGTGATAACCTAAAAGCGATAGTTGCGATCGCGTACCCACATACTAATCGGTAGTGCGTTTCCTTGGGGATCGACTTTCGCCTTCACCACGATGGGTGGTACTTGTCCTCTCCTAGCGCGTTGGGCTTGCAAATCGTTCCGAATCTGCTGCCGTTGGTTTTCTGGGATGTAATATGTTTCTAAACCGTAGTTGATGGAACCATCTTCATAGACGCCTCTTAAGGCTACTTGATTAGCTCTTAGGGAAGTGGGGCGCGAGCTACTTACTCGTAATGGTCTCCAAGCTCTAGGAACACCACGACCAGAAGATACTTGTTCTTGTAAAGTCACGTAGATGTTGGTTCCTTCAGGCAATCTTCTACCACTTCCACGACCTTTACTGACTAAGGTCTGCCAACCAGGCAATCTGCTCAAATTAGCAGTCCGGGATATATTATAGTCCAGGGCTAGGCTGTTTCCTTGTAGGACATCATTAGGGTTTACAGGCGCGGTTTGCAAAATCACCGTCTTGCCCGTCATATCTGTGTAAAGCGCTTGGGCTGGTACTGCCATAATTAGCGCTGTTTGCACCGCCAATGGTGCTAGTAACCGCCAAACAGGTAAGGGCTTATTTGATTTTTGTTCAGTAGCAATCAGGTAATCCCGAAAAGTCACCGTCTTGGAAAATTCAGCTTCGGGAGACAAGGATTTATTTTTAGATTCAGAGGAATTACTTGTCATGAGCGTAGTCCTAAAAAGCAGGGGGTGATGAGGAGGACAAAAGTAACGAGATTAGGACTAACGCAGAGAAACTTTAACAATTTTAGATTTTAGATTTTAGATTGAAGAAAAAATCTCAAATCTAAAGTTCCAAATTTTTACTGAATTCTGAATTCTGAATTCTGAATTCTTTCTTCCACTACTTCTGACTTGTAGCCTTAGATGTACCAGGTTGGCGGCGTTCAAACCAAAGCCCAGCACTAATTAAAGCTGAACCGCATAAAACGAAAACCAGGGACTTAAAAAGTAAGTCGGTATCATACTCCTGTACCCGGCTGATAATTTGGAGTGTTACTAACAGCATACCTCCCCAAAAGGAACTTCTGTTATTTAATTTCAATCCTTCTTGAATTAGTCCCCAGGCTAATGTTGCTAGAAGTACATTGAAAATAAAAACCCCAAGTTCATCAATTCGGCTGATAGTTTGATGCCAAAAAGGTACTAAGGCAATAAAGACAAGAAAAGTAGTGATGACAGCAGTCGTAAAAATCACTTCGCGGCGGGGAGGATTATTTCTTTGACGCAGGAGAAACAACCACTGCAACACCGCTAAGCCGCTGAGAATTCCCAAATCAATTATCGGCAGAGACTCGAACAAGTTTGTCAAAGTCGTTGGCTGATTATAGCTATAATCTGGAGAGTCCCAGACCCAACGAAAAGACAGGACATAGAAGACGATACCAAAGCTTACCAATGCTAAATTACGAGCTAGGGATTGAAACAATCTGTAATTTATGGTTGGAAACAGCAGGTCATCATAACTCCAGAATAATGCAGGTGGAAGTGCAAAAGCAAAAGATGCCACCCAAGGGGCTATATCAGCATAATTTAGCAGTGGCAGAGGATTGAGGTTGGCTTGCAAGGAACTAGCAAAGACAAAGGCTGCGAGGGCGAAAATCCAACGCGATCGACAGAAGTAAGCTAAGGGTACAAACACCAGCCACGCCAACAGAGGCATATGCTGTACCAGTAGTCGTGACCAAATGACTTCACTTGAAGGGTACCACAAATCTTCCAGCCCCGTCCAATACCCAATTTCCACAAGGATAATTGACAGAATTCCTAAAGAATTTAAGAACAGACTATAGGCGATGACTGCGACACCAAATCCCCAGGCGAGAAACAATTGGGAAATTGAACCGCTAATATTGAACATCTGGGCCATCAGCAGTAGATTTGCGCCTAAAATGAAAGCACTTAAAATTAGCAAACACTCTCCCAGTAAGCGTTTGCTTTGTTGTGCCTTCTTTCCTTGAGCTTGTCTCCAAGTGTAAAAACCAGCGATCGCGGTTGCAAAAAACAAACTCATCAGCAGAATAAACTTGACTTCTCGTGAGCCTGATTGCCAGTTTGCTGCTACAAAGGTAATTATGCCCAAGCATAAAAGGATGCTGCCTGTGGCGATCGCTATTGCAACAAAGCGATCGCGTGCAGCAGCTTCCACGTTTTTAAATTGGTAACGTTCTGCTATTTGTTCATACTGCGAAGAACTAATTATTCCTTCATCCCTCCATAATTGTGCTTCTTTGCGTAATTTTTGCGGGAAATTATCTAAGAACATGACCTTCTCCGGTGCAGTGGGGTAGCTTGGCCATTGCATTCCCAATGGCGGTCATTATATTTTGAGTATGAAGCCAAAAGCTTTAATTACACTGTTCTTGTGTAACAGTTTTAGTTGGATTCTGATACAAACAAATTAGTAATAATTCAGCAATTCCTGAGTCAGAATTCTGAAGTCAGAATTCAGAAGCCAGAATTTTAACGGCAATTATTTATATATCTACATGGAAAACCCTTCTAATTTATTACTGAAACTTTCGCGGCGATTGTTTACAAATCTAGATGAACAAGAAAAATTTATTGAGGCGTTAATAAATCCTCAGCCTTTTTCATCTAGCATTCTTTGGTGTCAGGAAAAACCAGAATTTTCGCCTTTTCCAGTGGAAACACCAACGCATTGGCAACCGCAATTTATAGACCGGTTACAGTTAGGAGAAAAACCTGGTCAAAATTCATTACATGAAAAAGGATATTTTTATTGTTTGGATTTTTCTTCAGTTTTTGCCGCTGCTACTTTGTTAGCAATTTCTCAGCCAGTAGATTTAATTTTTGATATGTGTGCTGCACCTGGAGGGAAAAGCATCTTCGCTTGGAAAGCTTTACAACCAGATTTACTCATCAGTAATGAAGTGATTGGCAAACGTCTGGGAATGCTAATTTCTAATTTGAAGCGTTGCCATATCAGCCCTAGCGCTGTAGTTAATAGAGATTCGAGTATATTTGCCGAAATGATTCCAGCTTCTAACAACTTGGTAATAGTTGATGCTCCTTGTACTGGACAATCACTACTTGCTAAAGGCGAAAAAGCACCTGGTTGTTTTCATCCAACTGCTATTAATAAAAGTGCCAATAGACAAAAACGCATTATAGCTAACTCTGCTAAACTTGTTTCGCCACAAGGATATCTTGCTTATATGACTTGCACCTATTCCCTAGAAGAAAACGAGCAGGTTTGTGAGTGGCTTTTAGAACGTTTCCCTCATTTTCAAGCGATGGAAATTAGTCATTTAGCAAAATATCAGTCTCATTTAACTACGATGCCTTGTTATCGAATGTTTCCTCAAGATAGGTTAGGTGCGGGTGCATTTACAGTATTATTTCAAAATACTAATGAAGGTGAGAGTCAGGAAGTTAATTTAGATGCAATGTCTTCGCTGTATATCTACCAAAATCTGAATGTTAGTCTCATAAAAGATTTGAAACGAGATTATGGAACAAACAGTTAGAAAGCAGCAGTCTGAGCTTGCCGCTTTGATTGCACAGAACAGTAACACAGATGGTGTCCATGCCACAGCGATCGAGCGGTTGTTTTTAATCCGCTCCTCGCAACCAACTGCGCCTCTTCATGCTTTGCATGAGCCTGCTCTGTGTATCGTCGCTCAGGGCAAGAAGCAGGTAATGTTGGCGGAGAATCTGTATGTTTATGGTCAAGATCAATGTCTGGTGGTGTCCATCGATCTGCCTGTGGTCGGTCAAGTGATTGAAGCTACGCCGAGCTTTCCGTATCTATGCCTCCGGCTAGATTTAGATCCAGGAGAACTCAGTACACTGATGATGGAGGCGAAATTAGACGCTGCTGCTAACCAAGCACCAGAACCAGGCTTGTCTTTGAGTCCCGTTACTCCCCAACTGCTGGATGCAGCGATCCGACTTGTAGAGTTGTTGGAAACTCCCCAAGATATTGCCATCCTCGCGCCTTTGGTTGTACGAGAAATTCTCTACCGTTTGCTATCAGGCGAACAAAGTGCGCGATTGCGACAGATTGCCTTAGTCGATAAACGGCTCCAGGGGATCACCAGGGCGATTAACTGGCTCAAATGGAACTATGAAAAGCCATTTCGCATTGATGCGATCGCTCGTGAAGCCTGCATGAGTTCGTCGTCTCTTCATCATCACTTTAAATCTGTCACGGCCATGAGTCCTTTACAATATCAAAAACAACTTAGGCTCCAACAAGCCCGTCGCTTAATGCTAGGGCAGGGAATGGACGCAGCAACAGCTAGTCATTACGTCGGTTACGAAAGCCCTTCACAGTTCAGCCGTGAATACAGCCGATTGTTCGGCGCACCACCGTTGCGTGACATCGCTAGACTAAAAAGTGGTCAAGAAACGTAGAAGTGAGTGGAGAGTAGGGAAAACAAATTTATATACAAAGAATAAATCAAAAATTACCCGGTATCAGCTCTCGACTTTGTGAAATAAACATTGTACAAAACAATTAAACAGTACAGGATCTAAGTTACATGAGTCGAAAAGTTAGCAAAGTTCTGAAACAGTCTGGAGTTATTCCTTATAGAGTTAACAACGGTAAAGTCGAAATCTTGTTGATTACTACTCGTAACTATCAGCACTGGGTAATTCCCAAAGGAGATATTCCGTCGGGAATGAGTCCGCCCGATTCAGCAGCCAAAGAAGCTTGGGAAGAAGCAGGGGTAATTGGACAGGTAGATGCGAATCAACTAGGCACTTACAAGTACCGCAAACAAGGCAAAGCCTACCGGGTCAAAATGTATTTATTACCAGTAGATATCTTGAGTGAAGATTATCCAGAAGCAACTAAAAGAAAACGCCAGTGGGTAGAAGTGAATCAAGCTATCAGGTGGGTTAAGTTTAGTTCACTCAAACGAGTCATTAAAGGTTTTTTTCAGGTCAAATCTTCCTCTTGTGCATTTCGATGCTAATGAAGAATTCAGAATTCAGAAGTCAGAATTCTGAAGTCATACAATTTTTGATTTCGGATTTGAGACTTTCCCAGATGGATTGTCAAAGAGTTAGTAAATAAACTTTTTGACGATCCATTTGTCGTAATCATGTTTAAAATTGCTAATCAGAATCAAGAGTATGGGAGATTGGGAATCGCCACCTATAAGCACCACAAACTTTTCAATTTGATGTGGTGTTTGACTATTTATTCATATCCACCAGTCACTTAACCTTCATCTGAATTCTGACTCCTGAATTCTGAATTCTGAATTATACTATAAGCTTGCAAACTTATCTGTTGCGTCAATCAAAGCACTACAAATTCCTGGTTCACTCATGGAATGACCGGCATCAGGAATCACAATAAATTCGGCTTCTGGCCAAGCACGATGTAATTCCCAAGCTGATATCATCGGGCAAACTACATCATAACGTCCCTGAACAATTACCGCCGGAATATGGCGGATGCGGTCAACATTTAAAAGTAATTGATCTTCTGTTTCAAAAAATCCCTTATTGATAAAATAATGGCATTCAATACGAGCAAAAGCTGAGGCAAATTCACTGTCACCAAACTTTTGCATGAGTTCTGGATCGAAAAAAAGTCTACTTGTACTAGCTTCCCAAATTGACCAAGCACGCGCTGCTGTCAATTGAATTTCTAAATCTGGACTGGTCAAGCGTTTGTAATATGCTGCAATCAAATCGTGACGTTCATCGATGGGAATTGGTTTTAAATATTCTTCCCAAGCATCAGTAAAAATATAGCTAGTACCTTCTTGATAGAACCATCGCAACTCTTTTTGTCTGAGCATAAAGATACCACGAAGAATTAATCCCGTGCATCGAGAGGGATGGGTTTGACTATAGGCTAATGATAAAGTGCTACCCCAACTACCACCAAAGACTACCCACTTTTCTATATTTAAATGTTGGCGGAGTTTTTCGATATCACTAACTAAATCCCAAGTGGTGTTTTCTCGTAATTCAGCATGGGGTTTACTTTGACCACAACCGCGCTGGTCAAACATCACCAGCCGCCATTTTTCTGGGTGGAAATATTGGCGATAAACAGGTGGACATCCACCACCAGGCCCTCCATGCAGCAAAACTATGGGTTGGCCTTGGGGGTTACCTGATTCTTCAAAATGGATAGTATGCAGGTCAGAAACCTGTAAACTTCCTTCTCGGTAAGGTTCGATCGCTGGGTAAAGTTCTCGCATTTTAGATATCGTATCAGCAATATAATCATAGCGATCGTTATGATTTTAAGGAACTCCAAAGAATAAATTTATGATTAGATCTGCACTACAATTTTAAGTTCCTGAAGTTGTTGCTTTAACCAAGCAGAAAACAAGTCTCTTAGAATCTTACAGCGCAGTGCTTCATCTAAATGAGGCTGAATAATTTCTTCAACCCAAATAAGATGAACTCCTTTTTGTGTGACAATTGGCTTGAGAAGCTGCGGCGGATGAGCAGTAAAGACACAAGCTGCAATCTCCGGACTAAAATTGCTACGGCATCGGATTCCGCAATATCCACCGACACGGCGTAGTTCTGGTTCTTGTATGTATTGCTGGGCAATATCTTGGAAACAGATTTTGTTTTCTTGCAGTGCATAAAACAGTTTCCAGGCTAAGTCCTCGTCATCTAAAACAACTTCATAAGTAATAGATGGAGCATAATCGAGTTGATGTGCAGAAAAGAAAGGTTCGACTTGCTCTACAAATAGATGATTAGCTAACTTTGCAGAAAGCAGGGAAATTTGGACTAATTCTTTGAATTCATTTAGGGAAAGATAATGTTTTTCTAACCAGACTTCGGTATCTTTAGCTTTGACAAGTTTTTTTGTCACTCGCATGTTATCTGCCGCCTGCTGAAGCTCTCCTGCATGGATTTTTATGCCTGCTTTATCAGCAGCATCAGCAATAATTTTACGAGTAGCTATTGCTGCAATAATATCTGGAATTTGGCAAGAAAGCTTAAGTTGATACAATATATCTTCCGCAGAAATAATCAAAGAATCAGTCATTACTTAATTCCTTTTTTTATAGAGAACCAATCTCTAGATTGTGTCGTTGAAACAGCAATAGCATCTTCAACGACACAATCTGAAAATATATACTCCCTTTTTCCAAAGAATTAGTGATGGGTATTAACGAAATTGAATAACCCTTCAAAACTATTAGGAACGCAGGGCAATTGCAGGTCGCTTATGATAATGTCACAATCTTGAATATCGGCAGTTTCTTGTTTAGGGCTATTGTTTGTTTGTTTCGTAGACAATCCCATTTGTTTAAGTAAACGACTGATGTGACGTTCGGTAATTTTAATCCCAATTTCACTTACTAAATGTTTGCTTAACCATTGTGCTGTCCAGCTTTGAAACGGATAGCCATACTCATGAGGGCTATGAGTTACCAATTCTTTCAAGCGTTCGATATATTGCTCATTAACACTCTTTGGCCTGCCTATTCTTTGTTCCTGCCAATGGTGGGCTAACCCAGCTTTTGCTACACTACTCCAATATCGCGCCATGTGATAGGAGCAGCCTAATATTTGAGAAATTTTGCTTGGAGATTTACCTTGATCTGCCAGCAACATAATTTCGATCCGACGACGGTATTCGGGTTGTAAATTTGCTTGAAGATTTTTCAGCAGAACTTTTTGCTGAAAAGGTGTTAAAAACTTACTGGTATTAACGTTATAGTTTTCAAAAGATTGAAATTGCTTGATTTCAGGTGACATAGACATTACAAACCTCATCCAAATAGAAAAAGCATTCCAAATTGGTGTTTTTGCAATAACAGCTATTTAATTGGTCTATTTAGCTCAATATTTTTTGAAAAATCTGTTCCACCAGTCTCATCTGCTTTTTATGACTAAGCTATAGTGAAATACAATTCAGTTAAAGTGAATTGCTTTGCTAAATAGCCTAATTGTGCATTTATTTGAGCAACTTCAATCTTAGTAAAGTAATTTTAGCAATCACAGCCCTAAATAGTAGTAAAGTATTTCATTGAGATTTTATTTAATTTATATCTCCAGAAAGATTTAAATTGTTAGTTATTTATTAACCCAAGTTGCGTGTAACGTGACTCCGAGTGCAAAGCATCCGAAGAGTTATGCGATCGCACAAATGCAATTTCACATTTTTTGCCTATGAGTGATTTAAAAAATAGGCTGATTTCAGCTTAGACTGTCCACTCCGCCTAAAAATATTTCCGGCACAATAAAGGACTTATATTCCTTATTTATCAAACAGAATAAAGGCGTCAGTCGTCAGAATGGGCTAAACGCCCCGCTACCGCTAACAGCAATGTTTTTTGACCGAAAAAGCGGTGCTTCGCAGCGTAAAGCCTTCTCCTTTGGAGACGCTAACGCGAACGGCATGGCAACTCTTAGAGACGCTACGCGAACGCTTAGAGCGAGTCTTCTCCCTTGGCGCTAGCCTCTCGCTTTGGGAGAAGGGGAGACGCTTTAGCGCAACGAGCGTCGCGTCAAGATTGTTGAATTCTGTATTCTGTATTCTTTTTCAAGAAGCTAATGGTGTGTAAATATCCTGAGAATTGGAATTAAGATAAGGACGTTGCAATTCAATTCCCTGTAAGTCAAATTGTTTGATAATCCCAGTCATACGATTTTCTGTTGATTCATCTCCTTGTTGCAAAGCTTCTAGTAAACCATTGGTAATAATTTGACAACGATTTATGCCAAAACTTTCTTTTTCAGAAAATTTATTATTTGGTTCTTCTGCAAGAGCAAGTCCTGGGGCGAGTAATTTTGTAAACAGCGGTACTTCGTCTCTAAAATACGATTTATCTTTTACATAAATATCTTGTAACACTTGTTGAATAACTGGATATTTGGCTTTTTCAAAGTAAAGCACTGCTGTATCATAGCGCTCGTAGTCTGAAGGATTGTAGAGTGCTTTAAAAGTGAAGGGAATCAACATGGTGTTTAGTTGCTGTGTGAGGCTACTCATGACTGCAACTGCACCTTCAGGACTTAAATTAAAGTAGACACGTACAAGGTGTGAATCGATCGCTGTATCAGCACCACTTGATACTCCGGCATCTCCAACCGCCATGTAAAAACCGTTCTGCACTAAATTACGAGGCATCTTGACAGCAACTATGTCTGGAGCGATCGCATTTTGCTCTGTATCTTGAAGAGAGCGATCGCGTTCTATATGCAAAGTCAAGTCACCTTTTTTCACCGCAACAGTGCGATCGCTCTCTTCCATTAAAACTTGCCAACCAGGGTCAAAATAGCCTTTACCTTTATTGGACAAGTGTAATTGCTCATAAAACTCTACATCTACTCCAAGATAAGTATTGTTCTCTAGATTTTTGGGCATTGTCGCATCCATTGGATTTATATCTAAAGACAGAGCAGTTCGTCCAGCACCGCAATAGTAGATGCTATAGAGAAAATTGCACAATTGTGAATTGAGAAACTTGTGCTGAAGGGTTAATGGTAATCGCTGAAAGCGTGATACTGCCTCCTCTGGAAGTTTTAAGGGTTTGTAATTTGGATGAGAAATACAAAAGTTAGATTGAACCTGAACTTTAGTGGCTATATCTTCCAAAGTAGTTAGTAATGGCTGGCTCGAAATATTTGCAGTTTGCAATGTCAGTGAATTTAGCAATTGCATAATTTTATGTTAGTAATTAAATCTACTTAGACAAGTGCAAAGGTGTATGGTAAATCAATTCAAAAGCTGTCATTCCAAACACAGTCTGAATTGATTGTTCTGGACGACACAACAAAGTTTTGGCAACTTGAAGAATGCAAATTTCTGAATTACCAAAGGTTTTATCGTGCTGAAGCGTTGCTAGAATTGCTTGGATCAAAGCTAAACCTGAAAATTGCACGACACGTAGCAAAAAATCAGGACGACGCTCTAAAATTTCGGGAAAGTTGCTGAAATAAGTGATTGTCAAAGCGGCGATCGAAGGCTGAAGCAGTCCCAGGGAAGTTGTAGCTAGATGTAGAGATTCTTCGATGGGAATTGTTTTACTAGTAATCAAGCCATATAACCAAATTTGCAGGTAACTAGCAATCAGTGTTCCTAAATCACTAGCTGGATCTCCCAAACTTGATTTTTCCCAGTCAATTAGGCGAATGATACTGTTAGCTGGTGGCGATGTTGGAGAAACTGCTGCTTCCCAACTATTGGCTAGTAAGATATTATTCAGCTTGAGGTCGTTATGAATCAGACAACAAGGTTCAACAGCATTGCTTAATTCTGCCATCGCCTCTTTCAGACTAGAGTATCGCTGATAAAGTGCAAAGAATTTCAAAGCATTGTCAGGATAACTGCCAAAAATTTCTGGAGTCAGTCTTCCTAAAGTAATAGTTATCTCAAAAGCCTGGTTACTAAATACTCCCGTTTTGAATTCAAACACTTCTTGATAGTCTCGACGATCTAAAGTTAGGCGATGAATTGCAGCAACTATTTCACCGATCGCGGATGCAACAGCAGTAGGAAAGATATTCTCTCTACCGTAGAAATTTGCCACATCACGATAATCTGGGAAATAATCAAAAACAATAATTGAATTTTCATCATCAAAATAAATTGCTTCTGAGAAAGACGAACGAATATATCTAAATTCGGAAAAAGTTTGTAATAACTTTTGAAATTGCCACTCTCTAAAAAATTCACCTGCTGTTTTACCTTGACGGTTATGAGGTTCTTGCTTAACTAGAAATTGACGGTCATCTGACAAAGTAAGTAAAAGATTAAAATTTTTAGCAGGTTTTAATTCAATCTTGCTACTGTTCCGATTTTCTTCAGTACAGATACCTTTGTCAATTAGGTAATCAAGAACATTTTTGTTACTTAATAAAAAAGACATATTTTGAAAACTCTTGCTAGATATAATAGACTTGTTGCATAAATATTTTTTTGTCGGGCTACGCCCCGCTTCTCTACGAGACGCTACGCGAACGCTAACACGCACGAGGCAAGAGAGGCGCAAAGAAAGACTTTTGCAAGAGGTCTATTGTGAACAGGAGATACTATCTTGCTATCGATGTTGACGAGTATCAAGAAATAACTTGACTAGCGACACAATGTTAGAGATAGCAAATCCTACTAGTGCATACTCTAATAACTTTATTTCAAAGTTACTAGCATGAAAATAAGTATTACTTTTTCCTCCATTTATCACCATAAAATCTACATCAGGTAATTCTTTTAGTAAGATTTCACAATTATGAAATATTTCAAAATTTGATGTTTTATTCATTGTTTTAACTTCTTGGAGTACTAAAGTTATTCTAAATAATTCGTAAACAAATTTGTTCCATGTTCACTACCTTGATGAGTAGTTTATCAATAAAATCAAATAGCTATATTGATATTATTGATTGGTACATTATTGAATGTGAGCAGGATATAAAGACTTAATCCCGCTCATTAGCTAAATTGAATAGGATTCACCAATCACACACAAACTGAATCCTATTCAATATTAATAAACTAGCCTTTACTATCTACTAAATGACTTGGCTAAGGAAACAACATTATTCAGTGCATACAAAGTTACACCGAATTCCAGCAATTTGTTGATTCCGGGTCCTTGTCCTGCTTGCACGTTCATAGCATCTGTATCAGCTAGGTCTTGCAGGAAACTTTCAGAATCCATAAACAGTTCAGAACCAGTAGGATTCAGTGCAGATTTTTTGGTATTAGCCATTGGTTTTTCCTCCAATATTTTTTGGAAAACAGATTAGTATGTGTTTGGAATTAAGCGTTAATTGCTTACCCTCACACTTGCATTATTAGCTGTAATAATTCAGTTTTCAAGGCTAAACACTTGATTTATTCGACCCAAATTGACTAATTATGTCGAGGTCAATATTTTAAATATTTTATAGATACAGCAGTTCTAAATCATTTGTGAACAAAGAGATACCCGACTTCTTGAAGAAGTCATATAGCAATCGGAATTGAAACGTGAGAAAATACTGAGATAAAAACCACCTATTTATAAGCTCTTTTCGGTCTACTGACATTACGATCTTCGCATGTGGCTGGTAGGAGCTTGGCTACCTACCTGTGTAGTATTTGGCAAGCGGGGTGTATATCACAAACACATTTTCGAGACATAATTAGACAAGTTTTGTCTTTAAAAAAAGACGATAACCGTGCTGTTAGAGCTTTGAGCGCCTAACTAAGGTTAAGAGCAGATATCGACATACAAGGGTATTGCAGGTTTAGGGGTCATCGTGGCAAGATGGGTTTTTTGGACACTAAGTGATTTAGATAAACGCTCAAACGGTTACCCAGAGTTAATTACAGCTTGTGAAATCTTTAAAATTTTTCTATCCCTACTCCCTACTCCCTGTTATGTAAATGCTCGTTTACTGGGATGATGGAAGCCTAAAAAATTTCAGTAATTGATGTCAGTACGATTGAATACTATTTATATAAAACCTACCGTAGTCTTCCTGTCAAGGAATTTTAAAAGATGTGTCCAGTCGGTGTTCGTACTAGTCAGTCAACTCATGCCTTAGAAACCGGCTTAGCAAAGCTTTGGCTGATACTGGTGGGAGTAAACCAATACGAGGATGAGCAAATACCCTGTTTGCGTTACTCAGCAGTAGATTGTCAGGGTTTAGGGGAAGCATTAAACGCTGCAACTGTGGGATTTCCTCAAAAGGATGTCAGAATATACCATGATTTTGCTCAGCAGCAGCCCCGATTAGAAAATATCCGTACCAGTCTCAAAGAAGTAGCTGCTGCTACTAAATCCATTGACACTGTTCTGTTTTATTTTTCCGGACATGGGATGCTAGAGCCATCGAGTCAACAGGTGGTATTGTGTCTCCAAGATACTCAAAAAGACAATTTAATAAATACTGGTTTAAAGTTGCAGGAATTATTGCAATTATTAGAAAATTGTCCCGCCCAGCAGCAGCTTTTATGCCTGGATGCTTGTCATAGCGGTAATATGACATTGTTGGGCGCTAGGGGAGAAACACCAATAGACCCCCAACTCAACCCCACACAAGAATTAGTAGAAATTCTTCGACAACGCGCTGCTAAGAGAAAAGGATTTTATGCCCTATTATCCTGCGATCAAGGGCAACAATCTTGGGAATTTCCCCAATTAAAACATGGAGTATTCACTTACTATTTAATTCGCGGACTACGGGGAGAAGCTGCTGATTCCCAAGGCGTGATTGAAGCAGATGGACTTTATCGCTACGTCTATCACCAAACCCTGGCATATATAGATAAAGCTAATCAGCAATTGCGGGTAATTAATCAGCTAAAAAAAGGCAGAGGCGACAACCAAATTCATTCAGAATATCCATCGCAAACACCGAAGCGAATTGTGGAAGGAATTGGAGAGGTAATTTTAGGAATCAAACCAGATAAAACTGTGTCTACAAGACATCCACGACAAGCATTAGTTATGGAGGGATTCCCCAAAAGCAAGAGTGCTTTGGCTTTGAGTAAAATACTGAATACATCCGGTGGTTTTGAGATAAATTATTGGAATGTTAGCGAAAAAAACCCAGCTTCAGATGTCCGTAAAGCAATTCAAAAGTGTTTGCTATCTGAATCTTTTTCCGAATCACCCACTAACGCTAATCCTCTAGAAGAAATTCCAACTGTATTTTTATATCTCCGAGGACAAATTCAAGAAACAGAACAAGGAGAAGCTGTATTTGTACTTTCCGATCGTGTTGTAATTAATCGTTCTTGGTTGAGAAAACAGCTGCGCCGCTGTCGTTCGCAACAAATTATCATCCTCGATTGTCCTCTAGGAAGCGACAGTTGTGTATCTGTGCGGGATTGGGTGGAAGAACTGCAATTAGGACTAGACGCGGAACAATGTTTAATTGCTGCTGCTGCGCCATCTTCGGAAAGTCAATCCTTTGCTTGTTCCTTAGTGGAAACCCTCAGTAGGGTAGCACAACTGTCCTACCCTACCAACCCTACGATTCAACAATCTGGATTAACCGCAGCAGCTTGGATTACACAGTTACAACTTGAATTGTCAGGAATTGATATCCAATTATATTTTTGGTTATTTGGATCTCAAGGTGTGATTGAAGTTTTCCCAGGAAAAAATTTGTTTTCTAGTGAGACTTCTGAGCAAAAAGCTGAAGATATAGATGATTTGAGTTCAGCAGTGGGTGTAGATTATACTCAATTGCGAGATTTACTCAAAGCTGGGAGATGGTTGGAGGCAGATGAGGAAACCACAACTCTGATGTTGAAGATAGCTGGTAAAGAAGAAAAACGCTATCTTGATTTAGCAAGTTTGGAAAACTTTTCTTGCAGTGATTTATCTACTATCGATAGACTCTGGGTTAAATATAGTCATGGACGCTTTGGTTTTGGCGTTCAGAAACGTATTTGGGAGAGTATTAGAGATACTTCTGGCGGCGATCCTGTGCTAGCTTTGATGATTGGCAATGATAATGTTGCTGGTTCTCAAACTTGTATTGATTTTGCCAATCGCACTGGCTGGCGTTTAAAAGATTCTTGGATAGATTATAGTGAGCTAAATGTAAATGATAATGCTCCCAATGGGCAATTACCTTACTTTGGTTTTTTTGAGCAAGTGTGGCGGGTAAAGGTATTGGGTGTTTGGGAATGGCATAGTGCGATCGCCACAGCTTCCTGGTGGCGATTATGTGTTGCTTTATTCTCTCGCCTTGAGACTTGTCAAATGAAGTAGGAATTGGGGCATTGGTCGTTGGTCATTGGTCGTTGGTCATTAGCAAAGAACAAATGACAAATGACAAATAACAAATGACAAATGACAATTTGTTTTTCAGACAACTTTTTTAATATTTGGAGTGACTCAAGTATGGTTAAACTACCGATATACCGATCGCTTGGGAATACCGCTCAATGCATAAAAATACTAAAAGATTTGCTGCTATTTTTTTGTTGGTGTTTTCTCTAATTGTTTCTCTCAACTTTGCTGCCATCGCTCAAGATACTTCAGATGTTACTTCCCTGAATTTTGCACCATCTCGGACTTGTTCAGTTCCTCCTAATCTCAGAACTCAACAAGTCATTGGTGATAATGGTAGTAAGCGAGTTCAGATGGGCGATCGCATTAAAGTTAGAGTTGATGGATTGTCAGCAGCCACAAATTCAACCGATAAGTCCAATCCATTCGATCCTCGACAATTAGTCTTGTACTTAAATGGCTATGAAGTAAAGGATGTACACGGAGAACCAAGCATCATCTGGGCTAAGGATGTATACGGAAAACCAACCGTCCTCACAGTTGAGGATAAAGATAAAAAAAGAATTGTTGATGAGGATTGGTTAACCTTTCGACTTGAACGTAATGATCGGTCTGAAGATGTATGGAGTGCGCTGATTGGTAGAGCCAGTCAATACAGTATTGACGTGATAGTAGGGGTAGGCTGTCCCAATAAAATTGCCATTCCCATCAGCGATTCTCAGTCACCTCCTCAAATAAAAATAGTTCTCTTATCGTGGCGGTTTTGGCTGTGTGTCCTTTTAGTTTTGGCTGTTGTATTATTATTCGCTAGATATTGCCGAAACACTCTTCGTAGTTCTGGAATAGAAGGAGTTTACTCGAAAAAAGAGGTCGTCGATGGTGAAGAAAGGTCGATCACAAAAGAAGTTAGCATTAGACCCGAACAACGTAAAAGTCGAATCGCTCAAATTTTTCTTGGTAGGAAAAAAATCAATCAAAATCCATTCAGTCTATCGATATCTCAACTCGCTTTCTGGACATTTATCATTTTTGCTTCTTACATGATTATCTACGGGATAACAGGAGATTATACCAATATTTTAAACCAACAATCCCTAGTATTATTGGGGATTAATTCGGTAACTGCATTTGGTAGTTCGTTAATTGATGGACAAGGTGATGATAATAAGAGAAAGGGGACTCAAGGAATTTCTGAAGGCTTTTTTCAAGATATCTTATCGGATATTAATGGAGTCAATTTTCATCGATTCCAAACATTCATTTGGACAGTTGCCATCGGGATATTTTTTGTTTGGGAGGTCGCCAAAAATCTGGCAATGCCGGAATTTGATGAAACACTTCTAACTCTACAAGGAATCAGTTCCGCCACATATCTAGGACTGAGAGGACAAGAGCATCATGGAATGACCACAACTCCCAAACAACCTGAAAAAGATAGCTCATTTGAAGAACATTCAACACAAGAGAACAATCCACAGGAAAGTACAGAAACATACAAATACAATTCACAGGAAAGCGATTCTCCGAGTAATTCTGGCTAAATAATACAGATTCGTTTGGTGTATTAAAAGAGAATTCAAAATTCTGAATTAATTTAAGGCTTAGAACCCCGATTTATTTAATAAATCGGGGTTATTTTTGTTCAGTAATGATTAATAATTTTAGATATTGTTGAAATGTACAGTCAGATTTGCAATCATACCTTGTATGGTAATTCTGCACCTCGTTTCCGATTTCATAGACTGTGATTTTGCTCTGGGCGACTCATCCCCCAGTTATTACTATGAAGGCTGTTGTTCCCAAAGTGGGGTAGGCGTAGCCCCTCGTAGACATCGCTTGAAATTACCCCGCACCCCATTGTCCGAAGCCATCGCCCACGGACTAATGCAACATCTTGCCAAAGATGACTGTTATTCTCGTGAAGGCAAAATGTATGGCGTATTATTGGTAGAATTGCCTAATGGCGAACAACGAGTACTCAAAGCTTTCTCTGGTCTTTTGCATGGTTGCAGTGTGGTTGAGGGCTGGGTGCCACCAATTCGCGGAAGAGACGAAGTTGCTTTCCAGGAAGCCCGCACTTTGGCAGAGTTAGACGCCATCAAGGAAGAAATCCTCACCTTGGGGCAACTCAACGATCGCCAGCAGTACAAAATATTGTCTGGTGAGTTTGAGCAACAACTACAAGCAATGAGCGATCGCCATCGCGTTTGCAAACATCAGCGACAAGAAAAACGCCAGCAAATCTGCAATACTTTCACACCAGAAGCCCTAAATATTGCCCTTGAACAACTCGACGCCGAAAGTCGTCAACAGGGAATCGAACGGCGACAACTTAAACGCCAGCAAAATGCCGTTTTACAACCCCTCCAGCAATTAATTACAGCCGCAGATGAACGGATTCGAGAACTCAAACAACAGCGTAAAGCACTGTCACGGCAATTACAAGCTCAGATGCACGCCAGCTACAGCCTGACTAATTTTGCGGGGCGATCGCGATCGTTGCAACAATTGATGCCAGAAGGCTCACCCACGGGCACTGGAGACTGTTGTGCCCCAAAGCTACTTCATTATGCTGCAACACATCATCTCAAACCCTTGGCAATGGCAGAATTTTGGTGGGGAGCGTCTTCAGTAAATCAAGATAAAATCCAGGGAGAATTTTATGGAGCATGTGCCGAACGATGTCAGCCATTGATGGGGTTTTTGCTATCTGGCTTGAAACCTAACCCCCCAGCCCCCTTCCCTGCTAGGGAAGGGGGAGTAAGAAGCCTCTCCTCTGATAGAGGGGTTGGGGGAGAGATCGCTTTTATTTATGAGGACGAATGGCTGATTGCTGTGAACAAACCGGCTGGACTACTTTCGGTACCTGGGCGTTATGGCGATCGCCAAGATAGTGTTTGGAGTCGTTTGTCTAATACGTTACCTGAAGGTATGACACTTGCATCTGTGCATCGATTAGATCGAGAAACATCTGGTATTTTGTTGTTGGCACGCGATCGCCAAACTCATGGACAAATCAGCCAGCAGTTCCAGCAGCGACAGATTCACAAGGTTTATGAGGCTTTACTTTCAGGTTTTGTGGAAGTCGAGCAAGGTACAATTGAATTGCCATTGTGGGGAGATCCGGAAAATCGCCCTTATCAACAAGTTGATTGGCAGCGCGGTAAACCGAGTTTGACACAATTCCAGGTGATGGCAAGGGAAGGAGATTACACCCGCGTAGAGTTTACGCCCCTAACAGGACGTACCCATCAATTGAGAGTTCATGCGGCAGATGCGCGAGGATTGGGGGTGACTATTTTAGGCGATCGCCTTTATGGATGCTGTGCAAATGCAAATCGGTTACATCTACACGCTAGGGAACTTTATTTCGAGCATCCGCGATCGGGACAAACTCTTCATTTAGAAGTAAAGACACCGTTTTAAATTTATCATCATGAATACCGTAATTACACCAGAAAAAATCGAGTTGCCAGCCGGTGCGGTGTTGAAACTTTTGGGAACTTGGGAAGATTATCAAGCACTTAGTGAGCAACTTGGCGATCGCGCCATCCCTCGCATTAAATATCGAACAGGAGAGATTTTGTTAATGACACCGCTACCTGAACATGGAAGAGATGCAAGTTTGCTGGCGAATATTGCTCAGGTTTTGCTGGATCGTTTAGAGCAAAGATACGACTCATTTACGCCCATCACCATGAGTTTGCCAGAATATAGCGGTATTGAGCCTGACTATTGCTTTTATATTGAAAATTGGAGATCCGTGGTAGGTAAAAATCGTATCGACTGGGAAAACGATCCTCCACCAGATTTAGTAATTGAGATAGACGTTACTAGTTATACGGATATTAATGATTATCTTCCTTATAAAGTACCAGAGATTTGGCTGTTAAAAAATAAGCAGTTATTAGTTTATAGATTGCAGGGTGAAAATTACGCAATTACACAAAGCATATACTTTCCTAACGTTGCAGAAATTGTACGGCAATGCTTCCAAATTGCAAACGAACAAACAACAAGTGAGGCGATTAGGTGGTTAAGAGGTTTTTTCCGTAGGTAAATAGGAAACTTAGCGACTAGCCTCAAAATCAGCGATGTCTACGACGGGCTACGCCTACGCCTCTTGGGCTAAATCTTCCAACTTTCCATCTTCAATAGACCTCTTGCAAAAGTCCTTCTTTTCCTCTTCTTCTTTGCGCGGCAGTCGCTCATGGGGGAAACCCCCAAGACCGCGCTGCCTTGCCTTTGCGCCTTTGCGTGAGACAAAAAATTATTTATGCAAGAGGTCTAATGTCTTTCTCTTACTGCTCATCCCAGCGCTGATTATCCAAATCTGAAAACCATTCCAGAAGTTTTTGGAATTCATCAGGCGGAAGCTTCAGAATGGCAGCTTCTATTTGCTAAAGTGTCATAATTGCCTTTTTGATTGGTGATTATAATCCTAGTCTACTCAAGATCAACCTTGCATATAATACCAATTTAAAACAATGCAACAAATAAACAATTTGTAGAGACGCGATTCATCGCGTCTTCACCAAGGGTGTGTCCCAATCATTAATTTAATTAGTATAAGAATAAAGATGGTATTTTGACACATTACCACTAGGAGAAAATCTTCTCCATCTTTTATCTAGCGATCGCTGCTTTAATCTTCTTACAAATGTTCACCCAAGCTTGATTCTCTTGTAAAGAGCGATCGCCCTTCTTCAAACCCTCACCATTCCACCTCCAAACTCAAATTGTCGAGCAAAAAAGGCGATCGCCTAAGTCTTGTGTGCATTTACAGAATCATTACTCTTACATATTCAAATTCAATCAAACTCTTGTGGGGTGGGCATCTTGCCCGCCCTAATTCTCCAAGCTAAATATAGAGCCGCTTATATTAGATTTGCCGATCGCAACTAGCCCAAAACCAGCGATGTCTACGACGGGCTACGCCTACGCTTGGGCTAAATCTTCCAACTTCCCATAATTCAAAAATCAAAGAGGATTACTATATATGCCTTAACCGAAGCGTATTGTCCTGACTCCTGACTCCTGAATTCTGAATTCTGAATTCTGAATTCTGATTTTTCAAGTCCGCCCAACCAGACTGGCGACTACTGTTGCTAACTCAGCCGGCTCAATAGGTTTGGGCAAATGCAGCTGATAACCTTCTTGTATCGCTCGCATCCGATCCTCGACCCTAGCATAAGCTGTCAGTGCTGCGGCGGGAATATTTCCTCCTTGTTCTGGAGATTGCGATCGCAATTTCCGAATCAAAGAGTAACCATCCTCTTGGGGCATACCGATGTCGCTAACTAATACATCTGGTTTCCATTGTGAAATTACTTGCAATGCTTCTTGAACTGATGCTACTGCTTGAACTTCGGCTTGATACTGTTGGAGTACTGTGGTGATAAATTCACGGGTATCAACTTGGTCATCTACAACCAGTACCCGCACACCAACAAGGGAGGGGGGAAGGGATGCAGGGGGGCAGAGGGGCAGAGGGGCAGAGGGGCAGAGGGGCGGACTCTTCAGAAGTGGTAGCTTGAGTGTAAATGTCGCGCCTTGTCCTTCACCCGGACTATCTGCGTGGATGATGCCACCATGTAATTCTACTAAATGACGCACGATCGCTAATCCTAGTCCTAATCCGCCATAGTTTCTCGTGCTAGAACTATCAGCTTGACGAAAACGCTCAAAAACATAAGGCAGAAAATCAGTGCTGATGCCAATACCCGTGTCAATTACTTGAATTTGGGCATATTTGTCGGTTGTCTGTTGTCCTAATTTGGGGGTTTGCCCAAGGCATTCTCCTAAACTAGACGTTGGGGGGTTGATGTCAGTGACTACAGACAATCGCACCTCTACCCATCCTCCTGCGGGTGTGAATTTGATGGCATTGGATAGCAAATTCCAAATAATCTGCTGCAAGCGCTCGAAATCACCGGAAACTAAGAATATTGAATCTTCACCTTTGCCGTTGTCCTTTGGATGTTCATTTTCTGGTGAAGGAACGAGGGAAAATCTCAAATCAATTTCCTTTGATTGGGCGGCTAAGCTAACAGTCTCTAGGCTCGACTCGATCATGGGCACCAAATTACAAGTACGGACATCGAGGCGTAATTTGCCTCGATTCATCCGTGATATATCCAGCAGATCTTCAATTAGCTGGGTTTGCGCCTTAGCGTTGCGCTCAATTGTCTCCATACCTTTAGTGATTTGGGTTTCGTTGAGCTTGCTGCGTTGCAAGAGTTGTGCCCAGCCAAGGATTGCATTGAGGGGCGATCGCAATTCGTGGGATAATATGCCCAGAAACTCGTCTTTCATCCGGTTAGCTTGTTGCAGTTCTTCAGTTTGCTGCTGCAAAGATGCAATTAAACTCGCTCTTTCCATAGCGATCGCAATTTGATCGCACACTGCTTGCATCATCCCCTTTTGATTTTCGGTGAAGCTCAGCCGAGTCCGACTGCCAAAGGAAAGAGTACCCAACAGCCGTCCCTGTGCAATTAACGGGTAACAATAATAAGCAGTAATGCCTAAAGAACGAATCAATTCTGTTTTGATGTCAGTTGATTGCTGCACATTCTCTACAGCTATTGGGTGGCGTTGCTGGGCTACAGTACCACAAACCGCTTCACCAAATGCCAACCACTCAATTTCCTTTGCCAGTTCGGGGGAAATGCCACTATAAGACTCCAACCGCATGACGCGAGAGTTATCCTCAAGCAAATAGTTAAAGTAAACATCTAAACCAATTTGCTCCGAAAGTTTTCGGAAGACACTATCGATTAGTACCACTGGTTGCTGGCTCGATAGCAGATCGTTAGCTGTATCAAATAGTAGCTTTAGCCTTTGATAACCAAGGGAAAGCGCTTTTTCTGCCTGTTTGAGGTTGGTAATATCTTGGAACACCAAAATACAGATAGCTGGATGGCCGTGCATTGCTGGTAAGGTATCGGCAAATATCAGTAGAGAGCGCACGCCAGAGCTAGTATGCCAGTCCACCTCCAACCCATTCAGACGTTCCCCAAGGGCAACCCGCACTCCTGGCATTTGCTCATTGGGAATGGGATTTCCTGCCGCATCCGTATAGTGGTAAACTGTGTGATATTCTGCCGCTAGGACACCCTTAGGAAATTCCCCCCCAGCTAATTCGTCAGCAGAGCGATTGGCAAAAGTCACCCGTGCCGTTCCTGGCTCAATAAACAACAGCGGTCTTGGCATCAGATTTAACACATCTTCCAGCCATTTTTGCTGATTCCGGAGTACTTCTTCGGCCTGCTTGCGTTCTGTAATATCCAAAAATGCACCAACACACCCTCTGGTCTTCCCCTCCTCGTCAAACAAAGGTGCAACGTACTCCAAAAGCTTGACTATTTTTCCGCTTTCATGTATGATTTCTAGCTCGACATCCAACACTTCGACACCATGAGCAGCAGAGTACTGCATGGGAAGTTCTTCTGGTGAGAGTTCCCTTCCCTGGCGGCAAATTTTAAAGCTTGTTGGTTTTTCATCCAAGGGAGCGCTCAGGGAAGCATTTGTATCTAACGATATTCCTAACTGCTTAGCAAAAGCAGGGTTGACTTTGATATTTTGGCATTCAGGATCTTCGGCAATGCCAATGCCAATGGGAATTACATCCAGCAAAGTTTGTAATTCAGTGATGCGGCGCTGTAGATCCTTGTTTAGTTGTAAGATTTGTTCCTTGGCCTGTTTTTGCTCGCTGATGTTGCGAGTCACAGTGGCCAGAGCAATTGGTTGTCCTGTGTTGTTCTCTGTAACAGTGAAGATGTTGTAATCAACAGGTATCACTTCACCTGTTTGCAAATGTCGGAAGCGGAATTCCCCCTGCCACCGCCCTTGCGATCGCACAGTCGGCAATATATGTTGTTGAAAATAATCTTTGTCTTCAGGCATGACATAATCTAATACTGCCTTTTGCTTCACCTCTTCCAGGCTTGCAAGCCCTACTAACTTTTGACCTGCATCATTTATATAAAGTAATTGTCCCTCAAGGGTGGCGATGCCGATAAAGTCAGAGCTATTTTCTACCAACGATACTAATTTTTGTTGCTCTGCTTCTGCTTGCTTGCGTTCGCTTAAATCGAGGATAAACGCTACTGACTCTTCCCGTTTTTCTCCCAATAGCACGTAACCAACTAAAATCGGGATTCGGCTACCATCTTTGCGGACGTATTCTTTCTGGTAAGGTGTACAAGCGCCTTTGGAATTTCCCTTTGCTTCGGCGATACCTTGTTGGTCTAAGTAACGATGCTCTGGAACTGTGATCTCTCTCCAGTTTAATCGGCCTGCTAACACATCTTCTTGCGTGTAACCAATTATCCTGAGATATTCGTCATTTGCCTTGTAGATATTACCGTATACGTCAGCATAGACAATGCCGATAACGTTAGCATCTACGAAGCTTGCCAGTTTATCTTCGTAGGCTCTGAGTGCTTCTTGGGCACGTCGGCGCAGCTCATCGGAGATATCGCGCTGATGGCTGAGGTGTTCAATAACCCTCGCACTTTGCCAAATCAAAACAGTAAAAATTACAATCAAGATAATGGCAAACATCGATACTGCAAAAGCTGGGTCGTATTGTTCTGCGCGTTGACCTTCAACAATTATCCACCCTAATATAAAAGGTACTGCGATCGCCGCAACCAATAGACGACGTGCAAGTAAGCCGCCATAGTTATCACTTGTAACTACTCTCATTAAACCCTGTTCTGCCCGCGCCCACAAAATGCCCACACCTAGCAAGTTAAACAACACCGCTGTGTGTAATGCCATTGATGTTGTATAAGGAGCAATGCCATAAAGAACTTTGACTTTGTAGGCATAGCCCATAAGCGCTTGAAAGGAAATCAAAGTAGCTATCAAAGCCAGAATTTGGGCATACCAATAACTACGGTAGGTTTTTGGATGAACCAGAAACTGTAAGGCGACACTCAGCAATATAAAATTCAGCGCCGTGTTCACCCCCATTCGCCCCGGATGTGATGTCGCTAAACTCGTCGGTGAGTCACGAAACACCAACTCATCAATACCAAAATTCCAGCCGAACACATATTCAGAGAGTGTGAGTCCAGCAATTGTGGTAACCGCTATTGCACAAACCCCAGAAAGTAGAAGAGTCCACGAGTAGGGGTAATTTTGAATTGTTCTTTCCCCCCTACTCCTCTTTTCCCCTCCTCTTAAAAACAGCCACAGCGACATACCAGACAGCACAAAGCACAGCGCTGTGTTGAATTTCATTGTGGCGGCACTACCAGGAAAACCGCGCTTGAGAACATCAATTTCAAGCCACCAACCAACTAGTACCAAACTACCAAGCAAAAGGGGGATCGCACTTGCGATTTTTGCCACAAATGAATTTGCAGGAATTTTAAGTATATCTTGCAGTCGCAAGCGGTTAACCTTTAACATTGAGTGTTCTCTAACCGCATCTATCTAGCGTAATAAATTACCGTATTTCCTACGGGTTAATCATTTATGTCCATTGTATTTTATGCTACCCCTTTAGTTACTTTTCATCTACCCCTATGCATATTTTTTATTGGACAATTTAGAGTAAGAAATAATGGTGGTTAAAAAATCAACCTTTATGAAGGTTTCCCAATCGTCTTGCAAGCACTGCTCCCAATACTACAAATTCTACAATCACTTCAGACGATGGAAGTTTCCATAGCCCTCCTCTGGCTGCAATTTCCACTGCTGTTTAGCTTGTCTACATCCCACAATTTTGACCAGGTAATCCTCAAGGCACCAACTAAAACATAGCACCATCGAAAAAGCCGCCAATACTGGTAAGCTGTTAAGCACCTAATTTGCACATTTAGACAGCAGGGGAGCAGAGGTCTATGGCAGGAACCCCTAACGCGGGACGGGGGGCAGGGGAGAAGGATTGACGCTTTTTCTACAAAATCAACAATATGCAAGTTAAATGCGTATTAGCTTAACAGTACTCAGTGCGATTTTTCAAATCTTATTGATTGATTTGTTCTCCTACTTTTGGTTGAACAATATTGACAAACCCTCTCAATTCCAATAATTACAACATAATTTCAATTGGTTATAAAATATATCTTTCTAGGGATTTCATCTTCAATAAAGAATATTTTTCATGTCTATCATCGTGAAGATACAATCTTTCTAAGAAATAGTCTAAGCTTACACAATAATATGCTGGAATCCAAATTTTAACTTAGTTTTGACAAGGGCTAAAGATATATACACATATAAGAATCAGAGGAAAAATATTAAACAATTTTTCTTGTTTGTTACTTGTGACATTCTGATTAGCCTTAGCTTTCTCAAGCTATTTCCAGCAGATTAAATTAGACTTAAGACTCTACAACAAAGATGCAAAACGACTCTGGCAAAACTATTTCTATTTGGATGACAAGCGCAAAAGTTCCAGAACGACCCGCGCTTACAGAAAATATTTATGCAGATGTGTGCGTTGTCGGCGCTGGGATAGCGGGGATGTCAACTGCCTATATTTTAACCCGCCAAGGTAAGTCTGTAGTGGTGTTGGATGATGGCCCGATTGGTGGCGGTCAAACTGCACGGACAACAGCACATCTATCAAATGTGCTAACTGAACGTTACTACGAACTTGAGCAAATACACGGTAAAGAAAGCGCAAAACTTATTGCCCAAAGTCATACAACAGCAATTAATACTATAGAGGCGATCGCTACCCAAGAAAATATTAACTGCGATTTTGAGCGGCTTGATGGCTATCTGTTTCCCCCAGACGCGAAATCACTCGATGAAATTCAACACGAGTTAGAAGCTGCACACCACGTCGGACTCACTAACGTAGAAATGGTGAAGAAAGCGCCATTGACTGATTTTGATACAGGAGTGTGTCTACGTTTTCCCCAACAAGGGCAATTCGACCCGTTGAAGTATCTCGCTGGGCTTGCAGAAGCAATTCAACGCCGTGGTGGTAGAATCTATACCGGAACACACGTAGAAAAAATCAAAGGTGGTTTACCCGCCTACGTTGAAACCAGCAGTGGTAAAGTTGTCACAGCATCAGCTGTGGTAGTAGCAACCAATTCACCCATCAGTAACTTGGCTACTATGCACTTTAAGCAAGCTCCATACATGACTTTTGTCATTGGTGTTAAAGTGCCGCGCGGTTCTGTTTACAAAGCGCTTTATTGGGATACCCTAGACCCTTACCACTACATAAGATTACAGAAGCTCGATCGCGAGTATGATGTATTAATTGTTGGCGGTGAAGACCACAAAACCGGACAAGCTGACGATGCCAGTGTCCGGTATGCCAAACTCCAGACATGGACGCGAGAACGTTTCCCCACGGCACAGGAGCTTTTATTTCGTTGGTCAGGTCAGGTAATGAATTCTGATGATGGTATTGCCTACATTGGCAAAAACCCCTTTGATGAAGAAAACATCTACATCGTCACCGGTGATACAGGCATAGGCATGACCCACGGCACGATCGCAGGTATACTCTTAACAGATTTGATTTTGGGGCGAAAAAATACCTGGGCAGAGCTTTACGACCCGTCCCGTGTGAAAATTGGTGGAGTAGGTGATTTTATCTCTGAGAATCTCAACGTTGCTACCCAGTATTTCAATTGGGTGACACCAGGAGATGTTGATTCTGTAGAAAAACTTGCTCCCGGCACAGGTGCAGTAGTGCGACGTGGTTTGACAAAAGTCGCAGCTTATCGAGACGAAAACGGCACACTACAGGAATATTCGGCAATCTGTACTCACCTCAATTGTATCGTTGCCTGGAATTCCTCAGAAAAGACCTGGGATTGTCCCTGTCACGGTTCACGGTTTGATACGAAAGGAAGGATAATTAATGGTCCAGCAATTAATGGGTTGGCGCCAGTGGAAGATAAGTAGAAAGTTACATTACATATTCACAAATGTTTTCTTGAGTGGGTAAAAAACCCACTTTTTTAGTGTCATTTTAGTAAATATACGGTAAATTATTAGTATAAAAAACTGGTAATTTCAATTGTGCTTAATTACTTATAATTCAAAATTCTCTGCGTCAGAGTGTCTGTGCGTCAGTCCTAATTATCATAACTCTTTGAGAAACTGTTGTTTGCATCTACAGGTATGTACAATGTTTTCTTAGGTCGTCTTTATATATACAAAATATTACTAGTTGTATGGACGTAGATTTAGAGTACTTTTTTTATCATTAATTCCTAGCTACCAGCCTTTTTTTACCTGCATCATTTATGATTAGAGAATACAGTTACTCAAAAAAAATAGAGTGCGAACGCAACACTTTTGAGTCTAATGACTTTTTCAATTAAATACCCTTGGCGCTCTTAGGCGGAAGCCTCCAGTAGTTACTTTTGCTAACTTAACTGTATTGTTTAATACAGTTTTTTTTATAACTTGCTTGTAAATAAATATAAGTAAAATTAATTAATAAATGACAAAGACAATGTTAGACCTTATGCCATAACATGGTAATCGTTTTTTTAATGCTGACGCTACTGTATATGTAATTGAGAAAAATAAACGAGTAAGTTGAGGTATCAAAGCTGTACAAAGACAAGATACTTTAGTCACGATTCTCACTTATCTTTTAGCCCTTAGCATGATTGTTTATATTTACGCTAAAAACTTCATCATAGCTATATACAAGTACACCTGACACCTTTGTTGCAACCAAAAACCTATATACTAGACTAGACTTTGATAAATTTGAGAGTTTTGTTAATTGCAACACCAAAAACTATTAATTTTTAGATGAAATACTAGCGTATCTTATAGTCTATAGTTTTTAAAGTTTAGTCAAAACTATATCCAGTATCATCAAAAAACTGCAAACTTCATGTGGTGTAAAAATCAAGCGGGGAGTGAAAACATGAATTTACATAGAGATGCTTTGCAAATCCTCAAAGAAACTAGCCGAACTTTTTATATTCCAATTAGTCTTTTACCACCAGGATTGCAAGAAGCAGTAGCATCAGCATATTTGTGTATGCGTGCTATTGATGAAATTGAAGATCATCAAGAACTAGATAACCTGACTAAAGCAAAACTCTTACGCACAATCAGTCTAACATTACAGGCAGGAGTTGATGGCTTCGAGGTAGACGCTTTCTTTGCAGGATTTTGCGGCTATGAAAATTCCCTAGAAGAAGTTACTGTCAGAATTCGAGAATGGTCGCTCCTAGCACCTGAGACCATTGCACCTCGAATTTGGGATGCCACCGCTGCAATGGCAGACCGGATGGCTTACTGGGCAGAAATAAATTGGAAAATTGACACAGAATCTGATTTGGATCGTTATACCTTTGGGGTTGCAGGTGCTGTGGGATTGTTACTTTCGGACTTATGGACTTGGTACGATGGAACACAAACAAATCGTACCCAGGCCATTGGGTTTGGTCGGGCTTTACAAGCAGTTAATATTCTGCGTAACCACACTGAAGATCTCGGACGTGGGGTAGACTTCTTCCCAGAAGGTTGGAATGCAGCAAATATGCAAGAGTATGCGCGGCGAAATCTAGCCTTGGCAGAAGCTTACACCAAAAACCTTCCGAACAGTCCGGCCTTAGACTTTTGCCAAATTCCCTTGACCTTGGCGCACGGCACCCTTGATGCCCTTGCCAATGGTAAAGAAAAACTCAGCCGCAGTGATGTTTTAGCACTTCTCGAACAGCTGATTGGTGTGAACATGAAAGCCAGCTAGTAGTCTCTTCAGGACTAATGGAGTCGATTCTAAATTGGCTCCAATACAGCGTTCCTCAAACGCCACTTGCTACCCTGGGGGTTCTGGGTTCGCCTAGCGTCTCGTAGAGAAGGAGTACAAGTCGGGAAACCGCAAGGGCGCAGTGGCTCCCCAGCCTACCCGATTTAAGGTTTTTAGCTCTAACCCAAGGGTATTGAATTATAAATTAGTATAAAGTTATTCAAGTATTATTGAATAATGTAAGTATAATAAATCATTTTGTTTTAGCGATCGCTGTACGTAATCTCATTTAAACTTTAGAAACTCTTCAAAGGATTTCCAGCAAAAATTACCTGGCAACAGTTGATTGAAATCTAAATAATTGAGACAGAGTATAAAATTCACTATGATTATTCGCGCAGCGAGTTGACAGCGCATGAGCTACTGCTTAAATCCTACCTGTCGCAGTCCAGAAAATTTGGTAAATAGCCAAAGGTGTCAGTCTTGTGGCTCACGACTACTGTTGCGCGATCGCTACCAGGTAGTCAAGCCATTAGGCCAAGGTGGCTTTGGAGCAACCTTCTTAGCCAACGATCAAGCCTTACCAGGAGAACCAAGTTGCGTAATCAAGCAACTACGTCCTTCTGGAAACGCGCCACATGTTTTACAGATGGCCAGAGAACTCTTTGAGCGAGAAGCCAAAACTCTAGGTAAGATTGGCAATCATCCCCAAGTACCACGATTACTCGATTATTTTGAAGAGCATGAGCAATTCTACTTAGTTCAAGAATACATCAGCGGTGATACCTTGCAGGAGGAAGTCAAACTCAACGGTGTGTTAAGCGAAACTGGAGTCAAGCAATTCTTGAGTGAGATTTTGCCATTGCTGCAATACATCCACGAACAAAAGGTAATTCACCGAGATATCAAACCAGCTAATTTAATTCGCCGTACTCAAGATGCCAGAATGGTACTCATTGACTTTGGTGCCGTCAAAAATCAAGTCACCCAAGGTGCAGCGAGTCCATCGGGACAGACGGCATTAACTGCATATGCCATCGGTACTCCTGGTTTTGCACCTCCAGAACAAATGGCCATGCGTCCAGTCTACGCTAGTGATATCTACGCACTAGGGGTGACATGTATTTATTTGCTAACTAGTAAAACTCCTAAAGATTTAGATTACAATCCCACAACTGGTGAGATGATGTGGGAGCAGCTTGTGCAAGTGAGTGACCACTTGAGCAATGTATTGCGGAAAATGTTAGAGGTATCAGTACGTAATCGCTATCAGTCAGCGGCAGACGTTCTCAGAGCCTTACAAATAGAACCATACTTAGACAGTTTAGCACAGGGTTTATTGGTTAAATCTCCTGATGCTGGAGTCAAAGCGCGAACACACAACCACATAGAAGATTCTGCTGTTTTATGTAGCAATCCTTCTGTTGCTGTTACTAGTGCAGGAGTAGCACAGGTAGCAGCAGCAATTCGCGCTAGACGAGCCAAAGCTGGCGAAGCTTCTGGAATGGGTAAATCAACGACTTTGGTTAACAGCAATGGTAATGGTTCCCAAATTCCAATTTCTAAAGTTGAGCGCAAGTTAGATACCCAAAGTTTACTAACAGCCTATATGAAAGGGAGACGGGATTTTGCCCTACACAATTTAAGTTTATTGAACTTACAAGGTGCGGACTTATCGGGAACAAATTTCCATTCTGCTCAATTACAAAAAACCAATCTTCAAGGAGCTAATCTCCATAATAGTGACTTTGGCAGAGCCAGTCTCACTCGAGCAAATCTCAAAGACGCTAATTTGAGCAAAGCATACTTTAATCATTCTGATTTAGAAGGGGCAGACCTGCGAGGCGCAGATCTCAGCCATGCTTATCTCAGCAATGCCAACCTCCGAGGAGCTAATTTGTGTGGTGCTAATCTCACAAATGCTAAAATTTCTGATGAACAGTTAGCACTAGCAAAAACAAATTGGATGACTGTGCGCCCCAATGGTAAACGAGGCTTATTGTGATTTGATAATTGTGGTTCATACAGAAGTTACAGCAGTTTTCATGTATTTAGACCACAGTCTTGTTTCTTATTTTCTTCCTTTGCGCGGCAGTCGCTCATGGGGGAAACCACGCCACTTGCTCATGGGGGAAACCCCCAAGACCGCAGTGGCTCCCCAAGACCGCGCTGCCTTGTCTTTGCGTGAGATAAAAATAGTGTGGTTCATTTACCTGAAAATTGCTGTAAGGACTTCCAATTGAAGAAATAGACAAGGGGATACCTTGTCTTTCCACCCCCTTGTCCTTGTGGTCACATCAAATTTTTACAAACAATCTTTAATATCAAGTTCGGATGATTACTTATAATAAAAGCTATCAATGTAGGTTGGGTTGAAGGGCAGTGAAACCCAACATTAATCTAGATCAAATGTTGGGTTAGCCTTCGGCAAGCCGCTTCGCTTCTACGTTCCTCAACCCAACCTACAGATATTATAAGTGTTTAACCGAACCTGATATAACTCAACGCTATTTCCTTATTAGTACCAGAACTGCGTCAAAAAATTTCTTGGTTATAGCTGTAAACGATATTTTTTAACGTATTTATAACAGGAATTCCTTTAATAGTATTACACAGCAAAAATACGGAGACATTTTAGCAATCTTCATCAAATCTTCATGATTTATATTTGTTACAAATAACAAAGGATTATTTACAATAATAAATAAAGTATCACATAATTTCTTATAAAGATTACCATAATTTTTATGGTTATAAACAACAGGGAATTTAGTATTTAAAAAGTTGTCAAATTTAACCCTCCTAAGCCAGTCAACTTTTCAGATGGCAGCGGAAACTTAAAAAGCAATTATCCCTGATTGTAGGCTGAAGCAGAATATTCACAACCGAAATCAGGTAGTAGAAGGTTTATATATGATGGCTGACTTTGCACAAACGGAAATAGAACGGAGATTAACTTTATATCAGGTATTCCTCAAATTATATGAACACCACAGCGGCCTCCTAGATGAGATTCTTCAGCTAGAAAACCTATATCAACCTGAGTTGAAGAGGGCGAAGACATCTTATGTACATGGGGTAGTGGATACTGCTGCCGTTTATTTGATGACTAATTTGTGCGACAATCAGACCCAAAGTTTACGACAACCACAGCGGATCTGGACAATAGGTCGTAATCGCAGCAGTGGGATTTGCATTGCTGATAGTTATATGTCTCGTCGCCATGCTGCGATTCAACATATTGACGATCAAGGCTTTTACTTGATTGATTTTAACAGTACGAATGGTTCCTTTGTCAATGACCAACGGGCACTTCAGCCGATCAAACTCAAAGATGGCGATCGCATTCGTTTAGGTAGTCTGACTTTTAACTTTTTTGTCGAGCAGAAGTGCCGCGTTTTGCCAACTGTAGCAATAGAGTTACTCATGCAGCTGATGAATCGCAAGAGTGATACCAAAGCAGAAATATCTACTTATCCTGGTGACAGACAAAAACCTCTAATTGACCAAGCAAATGATAATTTAGAGATTTTGATAAATTCGGGACTAGTTGAAAAATTTGACAATTGGTATGACAACTTCAGTTCCGAACAGAAATCAGAAATTTTAGACCGTTTTTTTAGCAGACAAAAACCGTATAATCCCAGCTAAAAAGTAAAAGTGACTGGGGAGTAGGGACTGGGGACTAGTGGAGAAACATTTAGAGGGCAAAGGGATGATTAAGCCCCAACACCCAATCCCCAATCCCCAATCCCGATTCTTTATTCTTCTTCTAATTCGATTTCTTCTTCTTCTTCTTCTTCATTGGACTTTGATACAGAGTTAGCAGAAACAACAGCGCCTTTATCTAGCTTTTCCCGCACCAGTTGCTTAACTTGTTCGGCAAATTCTGGCTTTTCTTCTAGATACTTAATGGCATTGTCTCGTCCTTGGGAGATATTATCACCGTTGTAGCTGTACCAAGCTCCTTTGCGGATAATGATGCCAGTTTCTTCTGCCAAATCCACAATGCAACCCAAAGTAGAAACACCTTTACCAAAAATAATGTCAAATTCCGCTATTCTAAAAGGCGGCGCTACTTTATTTTTGGCAACTTTGACTTTGACGCGGTTACCAAATTCATCTGTACCTTTTTTCAAGGTTTGAATCCGGCGAATATCCAAGCGCACGGAAGCATAAAACTTCAATGCATTACCACCGGTTGTGGTTTCTGGACTTCCGTAGGTAACACCGATTTTTTGCCGCAACTGGTTAATGAAAATAACTGTGCAACCAGATTTACCAATATTGCCAGTAATTTTACGTAAAGCTTGGCTCATCAACCTTGCCTGAAGACCAACGTGAGCATCACCCATATCGCCTTCAATTTCAGCGCGGGGAACTAATGCGGCCACCGAGTCAATAACTACAATATCAACCGCAGCAGAACGAACCAGCTGATCGACAATTTCCAAAGCGGCTTCTCCTGTATCAGGTTGGGAAACCAGCAAATTGTTAATATCTACACCCAATGCCGCAGCGTAGGTGGGGTCAAGGGCATGTTCAGCATCAACAAAGGCAGCGATGCCACCTTCTTTTTGCACTTCTGCGATCGCATGTAATGCTACCGTAGTTTTACCGGAACTTTCCGGCCCATAAATCTCAATTACCCGTCCCTTGGGTAAACCGCCTCCCAATGCCAAATCCAAGGTCAGCGCACCACTAGAAATTGTCTCCACCCGCATCCGGGTAGCATCCCCCAGGCGCATGATTGCTCCTTTACCGAAGCTGCGCTCAATTTGGTTGAGTACTATATTTAACGCTTTTTGCTTGCCAGAAGTATCGGTATTGATAGCCATTAGAGCCTCTAAGTATATGGATTTTCAGGAATGTGGGTTTGGAGTCTGAGTAGAACAGATATACTATTTTAACCAGAAAATCCTGGAATCGGACTTCTCAAATTAAAAATCAACTGTGACAAGATCGTAACTCGATCGCCACCTGATTAGGGTAGTTCTGCATAATGATACCAACTTGCATTCAGAGATGGCTTCTGATAATTGTAGGCAAAGTGCAGCAACCTCTAGATTGGTCAAAAATCAGCACAGGTTGTTGTTGCCAATACTTATGGAGGTATGTATTGGCAATTCTAGCAGGGCGATCGCATTCAATCTCTTTTAACAATTGGTTACATAGCTTCTTATATGGCGAGAATCCTGAAGCTCTAATGCACAGCGGTGCTAACCTACGGTAAATCTAGATGCATGAAGATTTTCGTGAAATGGCATAACACCCTGAAAGCCAAAAAAATTTCAGGGTGCTACGTTTTTCATACCATGAAATCTCCGACGTCTGCGAGGGTTTCCAGCGTTTTGGCTTTCCGCAAAATCTAAAATCGAAAATCGAAAATCCAAAATCTCAAGAGGCAAAAATCATCCCAGCAAGTAAGATAAAACCAATCCAGACGTTTTGGCGGAACATCTCACCATAAACAGGGTTAGGTAAATTTTGCTCTCTTAATCGCAGAGATTGCCAAACCCAAGCAATAGTAGCTAGTGCAAGGCTAATCCAGAAAGGCAGGTGAAGATTTATAACTACGCCTAAGCAAGCTAATAATAAGATTGTGCCAGCAAAGAAAATTCCAATAGCCGCAGGGGCATAATCACCAAAAAATAGAGCGCTAGAATTAACACCAATGCGGCGATCGTCTTCCTTGTCGCTCATGGCATAAACTGTATCAAATCCCAATGTCCACAATACAGTTGCGCCCCAAAGTAACCAAGTTGGTTGGGAGATAGTTTGCGTTACTGCACTCCAGCTAATCAACACCGCAAAACCCCAGGCGATGGAAAGCACTAGTTGTGGAATAGGAAACACTCGTTTTGCCCCTGGATAAAGTATAATTACTGGCACCGCTGCTACAGATAACCAGAAACTCAAGGGGTTAAGATAAAAAGCCAGAACCGCCGCACAAGCCAGCGCCACTATAGCGACAGCAATCCCGACTTTCACAGACAAAGCACGAGAAGCCAGGGGGCGATCGCGTGTTCTCTCCACTTCTGGATCGATATCTTTATCCCACAAATCGTTGACAACACACCCAGCCGCACTTGTGGCTAGAGTACCCAATACAATCACACTAACCAGAGGTAAAGGTGGTTTCCCAGCAGCTGCCAAAAACACAGCCCACAGGGCAGGAATCATCAATATTAATCGTCCTTCAGGTTTATGCCAGCGCAAAAGGCGGATAATCACAAGCCAAATTGGCTTTTCGTCACGTTCTGGTGTCGTTAACATAGCGTGGGGAGTAGGGAGTGGGGAATGGGGAGTGGGGATTGGGGATTGGGTAGTTACAATTGCGTATCAAGAAAATTTTTCTCTAATCCCGACTCCCGACTCCCGACTCCCTATTCCCTAATTCACAGATCTTTACATCTATAGAATAACGTTATTTGTTATTTGTAAAAACATAACCCCAAGTGGCAACTTTAAAAACCTTTAAATAGTCACTGGAGTTGTAAGCAGTAGGGTGAATATACTTAGCTCAGTTAATCTCGACAAAACTGAGTGCTGAGTTGGGAGTTCCGAGTGCTGAGTATTTTTGAAGTTTTACTCAATACTCAATGCTGAACACTAGCTCAACGCCTCGCTAACAGCACTCAGCACTGAGTTTGAGCAAGTGTGTTGCAATAAAAATCAGTGCCAGCTACCCCGACATACCACCGTTTGCCATCACTATTTAGAGAGAAAACTAGATGCAGAACGTCATTTCGGCTAGCTGGGAGAGTATTCCAACTCAACCAGTTGACCAACACCGGATTATTGCTGCCATTGACTTGGGGACAAATTCTCTACATATGGTAGTGGTAAAGATTGACCCCACACTACCAGCTTTCAGCATTATTGCCAGAGAAAAAGAAACCGTGAGGCTAGGCGATCGCAATCTTGCCACAGGGGAACTCAAACCTGAGATAATCACAAAGGCGATCGCTGCTTTAGGACGCTTTCAAGAAGTTGCCAAAACTATTAATGCTGAAACAATCATTGCTGTGGCAACTAGTGCTGTGCGCGAAGCCCCCAATGGTAAAGATTTTTTGCACACCATCCAAGCCGAGTTGGGTTTAAACGTTGACTTGATTTCTGGTCAAGAAGAAGCGCGACGAATCTACCTTGGCGTATTGTCGGGCATGGAATTTCACAACCAGCCCCACATCATTGTTGATATTGGTGGCGGTTCCACAGAATTAATTTTGGGGGACAGTCACCAAGCCCGCACTCTCACCAGTACTAAAGTCGGTGCAGTGCGACTCACCAGTGAGTTAATCACCACCGATCCCATTAGTAATACTGAGTTTCAATATCTCCAAGCTTATGCACGGGGGATGTTGGAACGTTCTGTAGAAGAGGTGCTGGCAAATCTGGAGTTTGGAGAATCTGCGCGTTTGGTGGGTACGGCTGGCACTATTGAAACCCTGGCAATGATTCATGCACGGGAAAAGTCAGGTGCTATTCCCTCCACTCTCAATGGCTATCAGTTTAGTCTCAAAGACTTACGGGAGTTGGTAAATCGGTTGCGGAAACTGAGTAACGCAGAAAGGGCTGCTGTACCTGGAATGCCAGAGAAACGGTCAGAAGTAATACTCGCAGGAGCAGTAATTTTACAGGAAGCGATGACCCTTTTGGGTGCTGAATCGGTGACAGTCTGTGAACGTTCTCTGAGGGAAGGCGTAATTGTAGATTGGATGCTTTCCCACGGTTTAATTGAAGATAAACTGCGCTATCAAAGTTCAGTCCGGGAACGCAATGTTCTAAAGCTTGCTAATAAGTACCACATTAATTTAGAACATAGCGATCGCGTGGCTAAATTTGCCGAAAGTTTATTTGACCAAACCCAAGGTACGCTACACCATTGGGGAACCGACGAGCGACAATTACTCTGGGCAGCTGCAATATTACACAATTGTGGTCATTACGTCAGCCATTCGTCTCACCACAAGCACTCCTACTATCTCATTCGCAATGGTGAATTACTCGGATATACAGAAACTGAGATTGAAATCATTGCCAATTTAGCGCGTTATCATCGCAAATCGCCGCCCAAGAAAAAACATGAAAATTACCAGAGTTTCCTGACGAAACATCAGCGACAAATAGTCAGCCAATTGAGTGCCATCTTAAGATTAGCTGTTGCCTTAGATAGACGACAAATTGGTGCGATAGCCCAAGTCCAATGTGAGTATTATCCACAATTTCGGCAAGTCAATCTGTTGATTTTTCCATCCCAACTTGATGATGACTGTGCCTTAGAACTCTGGAGTTTAGATTATAAAAAAGGAGTGTTTGAGGAAGAATTTCGCGTGAAATTAGTAGCGACTTTAGAAAAGTCTACTGTTGCTAATTTCTCCTAGAAAGTAGTAAACAGGTGCATTATATAGCGTTTATGCACCTGTTTAATATAGTATAAGCGCATAAATATACGTTTAAACAAAATAAATATAATTCAAGTACGCATTTCACACTTTCATTACATTTTCATCCTACTTAAGAAAGAATATATAAATCTCCTTAAGAAGTATTTGAATTACCAAAGTTAGCAATTAGAATATAGTTAACAGTTTCATTACTGTTAGGTTATGTTGCAAGGGGATATCTGGGCTTGAGAAACCGAGGTATCCTCATTTTTGTATATATGTATTTATCAATATTTTGCACTTAACAATACTCAATTTTAAGCATATTAGTTGTTCCATATTTAAAAAAGCACAGATCGTGTAGCTAAGTTATTGACTAGCGCTCAGCTTCAGGAGAGTACTTGCAAGAGTAATTCTTTTCGAGTTCTCGTTTAGGCTGCGTTGGTTTGTTAAGAAACGAAACCTAACAATAAAACATAAAACTTCATTTCTGTCTTCAAAATAGGGAGTAGGGAGTAGGGAGTGGGGAGTAAGGGGAGAAAACCTCTTGTATGTTTGGTTTTGGGTTTTTTCGGCGATTAGTTATTTTTAAAAGTGACGCTCCTTTTTTACAAAGTTCAAATACCTCTGTCTTGCTGCAAAGGGTCTAGGGCTGAAACCGCCACTCTGCCTTTGTGCTGCGCCGCTAAACAGATATAGATTTAACGTAGGGTAGCGCCGCTGTGCTACCCTACCGAGTTATGTGTATTAATTAACTTTCAAGTGAAATGGTATAACGCTGTGCTAACAGATTTAAGGAAGCCTTATCTGTCAACTTTTAGCAATTCTGTATTCTTTACATTTAAAAGCACTTCAAATCAAGGCATCCAGCAGCTAGCATCAGGTGTTTGAAGCTACAAATAAGTATTTTTGCTTCACAAAACGACATAATTCGGTAAAATTGGGTAAAGCAATTTTTACGGTTGTTAAACAAAGGCACCTGCAAACCCATGCAACTGAAACTCAGTGCATTCCGACTTCCCTTCGCTCCTCTTTTGTTAATTGCCCCCTTTTTTCTATGGGGGACAGCAATGGTGGCAATGAAGGGAGTGATACCCCACACTACACCTTTATTTATGGCAGGTGTGCGTTTGTTGCCAGCTGGGGTATTAATTTTGATAGCAGCAGCATTTATGGGTAGACCGCAGCCGAAAAGTTGGACTGCGTGGCTATGGATTGCCTTATTTGCCTTGGTCGATGGAACACTGTTTCAAGGATTTTTGGCAGAAGGATTAGTCAGAACCAGTGCTGGGTTAGGGTCTGTGATGATTGACTCCCAACCTTTGGCTGTGGCCTTGCTGTCGTTGTGGTTATTCCAGGAACGCATTGGTTTTTGGGGATGGTTGGGGTTAGGCTTGGGAGTTACAGGTATTAGTTTAATTGGCTTACCAGACGAGTGGATTTTTCATCTTCTGGACTCAGGTGCAAATATTACAATTGGTAACTGGCAAGATTTGTTTGCTAGTGGCGAGTGGTTGATGCTGCTAGCAGCCCTATCAATGGCGGTAGGAACAGTGTTGATTCGGTTTGTCTGCCGACATGCTGACCCAGTAACCGCTACAGGATGGCATATGATTTTGGGAGGATTGCCATTATGGGGAATTTCCTCAGTTGTGGAATCCCAGCAATGGCAAAATTTAGGAGGATCTGATTTAGTAGCTTTGAGTTATGCTACCGTATTTGGCAGTGCGATCGCTTACGGATTATTCTTCTACTTTGCCTCTAGTGGTAATCTCACTAGTCTGAGTTCCCTCACCTTTCTTACACCAATCTTTGCCTTACTATTTGGTAATCTCTTCCTCTCAGAAGTCCTCAGCCCGTTACAATGGCTAGGTGTTTTCCTCACTTTAATCAGCATCTACCTCATTAATCAACGTGATACTTTAGGAGGGCAGAATAACACGATTGATATCGGCGAACAAGCCAACATACAGCAGCCAATTTTAGAAGCATCTGCTAAAAAATTTAATACCGTGGGGACTAGGGACTAGGGACTGGGGAGATGAGGGAGCAGGGGAGCAGGGGAGCAGGGGAGCAGGGGAGGGGAGTAGAGGAGAAGTTGCTGGACTCTTTCCCCTCTTCCCCATCCCCAATCCCCAATCCCCAATCCCCAATCCCCAATCCCCAATCCCCATAACAAATGACAAATAACAGTTAACATTTGGGCATCTTGAAGGTATTGTAAAACTTCGCCCAATATTGTAATATCGATGACTTCAAAAGCACGTTCAGGCTGAAACTTGCAATATGAGGCTATGCCGTTCCTCAATCCTGGTATTTACCTGTTTTTCTTGTCTGGGTTATTACGCAAATACCCCAAGCACAGCTACATCTAACCCAGTACCTGAAATCTTAGAATTTGCACAAGCTAATTCGAGGGTTTCTGCTACTCCGAATGTTTTGAGATATGGTAGTCCAAAATCAGATGTGCAGAGACTACAAACTCAATTAAAGCAGTTGGGATACTACAATGGTGTGGTAGATGGACAGTACAACGCCACTACGGAAGTCGCTGTAGCGAAATTCCAGAAAGTAAAGGGCTTAAAAATAGATGGTCTTGCTGGTCTGGCGACTAGGGAGAGACTGCAAGCAGCTTTAGCAGCTAAAAACCAGATTGTCACTTCTCCAATTGTCGCTTCTCCTGCTTCGACTCCCAAGCCAACTGCAAAACCCCAGCCAACCGAGAGAGGTTCTCTATGGTGGTTAATATTTGCCGTTGGTGTTCTAGGAAGTATTGGTGCATTTCTTTTCCTGCTAAGGTGGTTTCGTCAGGTCAAACAACTCCAAAAATCGGAAATATCAAATAGTAACAGTTTGAATCAAGTTAAAAAAGACCCTATTACAACACCTTCACCAGAGAATTTAACTACTCCACAGACAGCTCAGCTATCACCTACTACACAATTGCTGCTACCAGAAAAAACTTCCCGTCTTGCTAAGCTCAATATCATTGACGAATTAATTCAAGACTTACGCAGTCCTGACCCAACGAAGCGCCGCAAGGCGATTTGGGATTTGGGTCAGCAGGGGGATTCTCGGGCAATTCAGCCAATGGTTGACCTGATGATTGATGCTGATTCTCAAGAAAGCAGTTTAATTTTGGCAGCTTTGGGGGAAATTGGCGCTCGCACACTCAAACCCATGAACCGTGCTTTGGCAATGTCTATGCAAGACGAAAGTCCACAAGTGCGGCAAAATGCAATCCGTGACTTGATCCGTGTTTATGACATGATGAGTCAAATGAGTCAGATATTGTGTCATGCGCTAGAAGACCCAGATGCCGAAGTGCAAGCAACAGCACGATACGCTTTAACTCAAATGAATAGAATACGTACTTTGCCGGAACAACAGAATATACCAGAAGATTCACACAGTAATTTATAATTTGTAATTAAGAGGATATTTGGAAAGTATTCGATAAGACATCAAAAGCTTCACGAACTAACCCCCTGCCCCCATTCCCTAAGAAGGGAATGGGGGTTTCCAAGCCTCTCTCTCTACGGTCACTCGTGACAGGTTAAAATAAAGCGCATTTTGTCAATCAGTTAAAATACTCAAAATTGTCTTAGTGAAAATGATAATCAAATAGTTTTTGAAAGTTAAAATTTAAAGCGAAAAGATATTGTAACGGCAGAATAAATTTATCAGAAGTGGGCAACATTGTTAGGTAAATTCAATTATTAAACGAGTTAATGAAAAGTTTGGTTTACCGCCATGTCCAAGCGACCAAAGCAAAACTCTGACCACGCACATAAACATCATACTCCTACTATAGATAATGAGGCAATTTCTCAGAAATTAGAAGCTTTATTAACTCCAGCTATTTTTGCTCAACAAAAATATTATCAACAGTTAGGATGCCGAGATAGAATTTTGAATTTATCGTTCATGGTAGCAGCAGTATTAACGCTATTGTGGAGGCAAGTACCTAGTGTTCAAGAGTTAAATCGTCTTTTGGCAAGAGAAGGTTTATTATGGTATATACCTACTAAAGTTGCTCAACAGTCCCTATCAGAAAGGTTTTTAGTTTTTCCTAATGAATTATTTGAGCGTGTCTTTAAAGATTTATTGCCGAAATTGCAATTTAATTGGCAACAAAGACTCAGGCGACCATTGCCAGATAGCATAAAGTTTTCACTCTGTAATTTTGAACGAATATGGATAGCTGATGGCTCTACATTAGAGGCCCTATTTCGGAAGCTAAAAAGCCTGGAAGAACTGAAATCAGGGCAACTTGCAGGGAAAATTTGTACAGTTATTGATTTAGTGACTCGTTTACCTGTCGAAGTTTGGTTTCACACTAATCCTGCTGCTTCTGACACAAATTTTGAAGCTGCATTACTAAATTTATTGCCTGCTAAGACTTTAATTTTACTTGACAGAGGTTTCTATCATTTCCAGTTTTTACAACAACTGATTAATCAAGAAGTCCATTTTATTACTCGTTTAAAAGCCAAAGCATCTATCAAATATCTAAAGATTTTTAGCTATGATTATTCTCTTAAAGACCGATTGATTCAACTTGGTACTGGTCGTGCTGGCGCACCTATACTTACTTTACGTCTAATTGAGGTAAAAGTTGGTAAAACTAGCTATTCTTACATTACTTCTGTCCTTGACCCACAAATTTTACCTCCTTATGTTGTGGCAGATTTATACTGCCGAAGATGGAGGGTTGAAGAAGCTTTCTACACAGTAAAACGCTTGCTGGGGCTATCTTATTTATGGACTGGTGAGCCACTGCGTTGGACGGGTTCCCCGGCTTGAAGCAAGTGGCGAACCCGAAGGGTTCTATTAATGGTATCAAGCTACAAGTCTGGGCTACTTGGTTATTTTATGCTGTTTTGGTTGACTTGGGAGATGCGGTTGCAGACGAATTATCTCTGCCATTTGACCGCATTTCTTTGGAGATGATATTTCGCGGTTTGTACCATTTTAGTGTCGCTAATGACAAAGGCAAAGCAGATGACCCGATTAAGTACTTCGCACAAAGAGAGAATCAAGACTTAGGCGTGGTTAAATATCTGCGAAAGCCAGTCTCAAAGCTAGATTTATCGCCTTTTCCTGCACCCTCTTGACAAATGTGCAATTATCTTAACCTCTCACTGATGCTCTACGGTATACACACAGGTTTCTTAACCATACAGATACCTCGGTAAGGTAGCACAGCTGTGCTACCCTACGTTAAATCTATATGTATCAGGATTTTCGTGAAATGATGAGAGGCATCTAAAGTTTTGGATACCTCAGCCACTACTTTTAAAACATACTCTAAAAATATTTCAACTGGACTTGAATTTTAGTGTTTGGGCCTGCTACTAAAAATGCTGCTTCGCCAAATTTGGGCGCTCTTGTTTTAACTTCTGGGTTGCTAGAAAATCCAAAACCTTCGACGGGAATACCAAGAATATTACTATTGAGAGTACGGTCATTATTTTGATCGTGCATGATAGCAACGGCATAATTACCTGGTTTTAAGTTCTCAAAGGTAAGCAGCAAAGGAATATCACTAATCTTGATACACTGGCTTTGTAAAACGCGATCGCCTTGGTTAGGAAATCCTTGACTGTTAGCAAATATACTCGCACAAACTTGTCCTTCTTTATTCTTTAATCCATCAATTTCCACGGTGAGTTTGCCGTTATAATCTGCTTTGGCAGTAAATGACCATGCTAAATTTCCCAAGACTGCCAACAGCAGCATACTAACTCTCAATCCTCTCACCATAAAATTTGTCCTTTGTCATTTGTTATTTGTCATTTGTCAGTAGTCATTTATCAGTAGTCATTTGTCTAAAACCAATGACTAATGACTAGTGACCAATGACTAATGACCAATGACAATTATAAGTGTTGATCTGAGTTTTAAATTATAGGTAACGTAAACCAGAAAGTTGCCCCTGCTTGGGGACTGCTATTAATACCAATTTCGCCGCCATGAGCATTGATGATTTGCTTGCATAGATATAACCCCAATCCCAAACCTACAGAATTGCGGATGTTACTACCCCGGAAGTAAAGTTCAAAAAGGCGATCGCTTTGTTGTTGAGTAATACCCACACCGTTATCGCTCACAGTACAATAAATTTTGTCATCCTTAGGAGTAGCGTTAATTGTCAAAAGCAATCCTGGGGGATTGTGTTTGAGGCCATTGACAATTAAATTAGAAAAAACTCGCCATAGTTGCGTCGGATCGGCATTCACTAATGGCAAATCTGCGGTTACTAAATTTGTCAAAGTTGCTTGATTCTGTACCAGTAATGGCTCTAAATCTGCGATCGCCGCTTCGACAATCGACAGTAATTGTACGGCTTGAAGTTGTAAAACAATACCTTGTAGCTCGCTGACATGAGCTTCCATCAACGAATTAATTAAGCTAAGTTGGCGATCGCTACTTTGAATCATTCGCTCTAAAATTGAGCGTGGCACAGGGATTGAGGAAGACGCTCTTACGTGGGGACGCGGGGATGCGGCGAAGGAATTCTCGGTGCCTCCCTGTCCCCGTGTTACCTGATCCCCCACTCCCTGATTTAACAAATTCTTCAGCACCATCAAAGTACCCAGTACTGGGTTGCGTAAGTCGTGGGAAACTGCATGAAAAAACACTCGTAGTTCTTCTTCAGTTTGTTTGCGTTGTGTAATATCTTCAATTAAACCTTCATAGTACAGGAATTTTCCCTGTTCATCACGGACTGCGTAGGCTTTTTCGGAAATCCAGACAATACTGCCGTCTCGGCGATAAATTTGGGACTCGAACTCGGAAACCCTGCCATACTTTTCCATCAAGCGCACAAATTCTGATCGGCGGCTTGGCTCGACATACAATTGGTGTTCTATATCTGTGAAGTTTGCTGTCACTTCTTCTGCTAATGAGTAGCCATAAATACTTGCTAAAGCAGGATTTGCTGTAATGTAACGTCCATCGGAAGTGCTTTGAAAGATACCTTCAACGGCATTTTCAAAAATGGTGCGATATTTTGCTTCTGCAACTTTAAGTTTTTGGTACGCAGATTCCAGTTCTTGACGGGCGAAAAACTCAGAGCGTTGCAGGCGATCGTACAGATAAACGCCTATATCACATATTGTACAAAACCAAAAAATGTATAAAATAAACGTTACATTATATATTTCTGGGTGTTCTGGGATTTGTGTTTTTAGTCCAAGTATCGTATTTACACCAAAATAGTAAATCAGCACAGCTGCTTGAGACAACAAGTGAAGAGTCCAGCAGACCGGCATTAATATAGCTTGACTCAAGAACAGGAGTGACCAACCGATGTGATCGGGTAATGCGAAACCTCGGAGGGTTGCAAACAACTGTGATGCTAGACCAATTGACCAAGAAGAACCTAAAAATAATAAATCTGGACGATGACGACCGAATTGAGTTTTATGTAGAGCAAAGCAAATAAGTATATTTAGGAGCATTGCAAAATTAATTACAAGGCTTCTAGGTTGAAGTAATTCTGGCAGTTTCTTGAACTCTTGGAAAGGGAAAAACAAGCCATAAATGTCTCGTAAAGTAAAAGACAACAGACAAATCAGCGCCACCCACAACCATAAACGCAATCTCTGCCACAAAAATCGGTTGCGCCAAGCTTGGTAAAGAATAGTGATTTCATCTGTTTTTGGTGCAGAAAAGGTTTTTCTCCACCATTTTTGCAATGTTGTAAATGGGGTAGCCATCTGGGATTGCTTAGCATTCCTTATTGACACTCTCTGACCTGAAGGTGCAGGGATTCTTGATTCAACGAGTCCACTTAGGTTAGACCCCTTGCAGTATCTAACCCAGAGGTGGTTCTCTCCTCAAGCGTTAACTTTCCGAGTGCCCCTCGGTAGTTGGATGATTCCAAAATTTGTTTGATTGAAATTCTGATCGCCTAGTCTCCATAAAGATTTTACCTATTCCTGGGTAGGAACTAGAACTATAGAATAGAACCCCATATCAACAAGAGTCAAGGTACAGATTGCCGTTAGGCACTTAGGTTTTTATACAGGTTGATTACCGTTCCTGTTAAACCTAACTTTACCATAACGTCAAGTAAAGCGTAAACACCTCAAACCGTTTTCATCACGTAGCCGCATTACGTAATACGGCGCTACGCGCCTATTACTCAAGGGTTTTCAACAAGTGTTTTTATAATTAACTAGTATTACTCTCCCATTTTTTGGGAATTTATGGGCAATTTGTTGCAGATGGAGTTGCTAAAGGTAATGTAAACCAGAAAGTTAAGCCGCGCTTGCGATTATTAATCACACCAATTTCGCCGCCATGTGCTTTAATAACTTGCCGACAAAGATACATTTTTAAGCCAATGCTTGTGGAACAACAATCTTGGGGATCGCGGACATAGAGTTCAAAAAGGCGATCGCATTCTAGTTTACTCATAGCTATACCGTCATGTTGAATCTGAGTACGAATCATTCCCGCCTCAACGGTGGCACTCAGGGTAAAATTTAATCCTGGTGGATTATTTTGCAAGCTATGTGTTACTAAATGCGCCACCACTTTCTGCAACCGAGTTTTATCTGCCATCACTAGCGGTAAATCTGCGGGAAGTAAGTTCTTCAGAGTCGCTTGATTTTGTGTCAGCATTGGTTCCAACTGAGCGAAGATTCCTCCCAGTAGGGTGCTAAACGGCACAAGTTCAGGTTTAATCTCAAGACCCTCTTTTTCACAAGAATTAATTTCTAACAATGAGTTAATCATCGTCAGTTGGCGATCGTTACCTTGAATCATCCGCTCAATTATTGAGCGAGATACGGGAATTGGGGATTGGGGATTGGGGACTGGGGATTGGGGAGTGGTTATTCCTCTTGTCCCCTTGTCCCTTTGTCCCCTTGTCCCCTTGTCCTCTTGTTCCCAGTCCCCGGTTCCCAGTCCCCAGTCCCCAGTCCCCAGTCCCTGATTTAACAAATTCTTTAACACCATCAAGTTACCCATAACAGAAGTTCGTAAATCATGGGCAACTGTATGTAAAACTACATCTTTAACACGGTGTAATTCTTCAACTTCTTGGATTTTCTGCTGCAATTGTGCTGTACGTTCTCGTACTTGGTGTTCTAAATTAGTGTTTAGTTCTGCTAATTCTTGGTAAATCCGGCTTTGGTGAATGGCGATCGCTACTTGTTCTGACATTTGTTGTAGCAAATCAATTTCTATTGGTTCCCAATGACGTGTCGCTGAGCATTGATTGGCAATTAACGCACCAAATAATTCTTCATCTAACATAATTGGTACTGCCAAAGCAGCCCTTGTTCCAAATTTTTGACAGTGGGTTGTGACTTTGGAAGATACTGGCATTTGCGTTATATCTTCAACGACACGCACAACATTATCTTTGAGAAAGTTTCTTAATTCTTGTAGATAAGCCTCATCATTAGTAGACCAACCAGAAACTGATGGATATTTGGGGTCTACTGATTCGGCAAGAGTTCTAACTCCTAAATTTGCATTATACAGAGCAATGAAGACTCGATCTGCTTGCAGAAATTGTCTGACTTCTGTTACTGTGGTTTGGAGAATTTCCTCTAAATTCAGGGAAGACCGAATTCGCACTAGGGTTTCTGCCAACAAGCGATCGCGTTGTGCTGACAGGCGTAATTTGGCTTCTACCTGCTTGCGTTCTGTAATATCGTGATGAAGTGCTAGTAGGCAAGGAATACCATCTAAATCAATAACTTCGGCTGAAAGCAATGTTGTAATTATCTTTCCACATTTTTGCCGAAATTCTATTTCTAAATTCCGGATAACTCCTGTAGCTTGTAATTCCTGTATCAACTTCAGGCGATCGCCTGCATTAATCCAAAAATTTAAATCAAAAGAAGTTTTCCCAATTGCTTCATCTCGCTCATAACCTGAAAGTTTCACAAAACTGTCGTTAACTTCTATGAAGCGTCCTTCTTTAAGGGTACTAATGGTAATTGAATCGGGACTGCAACTAAAAGCTTTAGCAAATTTTTGGGCAAAATTTTGCAGAGCGATTTCTGCTTGTTTGCGTTCTGTGATGTCTCGAACGATTGCTAATATCTCGTCTTGACCACTCACTACCAACCGTGCTTCATAATCTCTGATTCCCAAAGCTGTTGGTAGCTGATATTCGCAAGTTTGTAAAGTTCCAGAGTCTAAAGTTTTAGCGATCGCTTCTCGGCTAATGGCTGCAACATCACTCGGCAATAATTCCTGCAAATTTCTTCCTACTATTTCTTCTCGATTCAGTGTGACATTTGCTCCCTCACTTTTTAAATCGAGATATTCGCCATCGCGGCTAATGCGAAACATCAAATCGGGAATAGCAGACAAAATTGCTTTATAGCGCGCTTCACTCTCTTGCAATTTTTCTTGGGCTTGTTTTTGCTCCGTAATATCCATGACTAAGCCATTCCAAAGCAAATCGCCTTTTTCTTGTAGTTCTGCACCAGAAGTACCTTGAATCCACTTCAGGTTGCCACTAGGGGTGATGATGCGACCTTCCCAATGCCAAGGTGTAAAACTATTCCTACAAACAGCTATAGATTCTGCAAAAGCTTTTATATCCTGTGGATGAATCAGTTTGCATAACACCCGAAAGTCTGCTTGTATAACTTCTGGTTCTATTTCATACAAATCTTTACAACCAGAACTGAGATAAAGCACGGACACAGAAGCATCCTGCCGTTGCAGAACTTGGAAAATAACTCCTGGGAAATTGACAGCACTTTTTGATAGCAGGTTAATAACCTCTTGCTGACAATTTGGTGTATACAGGGATTCTACAACGATTTCATCCACTTTTCGACCCTTTATAGACAAGTTATTAATGTATAATTAGAAGCTAGAATAGCCAATCGAGCAGTTTTGATTCTGTTAGCGATGATGCTCACACAATCAAAACTGCACCTTCTTTCAGAGTAGTTGGTGAGCAGGCGATCGCATTCACCCAATCGGGTGAACCATTTGTTCGAGGAAAGATAAAGTGGTGAAAAAGTTAGTTATGATTAGTGACTAGCAACACTTTTTTGACAAGCTGCTCATCTTCAGTTAATTCTTATAACTCTATATTGACAATATTTTGAAGAGTATTCAGCATAGTTATAATGCTACTAGCTTAGAAGAATTTAATTTTCTAAATAGCCCAAGCAAGTACTTCTAAAATTTCCCTGAAAAATATTTCATCATTGAGTGCAAGAAAGGATTCGTTAATAATATACGAATCCTAATTTTATTGCGTGAAAAAACTCGTCCTCAACTTGAAAAGGCTGATTTATTATTCCCTACTCTCAAAGCCACTTCATGGTATTTGCTCATTTTGGGAACCAAAAACACGGCAGTGGCTTCTCCCTGCTTACCCAAATAAGTTCAAAAATCAAAGCAGATTACTATATATTTAATTTAAAACTATATAAATAAACAACTACATAGTATTAAAAATAAATTATTAAGGATAGATTATTTTGATTACTCTAATGATATGTAAAAGTAATTCTTGGGCTACAAAACACAAAGCTAACTAGTGCTACAGACTTGGGTATGTAATAACCCAAATTGCTATTTATCAACACCTGCCTTGTTTTAAGTACAAAATTGAATTATTTGGTATTTAGCAGTACTTAAAATCTGACTTTTTGTATCTTGATAATACCGTTTATGTGCAATAAATAGGAACTTAACATTAATAGTCGTAGGTGAGGGAGTACATATACTGAAGCGATATTTGTTTCAAGTCAGCTGGTTACAAAATAAAGTTTGTGATGGTATTAACTGCACGTATATCGACGTAAATTTGGCTAATAAGAAAAAAAAATCAAACGCCCTAACCTAGTCAGAGAGTAGTTTTGATTTTATGGGAGATATTTAGTCCAAGAAACTACTCTTGACTAACTTTACTAAAAATTAATAAACTGTACTCGCTTATAAAAAAGCGAACTTTACTACTTTTTATAGTAGTGAAATCGCTTAATTATTCGTGTGCAAATATATTGGCATACAGTAATTTGTTGTTCCCTGTGTGCTGCTAAGGAGACTTAATGAAAAAGCTTCATTTAGGTTCGATGCGCTCGACTATTTCTTCGGCGCTTAGCTTTGCAATGACTCTGGGTATGGTCGTTAATACGCCACTATATGCTCAAACCCTGAATTCACAATCCACTCCATTAGATCATCTTAAAGCGGCGCCTCGACCCGTATTTAAAAAAGGCAATACTCTGTTACCTTTGGGTCAAGCTCATTGTGGGCTATCGAAAGACACTTACATTGAATTAGCTAACTATTGGGGGTACGGACTACCAATACAACCAGATAATTTGGCAGAATATGCCCAAGCTAATCCTGGTCGCTACCAACCTGTAGCTATGGTAGGAGAAGTTTATAGATTTTATGATAACTACGATGGGCGACACCCCAATCTACCTAAGCTGCCGCCGAGCACCTGGTTACGTGACAAAAATGGAAACATCATTCTCAGCGGTGGCCGAGCAATAGTCAGTCCAGCTGCACCAAATGAGGCATTTCAAATCATTGGTGACTACTATGGAAAATACATAGGTCAATTAGAGAGAACTGCTGGTCAGCCTATCAAACTGATGATGAACCAAGGTGAGTCTGGGCTTTGGATTCTTGCTGACAACGATCCTGAACAGTACTTCGGACGAGACCCTAAAGTAAAAGCTGACTTCAATAATTCTGGTCTGAATGACTGGTTTGCCTACATATCTCGTAACAAAGCACGACAGGAAGGAGTACTTAAACAGAAGTTGTTTAGTAACTTGCAGTCTCGACCACCATACTCATGGTATCAGGAACAATACGGTACTGAGCGTGGTCGCTGGGCGGGATGGGCATGGTATATGTTCAAATACGAAAATTTCCTAGACTCTTCTCGGAAACCAATCGTATCTGATTATACCGCGCCAGAAATGTATTACAACTTTCATAACTCTGGCTGGACTGGTATAGAGTACAACACCGGAGTGGCGTGGGACGCATTGACACAAGCGTTGAATAATATTTCTGGGGCAATCAGTCTGGGACAGAAGTTTACTTATCCTTGGATAAGCATGGGTTGGGAAGGTTACACAGGTCAACCAATCTCCAGTCCAGATACCTTTATGGGTATGATGAAAACTTACTACGCGGCAGGAGCCATCGGGTCTGTAGGGGGGTATTTCGTATGCAGTGGACCATTGTGGGAAGCACTCAACTACAACAGGCCGATTGGTGCGACAACTCCCACACTGATTCGGCAATTAACAATACAAGGCCACGCCCATGCCTTGTTCTCACATTTAGAGGAATACTTGCGTAAGGGCGACCTTTTGCCGGGGCCAAATCTGCATCCCTATCAAAGTTGGACTAAGGTATTGCCAGCAATGGAGTTTCCTGCGGAAGGTCAGACACAGCAATTACAAGGTAGATGGGGACCTGTTACCGTACCAACCGCTCGTGTCCTGGCACGCAAAATTAGTGGCGAAGACCGTTGGCTAGTTACTGCTTGGGCGAATGTGGGCAATGACCGCGATGTGAGGGTGAAAATCGATAACAAACTGGGAACTCTGACTTTACGTGCTAGAAGGGCAGGGTCTGTGTACGTTGTCAAACTTGTAAATGGTCTGGTCCAACAGACTCTAATAGATTCTGATGGCATGAACCCGACTAAGTTCTTGTCTCCATAAGATCAAAATGGGGAGTAGGTACAGACGCGATTAATCGCGTCTGTACGAGAGTAGGGTGTATTTCTTTTTGATTGTTATACCATTTCACGAAATACCTGATACAGATACATAGGTAGGGGCGTACAGCTGTACGCCCCTACAGTCGATTCATGTGTTGCAAAGATTTTTGGAAATGGTAAGCTGTCGCGCCTACAAGTTGCATTATCATCTTTTAGGTAAAACCTGCAAACCCTCTCCTCTGCTCCTCTGCCCCTCTGCTGCCTCAAAGTGCAAATTAAAAGCACAACAGCTTATTAGTTGTGGGATTTTCCTGTGATTAGCTGCAACCTCCTTAACTACTTGAGTCATACCCCCATTGCATTGGGAGTGCCGAATGCAGTGGGGTAGGATATCAATCCACAACAGTCTCTACCTACAATTTCCGTTGCTTTATGGCTTGAGCTGGATTACCCACATAAATTGTCATCGACTCTAATGAACTACTAGCTACCCCCCCTAAGGTAAGCACTGCTCCCCGACCAACAGTAACTCCCGGGCCAATTACTGCCTTGGCTGCAATCCAACTACTCTCTTGAATATAAATCGGTGCAGTAATCAGTTGAAAATCAGGATGGTTCCAATCATGATTACCAGTACACAGATAAACGCCTTGAGATAGACATACATGACTTTCAATGGTGACTAGAGCAAGGTTATCAATCCAAGCATCTTCTCCAATCCATACATAATCGCTAACTATCAATCGCCAAGGGAATTTGATGCGAACTCCTGGCTTGATACGGACACCTTGACCAATTTTTGCTCCAAAAGCACGAAGTAGCAAAACTTTTAAGCCTGACATGGGAAGCAAGCGACTTTGTACTAAGGGTGAACCCAAGAAGTACCACAGAAGTTGCTTCCAATAAGGTGCGCCAGGAATATAATCACCGACTGTGTAGGAATCTAGACGCATACTAGAGTAAATCAATAACAGACTGAAGACTGGTTCCTGTACGACCTGTGACAATCCAAAGTATGGAGCGTCCTAGATCGCGAATAATGGGAGAAATACTTTCTTTTCTTGATTGATCTGCATCTGACAGTACAGAAATTGGCGTAAAGGCGATACCTTTGATACCAAGAATCATGGTGGCGATCGCCTTTGCTCTAGGCATATGAAAATCTGAGGTAACTAAATAAACATGTTGTATACCTTTATGCTCAAACTCAGGAACAATTGTAGTAAAGTTTGTAACAGTATCAACAGCACGATAATCTAGGTGAACACGACTGTCTGAAATGCCAGCAGCTTGAAAAATCGGTCGCGCTATTTCAGGGGGAGTACCAGAGGAAACCCAAACTTCCAAAGCAGGATACCAACGGGCTATTTCGGCTGCTGTCTGCTCGCGGTCTGTCCAAGCACCAAGAGTCAGAATAGCTTGTGGTTGGGGGGCTTGGTAGTAGGCTATAGCCAGACGCAGGGGAACCATCAGCAGTAGCGAGAGGAAAGAACTTGCTATAGCGAAAATCAAATATTTTTTGCGTAGCCAATGAAACTTTCTCATCATGCTTTTTCTTTTAATTGTTCGGCTTCAATCAAATGAATTGCAAGAAGAATTTCTGCTAGTACACGCTCAAATGCATAATACCAGCCGCGCCAGCCATCAAGAATCCCACCCTTGAAAATCAGGCAGTAGAAAAGGATAATAAAAGGAGCAAGAAGTTTTTGTTTGCGGATGCGATCGCCCCAACTTAGTTCGCTCATGGGAGTATCCAATAATTTCTTGACTTCAATTACCATGTAGCGATCCTGGGCCCATAACCAACGGCTAAGAGGTTTGCGATCGTCGTGGTAAATATAGCCAGATAACATTGCTGATTCACCTTTAACTTGTAAGAGTTGGGTATGACCATCATCAATGTAAATAGATTTATTGATTCTAAAAAGAACCTGTCGAGGAGGAAGTATTGTACCCCTTAGAGGTTTACCGAAAACACAATATTTGAATCTGATAAAATAACCATCTATAGGTGAATCTTCAGGTAATTCCTTGATTTCATCGACCAGCTTCTCTGAAACAATATAATCTGCGTCTAGAGATAGTACCCACTCCGAGTTAATTTGAGATAAACCGTAATTCCACTGCGTAGCGTGAGTATCAAATTTTCTTTGGAATAATTTAACTTGAGGGTAAGATGCGATGATTTCTAGAGTTTCATCAGAACTATAGCTGTCAATAATAACAATCTGATTTGCCCAAGTTAGCTTTTCTAGTGTTCGCTTAATATTAGGTGCTTCATTGTAGGTTAGAATTAACGGGGTGATTTTATCTAGCATATAAATACATAAAAAATTGCAGAAAACTAAATTTATTGATTCCTAGAAACTTGGAGCCAATAATTAATTTATTTAGGGTTGTGAAAATAAATCGGTCAAGAGTTTTTACAGAAAAGTAGGCAGAAATTCTTTTTGGAGAACAGTTTGATAAATTTGTTGCATTTGCAAGGCTGTTTTTTCTAAAGTGTATTTTTCTGATATAAGTTGACGAGCTCGCTCACCCATTTTTTGAGCGATTTGGGTATTATTCAAGTAATCTTCTAAAGCTTGGGCGATCGCTGCTACATCCAAATCAGGAACGTAACCGAGTTGGTTTTCTTTGACAACAGAAGCTAGGGCTACACCAGGAGTCACTAAAACAGGAACACCTACAGCTAACGATTCTAAAACTGAGACAGCAAAGTTTTCCGAATGAGAAGTCAGAACAAAAAGGTCAGAACCTTGCATCAATATATCTTTGGTCTCGCCTTCGACAAATCCCACAACAAGGGTGCGATCGCGCAATCCACTCTTAACCAGCAAAGATTCTATTTCAGCTTCGTAATCTGGAGTACCATTACCTGCAAGTATAAAAGTAAAACGATGGTGAGTCAGTTTGCCGAGAGCTGGAATCAGATACTCTAAACCTTTTTTATAATGCAGGCGAGACAAAAACAAAATCACAGGTTCGTCTGGGGGAATGTTAAACTGTTGCCGCAGACGCTGACGAGCATCAGCAATTTGGGTTGGTAAAGATATTCCCAACGGTAGCACAAAACTAGGTTTGTGCAGTCCAAGTAAGGATACTTCTTGCTGTTCCTTCTCGGAAGTGAAGTGGATCATCTGACTGCTGTCAAGATTTGCTTGTTCTATAAGTTTAAGGTAGGTTTGCTTTTTACGTGTACTTTGTTGTAAAGACCACTCACATAGTAAGCCATGTGGAGTGACTACGTAAGGAACATTTTTCAAACGGGCGATCGCCATTGCGATCGTTGATGGATAGGAGAAAAGAGCGTGGACATGTACAAGCTCATACTGAGAAATATTTTGCCAAAGCCATTGTGTCAACTCACCAGTAAACGCATATTCTCTGACAGCTTTGATATTGGGTGAAAAACGATGGAAAAACCAAACTGGAACATGATTGTACTGAATGCGCTTGCAAAGCGGAACATCAAGTAAGTTATCACCATCATCGTTAGTAGTGGCAATTTCGGCATTGACATTAATGATTTGCAATGCCTTTACCATGTCTAAAACAGCTTGACTCGTGCCACCCCGGACTTTTGTAATAGAAGGAATAATGTGGAGAATTTTCATTAAAAACCTGACCCCTTAATTCTGAATTCTGAATTCTTCTTCAATTTTGCATTCTTTGCCACAATAAATACTTGTTTTCGGTATTATCCAAATCAAGTAAATACTTTCCCAGTGATAAATACATCAGCAGTGAAAACACAGGAAAAGATAGATTTCCCAAAAGAAGAGCTTCTGAAAAGCTTCCTACCAAAAGACCCGCCAAGCCAGCTATAACAGTACTACTATGCAAAAAATAATTAGATTTTTTATGATTTAATTGATGAAGTTCAAACATCATCTTCAAACATCCCAGCCCCATCAGGACTATAGGTATAAATCCCATCAATCCTGTAGTATCTCCAGCAGCTAACCACGAATTCTCTCCAAAAACCAAACGTCCTCCCTGCAAGGGAGAACCAAAGAGTGGGCTACTCATAAAGCCACTCCACATACCAGCCCAAGCTTCTTCACGTGTGTTTCCACCTGCAATGAACCTATTGCTTACTGGTGTGTTTTGGGTAATCGCATCTGGACTTATAAACCAAAAGATTACGCCCAACAAAACACCAACAAACAAACCTAAGCGTAGTAAATAACCAGATCTATTACGATAGAAAAATAAAATCGAGCTGATTCCCATAATTGCGCCAGTACGAGAACCAGTGAGAAATAAAAAGTATGCAACAACAAGTAAAATAGCGATCCAAAAAACTTTGATCAAGTTCCATTTTTGATGGCTTTCAATGAGAAACATGAAGCAGGGAATAGTGCCTGCTAACAAAGCAGCTGCATGTTGGGAACTACCAGTAGTTCCCAGGAACCTTCCTTGCACAAATGTCATTGCGTGCATATCAAATCTTCCTTGATATGCACAGGCAATAGCAAAGATGACACCAGCCATTGCAAGTGACCAAACACCCAAGCGGAAATTGTATTCATCCTGCAACCACCGGGAAGGCCCTAACTTAAACATCAGCACAATTGCCCCAAATGTAGTTAGCGCAAGTAAGGCAAAACCTACGTCACCATAAACTAGAATCTTCAAAAAAACTGCCACCTGAAATGCGATCAGGTAATAGACTGGCTGTGGAATAATTATCCGCCGCCACCCGTTCTGTGTTTGCATTCCCAGTAGGAGCAGCGAAGCGAGGAGAACTATCGTTAAGGGGCGACCCATATCGCGCAACTGTTGCAAAGGAAAAACTAAAGCTGGTGGTTCCTTTATCCACTGATCCTGAAACTTTGCTAACGAAGTTGCATAACAGCAAAAAGCGAATAATAGCCAAGCTAAACGCCGAGAACGTCGAGCTTTGTCCAACATGAAAAGACCGATGACAATACCGAATATGCCATAAGGGCTAAAGATGAGGTCAAGAAGTTTGCTAATAGGATCTGAATTCATGGTTGAAAATTCATGCCAGATTTTCAGTAACCAGATTACTTGTATTTTGCTTGACTGTTTTTATCTGGTGTACGTTGTGTAACAATTCCTGCCAACGAGTTGCCCAGATATTGGCAGCGTAAGGAGCTGCTAATTGTTGCGATCGCTTTCCCCAAGTTGGTAATTCAGTATAGCGCTGGTGTAAAGTCAGCATTCCCTTAGCTAAAGCTTTTGGTTCTTCTTTTGGTACAATCAAGCCATTATACCAAGGTCGAATTATCTCGACAGCAGAACCACAAACATCAGTACAAATAATAGGCAACCCAGCCGCAGCAGCTTCTACTAAAGCTAGGGGCCAAGGATCGAATCGACTGGGCAAAACAAAAGCTGCTGCCGATCGCCATACAGCTTGCATTTCTGATGGTTGTAAAAATCCTCGATTCTCGATTCCTGGTTTTCCCAAAAGATGTGATTCCAATGCTCCTTGTCCACAACATACTAAAGTCCAAGGATTGGATACTTGAGAACGGTAAATTTGGTAAGCTTCTACAAGGACATCAATTGCCTTAACCGGAACGTAGCGACCAACAAATAAAAATGAACGGGGCCATTGAGACTCGATGCGTTGTTCCCACAATGGAGACCAAACATCATAATCAATGCCATAAACTCCATGCGCTATATTTGCTGGGTCAATTCCTAAACGTGAAGCATATTGCCAACTACGTTCTCCGGCAACAACAATGCTATTTATACATTGCAAATACGAGCGGAGAAACAAAGGGGCTAAATGTTGTTTCCACGTACCCCACCAAGGGGTATCCATAGTCATAACTAAGGCTGTGTTACATAATTGAGAAGCAAAAGCCAACTGACGATAAGGTTTATGCAACCAACCACAAAGAACAACCACATCTGGAGATTCTTCTAATACCAAACGTTTGATTAAATTTGCATCCTGTCTTTCTTTGATATCCAAAAGTCGGCAGGGAATATCCTGCATCAATCGATCGGAAAATGCGGTTTCAGTAAGAGCTTGAAAGCCAATGACAAATACATCAATTTCTGGTGTTTGATGCAGAGCTAGCCAGCAAGCTGCCATGTAACCAGAGATATCAGACCAGCAAAAAACAACTTTTAGAGCCATGTTTACTTACAACATTGAATCCCAAGTTCATTCTCCCACCGCTCCATATCTTCTAACTTGCTAAAAGCAGAAATCCCAGAATCTCCTATGTAAGCTCGACGGATATCCTTAAACCCCACCCTTTCGAGTTCAACGGAGAGTGATTTATAGTCCCACATCCAAAGGTGCTGACTTCCACTAATCCATTCTTGGAAAAAAGAAAGTAAGCTACGTTGCCGATGTTCTTTTCCTAACCAGGTCACACGCATGAATTCTAACGCAGCTTCAGGAGATGTTGATTTGACATACTGTTGAGCCATAAATTCTAAATCAGGCACAACCAAACGAAATATCCCATCAGGTTTAAGATATCGGTAACAGTTTTCTAGAGACTTACGCAGGTCTTCTAAAGTTAGATGTTCCAAAACATGTGAACAGTACAATAGTTCAACACTATTGTCAGGGATGGGTAGCCCTTTCACTATGTCACCATACTTCATATTTTGTGGAAATCTTCCAAAAGGACCAGAAGGGACTAGCTTCCCCACTACAGGTAGCTTTTGTAAGCGCAGTGCAAGACTAGAATCAAAGTTCAACCATTCGCTAGGGGCGCATAGCCCACTACCAAATTGGACATATTCTGCCTTCTGTGTTGAAGGCATAGTGGTTTTGTTATTTGTTAATAGCATTAGGCAAATTGTTTGAATGCAGTGATTAAAGTGTCTACACAGCGCGACCAGGTATATTGCGCTGCATGTTTTTGTCCTAATTGAATATATTTTTTCCGAAGATGTAAATTACGATCGAGTTCTATTAAGACATCTACAATCTCATCTGTTGCCTCTGGGTTAACTACAATACCCGCATCTCCAACCACCTCTGGCAAAGAGGCTTTATTAGCTACAATAGCTGGAGTCCCAGCAGCCATTGCTTCTAGTGCAGGTATACCAAATCCTTCATAAGGAGAAAGGAAGAGGAAAGAAGATGCTCCCCGCATCAAACGTGGTAAGTCCTCATCTGGAACTTTACCAAGTAAGGTCACATGTGAGTGAGCTTTAACTGCTTCAACATAAGTAGTTTCTGAGGCACCAGCGACAACAATATGCAGATTACTCTTGCGTTGACGCAGAGTATCAGCAACAGCTAAGACATCATCACCTCCTTTTTTCTGCCGCAGACCTCCGACTATAATAATGTACAGTGCTTCTATGGGACTTTTCCAGTCAGCAGCATTAGCTGAAGCAATGTCAAAGAAAGATTGCTCAACACCATTTCCCACCACCACAATCTTTTGTGGATCTGCACCCAAAAGTTCTACCATTCTTTGTCGGGAAAATTCTGAGACAGTAAACACCACCCGACATTCAGATAAAGCACGCCGAACCCAAAGCTCCCACTTGTAGCGAAAAAATCGGTGATGCCAAGTATTTGACCAAGGTAAATTAGTTTCAAATGCTTGTATGTCGTGAATCGTAACAGCGACGGGGCATTTTGAGACCGGAATATAAGTTTCCATCGGAGCGTAGAGCCAGTCAGCCCGATCTGGCAAATATTTATCCACACGCGGGTAGTTAAGTAGTTTCCATGTACGCTCAGTGGAATTTTCTACTGTAGGGAAAGTACGCTTAGGCAATTCACGTAATGGGCTGAGTGGATCAAGCTTACCATCGCTTCCTAACCATTGTTTGAAGAAAAGCAACTCTAACTCAATCCCGCTTCGTTCTGCGAGCCCAAGCAGCATCTGGTTCATATGCCGCCCTATTCCTGTGCAGGGTAGATAAGTGCGAATGGGATGAATATAAGCAGTTAATTTCACAAAACGCCTTTTATTATTGTTTATTTGTATACTTCATTATTTAAAATTAATTTTATAATATTTTTCTAATTTATGATATAAAGTGTTGAGTAAGCTTTGCTTTTTGATACTATTAATGGGAGCATTTATTAAGTAATCTAATCCTAGTTTTCCATAAAATTGCAACCGCTTAAACATCGATTTTCCTCTTAATAAATATTGATAAAACAAATAACTATTAGGCATTAAAGCATTCAATCTGTAACCTGCCCAATGTAGAAGAAATATTTGTTTTTTATGATCCAAACCCCCGTAATCCCACAAATAATATTTTCCATCTTTCGAGTAAATTTTACCCGATAGTCTTGCCCACCCGTTTTGACATATACCTCCAATTACTTCTGCAAAATGCCCATAGCGCACAGGCTTCATATCGCAGCAATAGTTAATAAAGGCTTGATCTGTATTTCGAGGGTTGAGTTGATCTCGTATTTTCAATGCACCTTCTGCTAATAACTCAAACTCTTCTATTGAAAATAGCCCCTTACGAGAAGCCCAACGACCAGAGTTAAAACCACGCCCCCGCCCCTGTCTTAACAATTCTTGACGAAATGCTCCTGGTTCGTAAACTTGATCGATCGCACAATCATAATGTAGAAAGTCAAACCCAAGGGTTTCTACTGCTTCAATAAAGGGTTTAATATCTGCTAACAGAATTTGCCGAGCATCTAAGTACATAAAATAATCTAGTGGTCCCCAAAAAGCTGCATAGCGTCTGAACCAATAGGGGCCAGTAGGGGTATAACCTAGCTCAAATGCTTGACCGATCGCCTCCAAGCGAGAAAAAGATGAATCAGTATATACTTCAAATTTATAAGTATTACTTAATTGTAGCAGGCGATCGCACTGTTCATTAAAAGGAATCAGAATCAGCTTTAAATCTGGGTTGAAGGTTCTGAAGCTATTGAGAAAAGCGATCGTCCAATCATAAACTGCATCATTCGCTGAAAAATAGACTCCAATATTCTGAGAATGAGCCATATCAATCAATATATTTTTCTATATTTACGTAAAGCAAGAATCCATTGACTAGGAAGCATCTCACGAATTTTACTAATGATATTTTTCTGCAACCAAAAACTTTTGTATTCATTAACAAAATACAATTCTTGCTGAAAAGATTTGCCAAAGTATTTTCTGCAAATAGACCAACGCTCTTTAGTAAAACTCAATAAATCTCTAGACACTCCTCCTGACCCATCAAATTTAGAAATAACTACAGGGACTTCCTGAAACTGATAGCCAGCAACGTAAACCTTGGCCATAAAATCATGATCTGCACACCAAGTCAAGAACGTATCAAAGGGATATTTAACTTGTAGTTCTCTTTTAACAAAAATACTCTGATGGCAAGTAGGTATTTCACGCCATATTATAGACAGATCATATGGCTGTCGCTGATAGGTATGATACCCATATTTATCATTAACAACATATTCAAATTTGCCATAAATAACATCCACTGAATTATCAAGGTATTCTGCAACTTGAGCCAGTGTATCCTCTGCAAAGAATTTATCGCCGCCATTCATAAAAATTATCCAGTCCCCAGTAGCTGCCAAGGCTCCTTTGTTCATGGCATCATAAATTCCAGCATCTTTTTCACTAATCCAATAGGAGATATTTGCATTATTTTCGTGTAGAAAATCTACCGTACCATCCTGAGAACCACCATCAACGATGATATATTCGAGGTTTTGATAAGTTTGAGAGATAATATTTGAAAATGTTTCTTTTAGCTCTTGAAGTCTATTGTATGTAATTGTAATAACAGAAATACTTGGTAATTTTTTTTTCCAAATCTTCGGATTTGTAAACACTTTTATTTCATTCATGCTTATTTCTAAATCACCTCAGCTATTTTTAATAATTGAGCTAGCGAATCTATATTAATTAACATATCTTCAGCCATGCAATGAGGATCGTAAAAATTTTCTGGTTCTTCTCCTTCTCCGATTAGGTAATAATAATCAAGTTCGATATTATTAGACAGAACCCAATAACAGCCATTTACATAATTCGGTGAAAATAATTCAATAATTTTAGTTCCAGGAGAACAAAAAACGAGATTGGATAAACCAGCACCATGAGGAGCCACAATGACAGACGCAGACGATAGAACTGAAGCTTGTTCCGCCACTGAAATTTTTTCTAGAAAAATAACTTCAAAGTTGAATTTGTTTAAAAACTGAACTAATTCATCCTCATTAATAACTCGACGAAAGGCAGCGCGATCGCGACTTATATAAATAAGATTTCCTTTGCCTACTTTTTCAATAGAATCATTAACTAGAATTTTTGTTTTGAGAAAATCACAAGCCCATTTGGGGATATTACCTGTCTGTCCTGGTAGGGAAGGTACAACTAATTGTTTAGCTTTGATGTGAGGAAATTTCCGACTTTCTATAATTTTTTCTTCAGGAATACCTAAAATCTCTAATGTTTCCTTCTGGAAAGAAAGATGTAAGCTATTAACTAAGAATTTGTCTATATGACTGAACTGGATTTCAGCTTGCTTGAGTAAATGAATCCGCGGTAAAACGTCAAACATCCAGTGAAAGTATCCTTCGCCTCCAGCAGCCGATAAAACAGCAACAGTTCCATCTACGTAATGTAGATTTGGTAATCTCCAAGATTTGAGTATTGAATGCTCACTTATATCTGTACCAATTTCAAAAGACAAATCACCCAGTAACTTATCATCTGGAGTTATAACAGTGCCGTTATGACCCCATACACGACCTTGTGGTATTACAGTAACAAATGTCTCTGGATATTCATGGGTAGACTCTATCTCAAATTTCCAGTGAACTCCATCTTTTATAGTTTTAGGAAATTTTCTACGTATGAAATTTTTAGGATATATCTTAATAAAACTTCCTGGACTTTGTTTGTTGTTGTCTTGTAAGTTTAATAGCCAATAATCCTTAGTTTCCTTATAAAAATCTTTGGGAGGACCCAAAATTTCAGAACTTATTGGTAGCTTACGAAGCAAGTTTATACATAAAAAATATATAGATTTGAGGTTTTTTTTTAGCATATTCAAAAAGAAAACTTAAAAATCACTCTTTGACAGGTTTTTTAGCTAAAAAACCTTTACTTACTGTGTCATGTTCTGTTGTCAGTATTCCTTTAATAATTAAGCTATTTCACTAATCACTAATCTCTTTCAGAGCTAGTCTTCTACCGTTTTGTCCAGCTTCATGGAAACGAGATATTCTGAAGCCATATCTTAGACCTAAATACAGGGAATATATCTTTGATGATCTCCAAAAAGATTGAGGTGAAATAGTACCTCGAAAATATGCCAGCATAGTTTGCGAGTAAGCTAACCCTTCTACTAAACGCAGGAGATAATCTTCTTTTAAACGATTAGAAGGTATTAAATGAGTCAGCTTGAGCGATGCAAACAGCCCTGTACCTAAACCCATATCGCAAGCTGTAAATGCTAAATCTGAGTCTCCACAGGAGGTAAGCATTTTACCCTTGCGATCCATATCTGCTCGTTTAGGACTTTTACGAACTAACTCGCTGTACTTTTGTGCAACAACCTTGCGAACACAAAGCCCAGCCCCACATGGGGTTGTTTCATACTGATCTACTAAATTAGACCAGCGATCGCTCTCAAACTCTCGAATTGCTAAATTTCCTAAATAAGGTTTTGCCCACGATGGAGGTGTTACTTCAAATTCAGGTTTAATTTGTCCACCCCAAGCACCAATAAATGGAAAATCTTTACTAATCCGCCATGTGACTTCTAGATAGTCTGAATCTAAAACGTTATCATCATCAACAAATACTATTACTCCAGCTGTAGCTTCTCGAATTCCTCTGAGTCTAGCAGCAGTCAGTCCTAGTTGTTCTTCTCGAATATGACGAGCTTGGGGATGCCAACTTAAATCAATTTCCGAAGCTAGAATTTTGTTACTAGCATTATCAACTAACAAAAGTTCCCAAAAATATTTAGATAAAGTTTGAGATTTCAGTGCTTCTAAAACCCTCTCTAAATAGCTAAAACGAGGATTGTGGGCACAGATAATTATACTGAGCGGTAGTTCCATACAAAATAATTTTGGGCTTTGTTTTAAAATGCTGAGTGTTCAAATTCTAAACAACCTTTTTCTACTTTACGTAACCAAAGAAGATTATCAACTTGTCCACCAAACTTCCAGTTACCACTGGCGAGAGCTTCACCAATTGTCCTAGCTACACCTTCAAACGCGATACAATCATGGAATGCAAGAATACCTCCTCCTACAATCCAAGGAGTTGCTTTTTCGTAATCATTTTTAGCTCCTTGATAACTATGGTCGCCATCAATAAAAACAAGGCTTAGAGGATACTCTCTAAAATCTGAAGGTGTAAGTTCCTGACTATTTTTTCTGAGCATAGTCATGTGGTTCGCTACTCCTCTTGTATTATTTTTAAACTCACTGAATGTATCTCTTTCACCCTCTGGCATAGTTTGATTTTCCCAAGTGTCAACACAAAATAAGTGCCCTCCTTTTGGAGCCAAAGCAGCAGCAATATAACAACTAGATGCTCCTAAATAAGATCCTATCTCCAAAGCTTTTGCAGATTCTCCAAGCTCCTTGGCTAAAATATAGAGCATATTTAGCTCATGAGCAGTCATATGTGTAGTTATATCTTTTTTAGTTAAACAACCTAGTTTCTTCAATTCCTTATTAATTGAAGAACTTTGTATATCAATTAATAGTTGTTCTGCTCGCCAAACTAAGTGATGTGATGCCTTGTAAGAAAAATCACTAATTTTCATGTTTTCAATCTCCAAATTTCTGTTTACATTAGCCAATTATAATTGGCTATTTTTGTTGATGATTAAGTAAGTTGTTCAAAAATTGCATATCCATTACGTAAATCAGTGTTTTGACTGAATACTAAATAATTGGGATCTAAGAGAAATTTTTGATTATTTTTGTAGTTTTGAAATGTATTTATATCATCTAGTAAAACAAACTTATAGCTATGCAATTCATTTTCTAAATCTTCAATACTTGTGCTTAATTGAGAACCATCGATTAAAATAATATCAAAAACATTAACATTATTTTGTTCTTTAATATTTTTGATGATTTTACTTAGTTCTTTAGGTAAATTTTCTAAATCAATAGATGGAATATCATAGAATTTGACAGTAGGCTCACCAGTATAACGCTTTTGAAATTTATTAAATTGAGGAGTAGATATATTGATACAAAAGGCGGTTGGCTTGTTTGGGTTTTCTCTGATGCCTGTTAAAAGTGCCTCGGTAATAACTTCTCCACTAGATGCTCCAATTACTAAAGCTGTTTCAATATCTTCTTCCTTGACCATTTTTCTGATGGTTTGAAAAAATTCATCAGATTTTATAGTTGAAAATTCGTAAGGGAGGAAGTAACCAAATCTATTTTCTAAACGAGTTAAAGGTTTACGCAGTAGGGTTTTTAAACTTAATGTTAGCCATTGTTTTAACCCTATTTTATAATGCTTTAAATTTAAAACATCAATTAACTTAGAAACTAAGTTAGATGATTTAACAAAACCTGTTGTTTCTTTTTTTAATGAATGAGATTTTAAATAAGCCGGATCATTCAACAATTTTACGAAATCAAATTGTTGACATGCTGTAAGCATCATACAGAGATTATCTAGCCAATCTTGGAAGCTTCGAGTAGGCAATTGATGAGCGCTATAGCGGTATTTTAATGCTTCATTGTACGGTAAAGTGTTTTTAGTAATTAGAGTATTAACTACCCAACGAGTGCGATCGAGTTCAGGATGGCAAAGAGAGGGAAACTTATTAGCACAGTTGATGGCATCATTTAATTTTCCTTGACAAAGAAGAGTAATAATTAAATAAGCCCATTCTAACGGATCGGGATCTATAGCTTTTAGCAGATCGAGAGTCCATTCAATTGGCTGAATAATCCAATCATGTGCCGTCACTGCATTTCCTTTGTAGAGGTTACATAACGCCAGTCGTAGTTTTGGTTGAGCTTGAGAATCTACATAATTTAAGCATTTGAGATACAAAGCTTCTGCTTCATCATATTTTCCTGACCAAAGTTTTTCATCTCCTTGACGCAGGAGTACTCTATCCAATGCATTAACAACGATATGTGAATTTTTAATTTCCGATGAAATATCTACAATGGTCAAAGGCTCAAAAGGGCTTTTCTGAACAATCCTTTGATTTGGCTTCAGGGCTTTCTGTAGATGAAACCATTGCCAAATTTGATCTCTTTGTTTAAATGTGTGCTGGGAATGGACTAGTTGATAGCCAGTATTGGTAATTTTCTCTAATTCTTCTGGGTTTTTAAACAGATAATCAAGCTTATCTAATACATCATTTTCATCAGCAAACACACAATTTTGCATATCAACAAAACCTGCTGCTTCAACAGCTGGATTTTTTTCTGTAATCAAACAGGATTTAGACCCTGGAATTTCCAGAAATTTGCGAACAAACTCCCTCGCCATTGTGCCACAGGTAGGTGAAAAGGAAGAAGCATTGATCATCCGAGCATACTGCTCACCAAAAAGCATTCTTGATGTTTCTCGGTTTTGCATGTATCCTAAGTGTGGGCAAATTAGAGTGGGATAATATTTAGAAATAAGTCTATTAATTTTTTGGCGCCAAGGATATAGTGATGTTTGGCTTCCAGTAATAAGCACTGGTATATTTTTAGGCTGATTATAGTCTCTAAATATGTCGGAATCTATAAAATTTGGCCAGATAAATAAATTTTCGGCAATCTCTGGAAGATATTCAGCTAAAGGAATAGATATTGTAAAGACTGTCTCTATTCCCCAATTTTCGATATCAGAAAGAAAGGCTGAATGGAATCCACAAAAAGAATCTCCATTATAGAAAGCTAATTTGGGTATTTCTGGATAATAATGAGTATTTTTAACGCGTCGTTTATCAGATGAGGCGTTACCAGTTTCAAACAGAGTTATGTCTGGTTGATATTGTTCACAAATTTGTTGATAGTCGCTTTCGTCACTAATAACAGTTACTTCAAAAAATTCCGAGAGGCACTTAACATGTTCTTGCTTGTGTACATTGTAGAACTTGGCTGACCCTTGATTATTCCATTGAAAAAAAACAAGTTTTGGCTTAATAATTTTATCCATAAATATTTTTGCTTTATCTAATATTATTTTTCAGAACATCAATCGCTCGATTTTGTTTTGTGTGTGTATGGTGTAATTCTGTGCTTATTCAGTTTCAGTTAAACAATCACACACTTTTTATACTAATACCAACAATTAATCTATTTTTTGAAGTTTTCATCCTTTTGATACCAATTCTCTGTAAACTTACACTGAATAATTCTTAACTTATTTCTTCCTTTGCGACGGCAGTAATTTTGTAAACCAAAAACACCGCCCTACTTCAAGGTTATCCGTCTACGTTGAATAAAGATTAAGTGCATCTTCATAGAGAATTGGTATAACAAGAAAAAGCAATAAGCAAAGCGATTGCACGAAGGTTTTGATTCATCCGATCGCGTCTTAATAACTGAACCCGGAATTCTCCCAGTTCTGCTGCTAATCGCTTTGCTTATCGGCGTTCTTGCTTCCTTTGCTGAACCAGTTGGCTATATCTGTCCTAAAAACATTGAGAATTCTGCATTTGATTTATTTCCATAGATGAACATGGAAAATTTACCGTAGCAGATTATTCAAAAGGTCGTTGTAATACTAGGGAAAGAAGGTAAACTTCTGGGCTGCAAGGTTCCTTACTAGCGTCATTTTGCCAGTTTTTACGTCCACCTTAAACACGGCATTACTTTTTCTAGTCTTGTCAGCAGCAAGCGCATACAATTGACCGGAAGCAGAGAAAGTCAAGTCTTTAAGATCGTTAGAGAGAGGGCGTCCTTCAAAGCTCAGTGGGGTCAATCTCTTAATTTTGAGCTTGCCAGTAACTATCGCTTTCTCCTGCAAATTCATTGAAATTAAACAGGGGATACCTTCCGAGCCAATCTCAGTTGCGAAAATATTTCCCTTCGGATCTTGGCATAGGTTAGCAAATCGATGGGTAGGCGGCAGTTCGGGTAGAGCCAGATCATCGCGGGCAAGAATTTGGCCTGTTGTGAAATCGAGCGTTCTCATGCTAAAAGGTGGGACGCCTTCAGTTCCTACTAGGCACAGAAGTTGATTATTGGGAAGGCTGAGCAAACTTTCAACAGTTTGATTGGATTTCTTGAAGCCTAGTACTTTTTTCCCTCTAAATACAGGGATACTAGCATTGCCGACAGTAAAAATGAGATGGTTGAAATGACCATTTCTTGTGCTAGAGACCGTAGAAATTACAACAGTCCCATTTTTAAGCACTATCGCTTTCGTAATTCGGTTAGAGTCATTAAAAAAGAAAGCCCTCGGTCTTTTCGGTACAGACAATGGATTTTCAACGAACAGAGATAGGCGATTGAGCTTAGAGAGAATTTTTCCCGTTGCTAGGTCAACAGTGCTCAACTCTACTCCCGGAGTGTTGTCTTCCCGGTTTGCAGTGTTTGATGTACTAAGGAGGTTTACTCCATAAAGAATTCCCTCGTTGAGTTCAGTCTTCTGAGCAAGTGCCTTACTAGAAAGACCAGCAACAACAGTAGAAGTCAAACTGGCAGCTGCAAGTTTGCCAAATTGTCGGCGTTTTAACGATCGCATTACTATACTCCTTGTGGGGTGCTTTAAGGAACAATCAAGCTTGCATTTGGGGCCTGAGGTCTAGCCCCCATATCTGCTAGGATATTGACGGTTATTTGCTTGGCGCGAATATCTTCCCGAAATGGGCTAACACCGTCACTGTCTAACCCCCATGCCCACTGAATGGAGCCGGAGGCAAAAACTTTAGCCCCACTACTGGCTGTGTAGCGGGCTGAATGGGATTTGGTAAAATCCTGGTTGGCAGGGAGTGCTCTTTCTCCAACTGGTTCGTCGAAGTTTGGCAATACATTAGCAGGTACTACTGGCGACTGAGACAAGATGACCAGTCCGGGAGGAGTAGACCCATTATTAACGACAAAATCCCATTCATAACCTACTAACATAGCCAGCTGATTTCCATTCTGGAGTCCTGTGTTGGCATAGTAAGGATCGCTAGCGTTGGAGACGACAAAATTAAAACCGCCATAGGTATCTAGGTCACTACCATACATGACTCCTAACAAAGAATTTTCCGGCCGCTGGTTCTGAACGCTGCGGAATTTATTAGTGGCTGCTGATGGTCCCTCCTGCTGGGCTACTGGATCTAATGCCCAATCTGGCTTGTAGCACGCCATCACTCGGTTGGGCTTCACTTGTCCGGCAGCAAGAGTAGAATTTTCAAACCTCACTCGCCAATAAGCAGTATTGGCAGAGAAAAATCCTAAATTAATTCCGGCATCACGTGCAGCCTCGATATGATCGCGCATTTCTTTAGACCAGTACTCATCGTGACCCACAGACAAGAATACTTTATGATTGAGCAATTTTTGTCCGTTGGTGTGAATTTGCATACTGTCGGTGTAGGTAACATCGTAACCTAGAGATTCTAGCCACCGCACCATATTGTATTCCCATCGCAGAGGTGTGTCGGCCTCGTTGGAGTTTTGATAAGTTGCCTGGGCGAAAGGCCGGTCGTAGGAAACCTTGAAAGCCCGTTCACCGCCAATGCTGTTAGAACTGTACAAGCTGTAACCCCCCGTTGAGCTATAGGCGAGGACAGTGGACATGGCACTATTGAATAAAATATCAGCAGTGCTGCTATCATCGCGGACGACAAACCACACATGAGCCACTACCCCAGTTGCTTGGTCAGTCAGTTTCGCTACATAAATACCACTAGTCCAGTTATTGCCTACCTGCAAGACGTAGGAAGTTGTCCAGTTGCACTCCACTAGGCGGGTATCAGGGTCTACGGTACAGGCAGCTTGGGTCGTGCCATTGAGCAAGCCGCTGCTTGCGATCAGCCTTCCTCCTGTGCCACCATAGTAGCCCAAGCGGTACACATCGATGGTATACTGTCCAGCCTGTCCAAGAGAAACCTTAATATCCAGCGATTCCCCTTTATTTACACTGGTAACCGAGGTATAACCAGCGATCTCGCCACTACCCCGGTTGTCAAGCTTCCAGTTAGTCGTGCCTGGATTGAGATTTTCCAAATAGACGGGATTTGGGTTCGCCGGAATTGCTGTAGCCGAGAAGGTGGTACTACCGATGCCTGGTGCTATGGCGCTTACGATCACCGCTCCAGGTGCGCTAGGAGCCTGTCCGAGCGTCAAAGTTGTACTTGCTTGACCACTACCATCAGTTACTACACTGGCAGGCGACACTGATCCCCCACCACTGATAATATCAAAGTTTACCGTGACCCCTGATTGAGGATTGTTTTGAGCGTTTACAACTTGCACAACTAGGGGGTTGGTTAGAGCTGCTCCCGTTGCCCCACTCTGATTGTCTCCACTGACTTTAATCAAGTTGCTGCCGACAACAAAGGCAATGTCACGATAATAGTTAGCATTCCGGAAAGAAGCGGCTGGGAAAGAATTTGGATTTACATTAAATACCCCATTATTGCCGTCCGCTACTGAGCTAAGATCGCCACTAACTATGGGGTTGACCAGTTCATCATAAGTGGCGACGTAATAGGCATTGACGTTGACAGAGACCACATAAATCGAATTGCCTTGAATATTTATTGGCGTTTCTAGAAGCTGCTCCTGCCACCCAGAAGCCGTCTCGTTAATAAAAGTGACGCTTGCTATAAGAGTTCCTGCTGCCGTCCAGATTTTACCAACGTGAGTTCCGGTCTCACTAGCGGCTTTCCAGAAGCGAATAGCGGCAACCTGTCCGCCTCTACTACTGCGGAATTTCAAGCCTAATTCATAGGGGACGCTATCGGTAGAATTTGGAAAGCTGGGGACTTGAGTGGTCAATATTGTTTGGCTGGTCCCCGAAGGACTGGTAGTAGCAGAGAAGATAACGCTACCTACTTCTTCGGCGGTGGCACTTACAGTATTGGTGATAAAAGTTGTCGCACCAGGATTAGCTCCAAGGGTTAAGGTGGTACTAGCCTGCCCATTAGTATCGGTTACTGCGCTAACAGGCGAAACCGACCCTCCACCACTGGTAACGGCAAAATTCACTGTGACCCCTGACTGAGGATTACCAGCAGCGTCTTTGACTTGAACAACCAAAGGGTTGGGTAAGGGAGTTGCGCCTACACCAGTCTGATTGTCGCCACTGATCTTTGTAATCGTAGGCAGGGGAACAGCTACAAAGTCAATGTCACGAAAATAGTTAGTGTTGCGGTAAGAACCTGTTGGGAAGGCTCCTGGAGTCACATTAAACACCCCATTGCTACCATCTGCCACTGAGCTAAGATCCCCGTTGACTATGGGGCTACCCAGATCATCGTAAGTAGCGACGTAGTAGGCATTTATATTGACAGAGACCACATAAGTGGTATTGGCTTGAATGTTAACTGGCGTGTCCAGAGTCTGCTGCTGCCACCCAGAAGCTGTCTCGTTAGTAAAAGTGGCACTTGCTAAAAGAGTTCCCGTTTCTGTCCAGATATTGCCAACATGAGTTCCTGTCTCGCTAGGGGCTTTCCAGAAGCGAACGGCCAAAATCTGTCCCCCTTCGGCGCTGCGGAATTTCAGGCCTAATTCGTAGGGAACGCTATCAGTGTAATTTCCAATGCTCGGAACTTGATTGCTAAAGAGGTTAGCCATAGTTGTTTGCCATAACGTTATAACTAGTAGGGGTGATCAAAAGTAACTTCCCTAAACCTGACAAGCGATCTTCAGAACTTCCACCACATAGTCCTGTTCCTGCTGAGTCATCTGATGAAACAGGGGTAGCAGGACTGTATGATCTTGTGCTTGTTCACTCTCAGAAAGGCGATCGCACTTTCCAACTTCACATTCACAAGCTTTCGGCTCAACTCCACATGACCAAGCTTCAGTTTGATAAGCACTTTCACGGTGAGCGCACATAATCCCACGTCGCGTAGCAATGCCAGCATCTAACATTGCCTGCATCACTTGTAACTGGTCGCATTTCTCTGTAAGCCGTACACAAAAACTTTGCCAGTTACTCTTTGCCCAGTTTGGCTCGGTGGGTAACTTTAATCCTGGTATATCTGCTAGCTTTTCCTGATATTGCTGTGCCAAATAACGCCGACGTTCCACAATCTCTGTCAGCCGTTTGAGTTGTTCTCGCCCAACTGCTGCTTGAATATCAGTCATGCGGTAGTTGTAACCCAGCATGGGATATGACTCAAATATCACTTGTTTTGCACCGTGGCGTACAGTATCGGGGACACTCATCCCATGTTGCCGCCAGAGGCGAAACTGTTTGTCCCATTCGGGATTATTTGTAGTCAGCATCCCACCGTCACCAGTGGTGATTACTTTGCGGGGGTGAAAAGAAAAGCAAGCGATATCGCCATGTGGCTTGCCAATTTTCTCCCATTGCCCATCCCAGAGAATTTCACTACCGATCGCACAAGCTGCATCTTCAATGACTGGCAATTGGTAGCGGTGGGCAATATCGAGGATGGCTTTGAGGTCGCAAGGCATCCCGATCTGATGGACAATCAAAATGGCACGGGTGCGATCGCTAATCACATCTTCAATTAACATCGGGTTGATGTTATATGTCTGTGGTTCAATATCCACAAACACTGGTATTCCGCCGCAGTAGCGAATACTGTTGGCAGTGGCAATATAAGAATGGCTGACACTAATCACTTCATCCCCAGGTTGCACACCTACAGCTAACAGCGCTAAATGCAGTGCAGTAGTGCAATTGGATACAGCACAAGCGTAGTTTCCTCCTACGTAAGCTGCAAATTCTTGTTCAAAGGCGGCGACTTCTGGTCCTTGTGTTACCCAGCCAGACATAATCGCACGTTTAGCTGCTTCAGCCTCGGCTTCGCCCATCCAAGGTTTAGCGATCGGGATCAAAGATTTGACTTCAGACACGCTGTTTGATCCTCCCTACATCCCAGTTGCGTACAATTTCATTTTCTAGTAGGACTTCTGGAGATTTTCCAAAACTCAAATACCAATCTCTCAGTTTGATTAAACCTTCGTGCAGTGATACTTCCGGTTTGAATCCCAACAGTTTGTATGCTTTTGTAGTTTCAGCATATAAACGCAATACATCACCAGGACGAGATTCATCATGAATCACGCCCGTGTCTGCTCGTTCTACTATTGATGCTATTTCCTGAGCTAAATCATTAATGGCAATTTCAAAGCCACTGCCCAAATTAATTGTTTGTCCGATGGCAGAGTCTGTAAATCCTGCCAACATAATCCCCCTAGCCGTATCGCCAACATAAGTGAAGTCTCTAGTCTGGCTACCATCACCAAAAATTACCATTGGCTTGCCAGCCATACTACGCAGTAAAAACTTGGGTATGACTTCTCCGCTATCTCCTTCATGGTGACAACGGGGGCCATAGGCGTTGAAAGGACGTACTACAACAGTTGGGTAGCTATATGTTTCGTAGAATGCCCTAGTGTAACATTCTCCGGCTAACTTAGAACCACCATAAACAGTCATGGGAAAAGTTGGGTGTTCTTCTGTCATTGGTACCCAACGGGCAGTACCGTAAACTTCAGAACTTGAGACATACACAAACCGGCTTACTCCTGCTGCTCTGGCTGCGCTTAATAGCTGGAGAGTTGCTGTGGCATTAACTTCATGATTTTCAAATGGCGAGTGGATGGAATGCCGGACACCCAAGCAGGCTAGATGAAATACGATATCTACACCCGACATTAATTTAGCCATGCGATCGCTATCTCGAATGTCTGCCACAACTAATTCAAAGCGATCGCTAGGTAAATTTTCTAGGTTCTTTTGTTGTCCATTAACCAAATTATCAACAACCACAACCTGGTTTGTTGTTTTAGCTATTATTTGATGTGCTAGTTCAGAGCCGATGAAGCCTGCACCACCTGTGATTAAAATTCGCTGATTTTGCATATTTATTTTGTATTCTCCGATGGTTCATATCCTTCCCGCCAGCGTAAAAATTTTGCGGGGACACCAGCGACGATCGCAAATGGCGGTACATCTTTAGTGACAATTGCCCCAGCACCAACGATGCTGCCTTTGCCAATGGTGACTCCTGGTAGAATTACCGCATTCATGCCAATATCGGCTCCTGTTTCCACTTTTACCGATTTAATTTCTAAATCGGTTTGGATGATGGGAACATCAATCGGCAAGCCAGTGTGTGCTGAACCTAGTACTTTTGCACCTGGTCCCCATCCTACGTAATCTTCGATAATCAAATCACGGGCATCAAAGTAACTCTGTGGACCAATCCAAACATGGTTCCCAATGATGCAAGTACCATCGAATCTTCCCTGAATATAGCTTTGGGAACCAATAAATACCTGATTCCCAATCTCAAAGGTTTCGAGGTGTTTAAAGCCTACACCATTGCCAATGCGAACGTTATGACCCAACTTGCGGGCTACCGCCCGCCAAATAGCTCGGCGCATTAGCCCATCAAAGTCGCCATCACTTGTAACAAAGCGGGCGTATAATTCGATTAATGGTTTTTGTTCGTACTGAGTACGTAAATATTCTGCTAGTTCAATTTCAAAGTCAGGGTCTAGCTTTTGTGCTTGTAAGCCGTGGACAGCTGTGACTATCTTAGTTTTACCTGGATCGGACATTGAACTCCTGGGTTAAGTTAAGCTAATTACTGCCTTGGCAACCTGAGTTTGTGACTCTGTGGTTAGTTCTGCATACATCGGTAGGGATAACACTTCCTTGGATGCTGCTTCTGAATGCGGAAAATCTCCAGCTTTATAGCCGAATTCAGCATATGCTGGCTGGAGATGAACTGGAATTGGGTAATGAATGCCTGTTTGAATTTCCATCTCTTGCAGACTTTGTTGCAGGGCATCTCGCTCTGGCGATCGCACTGCGTAGACATGGTAAACGTGACGGCTGTAGGGCATTACAGTCGGTGTGCTAACACCAGAGTCTGCCAAGAGTTTGTCGTATTGTGCTGCGTGGGTTCTTCTGGCTTCTGTCCAGGCTTCGATGTAGCGTAACTTCACCCGTAAAATCGCTCCCTGGATGCCATCCATGCGATAGTTGTAACCTTTGAGGATATGGTGATACCTGCGTTCTTGACCCCAGTCGCGTAGCATTCCCATAGTGCGGGCATATTCGGGATTTTTGGTGACTACCATGCCTCCCTCTCCGTAAGCCCCTAAGTTTTTTCCAGGGTAAAAACTAAAACAACCGAAATCCCCAATACTACCAACCCGTTGCCCTTTATACTCAGCCCCGTGTGCTTGGGCTGCATCTTCTATCACCACCAAACCATGACGACGGGCAATTTGCAAAATTGGCTCCATGTCTGCTGGTTGACCGTACAAATGCACGGGTAGGATAGCTTTGGTACGTTCAGTGATCGCTTTTTCAATTTGGCTGACATCGATGGTGTAGGAAACAGGATCGATATCTACGAAAACTGGTGTGGCTCCGGTGTAACAAATTGCTGCTGTGGTCGCCACAAAGGTGAAAGGTACGGTAATTACTTCGTCACCAGCACCGATGCCTGCTGCTAGTAATGCTAGATGCAGGGCACTAGTACCTGTATTGACAGCAATGCCATAATCTGCATTGCAGTAATCTGCAAACTCTTGTTCTAAAGCTTTGACTTCATTGCCTAAGACGAATTGCGTACTTTCAAGTACTTTCAAGACGGCGGTATCGATTTCGTCTTTAATACTTAAATACTGAGTTTTTAGGTCTACAAATGGAATCATGCTGTTACCCCTGCTGTATTCAGTTCAATTAATTGGCCTTGCTTTTTGAGAGACTGGGTTGCAGCTTCCAGAATTCTGACTACCCGCAGTCCTGCTTCTCCATCGGTCAGTGGGCGATCGCCTTTTTCAATACAATTAATGAAGTGTAATCCTTCTGTTTTCAATGCCTCTGTCATATCCAACTTGGGTGACCACATATCTCCTGTGCGATAACCAATCATCATTTGGTAGACGCTTTCAGAGTTGCCATTAACTGTAATACCCTTGTCGTAAATCTTCAGTTTTTCACTTGGCTCTAAGTCATCGTAAACAATCATCCGTTGACTACCACCAATCAATGTGCGGCGGATTTTCACTGGCGCTAGCCAATTGACATTGATGTGAGCGATGAGATTCTTTTCAAAGAATAAGGTCAAGTAGGCAAGATTTTCTGGTTCTCCAGGAACATGGCTGATGCCTGTAGCCGAAACAGCATAAGGCTGGGATGGCAATACGTAGTTCATAATCGATAGGTCATGGACTGCCAAATCCCAGACGACATTCACATCATGCTGAAAAAGTCCCAGGTTAACGCGTACAGAATCATAGTAATAAATATCACCAAGTGAATTAGTGGCGATCAAATCGTGCATTTTGCGTACAGCACCAGTGTAAACAAAGGTATGATCGACCATTAACACTAAGTTGCGTTTTTCGGCTTCTTCAATCAGCCGGATTGCCTGTTCGGAGGTAGTTGTCATTGGCTTCTCTACCAACACATGCTTACCAGCCTGCAATGCAGCTAAAGCTAATTGAAAGTGAGTTGAAACTGGTGTGGCGATCGCTACAGCATCAATCTTCGGATCTGTAAATATATCTTGACAATCTTGAGTAATTTGAATAGCAGGATACCTAGCTTGCACTTTTGTCAATAGTTCTGGTTTAAAATCGCTGACTGTTCTTACCTGAACTCCTGGCATTTCGACAAAATTTCTGACTAGATTCGGTCCCCAATAACCATAGCCAATGACACCAATATTAATCATGTTTCCTGTTGTTTTTAACTAATCAAAATTTATTTTTTAGTCACTATCAACTATTGCCGCTGTGGCAATAGTTGATAGCTGGATCGCAAGTTATTTGCTATTCGATCTAAAAAAGCTTTATCTTTGGAAGGTTTCAGAATTCACCAAGTTCAAACAGCACACAAGCAAGAATCTCACAAACTACTAGCTGACATTTGCAAATTTTGGCGATCACGGACATCCCCTATGACACGGGCGGGGACTCCAACTACAATTGCATAATCAGGAACATCGTGAGTTACTGTTGCTCCAGAACCAATGATGGCTTTTTCACCAATAGTTACCCCTGGCAGGATGGTAGCATTACTACCAATAGATGCACAGCGTTTTACTAGAGTCTTGATTGTATACCAGTCATCATCTGTTTTTAAACTGCCATCTTCATTGGTTGCACGGGGATAAAGGTCATTAGTAAACATGACTCCATGACCAATAAACACTTCATCTTCTAGGACAACGCCTTCACACAGAAAACTGTGAGATGAAATTTTACACCGATTTCCTACCGTGACATCTTTCTGAATTTCGACAAATGTACCGATTTTCGTGTCATCCCCAATAACGCAACCGTAGAGGTTTACGAGATGGGGATGAAAAATCTTGACGTTTGTGCCTAACTTGACATCATCATTTACAGCCATTACTTAATCTGCCTTCAAATTAATGCTTTTCTACAGTTTGCCAAATAGCATCTTCTAAATAAGTACACTCATCAGGTTGCCATTGATAATCTGCACGCTCGAAATTATGCATAGTCACTTCAAACGGGCAAATCTCTCTGAGGTTTTCTAGCAGAGTGTCGCTACGACGGTTGGAGAACCATGTTGTTAAGGTGTATGAACCCATATACAGTCTAAATTTGGGAATCTCACATCGCAGAATAAATGTTCCCGGCTCTCGACAAAATGGAGCATCAGACTCGAAAAACCAGAAGATACAAATCGGTTGTTGTAAAAAATTGACTATCTGAAAGGAAAAACGCAGACTTTCATGAGGTTCAGTCACATGTAGGGCAAACTCAAAGGTAATCGGTTTTCCCCAACAGTGAATTCCCTCTCCTTCAGAGGCGTGTGCCCTTGCCCAAGCTACATGATTGCCAATTTTGTTGACAGGAGCTTGGTAATATCCTTGTGAGACAGAATCATCTTTCTGGCCAGCCAGATATAACTGTACTGCTTTGCCAGTATCACCATCAAACTGGACGCTACCCTTAGACAGTAGTATGCAACGTTTGGTGAGTTGGGCGATCGCTTGCATACTATGACTGACAAATAAGACTGTTCGTCCTTCTTTTGTCGCCACATCACCCATTTTCCCCAAGCACTTTTTCTGAAATGCGGAATCACCTACAGCCAAAACTTCATCGACAATTAAAATTTCTGGCTCTAAATGGGCTGCAACGGAAAAAGCAAGGCGCACGTACATTCCTGAAGAATAGCGTTTGACTGGGGTATCTAAAAACTTCTCAACCTCAGCAAAGGCAACTATCTCATCAAATTTCTTTTTAATTTCAACTCTACTCATTCCCAGAACAGAACCGTTGAGATAAATGTTCTCTCGTCCCGTCAGTTCTGGGTGGAATCCTGTCCCTACTTCTAATAAGCTTGCTACCCGCCCTTTGATGGCGATACGTCCCCTCGTCGGTTCGGTAATCCGGCTGAGAACTTTTAACAGGGTAGATTTACCAGCACCATTGCGTCCAATAACACCAATGGCCTCACCTTGTTGAATGTCAAAAGAAATATCTTTTAATGCCCAAAATTCTTCCCGTGCTGGGTTGGACATTTTTTTGCCACCGGGTTTGATAAATCCCTTGGCAAAAGATTTAGCACCATCAGCAATTACATCGCGTAGTGCTTTGTAGCGACTTCTTCCCTCCTGCTGGTGAGCTATTATATATCTTTTACTTAAATTTTCTACACTAATCATGTTCTCAGACATCTGCACAGATCCTTGTTAAATTACGTCAGCAAATGTCCGTTCCATTTTGCGGAAGTACCAAATGCTACTTACCAGTAACAGGGCAACTAGTCCTAAAGATAGTGTGAATCCAGTCCAGTAAAGTTTGGACTCTCCCCCTAAAATAGCCCAGCGAAAGCCATCAATCACGCCTACCATTGGATTTAAATAGTAGAGCAAACGCCATTGTTCTGGGATAATGCTACTACTAAAACCTACAGGCGATATGTATAGGCCAAATTGCACAATAAACGGCACAATGTAGCGGAAGTCTCGATATTCCACATTCAAAGCTGCCAACCACAGCCCTACTCCTAATGAAGCAGCAAAGGCGATGCCAATAAATAACGGTAAGGATAATATCCGCCAACTGGGAACAAAATTATACCAAGCCATCAACCCTAAAAGAATCATCCCAGAAACGAGAAAGTCCACAAAACTAACGATCACTGAACTAGCAGGTACAATCAGGCGCGGAAAGTACACTTTAGAAATCAAATTGGCGTTACTAATTAGGCTGTTACTACACTCACTTAGGGAATTGGCAAAAAATTGCCAAGGTAGCAAGGCGGCAAATACCAGTATTGGATACGGTGCTGTCCCCTCTGAAGGTAATTTCGCCAAATTTCCGAAGATGAGGCTGAACACGACCATCGTTAAGAATGGTCGAATCAGTGCCCAGAGCATACCAATCGCTGTTTGCTTGTAGCGGACTAAAATATCACGCCAAGACAGAAAATAAAATAGCTCTCGGTAGCGCCATAGGTCTTTCCAATACTGCTGTTCTGTTTGTCCAGCTTCAATTATCAACTCTGGCTTTGACGTAATTCCTTTGCTACTCATAATTATTGATTAAAGACCACTGCTTTTAAGCATTAATGGACAAACTGAAAATCTTTGATGCTGTGATAGTTGAGTACTTTTGCTTGCCTACGAGTAAATTCTCCGACAGACGGGTTTCCCTGGGGATCGATCGCTCCTGTTACCTGCTGCCAAAGTTCTTGTGGCGCTATAGAAACTTTATAGGTGCGTTCGTTCGACTTGCAGACGTGATACCAGTTTGTTTGCTGGCACTCGTCACACCAAAAGGCCTCCAACCACTCTCCTTCTAGGGAAACTGTGGTTTGGCTTGCTACCAACATCAATGCATTTCGACGACTCATGCCCCGCTGCTGCAACTGTCCTGCTCGATCGGCAAACAATTGATATTTTTGACTCCTGCTTTCGAGGTAGCAACCATGATTTGGGCAGTAGATAGCCCGTCGTTTTGAACGTTTCCGATTTCGGTCACACCTTCTCTGCAATTCGACCTCCCACTTGAGTAAATAGACAGCAAAATTTGGAAGGTTTCGTTGGAGGAACTGAGATCAAATAGACCATCGAAGCTCGTCTCCTAAAGTTAAAAACTAAACACTATTTAATTAAAGTACGCTGATTGACAAATATTCTTAAATCAGGATTTTTTTTGTAATGTGGCAACAAGTTTAACCTTGTTATCAGACAATGATATTACCTAATTTTTTTAAAGTCAGTGATATTTATCACTGTCAATCTGTCTAAGAGCATAACATATTATGGTGACTTTATATTATCTTAATCAAACTCATCACAATCGGAACACAAAACTCTTTTTGGCATTACTTGTAGGAGTTTAAGCACAGCAACAAGTAAGAGTATCTTCCTCAAGTCAAAACAAGCTTGCGTAAGGGTAATATGTCGATAGAAACAAATGTGACAGCGTTACCAGATCTACGTCTAAATTATATCTAAGTGAGGTGAGTTCAAAACAGTGAAACTTAATCATCAAGTATCATCTAACTGAAAGAGAAAATAGGTTGTCCGCCCTCAGTAGACTTACGTGGGATGATTAGTGCTATCTTTTTGTTCTCTGTACAAGGTGCGCGTGGCAGATGTTACCTTACGACTTACCCAACTGGCAAACGGTATATTACTAACTTCAGAAATAACGAATTGATGGCACTTAAGAACAAATTACCCACAAACTACGGCAATGGGAGCGTGTCAGCAAATACCGTTAACCCAATCCTAGTGTGTTCATCTTAAATTGTGCATTCAAATACGACCCCCCCAAAAAGCTAGTTTTTATGAAGTACGTAAGAGTTTTTATTTAAGCAAGGCGTTAATCTAGCTTAAATAAAAAGGTAAATCTTTTTAGGAAAAGAGTATTTTCTATTTTACCTATTGCACTTATGTTCCAGTATTGAGAAAGTACTGCCAAAGTCAAAAGATAATGGCAAATACTTCCTATCAATACGTGATTTTTATTTCACTGCAAGCAGAGGCAGGAGAAAAGGGTAAAGGAGAAAATTTGCAGTTTGATTTTAGAGGATTGGTATGAGGCTAAAGTGTTTTAAGTCTACACCAATCTGTGCCGATCGCTTCTCAAACAACTATTTTATATGGCTTTGAGACATAGCGATCGCACCATCAGGTAAGATTGCTTGCTGCAAGACATCAAGGTATTGTTGAGAAATAATCTTAGGTGTGAAATGCGATCGCAAATACTGACGACCTGCCTTGCCCATACGCTCTGCTAATTGCCGATCCCGACTGAGTAAGCGGATAAATTGAGCTAGAGCATGACTGTCTCCATTGTCAAAAGTGCCACCGCAATCGGCTTCCGCAACTAATTGTCTCAGGTATGAATACTGTGAGCAAATCACCGCTATCGGTCGTCCTGATGCTAAAGCTGAGTAAAGCTTGCTAGGAACGACTAAACTCTCGGTGGATGCATCTACACTGACGAGTGAGAGATCGCAAGCCGTTAATGAATAGGGAAGTACTTGTTTGTCTTGATATGGCAGAAATGTAAAATTTCTCAGTCCTAATTGATCGACTTGTTGAATCAATTCATCGCGTTTGGCGCCACCACCAATGCAGACAAACTGAATTGGCTCGTCTTCTAGTTGTTGAGCAGCTTGGAGGATAGTTGCCATATCATGGCAGCGTCCCATATTCCCAGAGTAGAGTACGGTAAATTTGTCTACTAAGTTATGCTTCAAGGCAAACCAATTTTCTTGCTTGGCAATTGGCACAATCAATTCCGGGTTCGCCCAACTGTGAATTACCGAAATCTTATCGGCTACTTCCGGACAATTTGCTACCACTTGCTGCTTCATGGCTGGACTAAGAACCACAATCCCCTTAGCATTTAGCCAAACCTGTCTGTTAATGGCACGCCATAACCGTGCTGGCCAGCTATGCTTTGAAACCACTCCCAAAGCGATCGCAATATCGGGATAAAGGTCATAGAGGATGCAAACATAGGGAAGTCGAAACAACAGATGAGCCATATACCCAATGACTGGCAAAAATGGCGGGGCTGTAGTTACCAACAAGACATTGCTACGTTGCCAAGCTCTGAGTACATAGAGCGCAGCACGTAAGGTGTATAAAACGCCATTGACGGCTTTGCCACGAATTCGTCCCGGCCAAAGCTGGGCTGTGCGCGATCGCTGAACTCGGATTCTACCCATACGTTCAACTGGTAAAGCAGCAGTATCAGAGTCAAACGCATATCCTGGCTGACTCGTAAAAACCTCAATATCGACTCCTTGCTGCCCTAACTGTTTCACCAGCTCCTCAATCAACTGTCCCGTAGGAGCATAGTCTGGTGGAAAAAACTGAGTGATTACAGACAATTTGATGGATTGCTGAGTTTTAACGGAATAGTCATTCTTAACATCTAACGGTGTAGAAATGGATTGTAAAAACTTTTGATTAATCCATTTATTAAGTCTCATCAGTTGTATCCTACTCTACAAATTCTTGTTCAATACACTACTGAACTGCTCAAGCCATTAATTACACATGAACACTGAATCTTAATTCACAAATATTTTCAATTTGCTTGGAGCAAGTTGATTAATTTATTGGTATACATAGAGTCTTCTCATGAGCGAACATATATCTGCGAACTGCGATGCTAGTTAAATCGCTTAAGCAAATATATAGAAGTTTATGCTCTTTTAATTTTGTATACACTAACTTTCTGGGAGATGGGAACACAACAAAAAGCAAAAGTCTAAGCGGCTACCGTAATTTTACACATGTAGTATTATCTTACAACAACGCCTTTTAGAGGCTTCTAAGAAACTTTACTTAATGTCTAAGCGACAATAACAGTTACTATCCACTGGTGTCGGTTATGAAACTGGAAGTCTATGATCATTGGATTTGGGATGTTTTCACTTACTTAAATTTTAACTAGGTTGAGCAATATTTCTTACATATAATAAATATTGAGTATGGTGTTATATTCAATATCCGCATTTACATGTAATTTATTACTAGAATACCACGAGAAAACGATGTTTCAAATTTACCTCCACACTTTATCAAAATTTTATCTTTTGAGAATACACATCAACACAAACTTCACAAACTAGTGGCTCTCTTGTCAACAAATTGTTATTGGTGAAATTTGTACATTTATTAAGTCTAATTAGTGACTTTTGTCATGTTACTAATAAGTTAAGTATTACTTTTAGAGACAAAAACAATACTTAATTAATTTGTACTATTTTTTACTTTTGCAAAATCTAGTAATGATTGTGAGAACCACGATTGACAAGTCACTTGGTGATATTTCAATGAGTATGGCTACAATTGATGTGAAGGATTTATTACCTCTTTAAGAAAACCACACTATGATGCTATTGGAGATTCTACTTGACTATAGCCATAATATAGAACTAAAAAAATGTATACTTAAAAACAAAGATGTTACTACCGTTGCCTACTCAGCTATAACCTAAAAAAGACTAAAAAACGTATAATCTTAAGAGTTAAAACTAAGTAAACGTCATCATAGCACAAGGTTAAAATTAACCTGAACGATAAATTGGTATACATGAGTTATCAAAATCTTGATTTTCGCTCGCCATTGACGATCCGTTGTACTGAGAATCTTAGTACTCCGGCTGCTAAATAATAAACTTTTGTGCAGTTGCTGCCTTAGTTGGGATTACTGAAGCTGTTACACACATTTTTTGTAAATTAATTAAGTATTTTTAAATAGATGGAGAATCATTCTTCTCAACCATCAAGTTACGACCAGAACAGGAACTCTGTACCACCATTTCTTCAGCCTCAACCTTTGCCGTGGTCTGAAGAGGAAGGAAATGATTCGAGTTTCCCACAATTTCTGAGTGTTGTACGTCGACGAGCGCTACTTATTGCAGGAATAAGTATTACTCTAGGGACAGTTGTGTTTGTCAGTTTGATCCTAAACCGGCAACTACCAGTGTATGAAGGCAATTTTCGCCTGTTAGTGGAACCTGTGAATGATGAGTCTAAAGTAGTCGATATCGTCAAAGACCCTAATGTAAACAAGTCTGGTCTAGATTACGAGAGTCAAATTGAGGTTCTCAAAAGCCCTGAATTGATGGGAGAGATTGTAAAGGGCTTGCAAGCTACTTATCCAGATATCAGCTATAGTTCGCTGATGAAAAATCTGACCATTTCTCGGTTTGTTGAAACCAAGATTATAGAAGTTCGTTATCGAAGTCACGATCCAAATCAAGTTAAAATTGTACTCGACCAAATTGCTAAGGATTATCTAAATTATAGTCGAGAAAGACGGCAAACCAAGTTACGCCAAGGGATTCAGTTCGTTGAAAGACAACTCCCATCTATCCAAAATCGAGTCGATCAGCTTCAGAAAGAACTGCAAACGTTTCGACAAAAGTACGACTTTGTTGAACCAGAAGTCCAGTCCGAACAAGTTGTTAGTCAAATCACTAACTTGTCTAAGGAACGACAAGAGGTTGATGGGCAATTGGCAGAAGCTCGCGCTAATCTCTCTTTGCTACAGGAAAAAGATGGTAGGCTAGCAGCGCTCAAAGATGCTCCTTTGTATCAGCAGTTGTTGGCTCAGGTACAGGAAGTAAACGTTCAAATTGCTACAGAGTCAACTCGTTTACAAGATGATAACCCAACCATTCAAACATTGAAAGAGAAACGGCTCAGGTTGGTACCTTTGCTAAACAACGAAGCGCAACGCTTTGTGGGTACAAAAATTGCAGAACTAACAACTAAGCTTCAAACTCTAGAAGTGCAAAGCCGAGAGCTTGCTAAAGTAGAACGAAAAATTGAACTACAACGCAAGCAATGGCCAATCTTGGCACGTCAATACACTGAACTACAGCGAAAATTACAGGTAGCAACCGAGAGCTTGAATCGTTTTCTATCTACTCGGGAAAATCTCCAAATTGAGATATCTCAGACAGAACTTGGTTGGCAGTTACTTGAGGAACCAAGTAAGCCGCAATTCCCTATCTCTAATTCGAGCATCAAACGTTATTTAATACCAGGATTGCTTGGGAGTATAGCTTTGGGAATTGGCATCGCCCTGCTGCTGGAAAAGCTCGATAAGACCTACCATAGCGCTCAGACACTCAAAGAGAAGGTGAAACTACCTTTGTTAGGAAATATTCCATTTGAAAAGCAAGTCGAAAGCACTCAAAACCACACACAAGAGCGAAAATTTACCATAGTAAAAACACTAAGTCCCATTTTGAAAGACATTCCTCACTTAGGCATATTACAGAATAAAAAACATAATAGCAACTATTCGGCAGAATTTTTAGAAGCTTTGCGGGTACTGTATACAAACGTGCAATTGCTCAGCTGCGATCGCCATATTACTTCTATAGTTATTAGCTCAGCTATGCATGGTGATGGTAAGTCTACTATTGCCTTTCATCTAGCTCAAGTGGCTACAGATATGGGGCAACGAGTACTACTTGTAGATGCTGATTTACGCCAGCCCAACATTCACACCTTATCAAATTTAAATAACTTACGGGGATTAAGTAATTTAATCTCCACAAACCTACCAACAAGTGAGGTAATTCGACAGCTACCCTCGATGAATGAACTATCTGTAATCACCGCTGGACCAATACCGCCCGATCCCACAAAGCTGCTCTCGTCTGAAAAGATGAAGCAATTAATGACAGATTTCCATAATACTTTTGACTTGGTGATTTATGACGCTCCCCCTTTATTGGGACTAGCTGATGCTAGCCTGCTGGCACGTTATGCTGATGGCATATTGCTAGTGGTAAGAATTGACAAAACAGACTCATCAATGATTAGTCGAGCTTTAGAACATCTAAAAATTTACCGGATGAATACCTTAGGTATGGTTAGTAACGGCTAGAAAAGCAACATAAATAAACACAGATTGTTGCTCATCTGTGTTGCTCAAAGTTTAAGTTTCAGCTTTTAATTTTCATCGCGCCCATGAACTTGAGCAGGTGGACTAGTTGCCTCGACGGCAGTGAATGATTCTAGAATTTTATATGTGTGGGTGGCTCCTTTTGGTACTACCCAAGAACTGCCAGACTCTAATAAAATCGTTTGCCCTTCAATATGTAATTCTGCACGGCCATTAATTACATAACCAACAGTTTCATATTCCCGTGCTGCTGATTCTTTAGGTTCATTCGGTTGCTCATTTTCCCACAGACGCATGGAAATGCTTTTACCACATGCTAAATATTTTTGACCAAGTTGGCCTTTAGGAGAATAAGCAGAGTCTATCTTTGTAACGGTTTTATCAGGCATATTTTCTCCCTTGATAATGTATAGTGTTTCTATTTTATTTTTGAATTTATGAAGTAGGTAATAGGCAATAGAAAATTGCCTATTACCTTAGCTGTAGATCGTTTTTTGACACAATCAAATTAGATTCCTATATGAGTCAAAAAATTACAATCAAGATTTGCTACAATTCTAGTCTTTGTCTCTGATTGGTGTGTTAGGAGGATATTGGTAATAACCCTCTGTATCTCTCTGTAATCTACTAGTTTTATCTGCGGCTCTGTTTTTTGTAGAATCAAAAAACTCTTTTGTCGCCCCAGGAGTTTTTTCATCCAAGTTAAGCTTTTCACGGACATTATCAACAGTGTCTTTTAATTTGTTCTGGGCGTTTCTGATTTGGGTATCGTTTCTAATTTCACCTTGGTAGTCTGGTGTACCTTTATAATAAGTTCCCTCAGGAGTTATAACATCAGCTTGTGCCACATTACCGTAGCTAAAACCTTGACCTACCAAAAACATAAATCCTAGCAGAAAAACCACAATAATCTGGTCTATACGAATATTTCGTAGCCAAGAAATTAGTCTATTCATAAAAGTCCTCAATTGCATTATGTTGGGTGTAAAATTCAAAACATTGAATGATTATTCGCCATTCAATCTTTAAGAACAACTTTGATAAAGTTGTCTTTCTTTTGTTCAAGCGGCAGAGCCGTTGTGTCTGGATTTCTAGGTAAAACCTAAAAACGAGATTTTAAGAAAGTCTGTTTTCACTAGAGAAGCACAACTGTGCTTCCCTACAATAGTTATTTACATCGATACAGCAGCCCCTGTAGTCGGCTTGGGAGGCTGAATTTGAGCGACTATCCGCAGCCGATACAACTCGACTAATCGCTGTTCGTATTTCAATAAATCGTGGTAAATTTCTTTGAAAATAGCAGTTGCTAGTGGGTCAGTGTACATTGCACACAAATTGCCAATATCGCCAATCCCTGCTTGCACATCTCCCAACGCGGAACGTAATTGATATATGTCATCACTTCCTGTTAAGGCACTTTTCACCTTGGCATATTGATTAGCGATATTTGCTCCTAAAGAGGGTTTTTCACCTAATCCGTGAAGATATGTTTCCAGCTTTTCAATATGGCGTTGTTTGTTGCTAATCATCTCTTGAAAAAGTGACTTTATTTCGGCATCAGACTCTTTTTCTGTATATTTTTCTAAAGCTTCCAGCGAATAACGTTCACCAGCAAGAGCAGTATTTAAACCTCTGCCAATTTCGCCTTTTGTTGAGCCACCCCAAGCATCAGCTAGTTTCCACCATTGGGCAGTTGTATCTTTTTCATTTGGCAATGCAGCGTCTTTACCACCATAACCCAAGCGACTTAAAATCGCTGTGGTGAAAATTGCCAAGTCTCCAGGTTCACGAGATGTAATTAAATTTCCATCTACTATTAAGGGTTCATCTGAATATTTTGCACCTGCATTAGTGATGTCTTTGCTAATAGCACTAAAGCCAGTAACTTGTTTACCTTCAAGCAAGTCGCCTTCAATCAACACTTGTGGCCCGTGGCAAACCGCAGCGACCAATTTTCCTTGTTGCATAGCTTCTTTTACGAAGCGTACTGTGTTGGGGTTGCGTCGCATTTTATCAGGAGCCATGCCACCAGGTATAATTACTGCATCGAATTCAGCTGCGATCGCTTCTGTTGTAGTACCATCAGCTTGTACACTGAGTTTACCGCGTTTACCCTTATATTTTTCGTTCATCCGGGAACCAAGGACTACTACCTCCATTCCTCCTTGTTTTAGTCCATTATAAGGAACTGTAAATTCTACATCCTCTACTCCTTGTTCAATGAGGATAGCAACTTTTTTCTTACTGGAATGATTGTTATTGTGAGCCATAGTATGGTATTACCTGTTTATTTCTACTATTTAATTAGCTAGAATCTTCATCGATGAGAACAATTAAACATCGACGATTTATCCCTTATATAAGGTTTAAATTGTTCACTATGCAGGTACTTCACCCGTTGATGAAGTAGCAAACAATTCTTCATAATCGTGAGATAAATGCGCGTGAAAAGTAGCAAATATTTCTGGCTTGATAACGTTTTGCAACACAGCAAATACAGCCCGGACATGAATTGCAGTAATAGTTGGTTCTATATTTTCTTTTTGACTCGCACGAGCAATAAATTCTTGCAAGTTGAAAGAACGTCCACTATCTCCTTCTCGTCCTCGTAGACAATCGCCTAGTTGTTGAGGCAAGTTTGCAGCTAATTCTTGTGCTTCATCACCTGCTATCCGTTCTTTAAGAGTTTCTAAAGTCGCACGGGTAGCACGTTCTGCTTCTTCCCGAGAATCTGATTGAGCGAGGCTTTGTACATGTGTAATGAACTCGTCGTATTCCACTTTCTACCTCCGCTGTCCAAAATTATTGAGTGTCTTTCTTATTGTTTAGCATTCAAGTAGTTAACAACATAAATAAAGTTTTTAAGTTAAAAATTTAAGTGCTAGTTTTTGGTTAATAAAAAAAGTTATGAGTGAGAAGTTGACTATCGAATAATTTCGTTTTCATAACTCCTCACTCATAACTAACAACTTCAACTACAAGTTGCTTGACCATGAATTTATGTTTACAATCTTACGTCGCGATCGCCAGTTTAACTTCACTCTAAAGTATTAAGTCAAATTTACAACCCCCTCAAAACTGTAAAACTTGAGGGGGATATTTTAATTAGTTAGTGGTATTGGCGTAAGCTCTGGTCAACTCCCGAAACAACATCAGCACAGCATCTAGCAATCCTCAGTTTGCGGAAGTTTACTGGACAAAATATACAAAACTCCGACGTGAAGCCTTTGCTAAAGTACTTGAGCGTGCCAAGTCTAGAGGAGAAATCAACGATAATGCCGACGTAGACCTAATTATCGACCTTGTGAGTGGGTCACTGTATTATGCACTGATTTTCAAACCCACAACCGAGCCGGTAGAAGCGTATATGCGCCGCACGATAGATATTCTCGTAAAGGGAATAGGGCATGGGGCATGGGGCATGGGGCATGGGGATGAGGGAGATGAGGGAGCAGGGGAGATGGGGAGCAGTAAGTTTTTCCCCTCTGCCCCTCTGCCTCTTGTGCCCAATGCCCAATGCCGAATGCCCACTCCCCATTTCCAAACTTGTTGCCAAAATAACTTTTCACCAATCCTCGTAAATGAGATGATGTATTAATTAGAGAAAAAGGTGAACAATTGTTATTTTTCTCCCTCCGCTTCTGGTTGCAAAATGGCATTACAGTATTGGATGAGGGTTGTCAAGCGATCGCTAATCGTTTGCAGTCTCGTTTGTGCAGTCGATGCCTGCCGCGCTCCCTGGAAAAACATCACATCTATTTCCAACAAGCGCAGTTGCTTACTCATCTCGGTTTGATAAGACTGCACTCGCCAGTTTTCATCAGCCAAAGGCACAATTTCTTCCCCAAACAGTTGCTGCAACGAGGCTACACGCCGCCGCAGTTCGGGTGCAACAATTTGGTTAGTTGTGGCGTCGGAGCGTAACTGCTCTAGCAAGGTTACGAATGCCTGATATTTCTCACAGTTTGAAGACATCGGGTGCTAGTTAAGATAGTATTAATGTCAAGTAATTTTTCTTCTACAATAAACTTTCTTAACCGCTTATCACTACTAAAAGCCTCAAATCGTGATTTGAGGCTTTGTTTGCAATCAATCGATTTTCAAGTTTATGATCCTTGAAATTACCACTGGATGACTACCAGACGCTCCTGCGTCGCTAACGCTGCGCTATTGCCAATTGGAGAACCATCCTCACATTGTTTTTCCAGCCTTCTAGCGGCTACAGCATTTTCTAACGGTGATGCTGGCAGTTTTTCTATCTCTTACTTATCTACCGATCCCCTTAAGAGCCAATTGTATGAGCAGTATAGCTATTAATTCATCAGTTGATCTTGCCATTCCGGAATGGTTAAAAAAATGTTTGAAGGAGTCATCGACAAGTAGCGGCGAAGCTGAAGATGACCGAAGGCATAGTGATGGAGTTTTGATTGGTCGAGCATTTGAATTTGCTTACCAACTGCATCAAGGTCAATACCGCAAATCGGGAGAGCCATACATTGCTCATCCCATTGCTGTAGCCGGATTGCTGCGGGACTTGGGAGGTAGTCCTGCTATGATAGCAGCTGGGTTTCTTCATGATGTAGTTGAAGATACAGAAGTTACTATTGAAGAAATCGAAGAACGCTTCGGCCCAGAAGTGCGCCAATTGGTGGAAGGTGTCACCAAGCTTTCTAAAATCAATTTCACTAGCAAAAAGGAAAGCCAAGCGGAAAATTTCCGGCGGATGTTTTTGGCGATGGCGCAAGATATTCGAGTGATTGTGGTGAAGTTGGCAGACCGTTTGCATAATATGCGAACCTTACAATACATGTCTGAAGCCAGCCGCCGCCGCAGTGCCCAGGAAACGCGAGATATCTTTGCACCTTTAGCCAATCGCTTGGGGATCTGGCGAATTAAATGGGAATTGGAGGATTTGGCTTTTAAATATTTGGAGCCAGAAGCTTTCCGGGAAATTCAGGAGCATGTTTCCGAAAAACGGACGGCGCGAGAAGAGAAATTGGCCAAAGCTACAGAAATTCTGCGGGAGCGTTTGCAGCAAGCTGGAATTCACTGCCAAGATATCAGCGGCCGCCCCAAGCATCTTTATAGTATTTACCAAAAAATGCATCGGCAGCAAAAGGAATTTCACGAAATTTACGATTTGGCAGCCCTGCGGATTATTGTCCAAACCAATGAAGAATGCTATCGGGCGTTGGCGGTAGTTCATGATGCTTTTCGCCCAATTCCTGGGAGATTTAAAGATTATATTGGACTGCCAAAACCGAATCGTTACCAGTCGTTGCATACTGGAGTGATTGGCTTGACTGGTCGTCCTTTGGAGGTACAAATTCGGACGATAGAAATGCATCATATCGCCGAATATGGGATTGCCGCTCATTGGAAGTATAAAGAGACAGGAGGTTCTAGCATTAGCCATTTGACAGGGGCAGATGAAAAGTTTACTTGGCTGCGGCAACTGCTGGAATGGCAAACAGATCTCAAGGATGCCCAAGAATATCTTGATAGTGTCAAAGACAATCTATTTGAAGATGATGTCTATGTCTTCACCCCTAAGGGGGATGTTGTACCTTTAAGCCCTGGATCTACAAGTATAGATTTTGCTTATCGCATTCATACAGAAGTGGGGAACCACTGTTCAGGGGCGCGGGTGAATGGACGAATGGTACCTCTGTCAACAAGGCTGCAAAATGGCGATATTGTAGAGATTCTCACCCAAAAGAACTGTCATCCGAGTTTGGATTGGTTGAATTTTGTCAGGACTTCAGCAGCGAAGTACCGGATTAAACAATGGTACAAGCGATCGCGCCGGGAAGAAAATGTCACCCGTGGAAGAGAATTGTTAGAAAAGGAACTTGGTAAAACAGGTTTTGATAGTCTGCTAAAGTCAGATGCAATGCAGATTGTCGGCGAAAAGTGTAATTACCACAGCGTGGAAGATTTACTTGCTGGTTTGGGTTACGGTGAAGTTACATTGAATTTAGTCCTCAATCGTTGGCGAGAAGTAGCGAAGGGACAACAGCCAGTTACAACCGCGCCGCCATTTCTTCCCAAAGAATCCACATCTACAGCCAAGGCTTTGCGAGATGCGCCTCCAAATACCTCCCGCTCCACAGATTCGCCGATTGTTGGCGTAGAAGGTTTGGTGTATCATTTAGCTGGGTGTTGTACCCCGATTCCTGGCGAACCAATTATTGGCGTAGTGACGCGGGGTAGGGGGATTTCAATTCATCGCCAAGGCTGCCATAATCTGGAAAGTGTCGAGTATGAGCGCCTAGTACCAGTTAGGTGGAACCCAGCAACCGAAAATAGTGGTCGTCCACACACGTACCCAGTGGATATTCAAATTGAAGCACTTGACCGCGTAGGAGTGTTAAAGGATATTTTATCAAGGTTGAGTGACCAGGGGATCAATGTGCGCCATGCCCAGGTGAAAACTGCTATTGGTCAACCTGCATTGATGGATTTAGGAATAGATATACGCGATCGCTCTCAACTAGAGCAAGTATTTATCCAAATTAAGAAAATGAGCGACATTTTGAATATCCGCCGTGTTGGTCAAATTGACGAGTAGATGCGCTAGTAGGGTGCGTTAACACGGCGTAACGCACCAATTTAGGAGTCGAACCGCAAAGGCGCAGAAGTCACAGAGGAAGAGAGGAGAAAATTATTGTCTCGTGTTATTACTTAAACAAGTGTATTATATTTGATGATTTAACATCAACGACAGTATATTCTACATCTTTACTAGCCTCGGTCTGTCATCACCTTTGTTAAGACGTAATGTTATTTGGAAATTCACGTCTTTTTACGGAATCTTTGACTTTAATCTTTGTTTTCTTCATATTTTAGTTCAGTAGATTACGCCTGTTAGTTAGCAATAAGCAAAGGCTAACTTTGACATACTTTAAATTTATAAAAGTTTTATAAAGTATGTCCAAACTTCTGGTTAGCCAATATCACACAGAAGTAGAAAGAATTATTCAATATGGCGGTTCACGTAAAGAAACATCGATTCGGGTTGCATTTCAAAACTTAGTCAATGAATATTGCAAACCCAGAGAATTTAGACTTATTCCCGAACTAGATTATAAAACACCTAGCGGCAAACTTGTTTATCCAGATGGCACCGTTAAAGATGCTTTGCGTTTAGATTGGGGTTACTGGGAAAGCAAAGATGAATATGACAATCTCGACGAAGAAATTTCCAAAAAGCTCATAAAAGGCTACCCAGATAGTAACATTCTGTTTGAAGACTCGCAAACAGCGGTTTTAATTCAGGGTGGACAAGAAACCATGCGCGTCCCGATGAAAGATGCTGACGCGTTGGATGGGATAATTACATATTTTATTAACTATGTTCGCCCGGAAGTTAAAGATTTTCGTGAGGCGATTGAAACTTTTAAGGAAGATTTACCAACTGTTTTAAATGCTTTACGCGACTTAATCGATAGTCAAATCGAAACAAACGCGGCTTTTCAAACAGCGAGGGCTAAATTTTGGGGTATCTGCAAAGAATCAATTAATCCTGAAGTTACTTTGCTAGATATTAGAGAAATGATGATTCAGCATATTTTAACTGAAGATATCTTTATTAGCATCTTCAATGAATCTCAGTTTCATCGAGAAAATAATATTGCTCGTGAATTAAAAAGTATAATCGATACTTTTTTTACAGGTAGCACTAAAAAAAATACTCTTGGTACTATTGAGCGTTACTATGGAGTCATTAGAAGAACTGCTGCGAATATTTACAATCATCATGAAAAGCAGAAGTTTTTGAAAGTTCTTTATGAGAATTTCTACAAAGCATATAATCCGAAAGCGGCTGATAGGTTAGGTATTGTTTACACGCCGAATGAAATTGTGCGCTTCATGATTGAAAGTGTAGATTATTTAGTTCATAAAAATTTTGGTAAGCTGCTTGCTGATAAGGATGTTGAAATTTTAGATCCGGCTACGGGAACAGGTACTTTTATTACTGAATTAATTGATTATTTGCCTAAGAATAGTTTGGAATATAAATATAAGAATGAAATTCATTGCAATGAAGTAGCGATTTTACCGTATTACATCGCTAACTTGAATATTGAATACACCTATAAGCAAAAAATGGGTGAATATCAAGAGTTTGAAAATATTTGTTTTGTTGATACCCTAGATCATACATCGTTTGCAGGCAAACAATTAGATTTGTTTGCTATGAGTGTAGAAAACACAGAGAGAATTAAAAGACAGAATAAAAGTAAGATATCGGTGATTATCGGTAATCCTCCATATAATGCTAAACAAGAAAATTTCAATGACAATAATTCTAATCGCTATTATGGAACAATAGATCTACTGATAAAAAATACTTACATCAAATATAGTAAGGCTCAGAATCGGATTGTTGTTTATGATATGTACACTCGTTTTATCCGATGGGCATCTGATCGTCTAGGTAAAAATGGTATTCTTGCCTTTGTTTCTAACAATTCTTTTATAGATTCTATCAGCTATGACGGTTTTAGAAAGGTTGTAGCTAAAGAATTTAATGAAATTTATATTATTGATATGAAGGGCAATGCACGAACAAGCGGAGAAAGACGCCGGAAAGAAGGTGGAAATGTATTTAGTGATGAAATTCGAGTAGGAATAGCTGTCTATTTTTTAGTAAGAAATGAAAATGCTGAGGGTTTTAAGGTTTATTATAATGCAATAAAAGACTATGCAGATGCAGATGAGAAGAAAGACTATTTTAGTTCTAATATTCTGAAAAATATAAATTTTATACATATTAGACCAAATAATGAAGGTAATTGGATTAACCAGGCTGATAATGATTTTGATAATCTTCTTCCATTGGTTGATAAAGATGTAAAAGCTAGCAAAGCACAGGAAGCAGTTTTTAAATTGTTCTCTTCAGGACTAAAAACTCAGAGAGATGAATGGGTATATGATTTATCTACCGATAATCTGACTGATAAAATCATTTTTTTTGTGAAAATTTATCAAAATGAATTAGCTAATCAACATTTTGAAAAACTTTCGCAACTAATAAAATGGGATGAAGATTTAAAAAGCTACTTGAGAAGAGGAATAAAAAAAGAGTTTGAGGCTTGCAACATTAAATCAAGCATTTACAGACCATTTTACAAAGAAAAACTATACTTTGATAAGCACTTTAATGGCAGAACCTACCAATGGTTTAGTCTTTACAAAGAAGGTGAAAAAAACTATTATATTTGTCTACCTGGAATTGCTGCTTCAAAACCATTTCAGTGTCTAATAACAAATCAGATTACTTGTCTTGATTTTCTTGAAAAAACTCAATGCCTCCCTCTCTACCGCTACGACAAAGATGGGAAACGCATCGACAACATCACCGACTGGGGATTAGCACAATTCCAAACACATTACAATGACTCCACAATTAGCAAATTAGATATTTTTCACTACACCTACGCAGTTTTGCACAATCCCGCCTATCGCATCAAATACGAACTAAACCTGAAACGAGAATTTCCCCGTATACCCTTCTATGATGACTTTCACAAATGGGTTAACTGGGGTAAACAGTTGATGGATTTGCACATCAATTATGAAACTGTCGAACCCTATCCTTTAAAACGAATTGATTTATCTTTGGCTAAAAATAGGACACCAAAGGCAAAACTTAAAGCCGATATAGCCAATGGAACCATTATTTTAGATGATGTCACCACTTTAGAAGGTATCCCCAAAGTTGCTTGGGAATATCGCCTCGGCAACCGTTGTGCTTTAGAGTGGATATTAGATCAATACAAAGAAAAGAAACCTAAAGACCCGACAATTGCTGAAAAATTCAATACATATTGCTTTGCAGATTACAAAGAACAGGTAATAGATTTACTACAAAGAGTCTGCACCGTCAGTGTGGAAACAATGGAGATTATTCAACAGATTTGTTATTTTTCGGGAATAAACTTATCAATGCGCGTAAAGCATGATTGACAGCTTCTCCATTAGGAAAATACTCTCGTACATCGGGATCGAGCATCACTGCTCCATCTTCAAGGGTAAAATGCTGTACAACAGTTGTGTCATCAGCTTGATGAATAGTAACAGTATGTCCACGTCGATAAGCTTGATAATGCTTCCCACGAACACCATTTGTAAAATCGTATTCTGGGAGCATATCGTTATCTATGATGTCAGGCTGCTCAGAATTAGCTTTGTTCATAAACCTTCTGTTCTGCTTTTGTGGCTTGGCGGCAACTGATAATGCGAATCTTGGATTGACGTTCTGTATAAACTACAACGAGTAACTGTCCTCGCAAAGAAAGACCAATATCAATGTATCGTTCTTCGGCAAGTGAGTGTTCAGGATCAGTGATAGTAATCGAAAACGGGTCATTGAATATAGTTTTCGCCTCGTCAAAGCTAATTCCATGCTTCTTGAGGTTTTCTTTGGCTTTTTCTGATGATTAATATTGATGAGTGTGTCTATTTATTCTAAGTCCCATGCAAAATGTATTTCCTGGAGAAGTATTCGCTAACACTGCTGACTTCGACACTGGTATTCGCCAACTGTTACCGCGATACGATGAGATGTTGGAGGTAATTACCCGTTGTATACCTTCCACAAGTCGGCGTATTTTAGAATTAGGTTGTGGTACAGGCGAACTAAGTCTCAAAATACTCAACCTCTGTCCAGATACTGAAGTAATTGCCTTAGATTACTCATCTCGAATGCTACAATTTGCCGAAGATAAAATCGCAGCAGCAGGATATCAACAACGGTGGACTGGTATAGAAGCTGACTTCGGCGAGTGGGCAAATAATCCAGAAAAGTTTGATATTGGTAGCGAATTTGATGCTTGTGTTTCATCCTTAGCAATTCACCATCTTCACGATGAGATGAAGTTGAAGTTATTTGGGCAAATTGCTGCTAGTCTCATTCAAAACGGTTGTTTTTGGAATGCAGACCCCCTTCTACCAGAATCACCAATATTATTAGAAGTTTACAAAACGGCGCGAGAAGAATGGACAGTTCAAGAGGAAATTAATTTGACAGAGATTCGCGCCAAACGTGGCACCAGCAGCACTCAAGGTTACTCTAGTCAAGACCAGCTAGCTACTTTAGATGCCCATTTACAGATGTTAACCACAGCTGGATTTAAGACAGTGGCAGTACCTTGGAAATATTACGGTTTGACCGTATTTGGTGGCTGGCTGCAAAAATTTTAGATTTTGGATGCCCGGATTATAAATTGATAAAAAGTTCAGATTCCCTACTTTTTTAATAAGTCGGGAATTTTATTATTCATAAATTATTAAGTAATAATATAGTAACAAAACGGCAATAAATAATATTATTTACCTTGAGAAGAACTATTATATAAACGCATTATGTTTAGAAGTAGTGCTGAGTGAAACCTCCTAACTAAAGTTAGGGGATTGAACAAGGAACTTGTTTATTTAGCAAAAGTACCCCATAAGGGTACTATGCATACTCCACAGAGTTATCTGAAAATACAGAGTAGAAAATTTGCTTGCAAAAAGACACCAGGGGCACAGGATTGGATTCGTTTTTCTGCTTCTTTCAAAAGTGGAGTTAAAGCCACTGTTTACCATCACTTAGTTTCAAAAGGAGAATATCTTGGATGGCTCGAAATAAAAAGAAATTAGCCGGTTTTAAGCATGAGCATCCACTTTACTCTAGATGCCCAATTTGTTGTATTGTCCCGCCTCACATGCTGGAAAATGTTGTAGTGAATGGGAACCCCGAACAGCGGAGTTGGGCTTTTCGTACATTAAATCTTTCGGCACAGCTTCGCGGACGGAGAGACATCATAGGTAGTATCTCCTTTGCGCCTTCTCCCGGTGAGAAGCGCCGTACTATCTACGATGCCAAAGGTGGGCAGCAACTTCCTGGTACACTGGTGCGTGGTGAAGGCGATCCTCCCAGCAGTGATGCAGCAGTGAATGAAGCCTACGATGCTGCCGGTGCTACTTATGACTTGTTTTATGAGATATTCGATCGCAATTCCATTGATGACAAAGGTCTGCGTTTAGACTCCACCGTGCATTATGGCGTCAACTACGACAACGCTTTTTGGAACGGCGACCAAATGGTTTATGGTGATGGTGACGGAGAACTTTTTCAACGCTTCACAATCTCAATTGATGTCATTGGGCATGAGTTAGCTCATGGTATAACTCAGTACGAAGCAGGTTTACAGTATTATGGCGAACCAGGGGCATTGAATGAATCGTTTTCTGATGTCTTTGGTTGTCTAGTGAAACAAAAGACCAAAAATCAAACTGCACAAGAAGCAGATTGGATTATTGGCGAAGGTCTTTTGGCACCTGCTGTCAAAGGTATTGGTATCCGTTCCATGAAAGCACCAGGAACAGCATATGATGACCCAGTACTGGGTAAAGATCCCCAACCAGGGCATATGAAAGATAAATATACTGGTGTTGAAGATAATGCTGGAGTGCATATCAACTCAGGAATTCCTAACCGTGCTTTTTATCTAGCGGCTGTTGAAATTGGTGGTTATGCGTGGGAAAAAGTTGGTAAAATATGGTACATAGCATTACGCGATCGCCTGCGTGCCAAAGCAGATTTTAAAAAAGCTGCCAACGTCACCATTCAAATTGCTGGCGAACTCTACGGTAATGACAGTAATGAGCAGAAAGTCGTGCAGAATGCTTGGCAAAAGGTAGGAGTTATTTAGAGTTAGGAGTTAGGAGTTAGGAGTTGAGAAGAACTCACAACTTCTAACTCCTAACTCTTAACTCCTAACTTTACTTTTAGCTGTGCTATTTGTTGTTGCTAAACTGGGAGGTGAGAACTGTCATCTTCCAGTCTTTGCATTTCTCCCAACTAAATAGCACAACGGAGAGCAAAAAAATGCGGATATCGTTTGAACGCACGGGTGGCTTTGCTGGAATTAGTAAGAAAACAACCGTTGAAACAGCCGAACTCCCAGCAAACGAAGCCAACACCCTTAAGAGACTAGTGGAAGCTGCTGATTTATTTAGGCTACCGGAACAAATTACCTCGCCTAATCCCCAGAGCGATCGCTTTCAATATAAATTAACAGTGGAAGATAACGGTAGGCAGCATACGGTGACTGTTAGCGAAGCAGCATTACCAGGGACTTTGAGACCCCTGATTGAATGGCTACAAAACACAGCACAAAAAAGGTAATTTACTGAATTAGCAACTGAATTTTTAGAAAAAAATCCAGTCAACGCAATATAAAAATGAATCCCCAAGGTTAATCATATAAACAGGAGAATGTCAAGTTGTGGGCGAAGAGAATGTAAATTTTGACAGTGCCAAAGAAAATCAAATTGATGATTTTTTGCATGTAGCATCTGTAAAAGAAGATTGGGGTGGAGATGGAACTGGGCGGATGAATTTATCAGGAAGGCGTACAGCAATCTCCCCAGAGTATGTACCTCGCCAGTACCAATTTTTTGATACAAATGCCATACCAGAAAAACACGATTGGCGAGTTAATGGAATGCCAGATGATGTAGTATTTGGAAGTAGGCGATCGCTAACGTGGCATGACTGTGGTGCATCCACTTCCAAAGTAGTTTTACCGCCTCAGTTTGAGGCACCATCTGGCTTCTTTACTGCTGATTTAGAAATTTTTGTATTGAGGGGTGCAATTCAATTAGGTGAGTGGCAATTAAACAAGCATGGCTACTCTTTTATTCCCGCAGGTGTGAAAGTCGGCCCTTGGAAAGTGCTAGGTAATGAAGAAGTTGAAATTCTCTGGATGGAGAACGGCCCAGTCATATTAGAGTATAAAAATGCATTAAATAATCATCCGCTTGCTAGACTAAGGGATTTTATTCCGGCATTGGATAGCAAATTGCTACCGTGGAGTAAGACAGATACAGTTCAATTTGAAGTGTCTAAAAAAAAGTATCTTAGAAAAAATAGTAACGGCGGTGGAGTATGGTTGCTTACTATCTTGCCACATTATGATGGCAAGTATCCAATGATTCAATCTTATAATGAAGAAGCATATGGTTTAGTTGGATACTGTGATATAGGAAATTACAGTTTTGCAAAAGACCACTTTGCCTATTGCCCTAGCTTTAGCACTGTTCCTAGACACACAACCGAGGATGGCGGCTTGTTCTTTGTTAGAGTCGATAGGGATTTATCACAAGTTGCAACAGTCTTGTCATATTCACCTCAAGATGCATAAGTTTATTCAGCAGCAATGTTTCCGTGTGGATTAATAGAATAGACCTCTTGTATAAATATTTTTTGTCTCACGCAGAGGCGCAGAGACGCAAAGAGAGAATGCAAAGAAGGACTTTTGCAAGAAGTCTAATGTCTTTTTAAATACCGTCCAATAGGTAAACCTAGAACCTGTCCATTGTTGTAAATCAAATTTCCCCGCAAAAAGGTACTTTTTACCCTTCCAGTTAACTCCATTCCTTCAAAAGGTGTATAACCTTGTTGTGATTCCGACTCAGTTGCATGTACCACAAAACTTTCATTGGGGTCTAGCAACACCAAATCAGCATCATAACCAATAGCAATGTCGCCTTTTTCCAACAAACCAAAGCGCCGCGATGGGTTCCAAGATAGCAACTTAGCCATTTGGTTGTAAGACATTCCCCGCTTACTACCTTCACTAAATACACCAGAAAGTAAATATTCTGTACCGCCAAAACCAGATTTTGCTAACCAAATATTATTCGGATTTTTAGCACTTCTTTTTTGTTCCGCAGAACAACAAGCATGGTCGCTAACTATCCAATCTACTTGATTATTAAGTACTGCTTGCCATAAATATTCCACATCGGCACGAGGACGAATAGGGGGGTTTACTTTTGCCCAAATTGTATTAGGAGTATCGACATCTAATAGCAAATGTCCCACAGTAACTTCTCGGCGAAAATTGATATGAGGAAAAGCAGTTTGCATAGTCAAAGCTGCTTCCATTGCTTTACGCGAACTCAGGTGCAACAAATTAATATTTGCACAGTTTGTTTCAGATGCCAAATAAGAAGCAATGCAAATTGCTAAACCTTCGGAATGAGGAGGACGCGCCGCACTGTAAGCGTGCAGTCCGCTAAGACTAGAATCATTTTCAACTATTTTGGTATAGGCGTTAAGAATTTCTGCAACTTCGCAATGCAAGCTTAAGCTGATAGTATCTCGCGCTTCTGGATATTTTTCCATCAAGCGAGTTAGACCGCGCATAATAAATTCAAAATGGGCGAAATCGTACCTTTCTTCTTTATTAATCATCAAAAAAAGGTTTTGCTGGTCTGACAAACCATGCAAACCATAGCCGCCATAAAACATGAAAATTTTAAACGAAGATACACCGTGTTCCTCAAACAATAAAGGTATTTCGTCAATGTGCTGGCTGGCTATTGGGGCGATGTGATAGCTGTAATCGACAAAAAAATTACCTGCGGATAACGCTAACACTTCTGGAAAAAAATCTTGATAAGAACCGCCTTTATTGAGATAATACTGTCCTGTACGGATGTAATTTAGGCTAGTAGTCACGCCTCCCATTGCCGCTGCTTTGCTTTCAGTTACAGCATCTTTGTCGAGGGGCTGATAAATACCGATGTGCATGTGGGCATCCACGACCCCAGGAAAGCCCAGCAAGTTTTTGCCATCAAATACCTCTTTAGCTGTGTCTGGGCTAATATGAGAAGCAATCTGAGCAAATTTTCCATCCTTAATTCCTAAATCAAGTACTTCGTAGGCGTAGCCCGTCGTAGACATCACATTATCATGGAGACGAACTACCCGCACATTTTTGATCACTCGATCTAATAGGGAAGCTTCAGACACAGTAGACCTCACACTAAAATGAGTTTAGTTAGGAATTCCCACATCCTACCGGGACGCATACCAAATGCGATCGCCACGTAACAGTTTTTTATGAAATCGTTTTCAGGTGAAAAGACAATGGAAAGTTTTAATGAATATCATCTAGACTCAGACCAATTTCCTTTTCTCAAAAGTTTCCAAGATAATTGGCAAGTAATTAGAGATGAGTTTACACACTTTATTAAAAGTGCATCTCAGGAAGAGTTAACATTTACTTACGATGTTCTCGGTCCTAAAAATAAAACGATTAAAACAAAGGGAAATTCTAAATACAGTGCTTTTGGAATTTTATTTCAAGGTCTTTTTATTGAAAAATATATCCAAGTCCATCAAATACAATATGATGATTGTAGTTCAGATGATGCATCACAAAAATCACTCGCATTAAGAGAAAAGTATTTCCCAAATTTAGCTAAAGTAATAGAAAAAGTCAACTTTCATCATGATGAAATCATCAGAAATGCGTATTTTGGTACATTTCATCCAGGCTTAGATATCAAGCTACATGTGAACTATAATCCTCACATGAATCGTGGCTATTTAGGATTAATTGTGCCAGAGGGCGATGTGGCTATGAAAATATGCCATGAACAGCTTTATTGGCATGAAGGAGAAATCATGGTTTTAGATCACAGCTATCCCCACTGTCCGCATAATTATACTGATTATGATAGAACGGTGTTGGTTATAGACTTTTTTAAACCGGATCGATCTAGAGAGGAGGTAATGCAATTTGAAAAAGAGCAAGTTACACAACGTATGCAAGACAATCCTTACAGCTTGGGTGTTTTTGGTAAAAGCGATAAAGCTGAAATAGAAGATTTTATTAAGTATGGTTTAGCTCATCAATTAGAGTGGGATAAAGCTTTATGATAGCAATGAGCATTGCTATGTCCCTACTTAATAAACGCTTTGTAGTCTTCTATTTTGCTAGCCAAGCGTGACGCGAGGAACGGACTTGCATCTTTCAAAGCTTCATAAATCTGAATACCTTCTTCTCGATATCGAATAATTTTGTCTTGATTCCAGTAATGTGGTGGTGCTTGGAGGTTAGTAATTCTATCGGCTAGTTTTACCATCCATATTTCTGGTGATTGCTTTTTTATTCTTCGCAAACTATCTGTCATTTGCAGATTTTTCTCTAAAGAATTATCTTTAGTCAATGCAAGTACACCGTTAGCGATCGCTTCCCCAAATTCAGTTTTTATTTCCTCGAAGGTTGTCACAGTATCTTCAATTATGTCATGCAAAATAGCACATTGAATTGCTAGGTTTTCGTCACGTTTTTTTTCGACATTTAAGGCAGCAATTACTTCCATGCAGACACAACTCAAATGAATGATATAAGGTTTGTCTGAACCTGGCATTTTCTGACCTTGATGTGCCTGTGCTGCTTTATTTAAGGCTTTGATATAAGTTTCTTGCGACCAGTTCTGTTGCATATCTAATACTCTCACCTAATCATCTGGAAATTGCCAAGATGAAATACTTTCTACATTTTTGCTACTGCATTTGATACAAGTAACATCAAAAGTTGAATCTATCCATTCATAACCGCAACTACGACAGTGACAGAAAATATTATTGCGGTTTGCTTGTTTTATACCCTGATGCCATTGTTGTAGTTCGCTAGGATTGGGAAACGGAAAATTATCAGACATTCTCACAAGCCTTTTCGATTGCTAAACCACTAGTAGTATTCCCATTATAAGTTAAGCTATAACTTACAATTCAAGAATAAAACTGTCTCGTAAATGAAAATCAGCTTCTGCACCTCGATGAGTTAATGCCCAGTAAGTAACGCCACCATCTCTATTTTTAATAACAGTGGTAATGGCAACTTCAATTATTTGTTCTGGTGAAATCATTTTATCCAAATTAATGTTCAAAGTAAGTACTAATTTATCAGTTTGGTTTTCAACATTAAACGGAAGTATTGTCAAGGCTGTTTCTTCCCGCATTCCTTGACGGTATCCATCAAAACGATAGACATTCCAATGTCCAGCGGGTGAGAGGTTGAATTCCCAATATTGTTGAGAGTTTTTGATGCCAAGGAAAAACTCAAAGCAAGTATTTTCCCACAGTTGATGCTTGCGTGATGGTGTAGCTGGCTTTGCTAACGCTATTTCTTTTAAATCACCTGTAAGGGTATAACAGATACTCAGTTGATTAATATTTCGGCTGATATTACCTGCGATTTGCAAATTAGCTGGGGATTCGGTAGAAACAAATGGTTGCAAAGAAAATGTCTGGTTATTCATTTAATATCTTTGATGATTTTACGAATCTGCGTTTCCTGGGATTCGATACTCTCAGTAAGTTTAAATTGGACGATCGCTCTTGCTAAATTATGTTCTGGGTACTTCACTTTAAAATAGACGTTTCCTGCTAAATAATCAGCGAAGAATCTCAATCCTAATTCAAAGGTGATGAGACGAATTGCATCGTAGATATAGGCATAGTCATTTTCTGTCAAAAAAGCCTTGGCCACACCAAGATAACCTGCTAAAATTTCCTGGCACAAATCGGTATCAAAATAAACTTCTTCCCAATTCTGCGTTTCTTCTCCAGCTGGATTGCAACCCGATCGCAAACAATCGCCAATATCGTAATGTACCAGACCGGGTTTCACGGTGTCGAGGTCTATGACACTGACGGCTTGCTGGGTTGCAGTATCGAACATGACGTTATTGATTTTTGGATCGCCGTGCATCAGACGCAGCGGTAGAATGCCTTGTGCTTTGGCATTTTCAAGGATATGTGCAAAGGTTTGGCGATCGCTAACAAATTCCAAGCAATAATTAACATCAGGCGTTTTACGCACTTTGGTAGTCGCTAAAACTTCATCGTAATACTGAAGATAAAGTGGTGTAATATGGAATCCTTGGAGGGTATCAGCGAGTTTTTCTGGTGGCAAATCGCTGATCAAATTGTGGAACATTCCCAAGGCATAACCGATTTCTTGTGCATGTGAGCGATCGTGCATGGTATCAAAGGATTGTGAATCTTCAATAAAGCTAATCGCCCGCCAAAAGGAACCGTCAGCATCTCGCCAGTGATCTTGTTCGTTTTTAGTCAGTAGTACTTGGGGTACTTCCCAGCGACGATTTAGAGGAGTAGATTGTAATTTTTTGCGAACATGCTCAGTGAAGATACACATATTCTGCATAATCAATTTTGGCTGATGAAATACCTGTGTATTAATGCGTTGTAGAACAAAATGCTGTTGTTCTGAGGAATCTAGAGTTACTAAAAAGGTGTCATTGATATTACCACTACCGAATGCTTTAGTGGCTGTAACCTTCCCCAGTCGGGCGAATTGATTGGCGATCGCAACTAGATTTTCTGCGCCCTGTGTATTAAATTCTTCTATCATGTTCGTGTTTGACCTGACTACTCCTCACATTGCACAAAGGCAATAGGGGATATCCTAGCGCAAGTATCAAGATAATTTGTAATTCGTAATTAAAAAGGGTTTTTCTGGCAATGCTACAAAAATTAACAGACGCGATAAATCGACAGACGCGATAAATCGCGTCTCTACAAAAGATTGATGATTGTAGAGACGGCGATTTATCGCGTCTCTGTCTCGACGAAAGAATTGTGATTTGGAGAATTATTTTTAAATAATGAATTTTGAAAAATGCTGTATGTTAATACGGGGCGCTATCGCCCCATAATCATTCAATACTTAGCGAATTTCATCGCTATCAACCCACTCATCATAAGATGAGTCATAACCTGCGTAACGAAGAAAGTATTGCTGACCTTGGATTTGTTGAATGGTAGCAGAATACCAAGCTTCTTGCTCATCATCCCAACATTTTACCTTTTGACCAACTGCATATCCATTACCATCAGCAGAGGAAAGATCGCGAGTACGAATATCATCTCCACCTACCCATTCATCATAAGATGAACCGTAACCAAGGTAATGAATAAAAAATTGGTCATCTTTGATTTTTTCTATTGTTCCTTGATACCAATCTTCATCATCACCATCCCAAACTTCTACTGTTTTGCTGACTCCATACTGACTATTATCTGACTTCACAGCAGATGAAACATCTTGAATAGGCTTTTGCGCCTGTTGTTTAATTTCCTCTTTTACTAAAGGATATGCTTCCAAAATCACGCTGCGAGCAACAGTTTGAATTCCTGTATGTTCGTAGTAGTTTGTAGTTTGGTCTAGAAATGCTGCTACAAAATCTAAATTATCATCAGCAATCTGAATAAAATTACCCAAATGACTAGAAATTGATTGCGGAGTGATGCCTGTTTTAGATACTAAGTTATTCATCCACCCTTGCACAGCGTTAAAACCCTGATTAATAAAACCAAGTTTATCAGAGGGGTTATTGCCTGGTAGAGAGCTATTGACAGCTAAGAAAACAGGATTTTGAGCTACTACGCTAGTATCAGCGCCACTAATAATTGAGTGGATTTTGCTTAAGAAATCTGGCCCTAAGGGCAAAATTCCGTCTAGACAAACTAAAGCAACCATCCGCATGAGAGATGCATTTTGATAGTTGTTAGCCAAGGAATTAGCAAACTCTTGGGGGTTAGGTTGAGGAATACCATTCAGCTTGCAAAAAGCGATGATTTCTACAGCGATTTTCAGTGCTAAATCAATCGATTGAGTTACGTCGGCTTTGGGAGTAATGTTGCTTAAAAAAGAAAGAAAACCTATTTTCTCGCCAACTTTATTAGCTAAAGCCGCTGTCGCCATAGCTGTATCTGCTTTATCAATTATTTGATAAACTTTGATTGCAGCCTGGTAGCCTTTTTGGGGATCTTGATATAAAGCAACAGCGCGATCGCGGATTTTCTGAATTACCTGAGGATCGCTTTCTCCAGTGATGGCGCGGATGTTATTATCAAACCCCACCAAATTGTTCCATTCACCTGGCGCTACATAATCAAGAGCCTTTAAAACTTTGATAGTGATGTTGTCAGTTGGTAATTCGTCAACCAACTGAATAATTGATTTATCCATCAGCCGATCCTCAAAACTCTAAACGATTCTTACAACACGGATCAGATTTGCACAGATAATCAGTGTCAATTGCTACCTATAAAGTCAGCTTTCGTGGTTAACTCTGCGCGAATTACTGAACCGTATTCATAGAGTTCCCAGAACCGGCTAAAAAATAACTTTCAAGAAGGCGATCGCCAAGAGACGTTGGTTGCAATGCAACATCTTTACATCTCTTGGAATAACGAAAAATCGTAGGGTATGACCCCTATCATGTCCGCTTGATTACTTACTAAACCCGGAGAACCCCACCCCGCCAAAGCTGTAGTTTGTCTCCCCTCCTCGTAGGCGGGGAGGGGATTAAGAGGTGGGGTGCAATGACTGTGGAAATCATAACTAACTACCCGGATATGATATGATTCGCCAACAGTATCCTTGAAGAGGTCAGGGATCTGATCTCAATTCTGCCTCCTGACTCCTGAATTCTGAATTCTGGCTCCTGACTCCTGAATTCCGACAATTTTCAGTTTTTCCAACTCAAAAACCGGGCATAAGTATAAGCAATTATTTCATTAAGAACTGTCCGCACACCTTCGCTGGAACCCCACCATTTTTTTGGATCGTAATCTTGAGTTTTGGCAGCAATCACACCAACTTGAATGTCAGGATTCAGTAGTTTTTTGAAAATTAACCAACTCCTACGGGTATGAGCGTCCAAAGAAAAAAGATTAATCGATCGCACTTTTAAATTGGAATTGGATAGCCAGCGATAAAATTCAGCAGCAGAGGCATAACTCCGATCCTTAACTACAGTAGGTGTGGGAACAGCTGCCACTTTATCTGCTTGTAAACCGAGTTTCTTCAAGGTGGCGGCTGTCACTTCTGCAAAATTTTTGTATTCAGTCAGATAATTTCCTCTTCCTAATGAACCTCCAGTAGTAATTATTTGATGATAAGAACCGTTTTGAAATTCTATAAAAGCTTGTTCTATAGCAGAATCTGGCAGCCATCCTTCAACAACTAATATTTCTGCTGATTTGATAGGAGAAGTTACGGCGAGATATGAATGTATATGAGTAATGCTGAAAAATATTAAATAGGCAATCACAGCGATCGCAATCGCCCATCCCGGAGCCGTAAGTGTCCATATCTCTTGGCGTTTTATGAGTTTGATTTTGGGAAATTTTAGACGCCTATGTTTTTTTGGCTGCATTAAACCTTAGCTAAACGCTGTTCTTTCAAGTAAGTAAATACAGACTTATCGCCAATATCAGCAGGAATTGCTTGCACTGTCTTTCGCAGAGCAAATACCAAAAATAACGTTGCCCAAATTGCTAATAAAACACTTTCCCACTGAATTGGTAAAACTCCTACCAAATGTCCTAACAATAGTAGTGGTACTATTGGAGTTAATACTTTGGTTTCCAGGCGATTGAAGCAAAAAGCTTCTTTAAAATAAATACCTGTCAGAGCAACAAAGATAAAACCAACTCCAAATAAAGTAAGAGGCTGATTGTAAACAGTAACAGCCAAAGGTTGACTATTAGATAGTGCCAATATCAGCGATGCGATAGTACCGATCGCCCAAAAAACTTGCAACATTCGGTGTAGTGATGCCATGTAAATATGAATGGTAAATAAACTTACACCGAGAGCCAGAATAAAACAAGCATATAGAGGTGTCAGCGCAATTAAAACAGTTGGGTTATTGTTGAGCAAAACCAAAGCGCTACCGATGGCAAAGCTGAGTGCAGCTACCATTAAGCCAGCACGGTAGATAATTACTCCGGTGCGATCGCTCTGGGTAATTGTAAATTCCCCAAACTGACCTTGATAAACTTCTGGTGCAGGTAGTATTTGCGTAGTCATAGTGAAGAATATAGTTATGATTCGTTAATCGAGTTGTACGGTTACCTTTATTATTATGGGCAATAAGACGAATTTAATGTGGGTATCTGCAAAAGTATGCTCTAGGATATTAATCAGTCAAAAAACAAAACTTGTAGGGCATCTTGTAAATTAAGCTGTAACTGTGAGTGAGCATTGCCGCTATTGATGGCAATTTCTACCCAGCCGTGACTGCCAACTAAAGCTATAGCCTCTCCCACTTTGACATCACTATAAGTTTCACACCCTGGTACATTCAACCGCTCAACTTGCACGTACCACCTTTTACCCTGGACGAAACTTCCAGGAATGTTGCTCACTAAGTTGCCAAAGCCATCGATATATTGAATGCAACCCACTACAGCATTTGTTGTCTGCTTGCATTCGCCGATATCTAGCTTCACCAAACTTGCTGGATCGATTTCTTGTCCTAGTTCTTTAAGAGGGACACCACTGGCAAGATTAGCTGCCACTGGTGCAAAAATATCCCTACCGTGAAAAGTCTTGCTTGGTTCGGGAGTTCGCCAATAGTTAAGATTTGTGAGTTCCACCGCTGCGTAGGCGTAACCCGTCGTAGACATCGCCGGACTTTGACTTAATACTCCACTGAAAATGCCATTATCAGGTCCCACAAGAAATCCTTGAGCAAATTCTACTGCGATCGCCCGTCGCTTGCTGCCCACACCCGGATCTACCACTGCTACATGCACTGTCCCAACTGGAAAGTAGGGGTAAGCATTCATCAAACAAAACCGGGCTGCGGCTATGTCTTGCGGCGGAATTTGGTGTGTCAGGTCTACCACCATGATTTGAGAGTTGATTTGGGCTATTACTCCTTTCATCACCCCTACATAGACATCGCGATCGCCGAAATCGCTCAGCAAAGTCACTAATGGTTGTTGACCAATCCTATTTTCAGACATGATTTGATTAAAATTTTGATAAAATTCAAAATTTCTGTAGCAACAGCTACAAAATCTATGCTATGTTAAGAATACAAGACATAAAGTCAAAAATTAAAGAGGTAATTCCTATGAATCAAGGTAGATTACAGGCTGCCAGGAAAGCACGAGAAGCTCACAGAGAGAATATTCAAAAAAGCCTAGAGCATCGTTTGCAAGTAGCCAGAGCGAAAGGTGACGAACAGCTGATTCGTCAGCTAGAAGCTGAGATGAGGTATTCCAACTAAATCAAGTTTTCATCGTTCATAGTTTTGTTGTGTATCCCGCTACGGCGGGTTTTTTTTGTTTTGTAGGGGCTTACACCTACTTTTTTACCAAACTTTACTCATATTCAAAATAAAACCAGGCAATATGCGATCGCCACTAACGCTAGCAGGATTATCAAAAACTTGGGTCTAAAACCCCGTCGTTCTACGACGGCTTTTGGTAAAATAGGGGTAGTGGAAGGGTAATCAACCACTTAAAAAACCCAATTGCTGCCTAATACGCAGACGCTGTATCTTGACAATTGAATCTATGGGGTTCTACTTCGTAGTTCTAGTATCACCTGGAAGTAGGTAAAAGATTCACGGGTACTAGACGAACAGCATTAAAAAAAATTGTTCATCTGTGATTTGCATTGATGACGGAATTTGCAAAACTAAAGGGGATGAAAACATGGGGATCTCCTTCAGGTTCCGATTTCTAGCCCAGTGACTTTATTTTCACGCAAAGACGCAAAGACGCCAAGATATAGGTTGGCGGCTTTGCGTCTAATGCAGGAAATCATTTTTAGATTTACTTGTTAGGCTGAGGAGTTAAGCGCAGATAAGGTTTAACTTCCTGATAGCCTTTGGGGAATTTCTCTTTGAGGACTTCTGGATCTTTGAGTGAGGGGACAATTACGACATCCTCTCCATCTTTCCAGTCGGCTGGTGTCGCCACGCTGTAGTTATCAGTCAATTGCAGAGAATCAATCACCCGCAAAAGTTCATCAAAATTGCGTCCCGTGCTGGGGGGATATGTGAAAGTCAGACGGAGTTTTTTGTTGGGGTCAATTACGAAAACCGATCGCACCGTTACAGCCGCGTTGGCATTGGGGTGGATCATATCATAAAGGTCAGAAACCTGGCGATCGGCGTCTGCCAAAATTGGGTAGTTAAGAGTGGTGCTTTGAGTTTCTTCAATATCTCCCACCCAGCCATTGTGTGATTCAACATTATCAACGCTAAGTGCGATCGCTTTGACATTGCGCTTGTCAAATTCTGGTTTCAGCTTGGCAACTGTGCCGAGTTCTGTTGTACAAACAGGTGTAAAATCAGCAGGGTGAGAAAACAGCACAACCCAGCTGTCACCTGCCCATTCGTAAAAATCGATGTCGCCGTGTGTTGAGGCTTGTTTAAAGTTGGGTACTGTATCACCTAAACGGAGAGCCATGTGAGATTCCCTGTAGTTAGAAAAGCATATGTGTTCTACTTTGTCATCATGACACAAAACCCCTATTCCTCAATCGGGCTTTAGCGGTTTGAAACAAAATTTTAGGTTTTGACACTAGTAAACTCAACGAGGTTGTCACCAACCCCGTTGGTCTTCAAAACCCTGCTTAATAGTTTCATGTTAATTGGAATTGGTTTTGGGAAAAGCAGATATTCTTGTCAAAGCAGTTCTAGCGCCCATTTGGCAAAAACTACTGTTGTCTGCGTTGGGTTAAATTGATTAGACATTTTTAAAAATGAATGTAGAGACGTAGCACTGCTACGTCTCTACAAGGGTTCGGATAACGTATATTTAATTTGTGGAGATGTCTATTTGTTTGCCAAAATTTTCTCATAGGCCTGGATTGTAAGCTTTGCGATCGCATCCCAGCTAAAATTTACATCAGCATATTTGTGGGCGTTTAATCCCCGTCGTTGGCGTTCTGCGGGATTTTCCAAAGCTGCTTGCAATAAATCTACCAGTGCTTCCACATCTGTTGTACCCACCCAACCCGATTCACTATCACGTATTTGTTGACAGATATGCACTTGGTCAGAAATGACTACGGGTATCCCTGCTAGCATCGCTTCAGCTACAGCAATGCCAAAATTTTCATAATAAGAAGGTAAGACGAATAAATCAGCAGCTTGTAGTAAACTAGCTTTTAATTCACCAGTAACAAAGCCAGTGATTGTAGTGTGCGATCGCAGTGATGAATTTTGAATTTGGGATTTTATTTTTTCTTCGTAATCTGGATCTTGGGGATTTGTACCAGCTAAAACAAAATGAAATTTATAACCAACCCCTAACAATTTTTCTAGTGCCGGAATCAACAAATTCAACCCTTTTTTTGGGTCAATTCGTGACATAAATAGCACCAACGGTGCATCCTTTGGTATTTCTAACTGACTAGATACATTTTTCAGAGGGGATTGAGGCGGTATCACACCCAAAGGAATTACCAAATCTGGCGTGGATACTCCAAATCTTTCTGATATTTTAGCTTCTTGTTCGCTAGTAAAATGAATTGCCGCCGCACCAGCTAAATTTTGACGTTCTATAATTGCAGCATAAATCTGTTTTAATTGCTTTTTTTTGCGTAAATCAGCCGGATCGAGAGTACCCAAAGGACGCAAAATATAAGGTAGCTTGTGCTGACGACAGACAATAGCAGCAGCACTACTTATGGGTGAGAATAAAGCATGAATATGTGCAATATCAAACTCGTGGGCATGAAGTTTTAGCCACTTGAGTAAATCTAGAGAAAATTTGTAGCGACGAAATGGCGCACAACGAAAGTAAATGATTTCATAACCATCTTGTTTAATCGGGCGATTTAAGGGAACATCCAGAGGTATTTGACCATTATCACCATTACTATCAGTTGTGAGAATTGTAACTTCTACTCCCTCTTTTCCCAAAGCTGGAGCTAATCCCAGTACCATTTGACTAGGGCCGCCGTAAATCAGAGAAATTGAGGGAACAATTTGTAATATTTTCATTTTTTTGTCATTTGTTATTTGTCATTTGTTATTTGTCATTTGTTATTTGTCATTTGTCTTGTGTTATTCACTAATGACCAATGACCAATGACTAATGACTAATGACTATTAACCAATTCTTGATAAAACTCTAATTGCTGCTTAGCTAAAGCTTTATTTGTGTATTTAATCATTGCTTTTTGATAACCCATTTCACCAAGAGTGTGAGCAAAATATGGTTTATCCATTAATTCAAGTAAGCAATTAGCAAGGGCTTGGGCATCACCTTCAGGAAAAATTAAACCAGCATCACCAATTACATGGGGAATTTCACCGGAATCAGAACCAATCACAGGCACTTGACAAGCCATTGCTTCAATTAGCACGTGACCAAATTGTTCTTTCCAACCAGCAGAGGTTAAGGTTTTAAATTTGTAAGTTGTTTCTGAAGGCAGTACTAAAGTACTCATTAAATTGATATAGTTTGCTACTTCGTTATGGGGAACGCTTTCTACTAAAATTAATCTGGTTTCAATATTGTTCTCTGTTGCTATTTTAATTAATTCTCCTTGTAATTCTCCCCGTCCCAAGAGGAGTAATTTCCAAGGTTTATTTTTTAACTTCACTAAGGCTTTTAAAAGCGTTAATAAACCCTTTTCTTGAACAAAACGCCCAACAAAACCCACCACAAAATCTTCTTTTTCAATACCTAAACTAGCTGCTAACTCTGGTTGTGTTTTGGGAGTAAATAAACTTTCATCTATGCCCAATTGCGGCATGACTTTAATTGCCCCCTGATATCCCCGTTGTCGCAAAACTTCTGCCCCATCTTGATTGCCAGAAATAATGCCGTGGCTGTTATTGAGGTTATATTTTTCTAATAAAGCAACTGGTAATTTTAATTCATAGGGGAGGTTCCACCAGGTAAAAAATACATTTTTTGCCTTGAGTCCTAATAGTTTGTTTAAGGCAATCATTTGAGTATAAGCCAATCCTCTAGACCCTTGTTCTACCTGGATAATTTGGGGGCGGAATTGTTTTAATAAAGATATCAAATCAGCCCCAAAGGTCAGGAGCCCCTGATGATTTTGACTGAAGTTAGAAACCGGAATTATTTTAAATGAACCTTCATCGCGGTATTCAGTTTCAATGATTTTGTTTTGTACACCACCAGGATTCCAGCGTTTTGGAACCACAACTGTCACTTCAATGTCAGGTTCTAGCTGAGATAAAGCGCGTAATTTTTCACAGTTGAGGTCTACAATATAAGTGTGACTAGCAACTAAGATTTTCATTGTTATTTGTAATTTGTGATTTTTTATTCAGTAATTCCTAACTCCTAACTCCTAACTCCTAACTAAACTTTTTGATCCAAACGAGTGTAAATTTGGCCATCATTCCATACTGATTGGATGACAGTACCCAAGGCTTTGAAAAAACCCAAAGTGTAAAAAATACCGCGAGTGAGAATTTTGATGAGGGAACCGCTTTTATGGCAAGGTGGGCGTCCCAAGACGTGACAATCAAATAAACGCGCGTATAGGCGTAAAGCTTGGGTAACAGTGAGGTTTTTTAGTCCCAATAGGAAATGATTGTGGTAAAAGGTGAGTTGATATTTAAGCGATCGCATACTAATATCATGACAACCCCCAGTCTCTTCACCTAAATGCACCAAATGGGCTTCTGGGTCATACCAAATCTTATATCCCGTCTGTCGCACCCGCAAGCAAAAATCTGATTCTTCCCGCACTGCACTACCGCCAAATCTCTCATCAAAACTCAATCCATACTTGGTAAAAATTTCCCGGCGAAAGGACATATTACACCCCCTTGCTGTCAGTACTTGCTGGGGTTTGATCGTATGTACTAAATCAATATGATACCAAGCAATACCAGGGTCCATAGCTTCGGGAGGCAGATATTCAATCTCTAAATCTCCTCCAGAATCACCCAATTTCATTCTGTCAAATACCCGTCCAGCAACAGCCCCCACCTCTGGGTTTTGCAAATAATTTTTCGCATGGGCTGATAACAATCCAGGGGTTAGCTGCACATCATCATCAATAAATAGTATTATTTCACCAGATGACCGCCGCACAGCATAATTCCGCGCCCCTGGCAAACTCGCCCAATCTAACCGCAACCATTTAATTTTACCTGCCTCCGCCATTTCCTCTAGGTAGGCTTGAATTTCTGGTTGGTGTTTTGCGGTTTGGTCTATTACTAAAACTTCAAAATTCGGATAGTCCTGTTTCAGGACATCTACAATGCTATCCCGTAGCGGTTCCTCCCGACCATATGTCGGGATAACCACAGTAATTAAAGGCCAATTATTCATAATTTTTCTTAAATAATTTTACTATTTTAATAGTCATTGGAAGTGTTGACTGCTGACTGTTGACTGTTGAGTTTTTTTTGACTTTTGACTTCCCCAAAGGGGCTGACCTCCCATGATAACTTTTAGCATTTTGTTTGCATCTAAATTGTTTTGAGACGTTTTTTCTTGTTTTTTTGGTTCGGGTCGGCATCTTCTTTTTCTTGTTTTTCCAGTTCTGGCAATTTAAAAAGAACTCCCGCAAAAAACCAATAATAGACAGCAACTGGATCTACATCCAAGGGATAGTAGTAGGTGTTATAGCTAATAAACAATATAAACACCCATAAAGCTGCTCCGTAACTGCGGAAATTACGGTTTTTTATCGAGCGATAGGTTTTGAAGGCAATAATTGTTAAACTTGTGACTAAACCCAAAAACGCTAATACCCCAAGAATTCCAATTTCATAAAGTACTTTCGGGTAATAAGTTTCTACCAGCTTAGTTTCACCCATTGCACGGGCAGAGTTAGTTGCTCGACCTAAGCCACTACCTAAAGGGCCGTCTACGTCTTTCCAATTTTCTTCAAATTGCTGGACGATAAAATCTTGAGGTGGTGAAGCTTCCCAACGACTAGTAAAACTTGCGGTTCTCTCTTGGACGACAGCAGGGTTAGTTATCATCGCTATTCCCAAAATCAAAGCTAGTCCGATTCCTATGGGAATAAACCGTTTCAGGTTGCCAATTTGACCTGTGAGCAATAGCAAAATTCCGAAGCAGGTTGGTACTAAAGCTAAGGCGATTCTCTGTCCAGAAATGACAGCATTAATAAATACTGAACCTAAAGCACCTAAGCTGATTAACCGCCATATTATCGAGGGGTCGGTGAAGCCGGTGGCAAAGGTAAAAAAGGTGCTGGAAATTAAAAACCATGCCCACTGCCAAGGAGCTACAAATGTTCCTGGTAAGCGAATAACTCCTTCTTCAGGACTATATAAGAGCGCTCCACCAAAATAACACCGAGCTTCTAGTGATGTGACAAATAGCGCATTTCCTTCAAGACCTCTAGTGCCTTTACATATACCAGTTAGTAGTAACAAATATTGAATAAATCCCAGGGCACAGCAAGTCAGTATGAGGACTATTTGCAGGCGCGATAAAAATAGAAAATCTCGCTTATCTCGAATTAAATAGTAAGCACAACCAATCAAAGGCACATAGCCTAAAAGTACTTTCAGTCCCAGAATTCCCATACCTAAGGGTATTTCTTTGGGTGCTTTTTGTAAAAGTCCGACACTAGGAGGGTTAAACTGCTGTCCACCATTGACAAACAACAGTGTTAACACACTACAAGCCAAAACAATATAAAGTGGAGTTTTAATTCCTGGGGGAATAATTATCGGTATCCCTTGTTTACGGCAAGTTTGCCAAAGTCCAATCAGGGCTGGAACGTAAAAAGCATCTTTAGCTAATTGGAGTATGGGACTATTGCCCAAATAGTAAGTAATAGTACCACCAGCAGGTACGTAAATAATGAAGGCATATAGGGCTTGGCGGGGATATTTGTAAGAAAGGGACATGACAATTATCCCCAAGACACCAGGGACTGCTGCTTTAATTCCAGCTACGAAAAAAAGCACAATGCCTAAGAAGACACCGCCAAAGGTGGCGGTGGTGAGTAAGCTGGTGAGTTCTTTACGTGCTTGGGCTGCTTTGCGCTTCTGGGCTAACTGTTCTTTGAGGCTAAGGGTAGGAGTTTCGTTTTTAGCCCGCTTTTTCGAGTTTTTAGACGATCGCGATTTTGAATTTCTTTTTTGCATAGTAATGCTGTAGCCTATCAGCCTCAAGGAATCTATTATAGTTGACAAATTTCTTTGGATTGCTGTAAGTCGTACAATCCAAATTCATCTCTAATTGATTGATTTAATAATTTGCGATTAAAAATGCTAAACTTCAGTCTTTTTGAATTATCAAAAAGATTTTCTCCTGTTTCCAAAATATAAACCGCACCTAGAAATGGTAATGATTTAATAGCTTTTCCTTTGTTTTTTAAAATATCTCTGACTTTGGCATGATCTATATAATATCTATAGTATCCATAGCCACGATTATATTCTGCGTTCTGGGGCAAATCATTCAAATCATATCGGATAATGTTACAACTGCCGCACATTTTATAAAAATTGCTTCTTTTCAGATATATGTAATTACTTCCTTCCTGATATTTATAACCTTTATTGATAAACCATCCATTAGAATCTGGGTGTTGTTGAATAAATTTTGCTAAATTTTGACTTACACAATCGTCAGCATCAACTGTCATAGTGTGAGTGGGAGAAAATTGACGAGCATAAATCAATCCTTTTAGGATTTTCCGCCCTTTATCTGTGTCTCCTTTAGCTATAGGGTTAATTTCGTTTGGAGGATCAAAATTAACTGTAATGTATGTAATTTGGGAATGAGTGAATTCTATTTTGGGCTTTTCGTGACAAACAACAATAACGTGAAAATTGGGTGAGGTCTGATTACAAACTGATTTAATGCATCTTTCAAACAATTGTGTAACACGCTCCCAGGAATTGGAAACTTGTGCGCTTTTGAGTGGAATAACAAAAACAAGCACTATAGCAATCCTATTTGAGTTGTGAAATTAGGCGCAAAGAAAGGCAATAGGCGATAGATTTTTTCAGGAATGATTCTAGATATATATAGGAATCATATTTGATTTGGAGAATCACTCGTAGAGGTAAGGGACTCTTTATTGGGGACTCTTTACTGGGAAGAAGGAATAAAGGTGTACCTAGCTTCCTAAAAATCAAATATGAGTCCTATAGCAGTTCCCATTCAGATGCAGTACAACATCGTATCACAAGGTGTAGGGGCACGGCACTGCCCAGTGGTGTCAACTTAAGCTCAAATGCTTATCCCACAGGCGTTTTACCCCCCTTAGTCCCCCCGATATATTGGGGGGAAAAAGAAATGCAGTTCCCTCCCCTTTATAAGGGGAGGGTTAGGGTGGGGTAACACGTTGAGTGATGGTCAGTGAGTGAACTCAATATCACGTCTTCATAAGGGTTTCACGTTAAGTTGACACTAATGGGCACTGCCGTGCCCTTACAGGTGTACCTCATTCAAATTTTAAAAGCCGAGATATTAGCTAACTTAATCCATCAGATGCTGCTGGACTTTTGAGACTAATTCATTTGTCCAGTGGTTGGCAAGTTCGGCATTGGCGGCTTCCACCATAACTCTGATTACTGGTTCTGTACCAGAGGCGCGAACTAAGATTCTACCAGAATCGCCCATTGCAGCTTCGGCAAGATCGATCGCTTTTTGCACTGGTTGGCAATCTTTCCATCCTAAACGGCGATCGCGGTCTATAACTCGCACGTTCCGCAATAATTGAGGATAGGTCTGGAAGCTTTGCTCTACTAATTCTGCTAGGGAAACACCACTTTGTTTGACTAAAGCTGCTAAATGCAAGGCTGTTAATAAGCCATCCCCTGTTACGGCATAATGACGGCAAAGTATATGACCTGATTGTTCGCCGCCTAGCATTCCCCCAGTCCGCAGCATTTCGGCTTGCACGTATTGGTCCCCGACTGCGGTGCGAATCAAGTTCCCACCTATTTCATTCCAAGCTTTCTCGAAGCCTAAGTTAGCCATGACTGTGGATACAATCAAGTTATCTGGTAGTTGTTGTTTTTGTTGTAGGTGGCGTCCCCAGAGGTAGAGAATGTAATCGCCGTTAACTTGTCTGCCAGTATTATCTACTGCTAAGACGCGATCGGCGTCGCCATCAAAGGCAAAGCCTATGTCGGCGTTGTGTTCTTGTACGGTTGCTGCCAAAATATCTAGGTGGGTGGAACCACAGTTGACGTTAATGCGATCGCCATCTGCTTCGTTATGCAAGCAAATTACCTCTGCACCCATCTGTGTAAATACTGTTGGTGCTAATCCTACTGCTGCTCCCCATGCTAAATCTAAAACAATCTTCATTCCTTCAAGATTGAAGCCACCATCCAAGGGTTTTTTCAACGCCTCGCCATAATGGCTGATTAACTCGCAACGTGAGTAATGTCTGCCGCAATTACTCTCAGTAGCAGCAGTTGAAATCTTGCCACGCAGTCCGGCTTCAATTTCTGCTTGCAATAATTGGGGTAACTTCCCACCATCGGCACCAAAAACTTTAATGCCGTTGTCTTCTGGGGGGTTATGACTGGCAGAAATCATCACTCCACCGATGGCATCACTGATACTGGTAAGATAGGCAACGCAAGGAGTGGGACATAATCCCAAATACCAAACCTCTAACCCTGCTGCTGTTAACCCGGCACTCAAAGCCATTGCCAGCATATCACCAGAGTTTCGAGAATCCTGTCCCAAAATCACTGGCCCCACACCAGTAGCATGATTACGTAAAACAATACCCGCCCAAAATCCAATTTGCAATGCTAGGGGCGCACTCAGTAATTCTCCTACTCGTCCGCGAATACCATCTGTGCCAAATAACGCATTTGCTGGTAGTGGTAGTAAATTCAGCCCAAAACTGCTCTCAATCCCTTTGCCTAATCCATTAGCTTCGGAAGCAGAATTCCCAACAATGCCAGATGTCCGAGTTACAGATGAAACCATATGTCTAAACACTCCACACAACAAACTGAAAAATAGCACTTGAGACTTGATTCAGCAATTTCGACATTCTTTATTCTCTTTAAAAATTCGCTCTAGATAAACTTAATTTTACGTAAAAATACTTAAAAAATACTTCTTTGATTGTAAATATTTCATGAAGTCGGTGTTGCTTTTTACGTTATCAGTAAAGTTTACTCATTTTAGCGAATTCTTATTTTTATACGCTCTATCTTAATCTTGACTCTTCTGTGTATTAGTTAATACTTAAAGTCTTTTTAAAATTAAAAGTAATATTTATTACTTTTAGTAATTAGCTCGCTTTTCCAGAAAACTTGAGAATGCAAGTAAAATCTAACTGATAAAAACAAAAAAGCAAAATTCCAGCAATATAAAGTTCTATTCATTTTGTGAGTTCGTTGTGTAAAAAGCTACAAAACTATCAAAGCTTAAAAAATTTTAATATAAATTCTCATCAAATAGTTTTAAGGTAAGGTTTTAATGGCCTTTTTAGCCGTTGGTCGGTTAAAACTCCGGCAGTTGACTTTTTAAAGTTGAGAAATTTAGCATGAGCAGCAATTTAGCAACCAAATTACGTGTAGGCACTAAAAAAGCCCACACAATGGCAGAAAATGTCGGTTTTGTCAAGTGCTTTTTAAAAGGAGTAGTCGAGAAAAACTCTTACCGGAAACTAGTTGCTAACTTCTACTTCATCTACTCAGCGATGGAAGAGGAGATGGAAAAGCACCGCCAGCATCCAATTGTTTCTAAAATTTATTTTCCCCAGTTAAACCGCAAGCATACCCTAGAACAAGACCTGAATTATTACTTTGGTGCAAACTGGAAAGAGCAAATTCGACTATCTTCTGCGGGTGAAGCTTATGTCAAGCGGATTCGGGAAATATCTGCAACAGAACCAGAACTGTTAATCGCCCATTCATATACTCGTTACCTGGGTGATTTATCCGGGGGACAAATTCTCAAAAATATTGCTGTCACGGCAATGAATTTGTCTGATGGGCAAGGTACCGCCTTTTATGAATTTGCAGATATTACCGATGAAAAGGCATTCAAAGCCAAATATCGTCAGAATTTGGATGAATTACCCTTGGATGATGCTACAGGCGATCGCATTGTTGATGAAGCTAACGCCGCCTTTGGTGTGAACATGAAGATGTTCCAAGAATTGGAAGGCAATTTGATCAAAGCGATCGGTATCATGCTGTACAACAGCCTCACACGGCGGCGTACACGTGGTAGTACTGAACTCGCTACTGCTGAGTAATACCATTTTGGATTTTGGATTTTAGATTGTGAAATAGTTAGTAGATCAGCTTTTTGGCTATCCATACTGTGGCAATCATTTTTCAAATTGGTATAATCAGCGCTGAGTTCTAAATGCGGAGTGTGGAGTGTGGAGTCATTATTCCAGATAGACTGATGAAAGATAATTCATAAGTGTTTCTGGGGAAAGAGCGAGTGGTAAAAACGCTCGAAATATTTAGGGGCGATCGCCTTGTGAATGCTTTTTATTAGTGAAAGCAAGCATGGGGAGATTGCCCCTCAATTATGATAAGTGATTAATAGGACATGATATCACTGCCACTGCGTACTTACGCCAGACACGGTTTTCTGTTACTACGCAGTTCTAAGTAGTTATATCCTGAGCTATACAACTCTTGAGAGCGTCCTGAGCATCAGTGAACATCTGTATTTTATCCTTTAAGGTTTACCCATCAAGGAGCTAGAATTGTTACGATAGTTTCAGATTAGACGTTGAAGCCTTGATCCAATCTGAAACCTTAGAACTATTAGAATGGCATCGTCTGTGCCAGCACCTTTCCACCTTTGCGGCAACTAAATTGGGGGTCGTAGCCGCGCGTCATCTGAAAATCCCCGATTCTCAGGCAGAAAGCGAACAGTTGTTAAAGCAAACCAAAGAAGTCTATCAACTGGAAAGTCGCCTGACTACAGGACTCTCATTTGAAGGAATTCAAGATATTGGGGATTCCCTAGAACGGGCAGAACGCAGCGGAATTTTGGCAGGAGATGAACTTTTAGCGATCGCCACCACTCTGGCTGGTGCGAGAAATTTGCGCCGTGTCATTGACAATCAGGAAGATTTACCAATACTCACTGATTTGGTTGCCGATTTGCGGACTTACCCAGAACTAGAACAGGAAATTCACCGCTGTATAGATGAACGCTCACAGGTAACCGATCGCGCCAGTCAAAAACTCGGTGAAATTCGCACCGACTTGCGGCGATTACGCACGCAAATTACCCAAAAGCTGCAAAATATCATACAGGCAAAATCTGGAGCAGTTCAAGAACAGATTATTACCCAACGGGGCGATCGCTTTGTCATCCCCGTCAAAGCACCCCAAAAAGATGCCATTCCCGGTATCGTTCACGATACCTCTACTAGTGGTGCGACGCTCTACATCGAACCGAATTCCGTTGTGCCTCTGGGCAACCAACTGCGGCAAATCATCAGAAGAGAGCAAGCCGAAGAAGAAGCGATTCGCCGTGCTTTGACAGAACAAGTAGCCGCAGTCAAACCAGATTTAGAAAGGTTGCTAGCAATTGTCACCACATTGGATTTAGCAACCGCTAGATCCCGATATAGTTACTGGCTAGGAGCCAATCCCCCGCGATTCATCGAGCCGCAAGAAAATGAAATGATTACTTTGCGGAACTTGCGGCATCCTCTGTTAGTGTGGCAGCAACAGCACGAACAAGGGCAGCCAGTGGTTCCCGTGGATTTACTCATCAGTCCCCACATTCGGGTAGTGACAATTACCGGGCCGAATACAGGCGGTAAAACTGTAACCTTAAAAACTCTAGGGTTAGCAGCATTGATGTCCAAAGTGGGTTTATTTGTCCCCGCCCGCGAACCAGTGGAAATTCCTTGGTTTGACAAAGTGCTGGCAGATATTGGCGACGAACAATCCTTACAGCAAAGTTTATCCACATTCTCTGGGCACATCCGGCGGATTAGTCGGATTTTGGAAGCGTTGGGGAGTGGAGGAGATGAGGGGGATGAGGGGGATGAGGGGGATGAGGGAGAGTCCAATGCCCCATACCCCATGCCCCATGCCCCATGCCCTATGCCCAATTCCCTAGTTTTACTCGATGAAGTCGGCGCAGGCACCGATCCAGCTGAGGGTAGTGCTTTAGCGATCGCCTTACTCCAATATCTGGCTAATCACGCCCAGCTAACCATTGCTACCACTCACTTTGGCGAACTCAAAGCCCTAAAATATGATGATGAGCGGTTTGAAAATGCCTCAGTAGAATTTGATGAAAGTACTCTGTCGCCTACTTACCGTCTGCTGTGGGGGATACCTGGGCGTTCTAATGCCTTAACAATTGCCCTGCGCTTGGGATTGAAACCAGAAGTGGTAGAACAGGCGAAAACTCAAGTGGGAGAAGCAACAGATGAAGTTAATCAGGTGATTGCTGGGTTAGAAGCCCAACGCCGCCACCAAGAAACCAAAGCTGCGGAAGCCCAAAGTTTGTTGCAGCAAGCCGAACGTTTGTACAAACAAGTATCCGCCAAAGCTACGGCCTTGGAAGAAAGGGAAAGCGCTTTGCGGGCTTCACAGGAAGTAGCAGTGCAACAAGCGATCGCCCAAGCAAAAACTGAAATTGCCCAAGTGATCCGCCGCTTGCAACAAGGTACGCCCACAGCCCAAGAGGCACAGCAAGCGACTAACGCCTTAAATCAAATTGCCCAGCAATATCAGCCAGCAACCCCAGCCAAACCCAAACCTGGGTTTATGCCCAAAGTAGGCGATCGCATCCGCGTTCCCAAACTTGGACAAACAGCGGAAGTGTTAACCGCACCCGACGCAGATGGAGAGTTAAGCGTCCGGTTTGGGCTAATGAAAATGACTGTGAAGTTGGAAGACGTAGAATCTTTAGATGGGCAAAAAGTCGAACCAGTCGTCAAACCCAAACCAGCCCCAGCCGCAGTTACACCACCACCGCAAAATGTCCCAGCAATTCGCACCTCCCGAAATACAGTTGATTTGCGTGGTAAACGGGTAGCTGATGCCGAATTGATTCTCGATAAAGCCATCTCGGAAGCTACAGGCCCAGTATGGATTATTCACGGACACGGTACTGGGAAGTTGCGACAAGGTGTCCACGCCTTTTTGCATCAGCATCCGAGAGTTAACAGCTATGAAGCCGCAGAACAAGCAGATGGGGGGAGTGGGGTTACCGTCGCACATATAAATTGAAGAATAAAAGCGATTGCACCTTTGGTTGAGGATGGGGGCGATCGCTTTTATGTTGTTGACTAATTTTTTAGAAGACGCGATGAATTAGGAAGACGCGATTCATCGCGTCTCTACAAGGGGGGTGATTGATGGCTAGGGATTGTTCAAAAAGGGCGATCGCTTTTCATACTGGTTTGGATTATCAACAAAGTAACGTAGCTCTACCTAATTTTCGGCAACTGGCTTGAGGTCGAGATGGAGCGTTTGCACGTTCTGAATCCTGAAACTTCAGTATTTACCCCAAATCTACCACCGCCAATTCCGGAAACCCGATGAATAGCGGGAATTTCCAAAAGCGTCTCTGTTGCTGCGTAGACGCGAAGCGGCTTGTCGTCAGACATCGCATCTTCACCCTCAATCGCCAACTGAATTTCTGCCATATCCAACTAACCCCAAGCCTATTTTCCAGAATATCAGAGAGCGATCGCCCCAAAAATCATTTGTCCTTTCTCATTCTCCGCGTCCCCGCGTCCCCTCACCTCCCTACTCCCCCTTGATGTTCGCACATAAAACCTCGATTCTGCCAATTTGGCATATCCACTTTGCTAAGTTTGATGATATTTGAGCATTGCGGTTGAATAATTTGACTTAAAATCGCCCAAAATAAGCTGCGGGTTAAATCAAGTCCAGTTTTTAGCCAAGATTCATGATTACCAGGAACACCTAACTCTTGCACGATTTCTGGCTCTACCCAAATACCATGAGCGCCCAAAAGAATCTGCGCCATCCATTTAGCCCTTGGTAAATGAGTCGGGGACGTAATCAGTTTTACTTTATGTACTCCCCATTTACGCAGTAATGGAATACTATAATAAAAATTTTCAAAGGTAGAATTTGCACACTTTTCTAACCAAACATTTTCTAAGCTTACGGATTCCCGCTCAAAAATTAACCATATACAAGGATCTGGGGAGCCATGAGAAATTAAAATTGGGATTTGCGGGTATTGTTTTGCTTGTTGGACAATATATGTTTCTCGACGAATACTCCCACCAAGCACAAAGAAGGCATCCACTGGCTGCGAAGAAGCAAAAACTAAGGTTATAGTAGTAAAAATCAACCAAGCACCCAAAACGAAGCACAATCCAAGAGTTAGTTTTTGTAACAATTGCCACCGATTATCCAAACTTTTTTTAATGGAAATTAATGATTTGATAATAAATTTATGTTTCATGACTGATATCAAAAAAACCGATTTGATGACTGTCCAACATCACTGCAATTAGGCGATCGAAGTGCTATCTTATAAAAGTAATCTAAGGTACAAAGATGACGGCGATCGAAGTGTCACATCGTCAGTATAGCCTTCCGGAGAAGGCAAACAAACTCAGAAATGGTTATTAATAACTCATGCACTATTTTTGGCATCATTAAAATGCCAAAGGATCGAGAAAGCATCGCTGAGTTTGGGGTATAAAAACTTAAAAATTTTTAGAAAGCCTGATTGCTAAACTGTCAACAACACAATTATTCCAGCTAATATACATGAACCAATCTGCGAAAAGTTACTCGCCGCTCCAAGTAGCCTTGATTGGTGGAGCGATCGCTACGACTGCTACCATGTCTGTATTCGGTTCTGCCTGGACTCGCGGTGTACGTGCAGCCCTAAGCCTACAAGACAGCCCAAAAGCGATAGTTGACCAAGTTTGGCAACTGGTGAATCACGAATATGTTGATGGCAAATTTAATCAACAAAACTGGCAAGCAACTAGGCAAAGCTTGTTGAGCAAAGACTATTCCTCTCGTGAAGAAGCTTATGCTGCCATCCGCGAAGCTTTACAAACCTTGGGAGATCCTTACACTCGGTTCATGGACCCCAAACAGTTTGAAGCCCTGACTAGCCAAACCTCTGGGGAAGTCTCTGGTATCGGCGTCCGGATGGAAGTCAACGAAAAAACTCAGCGCCTGACTGTTGTTGAAGCCATCGAGAATTCTCCAGCGCTGAAAGCTGGAATCAAAGCAGGCGATGAAATTGTAGCCATTGACGGCAAACCCACTCTCAAAATGAAAGTGGATGACGCCTCCAAACTAATTCGCGGCAAAGCTGGTACTCCCATCAGCCTACGGCTCAGACGTGCGGGGCAAAATGCCTTTGAACTGAAGCTAACCAGAGCAAATATAGAAGTGCCAACGGTACGTTACACCCTCAGGCAAGAAGGAAATCGCCGCGTTGGCTATATCCGTTTGCGGGAATTTAGCGCCCACGCCGCAGAGCAAATGCAACGAGCCATCCGCGATTTGAACAGTAAGAAAGTTGATTCTTATGTGTTGGATTTGCGGGGAAATCCCGGCGGTTTGTTACAAGCCAGCATTGAAATTGCTCGGATGTGGTACGATAACGGCGGCATTGTCAAGACAGTAAACCGTGTGGGAAGCACTGAAGAAACTAAAGCCAATCGCACTGCCTTAACAAATCGTCCCTTGGCAGTATTGGTAGATGGTAATTCAGCTAGTGCTAGCGAAATCCTCACAGGCGCACTCAAGGATAATAAGCGAGCCGTAGTTGTTGGCGGTCAAACCTTTGGCAAAGCCTTAGTACAATCAGTCCATGAACTAGCGGATGGTTCCGGCCTAGCAGTCACCATTGCTCACTACTACACCCCCGCGGGAACCGATATCAACCATAAAGGGATTACGCCAGATATCAAGCTAGACTTGACAGAGGCACAAGAGCGGCAATTGGCTTCTAATCCAGATTTAATCGGAACTAAGAGCGATCCCCAATATGCCAGAGCGATCGCTATTCTATCAGGTAACAACTTCGCCCAACCACCAAGCAATCAACCTAATCAACCTATGAGCGTCCGCGCTGGTGATTTGAAATTTTAGGATGAACAGAACTCAGAAGTCAGAATTCAGAAGTCAGAAGTCAGAATTCAGAATTCAGCAATGTTTGAAAGTCTTATTAATGAAAGAATAAAAGCGTTTAATTATGACGCCTTGGCAAAGCTTCTCTAGCTTTGCTTGTTGAATTCTGACTCCTGAATTCTGACTCCTGACTCCTGACTCCTGACTCCTGACTCCTGAATTCCGATTTGGATTGGGAATACTATTTAGTAGTTCCATCACCAAAATCTCAAATTTATGAATTATCAGCCAGTTGATGCAACCACCGCCACCAGCTTTTTGCCAATGGTATCGGTGGTTATTCCTATTTATAACGGCGAGGCAGATTTACCAGATTTGCTCAATTGTCTATTATCTCAAACTTACCCAAAAGACCGGGTAGAGTACTTATTGGTGGACAATAACAGTAGCGATCGCACTCTCAATTTTCTCAAAACATCTGCTGAAAATTGCCCAATTACAATTCGCCCCATGAGCGAAAATCAAATTCAAAGCTCCTACGCTGCTCGTAACACTGGAATTCGTGCGGCTGTAGGCGAAATTATAGTTTTTACCGATGCAGATTGCCGTCCCCAACCCCAGTGGCTAAATGCATTAATTCAACCTTTTATCAACTTAGAAGTGGTAATTGTTGCCGGTGAAATTTTGGCACTACCAGGCAAAACTTTGTTAGAACAACACGCAGACCGTGAAGAAACCCTGTCGCAAAAACACACCCTTGGCCATTCCTTTGCTCCCTACGGACAAACCGCTAACTTGGCAATTCGCCGCATCGCCTTAGAAAAAGCGGGTTTATTTCGTCCTCATCTTACCACTGGTGGCGATGCAGACATTTGCTGGCGGATTTTGGCCGAAAACATTGGGCGTTTGGAATTTGCCCCCAATGCCATCGTCCAGCACCGCCACCGCACTACACTTTTGGAACTCCAAAGTCAGTGGCGGCGTTATGGGCGTTCCAATCGCTATTTACACGAACTGCATGGTGTAGATTTAATGCGAGATATTACACTTGGTGAATGCGGCTATCGTTTAGCGCGTTGGTTATTGAAAGAAGTGCCAAAAGATATTAGAAAGGCGATCGCCGGTCAAGCCACTCTGGTAGATTTATTAAATACTCCCATTGGTCTGTTTACAGCCAGGGCGCGTGCAGTTGGACAAAGAAAGGCCAAACTGCCAGAGAATGCCAAGATCGTTGCTCGACTGTAACAATATAGGACTTACGCATTGACAGCAAAGACCAAATATGTTTTTTTAAACCACTGTGGCAATAGTTGCCAAATCGTAGCCAAGCACCCTTATTGCCTGACCAATATCTCCTTGACTAGCTCCTTCATTCCAAAGCAGACCTGCAAGTATTCTTGTGTCCAGACTGTAGCCGCTATTCCAGAGAGCTATGGCTACATCAATGTAGTTAAAGTTAATAGGACCATCATCCATAGCATCAGCAATGGTGGCCAAATCGTAGCCCAAATACTTTATTGCCTGACCAATATCTCCTTATTATTAACCCTCTTTTATCACTCTCGACAAAGTATAATTAGGAGCGATCGCAAAAACACCAGACAGAGAGTATGGTTGAGCCTCGCCCACCCGCACCCACAGTAAAATTTGTGGACGAATACTGCCAGT
>JAESFX010000066.1_pt1 | contig 177577 bp, 166 predicted proteins | sample 9269501 | NCBI WGS metagenome assembly JAESFX01 (sample SAMN14515570, study PRJNA621655) | algae metagenome | isolation source: Desmonostoc geniculatum HA4340-LM1 and co-occurring heterotrophs from cave... | place: USA: Maniniholo cave, Kauai, Hawaii | collected 2009-07-28
ACGTCCTGCGCGACATCAACATGACCGTGCAGCGCGGGGAAAGGATCGTGATCTGCGGTCCGTCCGGGTCGGGCAAGTCCACGCTGATCCGCTGCATCAACCGGCTGGAGGAACACCAGCAGGGCCATATCGTGGTGGACGGCACCGAACTGACCAATGACCTGAAGAACATCGACAAGGTCCGGTCCGAGGTCGGGATGGTGTTCCAGCACTTCAACCTGTTCCCGCATCTCACAATCCTTGAAAACCTGACGCTGGCCCCGATCTGGGTCCGCAAGGTTCCCAAGCGTGAAGCGGAAGAAACCGCTATGTACTTCCTTGAAAAGGTGAAGATCCCGGAACAGGCGCATAAATACCCCGGCCAGCTTTCGGGTGGCCAGCAGCAGCGCGTCGCCATCGCGCGCAGCCTGTGCATGCGTCCCCGGATCATGCTGTTTGACGAACCGACCTCGGCCCTTGACCCCGAGATGATCAAGGAAGTGCTGGATACGATGATCCAGCTGGCCGAAGAAGGCATGACGATGATCTGCGTAACGCATGAAATGGGCTTTGCCCAAGCCGTGGCGAACCGGGTCGTCTTCATGGATCAGGGCCAGATCGTCGAACAGAACGAACCGAAAGAGTTCTTCAACAACCCGAAGTCCGACCGGACCAAACTGTTCCTCAGCCAGATCCTCGGCCACTGATCAGGCGGTCCAAGGGAAGCCTCCTCGTTCGACTTCGTCTTCTCGTCGCACCCCATGCGAGGATTGACGAAGTCATCGACGAGCGGGTTGCTAGGGCTGACCTAGTCCGTGACCCGCTCCAGCAGGTCCAGCACTTTCGGCCCCAGCCCCTCGACGATCAGTCGCACGCCCTCCGGGTTGGGGTGGATGCCGTCCGGCTGCATGTATTCCGACAGCGACGCCGGATCGGACGGATCGGCCCCTGCCGCGCGCAAGCCGTCGAAGAAATCCCCGGCCAGTACCGCCCCGTACTGCGCCGCAAGCTCGACGTACATCCCGTCGAAGGCCGCCTTGTACTCCGGCCCGAAATTCCCCGGTGCGGCCAGCGGCACCAGCAGAACCGGCAGCCCCCGCGTCTGGACCTCCTTCAGGATGCCCTCCAGGTTCGCCCGGCTGGACGCCGGGTCCAGCCCGCGCAACAGGTCATTGCCGCCCAGCGTCACGATCACTGCATCCGCCTCGGGCCCCAGCGCCCAGCCCACCCGGGCCAGCCCCCCTGCCGTCGTATCCCCCGACACGCCCGCATTCTGCACCACGGCGTCCGCGCCCTTGGCCTTCAGCCAGCCCTCCAACTGCGGCACGAGCCCATCCTCTTGGTCGGCCAGCCCATAGCCCGCCGTCAGGCTGTCGCCCAGTGCCACGATCGTGACAGGCTCGGCGAAAACCGAACTTGACAGTGCCAAGACTGCAACCGCAGCATTGCGAACCGCGCGAACTGCGCCATATCCGTTTGATGCCACCACCCGAAGGACCCTTTGAATGACCGATCCCGCCCCCGCGCTGCCCGTCCTCGCCTTGACAGACGCGCGGCTGACCCTTGCCGGCAATGCCGGCCCGGTGGAGATCCTGAAAGGCATCTCGCTGGATATCGCCAAGGGCGAAACGGTGGGGCTGATCGGTCCGTCGGGGTCTGGCAAATCATCTCTCCTGATGCTCATGGGCGGGTTGGAGCGTGCCACCGGCGGCAAGGTTCTGGCTTTGGGCCAGGACCTGACAACGATGGACGAAGACGCGCTCGCCCGCTTCCGCAGGGGGAATATGGGGGTTGTGTTCCAATCCTTCCACCTCATTCCCACAATGACCGCGCTTGAGAACGTTGCCTTGCCGATGGAACTCTCCGGCACCCCCGACGCTTTTCAGCGGGCCGAGGCGGAATTGGCCTCGGTCGGCCTAGGCCATCGCATCGACCATTACCCCGCCCAGCTGTCCGGCGGCGAACAGCAGCGTGTCGCCCTTGCCCGCGCCGCCGCCCCGCGCCCGGCCATCCTTTTGGCCGATGAACCCACCGGCAACCTTGACGGCGTGAACGGTCAGGCGATCATGGACATGCTGTTCGGCCTTCGCGACCGCCACGGCGCTACCCTCGTCCTCGTAACCCACTCGCCCGAGCTTGCCACCCGCTGCGACCGGGTGATCCGCCTTGCCGATGGCCTTCTTGCCCCCGAACTCAAGGCCGCTGCTGAATGAGCCTTGCTTTCACAATCGCCCGTCGTGAGCTTCGCGGCGGTCTGCGCGGCTTCCACGTGTTCCTTGCCTGCCTCGCGCTGGGCGTTGCCGCCATTGCCGCCGTTGGCACCCTGCGCACGGGAATCCAGCAGGGCCTGACCGATCAGGGCGCCGTCATCCTTGGGGGTGACGCCGAAATGCGCTTCACCTACCGCGCCGCAGACCCGGACGAACGCGCCTACATGGACAGCATCGCCACCCGCGTCTCCGAGGTCTACGATTTCCGCTCCATGGCCCTGATTGACGGCGATCAGGCCCTCACGCAGGTCAAGGCGGTGGATGACGGCTGGCCCCTCACCGGTGCCGCCACGCTGGACCCCGCGATTCCGGTGGCCGAGGCGCTGGCTGATCAGAACGGCCTGCCCGGCGCGCTGATGGACCCGGTCCTGATTTCGCGGCTGGAGCTTGCCATCGGCGACACGTTCCGCCTTGGCACCCAGGATTTCCGCCTGACCGCCGCCCTGACCCGCGAACCAGACAGCGCTTCCACCGGCTTCGCCCTTGGCCCCCGCACCGTGGTGCGCACTGATGCGCTGGCCAATTCCGGCCTTCTGACCGCCGGTTCCCTCTATGAAACCCGCTACCGGCTGACCCTGCCGCCGGGCACCGACCTGCAACTCCTTGAAACCCAGGCCGAGACGCAGTTCCGCGACAAGGGCATGCGCTGGACCGACAGCCGCAACGCCGCCCCGGGGATCGAAGGCTTCGTTGACCGGATCGGCAGCTTTCTGGTGCTGGTCGGCCTTGCCGGGCTGGCAGTGGGGGGCGTCGGCATCTCGGCCGCGATCCGCAGCTATCTGGACGGCAAGACCGAAACCATCGCCACGTTGAAAACCCTTGGGGCGGAAGGCGGTCTGATCTTCCGCGTTTACCTCTGGCAGACCGCCCTTCTCTCTGCCCTTGGCATCCTGATGGGCGTCGCCCTTGGCGCGCTGGTCCCCATGTTCGCCGCCCCCCTGATCGAGGCGTCTCTGCCTTTCCCCGCCACCATCCGCCTCTCGCCGATGGCACTGGTGGAGGCCGGGTTCTACGGCGCGCTCTCCGCTCTGATCTTCACCCTCCTGCCCCTTGCGCGGACCGAACGTATCCGCCCCGCCGCCCTCTACCGAGGCGGCGCGGGCACCCGTGGCTGGCCCCGCGCGCCCTACCTTGTGGCGCTTGTGGTGCTGTCAGTCGCCCTGATCGGCAGCGCTACCTGGCTGTCCGGCATCCCGGAACTTGCGCTCGGTGCAGCCGGGGGTATCCTCGGTTCGCTCGTCATCCTGTCGCTTGCTGCCCTTGGCCTTCGCAGCGCCGCCCGCCGCGTAGCGCGCACCAAGGCAACCCGTGGCCGCCCCGCGCTGCGCGCGGCCCTCGCCTCCATCGGTGCGCCAAGGTCTGACGCGACCTCGGTGATCCTGTCGCTCGGCCTTGGCCTGTCGGTGCTGGCAGCCGTGGGCCAGATCGACTGGAACCTTCGCGCCGCCATTGCGACCGACCTGCCGACCCGTGCGCCCGCCTTCTTCTTCGTCGACATCCAGCCCGACCAGCTGGAGGGCTTCCTTGACCGCGTGACGAACGACCCCGCCGTGACCGAGGTGGAAACCGCCCCCATGCTGCGTGGTGTGGTCAACCAGATCAACGGCCGCTCCGCGAGAGAGGTGGTGGATCACTGGGTCGTGCGCGGTGACCGTGGCATCACCTACGCCGCCACGCCGGGCGAGAAAACACGCATCACCGCCGGCACCTTCTGGGCTGAGGATTACGCGGGCGACCCCCAGATCAGCTTTGCCGCCGAAGAGGCCGAGGAGATGGGGCTGAAACTTGGCGACACCCTCACCGTCAACATCCTTGGCCGCGACATCACCGGCACGATCACCTCGTTCCGCGAGGTGGACTTTTCCAATGCCGGGATGGGCTTTGTGATGACCCTGAACCCCGCCGCCCTTGCCGGTGCGCCCCACACCCACATCGCCACCGTCTACGCCCCGCCCGAGGCAGAGGCGGCGATCCTCCGCGATGTCACCAAGACATGGCCCAACATCACCGCCATCCGCATCCGCGAGGCGGTGGACCGCGTGGCCGAAGCCCTGTCCGCCATCGCCACCGCCACTGCCTGGGCCGCTGGGGGCACGCTTCTGACCGGCTTCATGGTCCTGATCGGCGCGGCGGCGGCAGGCGAACGCGCCCGGATCTACGAATCAGCGATCCTGAAGACCCTTGGTGCGACCCGTGGCAAGATACTGTCCAGCTTCGCCCTCCGCTCGGCGCTGATGGGGGCTGCCGCTGGCATTGTTGCCGTCGCCGCAGGCGGCATCGCCGGCTGGGCGGTGATGACCTTCGTGATGGACTCGACCTACCGGTTCGAACCCGTCTCGGCGCTGGGCATCGTCTTCGGCGGCGTTCTGGCAACCCTGCTTGCCGGCCTTGCCTTCGCGCTGCGCCCGCTTGCCGCCCGCCCAGCGCAGACGCTGCGCGCGCAGGACTGACCTGCCCTTGGGCTTGCTCTTTGGCAAATACTCCACGGGGGTGCGGGGGTGTGAAACCCCCGCTTCGCCGGTCACAACCGGCGCAGCCGGTCCAAGCTAAGGCCCACCGCCCGCAACTCGCGGCTACCCGGCCTCAGCCGGGCCAGACCCCGCGCCAGCCAGCCCAAAGGTGCCAGCCACCCTGCCAGCCGCTTCACCCGGTCCAACGCCTGTTCCGGTGCGTTGGTCGCATAGGACGCCAGCGCGGCATCCAGCCAGCGTGGATCGTCCGGCCAAACGGTAAAGGCGGTTTGGGCGAACATCAGCACATCCGCCGCCTGCCAGACCCCGCCGCGCCGCGCGGGGCGAAACCGCTCCAGATCAATGAACCGCGCCTCGACCCCATCCCAGCAGATGTCGCGCACCGCAGGCCGCCCATGCACCAGCCCCGCCCAATGCAACTGCCCCAGCGCCCGACCGGCCCGGGCAAAGGCGGCCAGCTTCTCCGCCTCGCTGCGCGCCGGGTCCGCGACCAGCTTGGTCAGCACCGGCCCCGCATCGGGCATCAGCACCCAGTCCGGCCCTTCCAGCGCCACAGTGGCCACCGGAAGCCCCTTGGCCGCCAGCACATGCAGCCCGTCCAGTTCCGCCTCAAACGCCCGCGCCGGGTCACCCTTTTGCAGGCGCATCAGGCCCGACAGCCGCTCCACCCGCTTCAGCCAGAACCGCCGACCATCGGGCAGGTCCAGCCGCCGCACCCGCTTGGGCGGTTCGGCCAAAGCGGCCTTTACACTGCTTTCAAGATCAAGGTCCGGCACCCGGCACCGCTCCACCAAGGACCGGACGGATGTAACGGATTTCAGGCGGATTTGTAAGAGACCCGCACAAACCCAGCCTCAGCCAAAGAACCCCGGCCCCGCGCGCCCCAACAGCTCATCCGCCAGCGTGCGGCCCAACTGCGCCCCGTCCGCTACCAGCCCCCGCAACTCGCCGGTCACGGACGCCGAGCCATCCGGCCGCAAAAGCTCCCCCCGCAGCCACAGCGCATCGCCCTCGATCACCGCAAGTCCGGCAATCGGCGTTTCGCAAGACCCGTCCAGCCGCGCAAGGAAACTGCGCTCTGCCGCCAGCCGAAGGCCCGTCTCCCCATGGTGGATCGCCGCCAGCAGCCCCGCGACCCGCGCGTCGGCCGATCGCCGCTCCACCCCGATCGCGCCTTGAGCAACCGCGGGCAGCATCTCCTCCACGTCAATCGGCCCGCGGGCCACGCTGGCCATCCCCAACCGGTTCAACCCCGCCATCGCAAGGAAGGTCGCATGCGCCACGCCCTCCTCCAGCTTGCGCATCCGCGTCTGCACGTTCCCCCGGAACTCCACCAGCTTCAGGTCCGGCCGCCGCAGCGCCAGTTGCGCCCGCCGCCGCAAGCTGGACGACCCCACCACCGCGCCCTGCGGCAGCGCCGACAGTGACGGCACCGTGGGGGAAACGAAGGCATCCCGCACGTCCTCACGCGGCAGATAGCAGTCCAGCACCAACCCCTCGGGCTGCACCGTCGGCATGTCCTTCATCGAATGGACCGCGATGTCGATCCCGCCGTCCAAGAGCGCCTCTTCGATCTCGCGGGTGAACAGACCCTTGCCGCCAATCTCGCGCAGCGCCTTGTCCTGGATCTGGTCGCCCGTGACCTTGATCACCACAATCTCGAACGCCGCTTCCGGCAGGCTGAACGCCTCGCCCAGACAGCGCCGCACCTCATGCGCCTGCCACAGCGCAAGTGGCGAACCACGGGTTCCGATCTTCAAGGGCTGCGCGGGGGAGGGGAGAGTATCGCTCATGCGCAAGGCATAACGCTGTCAATCAAGCCTGACAACTCTTGACAAGCTGTCGCCCCCGTCGGACCCATGGGGAAATAAAGATGAGGCAGACATGACCAAGACAATCCTGCGCGCTCTCAAGGGCGAGGTTCTTCCCACCCCGCCGATCTGGATGATGCGTCAGGCGGGCCGCTACCTGCCAGAGTACCGCGAAACCCGGGCACAGGCCGGCGATTTCCTCAAGCTGTGCTACAACCCCGACCTTGCCGCCGAAGTCACGCTGCAGCCGATCCGCCGCTATGGCTTTGACGCGGCGATCCTGTTCGCTGACATTCTTTTGCTGCCGCAGGCGCTGGGCCCGAAGCTGTGGTTCGAAACCGGCGAAGGCCCCCGGATGGAAACCACGACCACGATGGGTCAGGTCGCCAACCTGAAACCGACCGATGCGATCCACGATACGCTTTCGCCCATCTATGAAACCGTGCGCATCCTTGCGCGGGAACTGCCGAAGGAAACCACCCTGATCGGCTTTGCCGGGGCGCCGTGGACCGTGGCCACCTACATGGTCGCGGGCAAAGGCTCCAAGGATCAGGCCGCCGCGCACGGGCTGAAAGACCATGACCGCGCCACCTTCCAGGCCCTGATCGACCGCATCACCGACGCGACGGTGGAGTACCTTTCCGCCCAGATCGAAGCCGGGGCCGAGGTGGTCAAGCTGTTCGACAGCTGGGCCGGGTCGCTGAAAGGTCAGGACTTCCGCGATTTTGCCGAAGCGCCCACCGCGAAGATCATTGCCGCGCTCAAGGCCCGCCATCCCGGCACCCCGATCATCGCCTTCCCGCGTGAGGCGGGGCAGGGCTATATCGGCTTTGCCCACCGCACCGGGGCCGATTGCGTGGCCATCGACAATTCGGTCAGCCCGGAATGGGCGGCGGCCAATGTGCAGATTGACGGCTGCGTGCAGGGCAACCTTGCGCCGGAACACATGGTGACCGGGGGGCAGGCTCTGGTGGCCGCAACCCAGCATGTCGTCCGCGCCTTTTCCAAAGGCCCGCATATCTTCAACCTTGGCCACGGGATTACCCCCGATGCCAACCCCGACAACGTCCAACTGATGATCGACACGGTTCGGGCCGGGTAAATGGCGGGCAGTCTGTGGGTTCTGGCGACGCTGATTGCCGCTGCCGCCCAGACCGCCCGCAACGCGGCACAATCGGGGCTGACCGCGAAGATCGGCACGCTGGGGGCCACGCAGGTTCGCTTTGTGTTCGGCCTGCCCTTCGCCGTGCTGTTTCTGTGGCTCGCCACCCTTGGAACGGGGGAAGGGCTGCCCACCCTGACCGGCTCCAGTCTTGCCTACACCACGCTTGGCGCAGTGGCGCAGATCGCCGCCACCGCGCTGATGTTGGTCACGATGAAATCCCGCTCCTTTGCCGTGACAACCGCGTGGATCAAGACGGAACCCGTGATGGTCGCCCTGATTGCCGCCGTGACTATTGGCGACGCGCTGACCCCGCTCAAACTGCTGGCCATCGTGGTGGCGACAGCGGGGGTCGTCATCCTGTCCACCAAGCCTGAAACGACGCGCGGCATGCTGCGCGACTGGGGGCCAGCGGCAACCGGCCTTCTCGCGGGGCTGCTGTTCGGGGTCGCCGCCATCGGCTTTCGCGGCGGTATCCTCGGGCTTGCCGACGGCAGTTTCCTGATCCGCGCCTCGACCATCCTTGTCGTCAGCCTTGTGTTGCAAAGTGCCATGCTGCTGGCATGGCTGGCGATCTTTGACCGGCGGGCTGTTGTGGCCTCGTTCGGCGTCTGGCGCACCTCGCTTCTGGCGGGGTTCCTTGGGGCCTTCGCCTCGCAATTCTGGTTTATCGGCTTTTCGCTGACCACCGCCGCCAATGTGCGTACGCTGGCCTTGGTCGAGGTCATCATGGCGCTGGCCGTCTCAGCCTATGTCTTTCGCCAGCCGGTCAGCCCGCGCCAGAAGATCGGCATGGTGGTGATCGTGCTTGGGGTGGGGATGCTCCTGACGGCGCAAAGACCATCGTAGGGTGGGTGCCAACCCACCGCCCCGGCATGGAAAAATCCTTACGAACTGTTAAAGGCTCGTGTAATTATGAAGGTGGATGAAGTGTCCCTGCCCGGGACAGTCTCAGGCCACAATCTCGCGCGGGACGACGAAATCCACCGTGACACCTGACCCGAAGGTGACCTGACCCCAGTCCTGCACATCAAACTCCACCACCAGCGTGGCCCCGGTCGGATAGCGGGCAAACTCCGGGTTGGCGGGGGGGTGGGCGACAAGGCGGGCGGCGAATTCGGCGATGCCGGGGTTGTGGCCGATCATCATCACCGTCCCCCCCGTGGCATGGCGCAGGACCGCCATCATCACATCCGGCCCGGCGTGGTAGAGGGCGGGCTTCAGCTCCAGCACCGGCGTCCCCGGCAGGGCGGGGGCGATGCCGGAAAAGGTCTTGCGGGTCCGCAGGGCGTCGGAACACAACACCTCGTCCGGGACATGGCCCCGGCTGGCCAGCCACTGGCCAAGGTCCGCCGCCGCCGCCTTGCCCCGGTCGTTCAGCGGGCGGTCATGGTCCGGGGTGAGCGGATCATCCCATGAGGATTTCGCGTGCCGCGTCAGGATCAACCGCTTCATTTGTGGAACTGCCTCATGTGATAGGCCGACTGTTCCGGCAGTCTTGCATAGGACTGCGACAGCGGGCAAGCGCGGCGAACCTGACAGCCGCCGGTCATGCAGTCCTGCCCCTCGGCCCGGTTCAGGAAGGCATGGCAGGCTGGGACATCATACCCCGCGCCGGTCAGGGCGTTCGCCGGGCAGGCGGTCAGGCAGGGGGCGGGGCAGGTGTCGCAGGGGCGGGGGGCGGGGGCGGGAACCGCGAGTGCCTCTTTCAACGCCAGCGCGCCGCGAAAGCTGACCATCAGCCCTTGCTGCGCGTGGACGAGAAGGCGGACCGGGCTGTCCCAGACCTGCCCGGTCCGCAGGGCCCAGGCGTAGAACGGGTGATAGGGCGGCCCGCCAAAAGGGAACAGCGCCTTGGCCCCCAGATCGCAGGCCAACCGCCCGATCACCCGGCGCGACCAGCGGTCAACCGGGTCGGGCTGGCCGTCCCATTCGGGCTGTGCGGTCAGGTGCGGCCAGAAGCCGGGTTCCAGCGGCCCAAGCAGCAGCACAGTGCGGGTGCCCGCAGGCAAGCCCGCCTCATCCTGATCGACGGCAAAGCCACCCAGCACCTCCAGCCGTTCGGCCGCCAGCCGTGCAGTCAGCGTCGAAAGGGAAGCCACAGCACCCAGCCCAGCTTCATCGGTCGGTCGTCCTGCCATTCCAACCCCACAGTCATCGCGTCGTGCCCGGCCACTGGCTGGGGCACATAGGTGCGAAAGATGCGGTCCCAGACGGATAATGAAAAGCCGTAGTTGCTGTCATGCTCGGACCTGCGCACCGAATGGTGGACCCGGTGCATGTCCGGGGTCACCAGCACCAGCCGCACCACCCGGTCCAGCCAAAGCGGCAGCTTCAGGTTCGCATGGTTGAACATCGCGGTGGCGTTCAGCAGGATCTCGAACACGACCACTGCAAGGGCGGACGGGCCGATCAGATAGACCAGCCCCACCTTCAGGGCCGAGGAGGCGACAATCTCGACCGGGTGAAACCGCAGGGCCGTGGTCACGTCGAAATCACGGTCGGCATGGTGGACCCGGTGGAACCGCCAGAACAGCGGTACCTTGTGGGTGATCAGGTGCTGCAGCCAGATGGCAAAGTCGAAGATCAGGACGGCAAGGATCAACTCCACCCAGCCCGGCAGGTCCAGCAGGTTGAAAAGCCCAAGCCCCAGCTGCCCGGCATCCACCGCTGCGGTGACGGCAAGGATCGGCACGGCAAGAGCCAGCACCCGCACGGTCAGCGTGTCGATGGCCACAAGTGCCAGGTTGGTGGTCCAGCGATGGGGTTTCGGCTGCACGAGCGGGCGGCGCGGGGCCAGCCGTTCAAGGCCTGCCAACAGGGCGAGGACGCCTGCGAAGACGGCGATCCGGAGGACGATCTCATGTTCCAAGGGGTAGCCCTTTTGGCCTGCCCCTTGACCCTAATCCATCAATGCGCCCGGGTACCAGCGCGGCAAATCTTTTCGAAAAGATTTGCAAAAGCCTTTGAAGGCTTTTGCCGCCCGCCTTAGGCGCGGCTGTGTGGCTTGACCCTTGGCGCGGTGGCGCGGATCTGGCTGCCAGCCCCATGGTCGGTGAACAGTTCCAAAAGGCAAGCGTTCGGGATGCGGCCATCGAGGATCGTGACCGCCCGCGTGCCCTGTTCGATTGCCAGCAGCGCGGTTTCGGTCTTGGGAATCATCCCGCCCGAAATCACGCCATCAGCCGTCATCTGGCGGATCTCCTCGGGCGTGATCTGGGTCATCACTTGACCCTCGGCGTTCTTCACTCCGGGCACGTCGGTGAGGAGGAGCAACCGGTCGGCCTGCAAGGCCCCCGCAATGGCCCCGGCGGCAGTGTCGCCGTTGACGTTGAACGTCTCGTTGTCCGCCATCCCGGTCCCGACCGGAGCGATGACCGGGATGATTCCCGCGCCGTAAAGGTCACGCAGGACCTGCACGTTCATCTCTACCGGGCGGCCGACGTAGCCAAGGTCGGGATCATCCGCCTCGCACACCATCAGGTCGTCATCCTTGCCGGAAATGCCGACCGCGCGGCCGCCTGCATCCATGATTGCCTGCACGATCCGCTTGTTCACAAGGCCCGACAGGATCATTTCGACCACCTGCACGGTTGCCTTGTCCGTCACCCGCTTGCCGCGCACGAATTCGCTTTTGATCCCCAGCTTGCCCAGCATGTCGTTGATCATCGGCCCGCCGCCGTGGACGATGACCGGGTTCACCCCGACTTGCCGCATCAGCACGATGTCGCGGGCGAATTCCGCCATCGCGGCATCGTCGCCCATGGCGTTGCCGCCGAATTTCACCACCACAACGGCACCGGTGAATCGCTGCAGGTACGGCAGGGCTTCGGAGAGCATCTTGGCGGTATTCAGGGCGTCTTGCATGGTCAGGGTCTGCTGTTTCATTGCGGGCCTCCGGAACTGTGCCCGGCATAGGGCTTTTGCCCGCCTGTGCCAAGCGGCGGATCAGGCTTCGGGCAATCCCGGCGGCAATCTCGGCGGGGCGTCGCTTGCCTTTCCCGACAGGAAGGGTAGGGTTTCCGCGACAGGAGACACCGCATGTCCGAACAGAAGACCATCGTTTTGACAGGCGCCAGCCGTGGCATTGGCCACGCGACGGTCAAGCGGTTCTCGGCCGAAGGGTGGCGGGTGTTGACCTGCTCGCGCCAGCCGTTCGACCCGCGCTGCCCCTGGCCGGGGGGGGAGGACAACCATATCCAGCTGGACCTCGCCGATCCGAACAAGACCATTGCCGCGATCGAGACGATCAAGGCCAAGGTCGGCGGCCGGATTCATGCCTTGGTCAACAATGCCGGGATCAGCCCGAAAGGTGCGGGCGGCGCAAGGCTTAGCACGCTGGACACCGACCTGCGGACCTGGGGCCATGTGTTTCATGTGAATTTCTTCGCACCGGTGATTCTGGCGCGTGGGTTGCGGGATGAACTGGCGGCGACCAAGGGGGCCATCGTCAACGTGACCTCTATTGCCGGGGTTAGGGTGCACCCCTTTGCCGGGGCGGCCTATGCGACGTCAAAGGCCGCGCTGGCGGCGCTGACCCGGGAAATGGCGCATGATTTCGGCCCCTTGGGCGTGCGGGTCAACGCCATCGCCCCGGGTGAGGTGGAAACCGCGATCTTGTCGCCCGGCACTGACAAGATTGTGGAAAAGCTGCCGATGCAGCGGTTGGGTCAGCCGAAGGAAGTGGCGGATGTGATCTGGTTTCTGTGTTCAGACCAGTCCAGCTACATCTCGGGCGCCGAGATTGAGGTCAACGGCGCCCAGCATGTCTGAGGGGCCGCTCATCAAGCCCTCCGGGCATTCTTCGCTGGTCCGGGCCAAGCGATGAAAGCCCGAAGTGGCTTGAAGAGCGATTGGTCACTTCAGCTTTTCAAAGCTGATCGTGACATCGCCGACATCGACCCCGAACCGCCGCATGTAGGCGCGGTTCAGCAGCCGGTCGTCTGAGAGCTGCCACATCCAGTCGTCAAAGATCACGCGGACAGTGTCTGCGCTTCCATCTGCGGCGGGAACCGGCAGGTCGATGGTATAGCGCCAGTTGAACCGGTCGCCGTCTTCGATCCCAGTCGCCTCACCAATCACGCCCGGGGCCGTGCCGCGCCAGGTTTGCGAGGCGGTTTCGGGGCCGGTCTTGACCAAGGTCCAGACGCGCTGCTCGGTCGATCCGTCCTCATAGACGAAATCCTCAACCAGCCGCAGCCGTTCGCCGTTCCAGTCGCCCTTGATCGTCACGTCAAAGCGGCGGCGGACAGTGCCGAAGATGTCCTGAAACTGGCCTTGGGCGACAAGGGTGCCGTCGAAGAACTCTTCTAGGTTCAACTGCCGGTCGCTGAGTGCGGGATCGTTCAGCGATGGCTTGCCAGTGCAGGCGGCAAGGAATGCTATGGCCGAAAGGGCAAGGACGCGCATCGGTATCTCCTTTAAGGGTAATACGCGGGGCGTGGCGCACTGGATGACTGGCCGCAGGGCTTTGCCTTGCCTGACACGCTCTGGCATAAGGGCGCATCCTTTGCCCCGGTGACCCCATGCTTGACAACGCCGACGACATCCACCCGCTGTTTCACGGCGCGCCCAAGGGGCTGGAGTTTCGCAAGCTGCGCAAACGTCTGGTGAGCCAAGTGCGTGAGGCGGTGGAAACCTACGGCATGGCGCGCGAAGGCGACCGCTGGCTGGTCTGCCTGTCGGGCGGCAAGGACAGCTATACCCTGCTGGCCATCCTGCATGAGCTGAAGTGGCGCGGCCTTCTGCCGGTGGACCTTCTGGCCTGCAATCTGGATCAGGGCCAGCCCGGCTTTCCGGCGACAGTGCTGCCGGACTTCCTGACGCGGATGGGCGTGCCGCACCGGATCGAATACCAAGACACCTACTCCATCGTGATGGACAAGATCCCGCAGGGAAAAACCTACTGCAGCCTCTGCTCGCGCCTGCGCCGCGGCAACCTGTACCGGATCGCAAGGGAAGAGGGCTGTTCGACAGTCATCCTTGGCCATCACCGCGATGACATTCTTGAGACGTTTTTCATGAACCTCTTTCACGGCGGCCGTCTTGCCAGCATGCCGCCGCGCCTTCTGAATGAAGAGGGCGACCTTTACCTTGCCCGTCCGCTTGCCTTTGTGGCCGAGGCGGATTGCGAGAAATTCGCCAGGGGCATTGGTTATCCGATCATCCCCTGCGACCTCTGCGGCAGTCAGGAGGGGTTGCAGCGCATGCAGGTCAAGAAACTTCTCGACGATTGGGAAGCCAAGGTGCCCGGTCGCCGCCAGATCATGTTCCGGGCCCTGATGAACGTGCGCCCGTCGCATCTGGCCGACCCGTCCCTGTTCGATTTCGCCAGCCTTTCAGCCACGCTGGCAACCGGTGCTTCGGCAGATAGCGACAATTCTCTGCAATTTTCGGCCGAGCGTTAAGGGGCTGATCAGGAACATTACCCTAGCCTGACCGCAGCAAACGGGCACTTGCCCTTTAGATGCGGGGTGCCGGAATGCCACCTGGAATGCGTTGGTTGATGCGGCTTGGCCGGCGGCCCGAGGTTGTGGCCCTGCTGCCCGCCGCAGGGCTTGCGGTTCTGTGGCTGGGGGGGGAGGTTGCCTTGCTTGCCCTTGCCGCAGGGCTGCCTTTGGCCCTTGCGCTGTTCAGCCGGTTTTGGCCCCAGTCTGCGGTTTCGGTGTCGGACCATGTGATTGACCGGCTGGATGGCGCGCTGCGGGACAGATCCCACGGCGCGCGCCAGACCGGATGTTTTGTCGTGCAGTTTGACGATCCGTCATGGCTTTGTGATCGGCATGGGCGCACCCGGCAGTCTGAAATCCTGGCGGCAAGCGTTGCCCGCATTCGCGGGGCGATGCGTCCGGGGGATATGCTGTTTCCCCTGGAAGATGGCAGTCTGGTGGTGGCGCTGGCAGCTACGCAGCGGCTGGATCTTGAAGTGATGGTCCGCATCGCCGGCCGAATTCAGATGGTTGTCCAGCAGCCCTTGGTTCTGGTCGAAGGCTCAGCGCAGGTCACTTGCTGCATCGGTTTTTGCCATGCGCGCCAGTTGGCTGACGGCGGCGGCCGCAATCTGCTGGAAGCCGCGCAGATTGCCGTTGATGAAGCCCGGCGTCATGGGCCGGGGGTGATCCGGGCCTATTCGGCCGATCTGGCAGAGCAGCGTGCGCAGCGCGACAGCCTGCGCGCAAGTTTCGCCACGGCGATTGCGGCAGGTCAGATCCGGGCCCATTTTCAGCCGCAGCTTTCCACCGACAGCGGCGAGGTGTCGGGGATGGAGGCGTTGGCGCGCTGGCATCACCCAGACCAGGGCTGCCTGCCGCCAGGAAAGTTCCTTCCCGCGCTGGACGGCACCGATCTGATGGAACTGCTGACGCGCGAAATGCTGTCCCAGTCGCTGGAGGCCATGGCAGCATGGGATAGTATCGGGCTGCGGGTGCCGCAGGTTGCCGTCAACTTCGCCGCTGACGACCTGCGCGATCCACAGCTTCCCGAACGGCTGACGTGGGCGCTGGACGCGCACCACCTTGCGCCATCGCGGCTGACGGTGGAAGTTCTGGAATCCGTCGTCGCGGGCGAAGCGGATGACATGGTCGCGCGCAACATCGCCCGAATTGCTCAACTTGGCTGCGGGGTGGATCTGGATGATTTCGGTACTGGCAATGCGTCGATCACCTCGATCCGGCGCTTTGCGCTGCAACGCCTGAAGATCGACCGCAGCTTCGTGCGCGACATCGACACCGACCGGGGCCAGCAAAAGCTGGTGACGGCAATCCTGTCACTGGCTGAGAAACTGGGGCTCGACACTCTGGCCGAGGGGGTGGAAAGCAGGGGCGAACATGCGATGCTGGCGCAATTGGGCTGCGGCCATGTGCAAGGCTATGTGATCGCCCGCCCGATGCCGTTTGACGACGTCGCCCCATGGCTGCTGCGGCACCGGGAAAACCTGGCGCGTGCGCTGCGCATCGACGTTAGGGCGAAGTAGGGCCAAGGACGGTGGGCTTGATTGACAGGCTGGACGTAGGGTCTGCCGCCATCCGTCATTTGGGCCTTGTCCCCGAAGAAGGCCGGGTCCGGTGCGCCGGGTGAACCTTGGATTGGTACGCGTCCGAAGCTTGCGCCATGCGGCAAACAGACCCCGTTCCAACAGGGATTTGACGCGTCGTGCCCGCCTTGGCCGGGCGAAAGGCCTTGACCTTTGCCCGCCCCTGTCGTTGAAGCACCGCTGATCGAAGATGATCCGGATGGTGGTTGGTCTATGGAAGAGCAGAACAACAAGAACCTTATTCTGGCGATGGTGCTGAGTGCCGCGGTGATGATCGTCTGGTTCGTCCTGTTCCCTCCGCCCGAACCGGTTGCTGACCTCACGACCCCGACGGCAACCGAATCCGGTGCCCCTGTCGTGTCATCCTTGGACCCGTCTGCCGCTACGACCGTCGATGGCCAGACTGGCACAGCGCCGCCCGTGCCCGAAGCCCCGCGGCTGAGCATCGACACGACAAAGCTCTCTGGTTCTCTGTCGCTGCTGGGCGGGCGGATCGACGATCTGTCGTTGAAAAACTACCGCGAGACACTGGAACCCGGGGCCGAGACAGTTCACCTTCTGGAACCCGTGGGCGAGCCGCTGGCCTATTATTCGGTGTTCGGCTGGCTTCCGGGCACCGGCCTTGCCGCAGGCGACGTGCCGGACGCGATGACGGAATGGCAACCGGCGGGTGGCGACACGCTGGCGCCAGGCGCCCCGGTCACCCTGCGCTGGCAGAACGGCAAGGGGCTGACCTTCGTCCGTGAAATCGCGGTGGACGAGGATTACATGTTCACCGTCACCGATCGGGTTGAGAATACCTCAACCGGGACAGTGACGTTGCAGCCCTATGGGATCATCGCGCGCCACGGGCTGCCGCAACTGCAGAACATCTTCGTCGTCCACGAAGGTGCTATCCAGCGCAACGACGGCGAGCTTCTGGAAACCGACTATGCCGACATCACCGAACTGACCGTCGACCCGACCGAAGGCTTCCCTGCGGAAGTGACCGAGTCGACGCAGGATGGCTGGATCGGTTTTACCGATCACTACTGGATGACGACGCTGATCCCCGAACAGGGCAAGCCCTACAAGTCGGTGCTGAAATATGTACCGAACGCGGGGATTTATCAGGCCGAAGTGCGCCCGCCAGCGGTCAGCCTGCCGGCGGGTGCCAGCACGACATCGACCTTGCGCTTCTTTGCCGGGGCCAAGGAGTGGGCCACCATCCGCAAGTATGAGCGTGAAGGCGGGATCACCGGTTTCCTCGACTCGATCGACTGGGGCTGGTTCTACTTTCTCACCAAGCCGATCTTTGCCGTTCTGCACTGGTTGAACGCGCTCATTGGCAACATGGGTCTGGCGATCATCGCGCTGACCTTCGTGCTCAAGGTCATCGTGCTGCCGCTCGCGTACAAATCCTATGTCTCGATGGCGCGGATGAAAGAACTGCAGCCCGAGATGGAGGCGTTGAAGGAACGCGTGGGCGACGACAAGCAGAAGATGCAGCGCGAGATGATGCAGCTTTACAAGGACAAGAAGGTGAACCCCGCCGCGGGCTGTTTGCCGATCCTGATCCAGATCCCGATCTTCTTCGCACTGTACAAGGTGATTTTCGTCACCATCGAATTGCGCCACGCCCCGTTCTTTGGTTGGCTGAATGACCTGTCCGCGCCGGACCCGTCATCGCTGTTCAACGCCTTCGGGCTTCTGCCTTGGGATGCCCCTGCGACAGGGACGTTTATGCACCTGATCTTCATCGGCGTGCTGCCGATCCTTCTGGGCGTGACGATGTGGCTGCAGCAAAAACTGAACCCGGCACCCGCGGATCCGGTGCAGCAACAGATCTTTGCCTGGATGCCATGGGTGTTCATGTTCATGCTGGGCGGGTTTGCCAGCGGGCTGGTGGTCTACTGGATCACCAACAACACCATCACCTTTGCCCAGCAGTACATCATCATGCGCAGTCATGGGCATAACCCAGACCTGTTTGGCAACATCAAGTCGGGCTTCAAGAAAAAGCCGCCTGCGCCGGTGTCGGACAAGTCGAAGGCCAAGAAGAAGTGACTGGGGCCGGCATCGGGCGCGTGGCACATCTTGTCCGCCACCCGATCAAGTCCGCTGGCTTTGAAACGGTGGACGCCGCTACGCTTACCGAGGGTGCCGCCTTCCCGTTTGACCGGATCTGGGCCGTCGCCCATGCGGCGGCGCGTCTGGCCGAGCCGCCGGTCTGGGCACCAAAGCTGCAGTTCCTGCGCGGTTGGGGTTCGGCTGACCTGATGGCGGTTTCCTGTGTTTCGGATGTGCCCGCCCGCAGGGTGACCCTGTCACATCCGCGCCGCCCGACAGATAGCTTCTGCCCGGACGATCCTGCCGATGCTGCTCGCCTGATCGCATGGCTGCGCCCGCTTTGGCCGGAAAACCGGCCGGAACCCGCTAGGATCATCCGCGTTCCGGGGCAGGCGTTGACGGATCAGGATCAGCCGCTGGTGTCGATCAACAGCCTCAGCTCGCTTGCCGATCTGTCGTCGCGTGTGGGGCAGGATCTTTCAATCCACCGCTGGCGTGGCAATATCTGGGTGGAAGGCTGGTCGCCCTGGGCTGAACTGGACCTTGTTGGCAAAGAGATCAGCATCGGTGCTGCCCGGCTGCGGGTAGAAGAGCCGATTGGCCGCTGCCGTGCGACCGGGGCAAACCCCGTCACCGGGATGCAGGACGCAGATATGATGGCGGCGCTGGAAAGCGGCTATGGTCATACAGACTTTGGCGTCTTTGCCCGCGTCATCAGCGGCGGGCCAGTCGCCCTTGGCGATGAGGTACGCGCATGAGCATGGTCTTCACCCTTGCCCCGGAACCCGAGGACGCGGCCCGCGAAACCGGTCGGTTGCTGTTTGCCGGGCCGGTGACTTTTGTCAAAGGCGTGGTCGCCATGTCCGGACTGCCACCAGCCGACCGGACCGAGGTTTGTTTTGCCGGGCGGTCGAATGTCGGGAAATCCAGCCTGATCAATGCGCTGACTGGACGCAAGACCTTGGCGCGGGCGTCAAACACTCCGGGCCGGACGCAAGAGATCAACTACTTCGCCTTGGGCGAGGCGCGCTATCTGGTCGACTTGCCGGGCTATGGCTATGCCGAAGCCCCGGTGGCGATTGTCGCCAAGTGGCAGGCTCTGCTGAAGCAGTATCTTGCCGGGCGGCAGACCCTGCGCCGGGCCTTCGTGCTGATCGACGCGCGGCACGGGGTCAAGGACGTGGACGAAGAGATTCTGAAACTGCTGGATCGGTCGGCGGTCACTTTTCAGGCCGTGCTGACCAAGGTGGACAAGATCAACAAGGTTGAGCGTGCCGCCGTGATCGAACAGGTCAAGGGTGCGCTGGCCAAGCATCCGGCTGCCTACCCCGAGCTTGTGGTCACCAGTTCGGAAAAGGGTGAAGGCATCGAAACCCTGCGCGCCATCATCGCCACGCTGGAGTAGCGGTCAGCCCCGTTTGTCGTGGTCCGGGTCCGCGCCCGGCACCGGGTCGTACCCATGCCCGCCCCACGGATGGCAGCGGCACAGGCGATGGACAGTCAGGTAGCCGCCTTTCAGCGCCCCATGCCGGTCCAAGGCTTCAAGCGCATAGGCGGAGCAGGTGGGCTGAAATCGGCAGCCATGGCCAACCCACGGCGACAGAAGCAGACGATAGGCGCGGACGGGCAGGGCAAGGACATGGGCCAGCGGGGTCATGGCTTGGGCCGGTGGATGCTGCGCAATGCCAGGGCCAGGTCGGCGCAGAGGTCGGCGTAGGGGCGCGACACGGTCGCCTCGGGCCGGGCAACCAGAACGTAGTCCCAACCGGGAAGCGCCAGTGCGGGCAGACCTTCACGGGCCAGCGCCCGCAGCCGACGTTTGGCACGGTTGCGCAACACGGCATTGCCGATCTTCTTCGACGCGGTAAAGCCGATGCGGATGGTGTCTGTCCCGTCGCCCCGGTCACGCGCCTGAAGCAGGAAGCCACCAGTGCCCTGCCGCCGGGCCGAGGCCGCCTTCAGAAAATCGGCACGCTTGCGCATCACGCAAAGCGAAACCGCCGGGGAACCCGCAGGGACTGCGGCATTGCTGCCTTTCCCCTGGTTCTCCGGCGGTGTCATGTCGCAACCCCTGCCGCCCCGAAGGGCGAGAGATCAGGCGGAAAGCTTGTGACGGCCCTTGGCGCGGCGTGCGGCCAAGACAAGACGGCCGTTCTTGGTTGCCATGCGCGCGCGAAAGCCGTGCCGACGTTTGCGAACCAGGTTCGACGGTTGAAATGTGCGCTTCATCGCGGCTCTCCATCAGACGGTGCCCGAACCGCAATTGGATTCGAGGGCTTGCAACTTGAAGCCCGTCCTTTACGGGCGGTCGCAGGCCAAGTCAACGCGGCCTGCACGTTTTCCTGCAACATTTCGCAGGGGGATGCTGGCAAATATGTCAAACCACCTTCGCCTGTGGCCACGGGCATCACTGCGTCGTGAAGGGCCTGTCAATCGGAGCCTCGGTGCGCCATCTTCGGAGACGATGCAAGGAAAGTCACCCCCAATGCCGGCCCCCGATGCCCCGAACGCTGGCAGCAAGTCCGGCTGGCTGCGCAAGCTGCCGATTCTCATCATTCTTGCCGCGGCAGTTCTTGGCGGCTTTCTGTTGCGCGACCAGCTTAGCTTTGATGCCCTTGCCCGCCACCGCGAGGCGCTGATTGCCTATCGTGATGCGCATTACGGGCTCAGCGTGCTTGGCTTCATTGTGATTTATATCGGGATTGTGGCGCTAAGCCTGCCGGGTGGGACCGTTGCCACCCTGACCGGCGGCTTTCTGTTCGGGCTGTTCCCGGGCGTGGTCTTCAACGTCATCGGCGCGGGCACCGGGGCGATGCTGGTGTTCCTTGCGGCGCGGTCGGGCTTTGGGGCCAGCGTGTCAGCGCGGATCGCGGCGGCGGGCGGGGTTGCCGCCCGGCTGCAGACAGGTCTGCGGGAAAACGAATGGTCGGTTCTGTTCCTGATGCGAATCGTGCCAGCGGTGCCCTTCGTGCTTGCCAACCTGATCCCGGCCTTTGTCGGCACCAGCCTGTTCCGCTTTGCGGTATCCACCTTCCTTGGCATCATCCCCGGCGCTTTGGTCTTTACGTCGGTCGGGTCCGGTCTGGGCGAGGTTTTCGCCCGGGGCGAGACGCCAGATCTTGGCATCCTCTTTACCCCCGCCGTGCTGGGCCCGATCCTGGGGCTTGCGGCCCTTGCGGCCTTGCCCATGGTGCTGCGGGCCTTCAAGAGGGCGCGCTGAGATGCAGTTGATCGAAACGGATATCTGCGTGATCGGCGCAGGCTCGGGCGGGTTGTCCGTGGCGGCAGGGGCCGTCCAGATGGGCGCGCGGGTTGTCCTCATCGAAGCCGGAGAGATGGGGGGCGACTGCCTGAACGCGGGCTGCGTGCCGTCAAAGGCGTTGATCGCCGCCGCCAAGGCGGCCGAGGCGCAGCGTCATGGGTTCCGGGGTGTCGCCGCGCAGGATCCGCAAGTGAATTTTGCCGCGGTGAAGGATCACGTCGCCGCCGTCATCGCCCAGATCGCCCCGGTTGACAGTCAGGAGCGGTTCGAGGGCTTGGGCTGCACCGTCATCCGGGCCTTCGCGCGCTTTACCGGCCCGGCCGAGGTTGAAGCGGGCGGCCAGCGCATCCGCGCCCGGCGCTTTGTCATGGCCACCGGCTCGCGTCCCTTTGTGCCGCCGATTCCGGGGGTGGAGACGACGCCCTATCTGACGAACGAGACGATCTTCGACTTGCGCGAACGGCCGGGGCATCTGGTGGTCATCGGCGGGGGGCCGATCGGGATTGAAATGGCCCAAGCCCATCGGCGGCTGGGCTGTGAGGTGACGGTGATCGAAGGCGCCAAGGTGCTGGGCCGTGAAGACCCCGAACTTGCCGCCGTCGTGATCGACGCCCTGCGGGCCGAGGGCATTCGTCTGGTGGAAGGTCAGCCCGTTGTCCGCCTATCCGGCAGCGATGGCGCGGTGGAGGTGGTGCTGGGCGATGGCACCAGCGTCACGGGCACGCATATCCTGATGGCCGTGGGGCGCAAGGTGGCGCTGGACGGGATGAACCTTGAGGCCGCGGAGGTTGCCTATACCGGCAAGGGCGTGACGGTGGACGCCCGCCTGCGCAGCACCAATCGCCGGGTCTATGCGGTGGGCGACGCCGCCGGGGGCCTGCAGTTCACCCATGTCGCGGGCTGGCATGCCGGGATCGTCATCCGTCAGGCCGTGCTGGGCCTGCCCGCAAAGGCGGACCCCCGGGCCGTACCCCGTGTCACCTATACGGTGCCCGAGCTTGCGCAGGTCGGCCTGACCGAGGCCGAGGCGCGCAAGCTGCATGGCGACCGTTTGACCGTCATCCGCGCTGATCTGCACCACAACGACCGCGCGATTGCCGAAGGCAAGGACACGGGCTTTGCCAAGGTCATGGTCGTGAAGGGCCGCCCGGTCGGTGCCTCGATCGTCGGGCCGCAGGCGGGAGAGTTGATCGGACTTTGGGCGCTGGCCCTGTCGGCCAAGCTGAAGATGTCGGCGGTGGCCGGGATGATCGCCCCTTATCCCACACTGGGTGAGGTGTCGAAACGTGCTGCAGGTGCCTATTTTTCCCCGCAACTCTTTGCTAATCCTTGGCTGAAGCGGTTCGTGCGGCTGGTGCAGCGCATCATCCCCTGAACCTTGGCAAGGAAGGGTCGCGACAGGTGGGACGGCGAGGCTTCTTGAACACCCTGTCCGGGCGCTTCCTGATCCTGACCGTCATCTTCGTGATGCTTGCCGAGATCATGATCTTCGTGCCCTCCATCGCGCGGTATCGGGCTGACTATCTGCTGACGCGGCTGAAACAGGCGCAGATCGCGGCACTGACCCAGCTTGCGACCGAAGAGATGATCATGCCCGAGCTTGAGGCAGAGCTTCTGGCCAATGCCGAGGTCTACAACGTCGTCCTGCGCCGCGATGAGGTGCGGCAACTGGTCCTGTCGTCACCCGTCCCGGCCGAGATCCACGACAGTTTCGATCTGCGCATGGCCGGCCCGTGGGAATTGATCCGCGACGCCTTCGCCTGCCTGTTCGATCCGGAAAACCGGATCATCCGGGTGATCGGCGCGCCGGTGCAGGATGCGGGCACGCTGATCGAAGTGACGATGCAGACCAAACCCCTGCGCGATGCGATGGTGGACTATGGCCTTCGTATTCTGGTGCTGTCGGCGCTGATCTCTGTCGTGACCGCGCTTTTGCTGTTTCTGGCGGTGCAGCGACTTTTGGTGCTGCCGATCCGCCGGGTTGTACGGCACATGCAGACCTACGCCGAAGCCCCCGAAGATGCCCGCCGGGTGATCGAACCCAATGCCGACGTGACCGAACTCCGCGTCGCGGAAGAGGCGTTGCAGTCGATGCAGATGCAGCTGACCGGGGCGCTGCGCCAAAAGGAGCGGCTTGCACAGCTGGGCAGCGCCGTCGCCAAGATCAGCCATGACCTGCGCAACATCCTGACCACGGCCCAACTCTTTGCCGACCGGATCGAGGGCAGTGCCGACCCCGCCGTGGCCCGGTCGGTGCCCAAACTGGTCGGATCGATCAGCCGCGCCGTGTCCCTGTGCGAATCAACGCTGGCGTTCGGAAAGGCGGAAGAGCCGCCACCGCAACTGCGCCGCCTGAACCTTTCCCAACTGACCGCCGAAGTTGCCGAAGGTGAGGGGCTGGGGCCTGACAGCGGCATCACATTCCTGATCGACGTGCCCCCCGGCCTGACGATCCGCGCCGATGGCGAACAGCTGCACCGCGTGCTGTCCAACCTGATCCGCAATGCCCGTCAGGCGATCGAGGCGACGGGCCAACCCGGCACGATCGAAATCTCTGCGGGTGAGGATGAGGCCAACTGGTGGATTCGGATCGGCGATACCGGACCGGGCCTGCCGCCCAAGGCGCGCGAGCATCTGTTCTCGGCCTTTCAGGGCGGGGCGCGGAAGGGTGGAACGGGCCTTGGACTTGCCATCGCGGCGGAACTGGTCCGCGGCCATGGCGGCCGGCTGGATCTGGTGCGCAGCGACAGCGACGGCACGGAATTCACCATCCATTTGCCAAAAGAGACAACAAGCCCCGAGTCGTGATTTGCCCCTTGCAATGCCCGCGCGCCGGGGCTACATCGCCGGGGCTTGCGGACCCGTAGCTCAGCTGGATAGAGCATCAGACTACGAATCTGAGGGTCGGGCGTTCGAATCGCTCCGGGTCCGCCATTTAATCATCTACTCAAGTCCTTCGGCCTTGCGCGATCTGCGCGAGCGCAGCAATACAGCATTGCATCCCCCCACAGACGCCGGCGACAACGGTCGCTGCATCGCCAAACGTCCACTTTAGGCCGGTGTCAGGCCCTATCGCCCCGGGGGAATGGTGCCTTGCGCCAAGATTAACGCAACATGAATGCTGTGTTCTTGGTGCATTAACATCAATTAATGCACGTTCTGGCTGAGTGATTGTCTCTGCTGCGGGGACAACTTGATTCACAGTGAAGGGACGGACCTGATGGACAGGATTGCACGTCTAGCACGCCCCCATTTTCTGGACGGATTCGAGGCGGAAGAGGACGGCACGTCGACAATTGAGTTTGTCGTGCTGCTTCCGCTTTTCATCATGTTCATGATGCTTGTGACGAATACAAATCTGCTGTCTCTTCGACAAATCGCCATGATGGGCGAAACGGGGGGAATTGTATCGGCCCCCTCCATGACACCATCAGACGCCGGGATCTTTTCGAATTTCGGCACAATCGCAGCAACGCCCCCAACCGTCACCGAAGCCGTGGAGGTCAGCGGCTTTGATGCGGTCGTCGTTGCAGGGAATGCATCCGCTCCCGTGGCTTTGGCCGTGATGGGTTCTTCCGAGGATGCAAGCAGGGCTGTTTCCATGCATGGTCTGGTAGAGCCAAGCCGATGACGGCGGCGAACCGTGCGGTCCTGTGGCAGTCCCACATTCTGGCACCACAAATGGACCGTCACGCTGTCGAGAATGTCCCGGTCGGCAGGTGGATACGGACAGACAATCCGCCCAGACCCTGAGAGTCGCCAAGGTCAAGTGAGCCGCCGTAGGCTTTGAGCAGGTCCGACGCGATTGCGAGGCCAAGCCCTGACCCTGGCTTGGATGTGTCAAGCCGACTGCCGGATTTGAGCGCCTCAGCCCGGTCTGGCCCCTTGATACCCGGACCATCATCTTCGATCACCAGATCAACCCCGCCCGAACGTCGGCCGGCAGACAGGGTGATGGACCGCCTTGACCATTTCAGCGCATTGTCCAGCAGGTTGCCCAAGATTTCTTCAAAGTCCTGCGGGTCGATGCGAATGAACAGGTCGGGTTCACAGCTGACCGCAACGTGCTTTCCGTCCTTCTCTGCCATCTTGTCAAACAGCCGGGCAAAGCGTGTCACCGTGCTGCTTGCATCGGTCCGGCTGAACCCTGCCTCGGCGGTATTCGACAAACGGATACGGGCCAGCGACCGTGCCAATTGCGCGTCCAACCGGTCAAGCGCATCCACGGCCTTCTGCAGGTCCTGGCTCTTTCCAGACAGCAGTTCCAGTTCATTGCGAAGGATGGTGCTTGGCGTCTTCAGGGCGTGGGCAAGATCGGCCGCCTGTCGACGCGAGCGACCGACGATATCGCGGTTGCGCTGCAGCAGAGTGTTGATGTCGGTGACCAGCGGCGCGACTTCCTCGGGATAGTCCGCGCTGTTCAGAATTTCGTCTTGTTCCCAGCGGCGCGCTACATCGTGGCGCAGCTTTTCCAGCGGCCGCAGGATGACAGCGGTCTGCAGCAGCGTTCCGGTAAGTCCGATTGCGGCAACCAGCGCGAAGGCAAGCATAAGGCTGCGACGGGCCTCGGCCCTGTCGGCGACAAGGGCGGCAAGGCTTTCGGCGACGGCAACGCTCCACTCCGTGCCGTCTTCCAGCGTGATCTGCTGATGGGCAATCCGCAATCGTTCGGCATCCACGCCATCCGCATTGTAGAGCGTCAGGCGCGTGCCGCCGCCTTGGTCAGGCAGGGTCGCATCAAACAGCGACGGTGAGGTGATGATTTCGCCGCGCGGACCGACGATCTGCCAGTATCTGCCTGACGAAGCGCGGCCGTAGGCAGGATCAAGGACCAGTTCGTCAAGGCGGTCAGGATCATCGGCGAAATAGCTGAGGGCCACGACAATCTGGGTATGCCGTTCGATCAGGGTGCGGTCAAACTGCTCCAGCGTTTTCCGGTCGAGGTAGGAATAAAGCAGCAGGCTTCCAATTGCCACGGCAGCAATCGCTGACAAGCCGCCCCCAATCCACGCCCTTTTTCGAAGCGACTGCATCAGGCAGTGTCTATGATGTATCCACGACCTCGGATCGTCTGGATCAGGTCGGGCCCCAACTTGTTCCGCAGGCGATTGATGAACACGGCGATTGTGTTCGAGTCGGGGTCGCTGTCGTAGCTGTAGACATGTTCGGACAGTTCAGTCCTTGAGATCAGGCGCCCGGCGTTGTGGATCAGGTAGGAGAGAACCGCGACCTCTTGCGCTGTCAGGTCTACTGGCACGCCGTCAACGGTCACACGGCCAGAGCGGGTGTCGAATGTAACGCCGCTTTTTTCGAATACCGGATTGGTGCGTCCTGACTGGCGGCGCAAGGTGGCCCGAACCCGTGCCGCGAGTTCGGGGAGATGGAAGGGTTTGGTCATGTAGTCGTCCGCCCCGGCGTCCAGCCCGTCAACGCGGTCAGACCAGCCATCACGGGCGGTCAGGATCAGCACGGGGGCTTCCATCCCGTTGCTGCGCCATTCCTTCAGGATCGAGGTTCCGTCACGGATCGGCAGTCCGATGTCGAGGATGATCATGTCATAGGGTTCGGTCGCACCAAGAAAACAGGCCTCCTCGCCGTCACGGGCGACATCAACGATCCGGCCCTCAGCGGCAAGCAGCTTGGATATCTGGTCACACAGCACCGGTTCGTCTTCGGCCAGAAGAATGCGCATGTCAGGCGCGAACCTGCATGACGGCAGACCTATCCAAGACGGGAGTCATCCTTTGCCACCGCCGTTGCCGCCACCGCCGCCGCCGCCATTGCCACCACCACCGCCACCATTGCCACCGCCGCCGTTGCCGCCGCCCTTGCCATTTCCGCCAGCGTTCCCCTTGCCGGTGCCGCCAGCGGGCTGGCCTTTGCCCTTGGACGTCTTCCCCGCCATGTTTGCGACCGCAGCGTCACGGACCTTCTTGCCGACCGATGATGTCGGCGTGATCTGCTTTCCATTGGTTGCATCGAAGACCATGCTGATCAGGGTGCCATCCGGGCGTTTCATGACCACGCGGTAGAAGACGCCATCTGTGTAGAATGCGCGGGCCTCGATCGGTTCTGCCTCGGTCGAGCGGGCGACGGAAGTGACCAGAGACTTCAGGCTTATCGTTTCGCCAGCCTTGACCATCTTGCGCAACTCCGCTGCGCCGATCTCGCGCGCGGTATCAGCCATCGCCGGCCCGGTGAAAGCCAGCAGCATCCCGACAAGGATAACTTGCGCGCGTGTCATGGTGCCCTTTCTAGCAACCACAAGATGAACCCCAGATGAACGACTGGTTCCCCACCAGTTAAACTCCGTTCCTGCTTAATGGTCCAGCGTTGAACAAGCGGGGCTGCGTCATGCAGGTAACACCCCGCTGTTCAGAAAACCAACCAGCAACACCTGTGACGGTGTGCAATTCCAAGAGGCAGACGATGAAACTGATGACAGCAACATTCCTGAAAGCGTGCTCACTTTCGGTGGCTCTGATCGGGTCCACCGCACTGGTTCTGGCGGTGTCTGCCCCGTCTGCCGCTTATGCCGACAAGGGCAATGGCAACGGTGGCGGGAAAGGCAACGGTGGCGGGAATGGCAACTCGGGCAACAGTGGAAATGCCGGGGGCAACGGCGGTGGCAAGGGCAACAACGGGAATGCCGGTGGCAATGGTGCCAAGTCGGAGCGGTCAGCAAGCGCGAAATCGGCAAAGTCGGTCAAGACGGCAGCTGAGAAGAAGGAAAAAACCGGGGGCGCCGCCGGGAAGCTGGGGGCAAGTGCGTCCAAGCTTGGGGCGCTGAACGCGGCACACGCATCGCCGAAGGCATTGGCGAACGCCGCGCCGACATCGCGCGTGGGCCGGATTGCCGCCTATCGCGACGCTGTCCTGGCAGGCGAAACTCTTGCGGCAGAGCTTGCCGAAAAGACGCTGGAGCGTGACGCGCTCACTCCGCCCAGCCGTTCGATAGCGGAAATCGAGGTTGCTGCCGCAACGGCGGAAACTGCCGCCAATACCACCAGTGCAACGGTGGCCGAGCTGGAGGCTGACCTTGCCGCTGCCGGGGGCAGCGATCCAGACATCGAGGCGGCACTTTCTGCGGCCCGGACCGCCGATGCCACGGCGCAGGCGACAAAGGCGGCGGTAGACGCCGAACTGGCGGCCGCTGTCGAATATCAGGCACTGTCCGATGAAATCACTGCCCTTGAACTGCAGGCGTTGGACCAGCCTGCAACCGAACGCTCATTGCTTGAGGCTGCTGCAAACAAGCCGGTGACCGATGACGTTGAAACCGCCGTCAAGAACCTGCTTGGGCTTGAAACCGAACTTGAGCTTGAGGCCGAATAGGTTTCCCAGCCCGGAGCTTTGGATGTGGAACAGCCACAACAGGCTCCGGGCTGCAAGACGCGGGCAGCCTGGCACAATGTGGCCGCGCGACAGGTCGGGTGTTTGGGCGTCCGCCAGTGCCGCCGTGCGGCAATGTCATGGTCTGGCTACCAAGCAACAACGGGTTCTGACCCTGCGATCATCCTTGGACACGGCATATGATTGACTTCCGCGCTGCGGCAGGTCGAGATAGCGCAATTGTGAACCTCAGGTGCAGAATTGTTCCGACTGTTTGCCGCCTTTGCGATGCTTGCCCTTGTCCTTGGTGGCCCCGCAGGACCGTCATTGGCGCAAGAGTCGCCGCCCGCAAAGGTGGAACAACTGCTTGAGGTGCTTGCGGATCCCGAAGTCAGGGCATGGCTTGAGGCGCAGTTGGCGACGCCATCCGCCGCCGCCCCGCAGCCGGGAGCGGTTGATGCTGCCGGTCAGATGTCCTCGGTGCTTGCAAGGATCCGAAGTCACGCCGAGTCGTTGATCCGTGCCTTTCCCACCCTGCCTGCCCAGATGGTACGGGCGCGCGACATTCTGTTGGGGGAGTTCAAGGACCGTGGGCTTTTATTTGTCCTTGTTCTGATCGCGGCCTTCATCGCCGGGGGGATCGGACTGGACAAGGTCTTGCGGTCGCGGACCAAGGGCTATCGCGACTGGATGAAATCGCTTCCGATGACCAATCCCGTTGGTCGGCTAAAGACCCTTGGCGCGCGGATCCTTTATGCGGCCATGATGATTGCGGCCTTCATGGTTGGCAGTCTGGGCGTCTTCCTTCTGTTCGACTGGCCGCCCCTGCTGCGTGAGATCGTTCTGACCTTCCTGACCGCCGCCATCGTCACGCGCATTGCGCTGATGCTGGGCCGGGTGGTCATCATGCCCCCCTTCCTTGGTATGGCGAACGCCGCGGATTACCGCGTGGTCGCGATGAGCGATGCGCGTGCGGCGCACTGGTATCGCTGGACCGGCTGGATCGTGGGCTGGTTCATGTTCGCAGGTGCGACGCTGGCGCTGATGACGACCTTCGGCTTTGACGAACCGGGACGCCTTGCCATCGGCAGCGTGGCGGGGTTCGTGCAGCTTTTGCTGGTGCTGGCGGCAGTCTGGCTGCGACCGGAGGAGCCGGCTGCAAAGCCCCGACGTATCGGAGCAAAAGCCGTTTCCTGGCTTTTGACTGCCTTTTTCGTGACGCTCTGGGTTTTGCGCATCAGCGGCGCGTATACGGCGTTCTGGCTATTGTTCGCTGTCGTGGCATTGCCTGCCCTGATCGTCGCGACGCGCAGGGCGGTGAACCATGTGCTGCGCCCGCCCGAGGACGCCTCCCCACCCTTTCCGCAGGTCGCCGTTGCCATCATCGACCGCGGTCTGCGCGTCATCCTGATCCTGGTCAGCGCCTATCTGCTTGCACGCGTCCTGGGGCTTGGGCTGGAGGGAATGGCACAAGGGGAAAGCACGCAGGAAAGGCTGCTTCGCGGTGGCCTCAGGGCGGTCGTCATCCTGCTGGCCGCCGATTTCTGCTGGAGCATCATCAAGGCAATGATCGCGCACCGGATGGGTGCCGATCTGCCGCAAGCGGGGGGTGAGGAGGCCCTACCGACCGATAATCCAAAGCTGGCGCGGCTGCGCACCCTGTTGCCGATCATTCAGAACATCCTGTTCGCCGCACTTCTGGTGATGGCGGCGCTGATGGTGCTGTCCTCGCTTGGGATCGAGATCGCGCCGCTGATCGCGGGCGCGGGGGTTGTCGGCGTTGCCATCGGCTTTGGCGCGCAGACGGTCGTCAAGGACGTGATCTCGGGCATGTTCTACCTGTTCGACGATGCCTTCCGCGTTGGCGAATACATCGAGACCGGCAGCCACAAGGGAACCGTCGAAAGTTTCAGCCTGCGCTCGGTCAAGCTGCGCCATCATCGCGGCGCGCTGAGCACCGTGCCGTTCGGTGAACTGGGCGCGATCCGCAACATGAGCCGCGACTGGGTCATCGACAAATTCAGGGTGACCGTAGGCTATCAGACAGACCTCGAAGTCCTGCGCAAGCTGATCAAGAAGCTGGGCGCGGAACTTGCCGCCGATCCCGAATTCGCGCCTTACGTCATCCAGCCCCTGAAGATGCAGGGAGTGCAAAGTTTTGGCGACTATGGCATCGCGGTCGAGTTGAAGATGACAACGCTGCCCGGCCAGCAGTTCCAGATCCGGCGTAGGGCCTATGTCCGGCTCAAGCAGATATTCGCGGAGCAGGGGATCGAGATTCCGTTCCCGACCGTCCATGTGCAGGGCGGCGGCGAAGGGGCCGGCACTGCGGCGGCACAGGCAGTCATCGCGGACAAGATGGCAAAGGAAGCGAATTCCAGCCCGGCACCCTGAGCGGAGGGCCCGGTCAAGAGGATTAGGACCGAGGGGCGCCGTGGTGTTTTCAAAAGAACCCGGCATGAGCCGACCCCGGGGCCAAGTCTGCCCGACGGGGTGAGCAGACGCTCCGCTTTCCTCAGCGGTTCCACAGCGGTGGCAAAATGTGGCCACGCCGGATGGCGATAACAAGAAGGACGATGCCTGCCGTTGTGCAATAGACCAGCGCAAGGATGGACTCCTCCATCCCGAAAGAGCCGCCGGTCAGGAAATCGGACCCTTCGATGGTGGCTTGCAGAAGGCCCGGATCGGCCACGGCCCCCGAGACAACGCCCGAATAGATGGCCGACTGGACATAGTTCCACCCCATGTGAAAGCCGATGCAGATCCACAGGCGGCGGGTGACGAGGTAGGCGGCAGAAAGCAGCAGGCCAGCCTCGACGCTGATGTAGATGGCCCCCTTGATCTCGGCACCGGGGTTGACGAGGTGGATCAAGCCGAAGGCAAGGGATGATGCCAGGATGCCCGCCCAGCTTCCGAAGATCGCCTCGACCGAGCGGTGAAGGACACCGCGGAAAATCAGTTCTTCAAAAACCCCGGACTTGATGGCCATCGCAACGGCGGGAAGCAGGAACGCGGCAGAGTTGAACCCCTGGACCTTGTAGATCCCAAGCAGCATCAGGGTCACGGCGCAGGCAGAATAAAGCACCACCCCGATAAGCACGCCCACGCCCCATTCGCGGGCCATACCGTGTGTCGAAAGTTCCGACACCTCACGCCGTTCGATGAACCTTCCCCAGCCGAAGTAGATCGCGATGGCAAGAAGCCCGAGGGAAGGCTGGATGAGGATGTTGAGCACGGGGCGGCCGTGGAACTGTTGGCTTGTCACGTCGGCCCATATCATGAACGCGAACAGCCCAGTGCCCAATACGACCAGACGGAGGAGCGGATGCAGGATGCGCAGCCAGAGAGGTTGCTCGGCAAGGCTAGTATCCGTCATTTGAACACGCTCTCTCTCTGTCGATACTGGCCGCGCTGAAACCTGCGGCCCTATGGTCTGCCCTGCCAGGCCCATAATCGGTCAGACAAAGCACGCTTATGTCTGGCGATCGAACCTTTTTGTCGGATGTGGTTCCTTCCCGGGGGCGTGGCCTTTCGGTGCATGCAGAATGTGACGCCACGGCCAGCACAAGGAACGCAAAAACACCACCCGTCGAGTTTCATAGGTAGGTTAGCCAGCAATCTGCCGCTATCCACTTTGCGAACCGTGCCCGGCTTCAGACGCCTCGTCAGGTGACGCCACAAGGTGGCGGGCGCCAACCGTTGCCCAACCGCTTTGAGCTGAGCGAGTTCCTTGAAGGACTGGGCTTCAGTGCAACACCTGCGCAACAACCTTGCGCAGCCAGAGTATTCTGGGATCGGCCTCATTGCGGCGGTGCCAGAAGACCGAGACCGGGAAGCGGCGAATCTGGATCGGGGGTGGTGCCGTGACAAGGCCGAAACCCATGGAAAATGCCTGCGCGACACGGGTGGGCAGTGTCACCAACGCACCTGATGCCGCAGCAGCGGCCAGCGCAGGCAGGAACGCGGGGAGGCCAAGGATCACGCGGCGCACTCTGCCCATGGTCTCCAGCTGGTCGTCCACGACGCCGCGCAGATCGCCGCCGGGCGAGATCAGGATATGGTCGGCGGCGCAATAGGCCTCAAGCGCCAGCATGGGGGCGTCGGGCAGCGCCTCGGGCCTGCCGGCGACAAGGAAGCCTTCGTCATAAAGCGTCTCCACCACGATGGACTCTGGCACGTCCCAGACGAACCCGAAGGCGAGGTCGGCGCGTCCTTCGGTCAGGGCGTCCATCGCCGCAGTTCGCCCGAGCGGCAGCACTGAAAGGGTAAGGCCGGGGGCCAAGTGCCGCAGTCGCGCGGCCAAGGGCGGGATCAGCACTGCCTGTTCGGCATCAAGTGCCGCTACGCGCACCAACCCTGTTGCCGTCGCCGCATCAAAGGCCCGCGCCGAACCAAGTGCTGTGCGCAAAGCCTCAACCGCGCGGCGCACGGGTTCTTCCAGCGCAAGCGCGATGGATGTTGGCTCCATGCCGTGCGGGCGACGCAGGAAGAGTTCGTCACCGAAGATGTCCCGCAGACGCTTTACCGCCTGACTGATCGCCGATTGCGTCAACCCCAGTTCGGTGGCCACATCCGCCGCCTTGCGATGACGCACCAACCCAAGAAACACGAGCAGCAGCGTCAGATCCAGCCGCCTGAGTTGCGATGTGCTTAAGTCTGACATGAAACCTATTCGTTTTTGTTTCTTTCGGCTTCCGCATATCCCTGCCGCAACACCCCAAGCAAGGAGAAACGCATGCGGATCGCCATCATCGGGACTGGCAATGTCGGCGGGGCTATCGCGCGCGGACTGAAGAACAAGGGGTATGATCTGGTGCTTGGCACGCGTGATCCTTCGGGGTCCGAGGTTTCGTCACTCGCAGCAGCGACGGGGGCAGAAGTTGCTTTGCCTGCAAAGGCCGCACGCGACGCCGATATCGTCGTGCTGGCCCTGCCCTGGGGCGCGGCAGAGGCGGCGGTGCAGACCCTTGGCGATCTGACTGGCAAAGTGGTGGTGGACTGCACGAACCCCATAGGCCGCAGCGCTGGGAGCATCGGGCTGACACTGGGACACACCACCTCGGGCGGTGAGATCGTGCAGGGCTGGCTGCCCGGCGCCCAAGTGGTCAAGACACTGAATCAGGTCGGGGCCGAGATCATGGCCGACACGTCGCGCCTGGCCTGCGCCCCGATCATGTTCATGGCCGGCAATGACGCGGGCGCAAAGGCCATGGTCGGGCAGATGCTGGCCGACCTTGGCTTTGAAGCGTTGGATGCAGGTGACATCACCAAGGCACGGCTTCTGGAACCCTTTGGCGCGGTCTGGATCAATCAGGCGCTGATGCGTGGCAAGGGGCGCCTGTGGGCCTTCGCGGCGATCAGCGCATGAGCGAGGCTGTCCCGAACGTTGTCCGCCGCAAAGTCAAAGCTGGGCAAGGGGTTGGCCCATGAGACTGGCGCTGGCACCTGACCGAAAGGGCCGCGCGATGGTCCGGGCGATCTGCGGGCAAAGGTTCATCGCCCCGTTGACGACAGCGCCAGTCGCAACCCTTTCCCGCTTCAATTGTCTGAAACCGTCAACCCGCTGAAAGGAAATGGCAATGTCAGCTTCCATCGACACGCATGGCAAGAAGAAGATCCTGATGATCGTGGCGAACCCCGGTACTTCGGCCACGACAGGCTGGCCCGTGGGCTATTGGTGGTCGGAATTGACCCACCCCTACTGGACCTTCACCGAGGCGGGCTATGACGTAGACATCGTCAGCCCCAAGGGCGGCGATCTGGTCGCCGATGGCTTCTCTGACCCCGAGGATGCCAGCGGCTATTCGGCGTCAGACATCCTGTCGCTGGGCTTCAAGACGTCCGCGAAACACGCAAACCTGCTGACGGGCACGCGATCCATCGTCGAGGTGGACCCCACCACTTACGACGCGATCTTCGTGGCGGGTGGTCAGGCGCCAATGGTGACGATGATCGACGATACGGCGCTGCATGCCTTTGTGGCCAGAACCTACGAGGCAGGCAAGATCGTCGCTGTCGTCTGCCATGGCACTTGCATCCTTCTGAAGACCCGGCTTTCGACAGGCGACCTGCTGGTCAAGGGCAAGACCTGGACCGGGTTCGCCAATGCCGAGGAAGCCTTTGCCGACGCCTGGGTTGGCCACAAGATCCAACCGTTCTGGATCGAAGACGAAGCACGGACGTTGGAGGGCACCAATTTCATCGTGAACGGCATGTTCAAACCCTTCGCCATCCGCGACGGGAACCTGATCACCGGCCAACAACAATTCTCGGGCGCGGCGGCGGCGGAACTGGTGGTGCAGACACTTGGCCGTTGACGCGGCCAGTCCTACCGATCCTGCCACTGGGGCGCGCGCTTTTCGATGAAGGCACCGATGCCCTCTGCGGCATCCCGGGCCAGCATGTTTTCCACCATCACCGCCGAGGCGTGGTTATAGGCCTGCGCCAAGGGCATCTCGCGCTGTTCATAAAAGGCACGCTTGCCGGTCGCCAGCGTCAGGCTGGATTTCGAGGCGATCTTGCGCGCCATCGTCATCGTGGCTTCGGTCAACGCATCCGGGGCGACGGCATGGTTCACCAGCCCGATCTCCGCCGCCCGCGCCGCAGAGGTCATGTCGCCGGTCAACAGCATCTCCATCGCGTGCTTGTTGGCGACGTTGCGTGACAGGGCGACCATCGGGGTCGAGCAAAAAAGCCCGATATGCACGCCGGGGGTGCTGAAGCGCGCGTCCGTCGCGGCAATGGCAAGGTCGCAACTGGCGACCAGTTGGCAGCCTGCGGCGGTGGCGACGCCAGTGACTTCGGCAATCACGGGTTTGGGGCAGGTGACGATGGACTGCATGACCCCGGAACAAAGCGCCATGATCTTGGCGAAATATGCCTTGCCCCCGTCAGGTGCCGCGCGCCCGGCGGTGAGTTCCTTCAGGTCATGGCCCGCGCAAAAGGCCGGACCATTGGCCGCCAGAACCACCACCCTCACCGCCGCATTGGCCGAAGCCGCCTTGAAGGCGCGGTCCAGCGCCCGCAGCATCGCCTCGGACAGGGCGTTGCGGCGGCGTGTGTCGTTCAGGGTCAGCCGCAGGATGCCGTCGGCATCCAGATCGGACAGAAGGATGTCGTTGTCTGTCACTTGCTCTGTCTCCTGTCTGGACCCGTGAATGTTCATACCTACACTGTCGGCCAGCATGTTGGCGATGAAACAATAGCTGCGGTGCGGTCGGCTGCTGCCCTTGTTCCTGCAGGCCTGCGGTTTCGTGGCTGCGCTGTTGCCGGGCCGGCCTATCTACCGAAAGCTCACGCCGTAGATCCGGCTCGCCTCATCCTTCCATGCCTGCAGCTCTTCGAAGGAACGGCTGTCGCGCTCATTGTAGGCCCGAACCATCGCATCCTTCCTGCTGCGGATAAGGGTGGCGAAGTTGGGGTCAAACCCGTCAGGCATTGGCAGGTTGTCCGCGGCCTTCATCTCGTCCAGCCGTTGCTGGGTCAGCGCCAAGGCATCGGCGGCGTCGGACTGCAAGCAGTCGACGTAATTGGTGTAGCCCAGATTGAAGAAGTCCATGTCCGGTATCGTTCCCCCCGGAACCAGCGCCGGGGAGTAGCAGACCGTCTGTTCGGGCAGAGTGAACCATCGATCCAGTTGACGCTCCGCCACGGCCTGTCGATCCCGCGTGCGCCCGACAAACGAAGTCTGGAATTCCAGTGCACGGGCAGCGGACATCGGGTCCAGCCGTTCCAGAAATTCGGGGTCCTCCGGGGAAAGGCCCGCGTGATCTGCCAGCGCCGCAACAAAGGTCAGGGTCTGGGCCTCAACCGTGGCATTGTCCGCATTCAGGCAGGCGATGTAGTCGGGAATCGAGAAGATGTCGCATGTGAACCGCTGCCAGTCAGGCACTTGCGGCAGACCCGCGGCTGGTGCGGGCGATGGGGGCATCTGGTCCGTGCCAGCAGCCAGAGGCTTCAGCGGCGGGCCGCCCCACATCAGATCATTGCAGAAATCGTCCACATCTTCGGGCGGGGCAAAGCCTGCACTGATGAAATCCTCGGCCTCCAGGATTTCGTAGTCGCACAACTCATCAGCCAGTTCGTAAAACGCATCGGCATCCGGGGGGGTCGCGTCGGATCGGGCCGATACCTCGGGCGCATCAAGGACATCGCCGGGCTGTTCCTCTTCGCCACGGCGGCGGGTTTCGGAATTCGACAGGATCTCGGACAGCGTATCAGCGTTGTTTGCCGGCACAGGGACCGCCACGGCCTCAATCTCGGCAATGGCGCGCGCAGACCCGGTCAGGGGCACGCGGATCGCGTCCTGCCCGGCATCGACAATGACAGAATCGGCGCGCTTGAGATGCGCCACAAAGCTGGCGGGGACGACAAAGGCAACAACGGTGGACCTTCCGTCCTCCACGATGAAAGTGTCATAGTCGCCAGAGGCATAGTCCAGCTGCTCCCACCGCTCGTCGGTCCTGCCTTGCGAGGCATCGGCAAGGTAATGCGCTGCGATCGAGCGGGGGCGCGGCGCGTCATCCTGACCGGGGTAAAGCAGGAAGAACACCCATTCACCGGCTTCGGGGTCGAAATGGACACGCGCCGAATAGCCTGACTGCCACGGAAAGGCAGCATAGGCGAACCGGTCGGCCCCATTGCCCAAAGGGTCACCCGGGGCGAAGGTCCAGGCCTGCGATTGCGCAGACGCAGGCCCGGCAGGGACTGCGATCAGGACCATCGCGGTGCAGAAAGCAAGAAGCAGACAGGCGACTGGGATCAGGACGAAGCGGCGAAAACAGATCATGTGTTCAAGGCTACGAAGATTCGGCTGCCCCGGGCAACCCCGTATGTTCCCCGCGTCGCTTGGCTGACCATCCTTGGTAAAGACCTTCTGGCCCCTTTCAGGTGCGATCTTCGATCTTGACGATCCGTCCGTCTTCCAGCGTCAGGATGCGGTCGGCGCGGTCAAGGATGCGGCCGTCATGAGTGACCAGAAGTGTTGTCGTGCCGCGAGCCGTGCCCATGCGTTTCAGCAGGTCCACCACATCGGCCGCACTGTCCTTGTCCAGCGCGGCAGTGGGTTCGTCGGCCAGCACCAGCGCTGGATTGCCGACCAGCGCCCGGGCGATGGCGACGCGCTGTTTTTGCCCGCCCGACAGGTTTGCAGGCAGGTAATCCACCCGGTCCGACAGGCCAAGCAGCCCCAGCGCATGTCTGGCCGCAGCCTGCGCCGCGCTGTCCGATACGCCGCGGTGCACTTGCAGGCCCATGATCACGTTCTGCGTGGCGGTGAGGCTTTCATGCAGGTTATGCGCCTGAAAGATGAAGCCCAGCCGGCGGCGCAGGGCCACAAGCTCTGCCTCGGACGCGCCGCACAGTTCCCGGTCCAGCAGGCGGACCGATCCATCCTGCACGCCACGCAGGCAGCCGACCAGCGTCAGGACCGTGGTCTTGCCCGACCCGGATGGCCCCATCAACACGGTGAAGCTGCCGCGCTTCAGCGTCAGGTTCACGTCAAACAGCGCCTGCTTGCGCATCTCGCCCGTGCCGAACCAGTGGTTCAGCCCGACCGCCTCAAGAATGTTTTCACGCTCCATCTCCAGCCCTCAGAACAGATCGGCAGGGTCGGCGGCGGCAAGGCGGCGGGTCGCGATGGCCCCTGACAAGGCCGAGAACACCACGGTGCCCAGAAACACGCTGATCGCCATCGAGGGCGTCATGGCCAGAGGCAGTGTTGTGATCTTGCCCATCAGGGTCAGGATCGTGGTGCCGACGATCAGGCCGGGGATGAAACCCATGATGCCCAGCACCAACGCTTCTTCAAAGACGACGCCAAGGAAGAACCCGGGGCCGTAGCCCATGGCCTTGAAGGTTGCATATTCGCGCAGGTGGTCGGCCACGTCGGTGGACAGCACCTGATAGACGATGACCAACCCGACCAGCACGCCGATAAGCACGCCAAAGCCGAAGATGATGCCCGTGGGCCGCCGGGTCTGCTGATAGCGCAGGTCTTCCTGGGCGGCCTCGGCAAAGCTGCGGATGCGCAGTGAGGGGTCCGAGATCAGCGCCTTCAGGCGGGTGACGACCGTTGCCACATCCGCCCCGGCGCGCAGCTTCAGAAGGATATGGTCAGGGGCCGCCGAACTGCGGGCCGGAAACAGCGACAGGAACGTCTGGTCCGACACCAGCATATAACCATCCCCGCCAAAGCCGCCGCCCCCGGCAAAGGTGGCATAGGCGGTCAGCGTGCGACCCGCCGCCTCGAACGCCAGCGGGGTCTGCGGGCGGATGGCGGCGGCTTCATCCCGCGCAAGGCCACGCGCCAACCGGTCAAGGATCGCCGCGTCCTGCACCTCAAGCAGCGACAGATCCTCGGCCAGAGTGGGGTTGAGAAAGCCGGGCTTCACCGGGTCGATGCCGAAGGTGGACAGGCTGATGTCCTTTTCGCCCCGGTCCCAAGCCACATTGGCCAGAAACAGGCCCATCCCGTCGGTCACATCGGGGTCGGCCATCGCCTGCAGCAACCATTGCCGCGCCACGTTGCCACCATCGGCCATCGCATTGGCATCGCCGGCCGAGATCATGATGTCGGCCTGAAAGAAGTCATAGGGCCGCAAGGTCGCCGCTCCCATCGAAGCCATGATCCCCAACTGCACAAAAACCAGCACATTGGCGAAGGCCACCCCCGCCAGCGCCGCGGCAAAACGGGTGCGGTTGTGGGTCAGTTGCAGCCAGCCGATCGGCAGCCGTCCGAACAGCGCCTGCAAGATGCGGCTCATGGCGCAGTCCGCTGGGCGGCGGTGGTGTCGATACGGGCGATCACCTCAAGGTTGGTGTAGCGCGCCGCGATGGTGGACGAGGCTTCGTCCAGCGCCACCAGCACCCGGATCACCCGGGCATCCTTGTTTTCCGCCGCGTCGTCCGAGATCAGCCCCTGACGGCCTACGGTCAGACCGATGCTGTCGACCACGCCATGCAGCGTTTGCCCAAGGGCCACGGCGGCAAGTTCCACCGGCTGGCCGGGGGCGACGGTGGCGATGCGGTCCTGCCAGACCTCGACTTCGGCCATCATCTGGCTGGTGTCGCCCATGTCCATGATCCCGCCCGCGGGGGGGCGCTGGCCGGGGGTGGCGTGGATGTCGAGGATCGTCCCGGCGATCGGGGCCACCACGATGGACCGCTCCAGGTCCAGCTTGGCGCGCGCCAGTTCGGTGGTGGCGGCATCACGGTTGCGGGCGGCCACCAGCACATCGGGCTGATCCTCCAGCGCCAGCGTTGCAAAACGCGTCAGCGTGGCTTCGGCCCGCGCCACCGCCAGATCGGCGGCGGCAGAGGCCGCACGCACCTGATCGAGTGTCGCCTCGGTCGTGACCTTGCGCAGAAACAACTCCTCGTTCCGGGCAAGCGATGACGCCGCTTCCGCAGCCGCAGAAATTGCCTGATCCAGAGCGGCCTGCGCCTCGTCCCGGCTGGCCTGCACGGCGGCGCGGGTCTGCAGCAGCGCGGCTTCCTTGATCGCAAGGCTGGCCTCGGCGGCAAGTACCGCGCTTTCCAGCGCCGCCCGGTTGTCCAGCCGGGCCAGCGGCGTGCCTTTGGCCACCGTGTCGCCCACGGCCACCAGCACCTCGGCCAAGCGCGCATCACCTGCACCGTAGGGGGCGGCCACGATGGATACATCGCCCCGCGGCATGACACGGGCCAGCCCGACCACATCGCTGGGCAACAGCGTTTCCGCCATCTTCGGCGGCAGGTCGATCTCCGGCGGCAGGGCGATGGGCGATCTTGACCCGGCCCCCGGCTGCAGGCCCGTCAGCGCGTAGAATTTCTGCAGCGCGGGGGGCTGGAAATACATGCCCAACACCCCGCCCGTGAACATCAGAACCGGCACGAGAAAGACGAACAGGTAGCGCTTGCGGAACCAGCGCCGGGCGGGAGGTGGGTCCGCCGTCCCGATCTCAAGCGGCAGTTTGTCTGCGTCGGTCATTGGTGGCGTCCTTGGTGGTCACGACGGCTGGCGCGCGACGATGTAGGGGGCGACCTTGTTGCCCGTGTGGCGCTCCAGCCGCACGCGGGCGGCAGGGTGGTCTTTGTGATCGGGTACACGAACGCCGCTTCATGGTTGCTTGTTTGCAGGACTACCCGCACAACGACCTTGACATGAGTCACGTCGCAGGGTGCGGTTTCGCGAAAAGTTGTACCCGAAAACAGTTGCCCGCCAAGACTGTCTTCGACTTGATCGTTTGGCAACCAGCCAGATTGCCATCGCCAGCATCAACCAAAGACAAGTGATCGGGCCACGTGGCCCGAATACAGCGGACCCGAATGCAGAAGACTTGGCGCCCCTAAGGCTTATCGCGGACCAGTTGGACGCAAGTGGCAGGGTCTGGGACGGGAACAGCCTTGTGATCTGCACCACTTATTGCGCAGGTCGGATGAACAGCGAAAAACCCTCACCCGGAAGAACCCAATCCCCTTGCCCCAGTTTGCAAGACAAGGGGATCGCGGGCTCCGTCGACAGGTCGCAAGGTCCGTCGAAAGTACGTCCGGCCCAGCCGTTATCTGGCAAACCGCTTGTACTTCACCCGCTTCGGCTCCAGCGCGTCCGGGCCCAGACGGCGGACCTTGTCTTCCTCATAGGCCTGGAAGTTGCCTTCGAACCATTCCACATGCGCGTCGCCTTCGAAGGCGAGGATGTGGGTGCAAAGGCGGTCAAGGAAGAAGCGGTCGTGGCTGATGATGATGGCGCAGCCTGCGAAGTCTTCGATGGCGGCTTCCAATGCCTGCAGGGTTTCGACGTCAAGGTCGTTCGTCGGTTCGTCCAGCAGCAACACGTTGCCGCCTGATTTCAACAGCTTGGCCATGTGAACGCGGTTACGTTCCCCGCCCGACAGAAGCCCGACCTTCTTCTGCTGGTCGGTGCCCTTGAAGTTGAAGGCCCCGGTGTAGACGCGGGAGTTCATCTGCATGTCGCCCAGATGGATGACCTCGGCCCCGCCCGAGATTTCCTCCCACACGTTCTTGTTCGGGTCGAGCGCGTCACGCGACTGGTCGACGAAGGCCAGCTTCACGGTGTCCCCAAGCTTGATCGTGCCTTCGTCCGGCTTCTCGTCGCCGATGATCATGCGGAAGAGGGTGGACTTGCCGGCCCCGTTCGGCCCGATGACACCGACGATGGCGCCGGGCGGGACGGTGAACGACAGGTCCTCGATCAGAAGCTTGTCGCCCATGTGTTTCTTCAGACCCTCGACCTCGATCACCTTGTTGCCAAGGCGTTCGCCGTTCGGGATGATGATCTGCGCCTGCGTGGCGCGTTCCGTGACGGTCTGGCTGGCCATCTCGTTATACCGCGAAAGCCGCGCCTTGCCCTTGGACTGCCGGGCCTTGGCGCCAGAGCGAATCCACTCCAGTTCCTTTTCCAGCGCCTTCTGCTTGGACTTGTCTTCGCGCGATTCCTGCGCCATGCGCTTGGCCTTCTGGTCAAGCCAGGCCGAATAGTTGCCCTCGTAGGGGATGCCCCGGCCACGGTCGAGTTCAAGGATCCAGGAGGTGATGTCATCCAGGAAATAGCGGTCGTGGGTGACGATCAGGATTGTTCCCTTGTAGGCGATCAGGTGCTTTTGCAGCCAGGCGATGGATTCGGCGTCAAGGTGGTTGGTCGGTTCGTCGAGAAGCAGCATGTCCGGCTTTTCCAAGAGCAACCGGCACAGCGCGACACGGCGGCGTTCCCCGCCCGAAAGCGTGGTCACGTCGGCATCGTCGGGCGGGCAGCGCAGCGCGTCCATCGCCACGCCGACGCTTGCCTCAAGCTCCCACAGATTCTGGGCGTCGATCTGGTCCTGCAGGGCAGCCATCTCATCCGCCGTCTCGTCCGAGTAATTCATGGCGAGTTCGTTGTAGCGTTCCAGAATCTTCGTCTGCTCGGCCACGCCCAGCATGACGTTTTCCTTGGCGGTCAGGGTCGGGTCAAGGTGCGGCTCCTGCGCAAGGTAGCCGACCTTGGCGCCCTTGGCGGCCCAAGCTTCGCCTTTGAAATCGGTGTCCATGCCGGCCATGATCTTCAGCAGGGTCGATTTCCCCGCACCGTTCACGCCGACAACCCCGATCTTCACGCCGGGCAGGAAGTTGAGGTGAATGTTCTCAAAGCACTTCTTGCCGCCGGGATAGGTCTTGGAGACGCCTTCCATGTGGTAGACGTATTGATAGCTGGCCATGTGAGTGCTCCATCGAAGGGTTGGCGCGTATGTAGCGGCGATGGGCCGTGGCTGCAACGGGGAGGGTTGGGTGCCTGCATCTATTGCCACAACGGAACTTCCCACAATTTGCCAAGCGTCAAACGCAAGGATCAAGCCCCGGATGGTCAACCGGTGCGGATCGTCCCCTGCGCGCATTTTTCCTTTCGCAGGTCGGCGCCTATGGCGTAACCAAGCGGAATGAAAAGCGGTTTCCCCATTGCGGCCAGGGGCATGGTCATCGGTCTTCTCGGCGGGTCGTTCGATCCGGCGCATGACGGGCACGCCCATATCACGCGTGAGGCGATGAAGCGGATGGGGCTGGATCAGGTCTGGTGGCTGGTGTCGCCCGGAAATCCGCTGAAGGCGCGGCAGCCTGCCCCCATGGCGGACCGTATGGCGCGGGCGCGGTCGGTGATGCGGCATCCGCGCGTGAAGGTCACGGCCCTTGAGGCGGTCCTTGGCACCCGCGCCACGGCGGATACGGTGGACCGGCTGCGCAGGCTTTATCCCGGGGTGACGTTCGTCTGGCTGATGGGGGCCGACAATCTGGTGCAGTTCCACCGCTGGGACCGCTGGCGCGACATTCTGCGGTCGGTCGCGGTGGGGGTTCTGGCCCGGCCGGGATCAGGCGTGGCCGCGCGGATGTCAGTCGCGGCGCGGGCCTTCCGCGTGCATCAGGTGGCGCGGGGCGAGACGTTGCGCGGCCACAAGCCGCCGGTCTGGGCCTTTGTGAACCTGCCGATGAACGATGCCTCTTCCACTGCGATCCGGGCCAAGGGGGGCTGGCGATCGGGGCAGGGGTGATCCCGTGCGACAGCGATTTGTGATCAGGCGGGCCGGAAAGCGCGGCTGACGGAACGGCAACGATCAGCTATCAACACGGAAACGGGGGAGTTTCGGGCTTGATTACTCGGCGGATGGTTCTGGGCGGTTTGCTGGCAGGGGCGGCGTATCCCGCGCTGGCCGAGGTGATGGACAGCTCCCCCCGCCCGGTACCCCGCCCGGCTTCCGGTGCCGTCAAACCTGCGGCTGCGGCCGGAGCCTCAGCCGGTGAGTACGCGGCCCTTATCGCGGCGGCCAAGCTGGGCGGTGAGGTCAGCTTTGTGGTGGCGGATGCCAAGACCGGCGAAGTGCTGGCGTCACGGGACCCTGACCTTGCCCTTCCTCCCGCCAGCGTGGCCAAGGCGGTCACGGCGCTGTACGCGTTGGACAGGTTGGGCCCCGGATACCGCTTCGCAACGCGGGTTCTGGCGACCGGGCCAATCGAGGCCGGGATGGTGCAGGGCGATCTGATCCTTGCAGGCGGCGGCGACCCGACGTTGCAGACCGATCAGCTGGGTGACCTTGTGGCGCGGCTTGCCAAGTCGGGTGTCAGGGGGGCCACGGGGCGTTTCCTCTATTGGGACGGGGCCTTGCCCAGACTGCGCGGGATATCCGCAGATCAGCCCGATCATGTCGGGTACAATGCCGCCATCTCGGGGCTGAACCTGAACTTCAACCGGGTGCATTTCGAATGGAAGCGTGCCGGCAGCGATTGGCAGGTGGCCGTCGACGCCCGGGGCGAACGCTTCGTGCCTGAGGTGGGCATGGTCCGCGTGGCTATTGCAGCGCGCGAGGCGCCGCTGTTCACCTATGACGCGGGCGAGGTGGAGGAGTGGACGGTTGCCTCGGGCGCCTTGGGCAAGGGCGGCAGCCGCTGGTTGCCGGTGCGCGACCCGGGGGCCTATGTGGCCGAGGTGTTCCGCACGCTGGCGCGGGCACAAGGCATCCGGCTGGACCCGCCGACCCGCACCGGGCCCCTGCCTGGCGGCACCGAACTGGGCCGGGTGGAAAGTGAACACTTGCCGGACGTCCTGCGTGACATGCTGCGGTTTTCAACCAACCTGACGGCGGAATGTGTGGGGCTGACGGCTTCGGGGGCGGCGGAGCTTGAAGCCTCGGGCCGGGGGATGTCGGACTGGGTGCGCAATGCCTTTGGCGTGGCGGCTGACCTGCGGGATCATTCGGGGCTGGGTGGCGCGTCGCGGATCACGGCGGCCGGGATGGTGAAGATCCTGCTGGCGGCCGAAGCCGGGAAGCGCGGGCTGAAACCGATCCTGCGCAGCGTCGGGATGAAGGACGACGCGGGCGCGGTGATCGAGGGGCATCCGGTCAAGGTGCTGGCCAAGTCCGGCACGCTGAACTTCGTGTCCGGGCTGGCGGGGTATGTGGTGCCGCCTTCGGGACGGGACCTTGTCTTCGCGATCTTCACCGGCGACCCGGAGCGGCGGGACGCGGTGCCGGTCGCGCTCCGGGAGGAGCCGGAGGGCGCGCGGGCCTGGACGAAACGGGCGCGGCGGCTGCAGGGGCAGCTGGTGAACCGCTGGGCGGGGGCCTTTGGGTGAGGGCCGCAAGGACCTCCGCCCGGGTGTCCCGGGCAGGGACAGTTGGGTAAGGGGTTGATTTTGTTGGGGTGGGGGTTTGGGGGTAATGGTTTGTTAAGGGTGTGCAGATACTAGTCCTGTTGCGTCAGCGGAGAGTTTAGCTATAGCGTGCAACAGTGTTGGTTAGAGAATAAAAAGCATATGCGGCAAAGCGAGACTGCTGACTGGGTAGCAAAGCAGCTGGACATCTACTGTGAAACCCGGGAACCCGGATACGCAGTCCTTATTGATGCTCCTTGGGGCTCTGGGAAAACCTACGCAATAAAGACATGGGCTGAGAGAAGGAAAGATACTGTTTATCTCAGCCTGTATGGGGTGTCCTCGTATGAGCAGTACGAGGATCGACTTCTGGAGGCGATCCTCTACAAAGACAAAACTTTGCGACCTCCAAAGCTTGCAAAAGCGGTTGAAAGCATTGCAAGTCGCGTATCTGGCTCGCCGCTTGGAATCACAAACATATATCGCTGGGTAGCCCTGAGAGCTGTGCCAAGAGTAGTCATAGTCGATGATCTTGAGAGGGTAGACCTTAAGGCGAATGAAGTCTTTGGATTGGTAAACTCTTTGCTCGAGCACCATGGGCGAAACTTGATTCTCATTGCACATCAAGAAGAATTGATTTCAAAGTGGAGTAACAATGGTGAGAGCTACCTGCGGATCAAAGAAAAGGTAATTGGAAGGATCCTTCCCTTCTATCCTGACATTGAAACAGTTCTGAGTTCCTTTATTGAGCAGTTTAAATCAACAAGTTTTCTCACGAAGGCAACAAATTTCTTTGTGCAAAGTAGATCAGATAAGTATGCCTCTAAACTTAGTTCGGAAGTTGACTTTCTGGTCTCCATCTTCGAGCGAACAGAAAGCAAGAACCTTCGAGTGTTTAGGCAGTCCCTTAGGGATTTTGAGCCGATTTTCTCATTACTAAGTGAGCTTGTTCACGCGGACAAGGAGAAGATACGGTTAGTTCTAGGGAGCTACCTAGCACTAAGTATGCTTTACCATGGCGGCAATGTACTAGATGAGAGCGCTTTGCGGCAAGAGGTAAGCTGGAGTCGGTTCGCCTCCCGGGCCAACGGAGAGCAAGAACAGGAACCAAACAAAGAGCCTATAGAAAATGCAAGAGAGATGTTTCTTGGGATTAATGAGGTTGTTCTAGATGGCTCCATAATAAGTGGAGACTTAGCTGTTCGCTTGATCGCTAAAGGTGAATTCACTGATAGCTTTGTGAGAGACGAGCTTCTAAAATCTCCTCATCTGATTCCATCAAAAGCCAACGCCTGGCGGACGCTGTGGCAGTGGGCGCATGAAGCGCCTAGCACAGTTACTGATTCATTGCGTAGTGTGTGTAATAGCCTTAACGCAAAAGAGTTTCGTGATCCAGTTATAATTGTCCACGTTTTCTGCATTTTGCGGTCGATGGAGGAGAGTGGTGTCAAGTTGCCACTGAAGGATTCCGTAGAAAGATATTTTAAAATCTATATTGCGGACCTCGTCCACATGGGTGAGCAAGCATTGTTAAGGCCAACGTCCGCTTATTCTAATTCGATTTCGAACTCAAATAATACTGGCCTTGGATTTGTGAAGGAGGGTGGAGATTTCTTTAAGATGGTCATATCCCACTTGCAGGAAGTGATGGACAAAGCATTTTGGGACAACTTAAGAGGCGACCCGGGCATGATTCTGAGGGAAATGCGAGAGGATCCTAGGGAGTTTCTGCGGAGTATCGACAATCGGGGAAGAAGTGAAGGCAATCCCAATTACGCACATCTGCCGGTGATTGCTTTCCTGAAACCTACGGCTGCTTTGGATGAACTCTTGAAGACTGGCCCTAGTCACGTAGGCACCTTTATCAGTATCATGGCGCGAAGGGTTCAGAGACTTGAGCAGATAGAAAAAGAAAACCGAACGTTCGATTGGCCAGAAGAAAGAGATTGGATGAAGGAGTTCTGTCGCGAGTTAAAGGGTAGAGCGGAATTGACAGTCGACTCAATTGCGTCTGCACAGCTTTCAGAACTCTCTCGGCATTGCATAAGTGCACTGGAGAATCTGCCAAAGCAACGAAAATGAAAGTTCTAGAACAGGCTATTTGATCCAAACATAGCCACCGTCACACCCCCATATGCCGTACCCTCGCGCCCCACTCGATCGCCGCGGCGTGCAGGCGGTCGATCTTCAGCTCCTCCCGGACCTCTTCCAGCATGCGGAGCTCCACTTGTGAGTGGCGGCCGTCGGCGGTGACGACGTCGCAGGCCAGGGCGTAGGCGGTCTCGAACAGACGCTCGGGCAGGGCTTCGCGGATCAGGCCGAAGAGCGCGTCAAGGCCGTCTTCCTCTTCGAACAGGTCAAACACGGTGCGGCTGACGCGGCGGATGCGGTCGGGGTCGTAGGTGGCGAAGATCGGCATGTGGTTGACCATGCGGGTGATGGCCACAAGCTCGGCCGTGCGCACGTCCTGGTCAGAGGCGGAGGAGGCGATCATCACCGCAACAAGGGCGTCTTGCGGGGACATGGGGGAGGTGTCGGACATCGGGGGCTCCTATGGGCGTTGGCGGCAGATTATTGACGGGGGGGGCGGGGGGCAATAGAGGACGGCAGGCCCCGAGGCACAGTGTCACGGGCGTTTCAGGAGAGTTGACCATGGTGTCCCTGCGCGATGCGGCGATGAATTCGAAGGCCTGGCCGTTCGAAGAGGCACGCGCGGTGTTGAAACGCTATGGCGGGAAGGACCCGGCGAAGGGGTATGTCCTGTTCGAGACGGGCTACGGGCCGTCGGGGTTGCCCCACATTGGCACGTTCGGCGAGGTGGCGCGGACGACGATGATCCGGCGGGCGTTCGAGATCATCAGCGACATCCCGACCCGGCTGATCTGCTTTTCCGACGATGTGGACGGGATGCGGAAGGTGCCTGAGAACGTGCCGCAGCAGGAGATGTTGCGGCAGTACATGCAGATGCCGTTGACGAGCGTGCCGGACCCCTATGGCGAGTTCGAGAGTTTCGGGCACCACAACAACGCGATGCTGCGGCGGTTTCTCGATACCTTCGGGTTCGAGTATGAGTTCATCAGCGCGACCGAGTTCTACAAGAGCGGCCGGTTTGATGACACGCTGCGCCGCTGTGCGGAGCGCTATGACGCGATCATGGGGATCATGCTGGCGTCCTTGCGGGAGGAGCGGCAGCAGACCTATTCCTGCTTCCTGCCGATCCATCCGGAAACCGGGCGAGTGCTTTATGTGCCGATGAAGGAGGTGAACGCCAAGGATGGCACGATCACCTTTGACGACGAGGCGGGCCGCGAATGGACGCTGCCGGTCACCGGCGGGCATGTGAAGCTGCAGTGGAAGCCGGATTTCGGCGCGCGCTGGGCGGCGCTGGATGTGGACTTCGAGATGTATGGGAAGGACCACAGCACGAACACTCCGATCTATGACGGGATCTGTGAGGTGCTGGGCGGGCGGAAGCCGAACCACATGACCTATGAGCTGTTTCTGGACGATCAGGGGCAGAAGATTTCGAAGTCGAAGGGCAACGGGCTGACGATTGACGAATGGCTGACCTATGCGGCCACGGAAAGCCTGTCCTACTTCATGTACCAAAAGCCCAAGACGGCGAAGCGGATGCATTTCGACGTGATCCCGCGGGCGGTGGATGAGTATCACCAGCAGCTGCGGGCGTTCCCGGATCAGCCGATCGACCAACAGGTGAACAATCCGGTCTGGCATATTCATAACGGCAAGCCGCCGGTGTCGAAGATGGTGGTCAGCTTCGGGATGCTTCTGAACCTGGCCAGCGTGTCGGGGGCCAAGGATGCGGGGGCGCTGTGGAAGTTCCTGAAGCGGTACGCTCCGGACGCTTCGCCCGAGACGCATCCCGATCTGGACGCGGCGGCGGGATATGCGGTGCGCTACTTTGCCGACAAGATCGCGCCGACGCGGGTGTTCCGGCTGCCCGACGACCGTGAGCGGGCGGCGATGGAGGATCTGGTGGCGCGGCTGCGGGTCTGGGACGGGGCCACGGACGACGAGGCGTTGCAGTCGATGGTCTTTGCGGTGGGCAAGGACCACGGGTTCGACCCGCTGCGCGACTGGTTCAAGGCGCTGTATGAGGTGCTTTTGGGCGCATCGGACGGGCCGCGGTTTGGCGGGTTCATCGCGCTTTACGGGGTGGACGAAACCGTGGCGCTGATGGAGCGGGCGCTGCAGGGGGAGTTTGTGGCGTGAAAGATTGACGCAGGGCGGCCCCGGTCTACCATCCCCATGGGGACGTCATGACCGGGAGCCACGCCCATGCGCAATGGCCTATATGGACTGCTGACCGCCGCTTTTCTGGCCTTGCCTGTCGCTGCACAGGAAGAGCCGATCCAGAACACTATCCAAAGCCAGATCAACGCCTTTCTGGCCGATGATTTCGCCACCGCCTTCACGTTTGCCAGCCCGAACATCAAGGGCATCTTCGGCACTGCCGAGAATTTCGGCGCGATGGTGAAGAACGGCTATCCGATGGTCTACCGCCCGGCCACGGTCGAGATGGGGGAACTGCGCGAGGTTGCGGGTAACCTGTGGCAGCGGGTGCGGGTGGTCGATCAGGCCGGCGCGGCCTGGTTTCTGGACTACATGATGATCGAGACGCCGGAGGGCTGGCAGATCAACGCGGTCCAACTGCTTCCTGCGCCGGATGTCGGTGTCTGATTTTTTGGGCTGATGGCTGTCTTGTTCGCCCCCCCACCCTCTCCCTCCCCCACGAGGGGGGAGGGAAGCGACTTTTGGTCCATGTCGTGTCTGTCGGCATGGCTTGAGACCGTTGCGCGTCTTGCGGGCAGGGCGGGCGGCGGTCTGAGATTGGGTTAACCCTTCCTTGCTACCCGTCTTGGCCTTGGCGGCGCGGTTCCGGGATCTGACCCCGCCCGCGCCGCCGCTGGCAATGGCGCGAAGCGAGGGTACATTCACATGAACAAGGCAATCACCGACGGGCTGGTCCTGATGCCGCCGCCGTTTTTGGCCGGCTTGAACCTGTGGTCGCGCGGGGATGGGACGCCGGGGTCGGGGTCGTATCAGGGGCAGGCGAATGTGGCGCTGGTGTCCAACGATCAGGATTTCGCGGGCTGTCTGGAGCTGCAGAAGACCGAGGCCACGCAAAAGCTGCGGTCCTATGCCCAGACGCCGATCCAGGCGGGGCTTTATCTGCGGGTGACAGCGCGGGTGAAGGCGGTTGCGGGCAACCTGCCTTCGGTCCGCATTGCGGCATGGGCGGGGGACATCGGTGGCGCGAATGTCGCGGCGGTGGTGCAGGCGGGGCCTGCCGTGGCGCTGACGACCTATGGCGAGGTGGTGACGGTCAGTGCCATCATCGCGCGAGGCTCGCGGCAGGGCGTCGATCTGCCGTGGGGGACCGTGCCGGTTTATGCCCATGTCGGTCTTGATCTGACCGGCGCGAATGGCGGCATCGTGCGGATCGACGATATTGTGGTCGAGGATGTGACCAACATCTTCATCCGCAAGCTGATGGACTGGGTCGATGTGCGCGACTATGGCGCGCTGGGCAATGGCACGACCGATGACACGGTGTCGTTACTGGCGGCGGACGCCGATGCGCAGGGGCGTGAAGTTCTGGTTCCGTCGGGGGTGTTCCGGCTGAACAGCGATGTCACGATCAACAACCGCATCCGGTTTGAAGGCACGCTGTCGATGCCCGCGAACCGCAAGCTGACCCTGACGCGGAACTTCGATCTGGACACCTATGGTCAGGCCTTTGGGACCGAGATCGAAGGCTTTCGCCGCGCCTTGCAGGCGTTGTTCTATTTCACCGACCATGTGACGCTGGACCTGTCAGGCCGCCGTGTGGACCTGAGCGAGCCAATCGACGTGGCTGCGCTGAGCGGGTTGACCAATTTCTCCACCCGCCGGGTGATCCGCAACGGGCAGCTGAACGCGGTGGGCGGTCCGGCCTGGGCGACGGAGGAGGCGACCTCGGTCGCGGCCTATTCCATCGCGGCGCCAACCACGCTGACGGGTGTGGCCAACGTGGCCAATGTGCCGGTTGGCGCGCTGGTCGTTGGCACCGGGGTCGGGCGTGAGGTCTACGTCCGGTCCAAGAACATCGCGGCGGGGACAGTGGAGCTGAGCCAGCCGTTGTGGGGGGCGGTGGGCACGCGGCCCTATACGTTCCGGCGGTTCAAATACATGCTGGACTTCGGCGGTTTCGACCAGTTGTCGCGGTTCGAATTCGAGGACATGGAATTCAACTGCGTCGGCAACTGTTCGGGGGTGCTGCTACCCCTGTCGGGATCGACCCAGCGTTTCATGTCTTGCACGTTCAACCGGCCGCTCGACCGGGCGATCACCTCAACCGGGTCGGGGTGTCAGGGGATGTTTGTCGACATGTGCCAGTTCCTGTCGAATGAACAGTCGATCCCGGCGGCCGACCGCACGACGATTGCGATGAACGTGCAGGCCAATGACGTGAAGCTGCGCAACAACCGCATCGTGCGGTTCGCGCATTTCGCGGTGGTGAACGGGACGGGGCATCTGATCCACGCCAACCACTTCTTTCAGGGCGACAGCGAGGTGGCGGGGGTGCGCCGCGCCGGGCTGATCCTGACGCAGACCAACGTGTCGACCGTGGTGACGGGAAACTACATCGACAACTGCTTTATCGAATGGGGCAACGAGCATGACCCGACACCGGAGTTCAACAACGAGTTTTCGTTCGGGGGGCTGAACATCGTGGGAAACGTGTTCATCGCGTCGAACACGTCGTCGGCGTTTCGCTGGATCGTAGTCAAGCCCTATGGGCCGGGGCATTTCCTGAACGGATTTTCCATGACGGGCAACAGTTTCCGGGTCTTCAACGCCGTGGTCGACCGGGTGGAGCTTCTGGATACCTCGATTGCGACGCTGGATTTCACACGGTCGCGCAACGTGCAGGTTGAGGGCAACAGCTTCAATCAGGTGTCCCAGACGATCATGAACCCGGTCATCGTGGCGCATACCCAGAACACGGCGGCAGATACTTGGAACGTCAGCGCCACGACGCTGATCCCGTTTGGCGGGCGGGTGCGCATGGTGGAATCCGTGGTGCCCGAGGGTGCGATTACCACGGCGGGGGGCACGTCGCGCTATCCGTTCCCGAATGCGCAGCCGGGCACCGGGGCCGAGGGCAACGAAGTTCAGCTTCGCTGGGGCGAGGCGGTGCGTGGCAAGGCCATCGTGCGGATGCGGATGGATCAGCCGTAGGTCGCAGCGATCAGGGTGGACGATGTGAAAAGGGCGGCCCTGCGGGGCCGCCCTTTTGCGCTAAAGGTCGGCCGGATCAATCCGGTGCGCGCGGCCAAAGCCGCCGTTCAGCAGGGCCGCTATGGGAGCGAGCCGGACAAAGGCGAAATCCGGCAGGTCGATGTAGACCGTGGCCTTGGGGTTTCGTTGCAGCCAGCGATCCCGCAAGCCCGGTCGGGCGGGATCGTCCGGGGCCACAAAAGCGGCGCGGGCCTGGATCATCAGGCGCGGGTGGGTCAGAGGGTCGCCTTTTTCCCCCACCTCACCCAGCATCACCGCGCAGGCGGGATTGGTCCGCAGCGCGCGGAAATGCGGGGCAAGGCCGGAGATCAGGGTCAGCAGCCCTGCCTCGGGATCGCGGGCAAAGCTAATGCGGCTGATGCCGGGGGTGCCACTGTCGGGATCGGTCCAGGCAAGGGCCGCATGGCCGAGGGTCAGAAGGTCGCGCTTCAGGGCAAGGGCGGCGGCATCGGCGGGCTGGACGGGGTCTGGTCTGGTGGTCATCGGCCTTCATCGCAATTGACAAGGGGGGGTGCGGGGGCGTCATCTGACGCCATTCAGACTGACATGCCAGCGATTACTGGCCGGAAATCCCTTGCTGGATCGCATCATGACCGACACGCCGCAGCGTCACAATGGCCTGACCGACTTTCTGCCGAAGATCCTGACCGTCTGGCGAGAAGGCTATGGCCTTGGTGATCTCAAGGCCGATGCGCTGGCGGGGCTGACGGTGGCGATCGTGGCGCTGCCCTTGTCGATGGCGATTGCCATTGCCAGCGGTGTCGGCCCCGAGCGCGGGCTATACACGGCTATTGTCGGCGGGTTCCTTGTGTCGGCCCTTGGCGGGTCGCGCTATCAGGTGGGCGGGCCTGCGGGGGCGTTCATCGTGCTGGTGTCGGCCTGCGTGATGGCCGTGGGGCTGGAGGGGCTGATCCTTGCGACCTTCCTGTCCGGCCTGTTCCTGATCGCGGCGGGGGCGCTGCGGTTCGGGACCTATATCCGCTATATCCCCTATCCGGTCACGGTGGGCTTTACCGCCGGGATCGCGGTGATCATCTTTGCCAGCCAGCTGCGTGAGATGTTCGGGCTGACCCTGCCCGGGGCCGAGCCGGGCGAGGTGTTCGAAAAGCTGCATGCCCTGTGGGAGGCGCGGGATACGGTGACGCCCGCCGCAGTGGCGGTGGCGGCGCTGACGGCGGGGCTGATCCTGGGGTTCCGCAAGGTGAGGCCGCATTGGCCGGGAATGCTGATCGCGGTGACGGTTGCCTCGGTGGTTGTGGCGGTGCTGGGGCTGGAAGTGGGGACCATCGGCACACGGTTTGGTGCCTTGCCCAACATGCTGCCCACGCCCGCGCTGCCCGGCCTTGGCTGGACCGAGGTGCAGGCGGCGCTGCCCTGGGCGGCCAGTTTCGCGCTGCTGGGGGCGATTGAATCGCTTTTGTCCGCCGTGGTCGCCGACGGGATGAGCGGCGCGCGCCACCGGTCCAACGCGGAGCTTGTGGCGCAGGGCTTTGCCAACATGGGGTCGGCCATCTTTGGCGGGTTCTGCGTGACGGGCACGATTGCGCGGACCGCGACAAACGTGCGTGCGGGCAGCCGGGGGCCGGTGTCGGGGATGCTGCATGCGCTGTTCCTGCTGGCCTTCATGATGGTTGCGGCTCCGCTGGCGGCCTATATCCCGCTGGCAGCCCTTGCCGGGGTGCTGGGGGTGGTGGCCTGGGGGATGGCAGAGCGGCATGAGTTCGCCTCGCTTCTGCGGTCGTCGCGGGGGGATGCGATGGTGGTCAGCGTGACCTTCCTGCTGGTCGTCTTCCGTGACCTGACCGAGGGGATCATCGTCGGCTTTGCGCTGGCCGGGCTGGTGTTCATCCGGCGCATGTCGGAATCGGTCGAGATGCGGCAAAGCCCGCGCCCGGAGCCCGCCTTGGGCGAGGAGGAACGGCGGGCGGACCGTGTGGTCTATCATTTGCGCGGCCCGTATTTCTTTGGCGCGGCAGCTCAAATCGGCGGCGTGCTGGAGCGGATCGCCGAAGCGCCGCGCGCCTTTGTGCTGGACATGACAGAGGTGCCGTTGATCGACAGTTCCGGCGCGCGCAGCTTTCACCAGCTTGCCGCCCGGGCGCATCGGCGGGGGGGGCAGCTTTACCTTGTGGGACTAAGCCCCGCGCTGCGCCGACAACTGGAAGCGCAAGGCGTCCGCGCCCCCGAGGTGCGCTATCTGCGCGATGTCGCCGCGGTGGATCAGCTGCTGGACGCGACGCAATCACCGGACGATTCGCGTTAGGCCCGCGCGCCGGGGCTGGATCATCAGGCCTTTGGTATCACGAAAAACCGGCCGCTCAATCACGCCAGCGTGAAGGCCAGTTGGTTGATTTGCAACGCAATCCGCCGGCCAGTTTTCCGAGATTTGCAGAATTAACGTCTCGCAAGTCAAGTAATTTACAGAATTATGCATGTAAATTAGGGGCTTACGTTTTTCTTTACGAAGTGTTACTGTCACGGCGGGAGAGAGCCGTTCCGCTGTTGGAATGGGGTGCCGCGGGGTCCTTGGCCGGGCCCCGTCGGGGAGGAGAACCGCGATGACCGATCAGGCCCTGAAATCCGTTTACCCGGCATCGGCCGAGTTTGTTGCAAAGGCGCATATTGATGCGGCGGGATACGAGGCGCGCTATGCCGCGTCCGTCTCCGACCCCGAGGCGTTCTGGGGCGCAGAAGGCCTGCGGCTGGACTGGATCAAGCCCTACACGCGGGTCAAGGATACCTCGTTCGCGCCGGGCAACATCAGCATCAAGTGGTTCGAAGACGGGCATCTGAACGTAAGCGCCAATTGCATCGACCGGCACATGCTGACCCGCGCCAACCAGACCGCGATCATCTGGGAGCCCGATGATCCGAAGGAGCCCGCGCAGCACATCACCTATGCGCAACTGCTGGAACAGACCTGCCGTCTGGCCAACGTGCTGAAAGCGCATGGCGTTGTGAAAGGTGACCGGGTTGTCCTTTACATGCCGATGATCCCCGAGGCGGCCTATGCGATGCTGGCCTGCACGCGGATCGGGGCGATCCATTCAATCGTGTTCGGTGGGTTTTCCCCGGACGCGCTAGCCAACCGGGTCAATGACTCGGAAGCCAAGATCGTCATCACCGCCGACTGGGCGCCGCGCGGCGGCAAGAAGACCGGGCTGAAGGACAACACCGACAAGGCGATGCTGCATGTCGATGACCGGGTGAAGGTGCTGGTCGTCAAGCGCACCGGTGACCAGACCTCATGGACCGAAGGGCGCGATTTCGACCTGACCGCGGAAATGGCGGCGGCGAAGCCTTATTGCCCCTATGTCGAGGTGGGCGCGGAAGACCCGATGTTCATCCTTTACACCTCGGGTTCCACCGGAAAGCCGAAGGGCGTGGTGCATACCACCGGCGGCTATCTGGTCTATGCCGCGATGACGCATCAGCTGACTTTCGATTACCATGACGGAGACGTCTTCTGGTGCACCGCGGATGTGGGTTGGGTCACCGGGCACAGCTATATCGTCTATGGCCCCTTGGCCAATGGCGCGACGACCCTGATGTTCGAAGGCGTGCCAACCTTCCCTGACGCTGGCCGCTTCTGGGAGGTTTGCGCCAAGCACAAGGTCAACCAGTTCTACACCGCGCCGACGGCGATCCGGTCGCTCATGGGCCTTGGGCCGGAGTGGGTGGAAAAGCACGACCTGTCCAGCCTGAAGCTCTTGGGTTCGGTCGGTGAGCCGATCAACCCCGAGGCGTGGAGCTGGTACAACACCCATGTCGGCAAAGGCAAATGCCCGATCGTCGACACCTTCTGGCAGACCGAAACCGGCGGCCATATCGTGACACCGCTTCCCGGGGCGATCCCGCAGAAGCCGGGGTCTGCGACGAAGCCGTTCTTCGGGGTGAAGCTTGAGGTGCTGGACCCCGCCAGCGGCAAGGTCCAGACCGACACGGAAACCGAGGGGGTCTTGTGCATCACCGACAGCTGGCCGGGGCAGATGCGGACGCTGTGGGGCGACCACGCCCGGTTCGAGGAGGCCTATTTCAGCCAGTACAAGGGCTATTACTTCACCGGTGACGGCTGCCGCCGCGATGCGGATGGGTATTACTGGATCACTGGTCGGGTAGATGACGTGATCAACGTCTCCGGTCACCGGATGGGCACGGCTGAGGTGGAGTCGGCCCTTGTCGCGCATGAGGCGGTCGCGGAAGCGGCGGTTGTAGGCTACCCGCATGACATCAAGGGGCAGGGCATCTACGCCTATGTCACGCTGATGAAGGGCGTGGAGCCGACCGAGGAGTTGCGCAAGAAGCTGGAAGCCTGGGTCCGTACCGAGATTGGCCCGATTGCCAAGCCCGACCTGATCCAATGGGCCCCGGGCCTGCCCAAGACGCGCTCGGGCAAGATCATGCGCCGTATCCTGCGCAAGATCGCTGAAAACGACTTTGGCGCGCTGGGCGACACCAGCACGCTAGCCGATCCTTCCGTGGTTGACGATCTGATCGCCAACCGGATGAACAAGGTCTGAAGGCGTGGCAGCCGCGCCCCCCGTCCTGATCCTGCTTGGCCCCCCCGGGGCCGGCAAAGGCACGCAAGCCCGGATGCTGGAAGAGGACTTTGGTCTGGTCCAACTGTCCACGGGTGACCTGCTGCGCGCGGCGGTTGCTGCGGGGACTGACGCAGGCCGCAAGGCCAAGGCGGTGATGGAGGCGGGGCAACTGGTGTCGGATGACATCGTTCTGGCCATCCTGAAAGACCGGATGGCCCAGCCCGACGTGCAGAAAGGCATCATCCTTGACGGCTTTCCGCGCACTGCCGCCCAGGCAGCGGCGCTGGACGCGCTTCTGGCGGAGGCCGGACAAAAGGTAACTGCTGCCGTCAGCCTTGAGGTTGACGATGATGCGATGGTGGCCCGTGTGTCGGGCCGCTATACCTGCGCCGCTTGCGGCGAAGGCTATCATGATGAGTTCAAGCAGCCCGCCCGTGCGGGGGTTTGCGACAAATGCGGCGGTACGGCGTTCAAGCGCCGGGCCGACGACAATGCCGAAACGGTGCGCGAAAGGCTGACCGCCTATCACGCCCAGACGGCACCGCTGATTGCGCATTACGAAGGTCAGTCCGTTCTGGAACGGGTGCCGGCGATGGGGTCCATCGCCGGTATCCGCGCCATGCTGGCTGACATCGTGGGGCGCGTCTCGGCGTAACGGGAGGGGCTGTCTTTCCCGCATGCGGGAAGGGCGGAAAAAACGAAACAAGGGAGTAGCACACATGGCGGACAAATCCTCTGCCAACGCCTATTGGGCAGCTAACGTCCGGATCATCCTGATTTCTCTGGTGGTCTGGTTCGCATGCTCATTCGGGCTTGGCATTCTGCTTCGGCCCGCGCTTTCGGGGATCATGGTCGGCGGTGCCGATCTTGGCTTCTGGTTCGCGCAGAACGGGTCGATCTACGTCTTCATCATCCTGATCTTCGTCTACGCGAAGATGATGGGGAAGATCGACAAAGAACACGGCGTGGAAGAGTAGGGGGCAGAAACAGATGGATCAGTTTACCCTCAACCTGATTGTGGTTGGCTTCACCTTTGCCATCTACATCGGGATCGCGATCTGGGCCCGTGCGGGCACCACCGCGGAATTCTATGCAGCCGGACAGGGTGTGAACCCGATCATGAACGGCATGGCGACGGGCGCGGACTGGATGTCGGCGGCCTCGTTCATTTCCATGGCGGGCATCATCGCCCTGGCGCCGGTTGGCGGCTACACCCAGTCGGCCTTCCTGATGGGCTGGACCGGGGGCTATGTGCTTCTGGCGCTGCTGCTTGCCCCGTATCTGCGGAAGTTCGGCAAGTTCACCGTGCCGGAGTTCATCGGCGACCGCTTCTATTCCGGCGGTGCGCGTCTGGTGGCGGTCATCTGCCTTATCATCATCTCGGTCACATATGTGATCGGGCAGATGCGCGGCGTTGGCGTGACCTTCTCGCGCTTCCTTGAAGTCACCACCGACACCGGCCTTTATATCGGCGCGGCGATCGTGTTCGCCTATGCCGTTCTGGGCGGGATGAAGGGCATCACCTACACGCAGGTGGCGCAGTACATCGTTCTGATCATCGCCTACACGATCCCGGCGATCTTCATCTCTCTGTCGCTGACCGGCAACTTCCTGCCGCAGCTGGGCCTTGTCGGTTCCTACGCGCCGACGGGTGGGGACGTGTCGATGCTGGCCAAGCTGGACAGCCTTGTCACCGAACTGGGCTTCACCGCCTACACTGCCGACACGAACAACATGTTCAACATGTTCCTGTTCACCATGTCGCTGATGATCGGCACCGCCGGTCTGCCGCACGTCATCATCCGCTTCTTCACCGTTCCCAAGGTCGCCGACGCGCGCTCTTCGGCCGGTTGGGCGCTGGTGTTCATTGCCCTGCTCTATACTGTCGCTCCGGCCGTTGGCGCGATGGCTCGTCTGAACCTGACCACGACCTTCTGGCCCGGTGGCGCCACTGGGGCGGCCATGTCGGCACCGGCACTTTCAATTGCCGACATCGACAGCAAGCCGGAACTGGCTTGGATCAACACATGGAAGGCCACCGGTCTTCTGGACTTCGCTGACAAGAACGGCGACGGGCTGATCCAGTACTTTAACGAACCTGCTGCGGTTGCCGCTGCCAACAAGGCACTGGCTGATGCGCAGAAGGCTCTGACAGACGCTGCTGCCGATGCCGACAAGGCACCGCTGGAAGCGGCTGTTGCCGAAGCGACCACCGCACGCGACGCGGCACTGGCCGACCCGGCCAATGCCGTGGGCGGCAAGTCCTTGGCCGAACTGGGCTTTGTCGGGAACGAACTGACCAAGATTGACAACGACATCATGGTTCTTGCGAACCCTGAAATCGCGGCACTTCCTGGTTGGGTTATCGCACTTGTGGCTGCCGGTGGTCTGGCTGCTGCGCTTTCCACCGCTGCGGGTCTGCTGCTGGCCATCTCTTCGGCCGTCAGCCACGACCTGATCAAGGGTTCGATCAATCCGAACATCTCGGAGAAGGGCGAACTTCTGGCTGCGCGTATCTCGATGGGCTTTGCCATCGCGGTTGCCACCTGGCTTGGTCTCAACCCGCCCGGCTTTGCCGCGCAGGTGGTGGCGCTGGCCTTCGGTCTGGCCGCTGCGACGATCTTCCCGGCTTTGATGATGGGCATCTTCTCGAAGCGCATCAACAAGGAAGGGGCGATCATGGGGATGCTGGCCGGCCTGATCTTTACGGCTGTCTACATCTTCCTCTACCTCGGCTGGTTCTTCATCCCGGGCACGGCTGTCTATGCCAACGTCCCGGCGAACCACTTCTTCGGCATCTCGCCGCTGTCGATCGGGACCATCGGTGCCGTCGTGAACTTCGCTGTCGCCTATGGCGTGTCGATGGTCACCAAGGCGCCGCCGGCCCATGTCGTGGAACTGATCGAGTCGATCCGCGTGCCGAAAGGCGCCGGCAAGGCTCAGGCCCACTAAGCAACCTGCGCCCCCGGGGAAACCCGGGGGCGCACCCTTCCCCGAAAGCGCAGGACATGGAACAGGACAACAGCGGCCTGAATACGTCCAGCCTCCTGGCTTTCCTGGAGACGGTCCACCCCTACGACAGCCTGCCGCGGGACGAGATGGCGCGTGTCGCCGCCTCTTTCAGCCGCAGGCACTATGATGACGAGAGTGTCATCTATTCGGCTGGCGATCCCTTGCACGGCATCTTTCTGATCCTCGAAGGGTCAGTCGAGGTGCTGGAACCTTCGGGCGGGCTTGTGTCGCTTCTGGGCCCAAGGAACAGTTTTGGCGAACGGGGCCTGATGCGTGACGGCGTGGCGGTGACGACAGCCCGCGCCGCCGAAGGGGCCGAGATCCTGATGCTGCCGCAGGCCGAGTTTCGGCGCCTGATCGCCAGCTATCCGGCGTTTGAACGCTTTTTCAACCGGGGTCGTCAGCGCGATGTGCGCGAGACTGACATCTCGACCCGAAAGGTGGGGGACCTGATCGCCCGCGCCCCCGTTGCCGTGGCGCCAGAAACCACGATCCGGGCGGCGGCGGAACAGATGCGCGATGCGCATATCTCTTGCCTAGCGGTGGTTGCGGATGGCCGCCTGATCGGCATCGTCACGGCGCGCGATTTCACCAACAAGGTGCTGGCGATGGGGCTGGATGCCGCCACCCCGGTCAGCGCCGTGATGGCAAAGGACCCGATGGTTCTGACACCAGAGTCGCTGGGGTCAGACGTGCTGAACCGCATGCTGGAACACAGGATCGGCCATTTACCGGTGGTGGATGACGGCAAGCTGGTCGGCATGATCACCCAGACCGATCTGGTTCGGTTTCAGGCAGTGTCATCCGCGCTGCTGGTGCGCGATGCGGCAACAGCGCAGACCGTGGCGGAACTGGCCGAAAACACCGCGCGCATCCCGCATCTGCTGGTGCAGCTTGTAGGCGGCGGCACGGCGCATGAGGTGGTGACGCGGCTGGTCACCGACATCGCTGATACCGTAACCCGCCGCCTGCTGGCGATGGCCGAGGCAGAGCTTGGCCCGCCGCCGGTGCCCTATCTGTGGCTGGCCTGCGGGTCGCAAGGCAGGCAGGAACAGACCGGCGTCAGCGATCAGGACAATTGCCTGATGCTGGACGATGCCGCGACCGAGGCTGACATGGCGTATTTTGCGAAGCTCGCGAAGATCGTCAGCGACGGCCTGAACGCCTGCGGCTATGTCTATTGCCCCGGCGACATGATGGCGACCAACCCGCAATGGTGCCAGCCGATGCGCGTCTGGCGTGAGTATTTCCGGAAATGGGTGGCTGTGCCCGACCCGATGGCGCAGATGCTGGCATCGGTCATGTTTGACCTGCGGCCCATCGGCGGGGCGGCCAGCCTTTATGCGGACCTGCAGGATCAAGTGTTGGAGATGGCTGCGAAGAATTCGATCTTCGTGGCGCATATGATCTCCAACAGCCTGAAGCACACGCCGCCCCTTGGCCTGTTGCGCGGCTTTGCAACCATCCGGTCGGGCGAATACAAGAACCATATCGACCTGAAGATGAACGGCGTCGTGCCCGTGGTGGACCTTGGCCGCATCTATACGCTGATCGGCTCGTTCGGGGCGGTCAACACCCGCTCCCGGTTGGAGGCGGCGGCTGCGGCGGGGGTCATTTCGGCTTCGGGCGCGCGCGACCTGATCGAGGCCTATGACCTGATCGCCACCACCCGCCTTGAACATCAGGCCCGCCGCGTGAAGGCGGGCGAAAAGCCCGACAACTTCATCGCGCCGTCGGAACTGTCGGATTTCGAACGCAGCCACCTGCGTGATGCCTTTGTTGTCGTGCGCACCATGCAATCCGCCGTGGGATCGTCCCGCGGTGCCAGAACCTGAAAGAGCCCTGAATGGCCTTTGAACTGATCGCCGGACTGCTTGTCGCCGCCACCCTTGGCCTGATGGTCTGGGCGCTGCGGCGCTGGCTGCCGTCCATGCCGAAATGGTCGGTGCCCTTCGCGGCGGCGCTGGGCCTGATCGGCTATACGATCTGGAGCGAATACAGCTGGTACGACCGCGTCTCGGGCGAGCTGCCGACTGAGCTTGAGATTGTCGCCGTGCAGGACGAGGCGATGCCCCTGCGGCCGTGGACATATCTGGCGCCGATCAAGATGCGCTTTGTCGCCATGGATCACCGCAAGACGCTGGCCCACCCTCAGGCGAAAGACCTGCGCATGGTGACGCTTTACAGCTTTTCGCGTTGGAAGCCGGTGGATCAGGGGCTGATGGCGGTCGATTGCGCGGGCAAGCGACATGTCATGGTGGTCGAAGGGGTCGCGTTTTCGGCTGACGGGGTGCTGACCGGCGCAGACTGGCAGATGGCCGGGCCGGAAGACCAACTGCACGTTGCCGCCTGCAGGGAGGGGTAGATGGACAGAAAGCCGCGTATTCTGGTGGTTGAGGATGAAGACAACATCGCCGTCGCGCTGGACTATCTGATGACGCGCGAAGGCTATGACCATGACCGTGTCGCCAACGGTGCCGATGCGTTGTCGCGCATCCGCGCCACGCACCCTGATCTGGTCCTTCTGGACGTGATGCTGCCCGAGGTGTCGGGCTATGAAATCTGCGAAGGCATCCGCATGGACCCCGACCTTGCCGATGTGAAGGTGCTGATGATGACCGCGCGCGGGTCGGCGATTGAACGCCGCAAGGGGTTGGCGCTGGGGGCTGACGGGTTCATCTCGAAGCCGTTCGAGTTGAAGGACCTGCGCGAAGAAGTGCGCCGTCTGCTGGGCGCGGGGGTCTAGCCCCATGCTGGCCCGCTTGTCCCTGCGGCTGCGGGTTCTGCTCATCTTCGCCGGCCTTGCGGCTGCAATCATCGCGGCAATCGGCTTTGGCCTTTGGCTGGGCTTTGGCAGGCTTGGCAACCCGGACGCGTTGCAAGGCTTTGTGCAGGCGGGGGTTCTTGCTGGCTTTGCCACGCTGGGGCTGGTGGCGGGGGTCTGGTATCTGTTCGACCTCAATGTCGCGAAGCCCATCGAGAAGCTGGCCGGGTCATTGCGCGCTCGCGCCCATGCCGACGTCACCGCCGAGATGGACAGCGCCATCGCCCGCTATCTTGGTGACCTGGCCCCCGCCGCCGTGGCCGCCGCCCAAAGCCTGACGGAAACGCGGTCCGCGCTGGCCGAAGCTGTCGCCCGCGAAACCCTGCGCCTTGGGTCCGAGAAGGCGCGGCTTGAGGCGCTTTTGTCTGATGTGCCTGCGGGTGTCATCCTCTGTTCGGGCGATCATGCGCTGGTGTTCTACAACTCACCCGCCGCCGATGTCATTGGCGCGGGTCGGGGGGAAGGGCTTGAGGCTGGCCTTGACCGCAGCCTTTTCGACTACCTGCACGCAGCCCCCCTGCGCCATGCCTATGACCGGCTTTTGGCCACTGGCGACCCAGACGCCGCATCCGATCTTTTGTGCACGACGGTGTCCGGTGCCCGTGTTCTGGCGGCACGGATGCGGCTTTTGGCCGAAGGCGGGTCTTCGGGCTATGTGCTGACGTTGCGCGATGTGACTGGCGACATGGCAACCGAGGCGCGGCGCGAGGCGATGCTGGAAGCCGCGCTGGACAGTCTGCGCCGCCCTTCGGCCGCACTGTCCACACTGGTCGGCGTGCTGCCGGACGATGCGATGCCCGCCGCCCTGCAAACCGCGCTGAAGGAAGAGGTCGCGCGCCTGTCGCAGGCTGTCACCCGCTTTGGCACGGCGCGTGAGGAAGGGCAGGTCGAGGCCGCCGCCCTGCCGCAGACCCGTGCCTCGGACCTTGCGGAAGGGTTGAAGGCGCGTCTGGACAGCCTTGGCATCCCGATCAGCGTACAGTCGGCGGACCTTCTGCTGCGCTGCAACGGGTTCGAGGTGATCACGCTGCTCGCGGACCTTGCTCGGCAGGTGGTGGCCAAGGGTAGCGTGGCCAATCTTGGGCTGACGATTGATGAAGAAGCCAGCGGTGCCGCGATCCGGCTGTCTTGGGATGGGCCGCGCGTCGGGGTGGGTGAACTGGACCGCTGGCTGTTTGCGCCCCTGTCCGCCGACACGCCCGAACGGCTGGCGCGCGCTGTTCTTGCCGCCCATGCCACCGAAGTCTGGCCCGAAACGGCAGGCGACCGCGCAGCCCTGTGTCTGCCGATCCGGCAGGCCCGCCGTGCCGTGGCGCGGCCGAAGCCGGTGGCTCGCAAGGTCGTCTACGACTTTGAACTCTTGTCCCCCGCCCGGACCGACAAGCTGGCCGAGGCACGGCTGGACCGACTGACCTATGTCGTCTTCGACACGGAGACCACGGGACTTAACCCGCGCATGGGGGACGAGATCGTGCAGCTTGCCGCCGTCCGCATCGTCAACGGTCGCCGGGTGGAGGGTGAGGTTTTCGACACGCTGGTCAACCCCGGCCGCCCGATCCCGGCGGTGTCCACCGACGTTCACGGGATCACCGATGGCATGGTCGCCAACGCCCCGACGGTGGCCGAGGTCGCCCGCCGCTTTCACAAGTTTGCCGAGGGCGCGGTGCTGATCGCCCATAACGCGCCCTTCGACATGGAATTCCTGCGCCGGGTCGAGGGGAAGATCGACCTGCGGTTCGACATGCCGGTGCTGGATACGGTCCTGTTGTCGGCGGTCGTCTATGGCCAGCACGATGTGCACAGCCTTGACGCCCTGACCCATCGGCTGGGCATCACCATCCCGGAGGAGGCCCGCCACACCGCCATTGGCGACACGGTGGCCACGGCGGATGCCTTCCTCAAGTTGATCCCCATGCTGGCGGGCCGGGGCCATGCCACCTTCGGCGCCGTGCTGGCCGAGGTCAGGAAACATGGGCGGTTGTTGAAGGACCTGAACTGACGGCCTTCACCCCGCAAAGGGATTGGCCGGATAGGTTACGCCCACCAGATACAAACCCTGCGGTGGGGCGACCGGGCCGCAGGCTGCCCGGTTCCGCGCCGCAAGGGCCGCGCGCACATCGTCCGGCGACCATGCGCCCGCTCCGACGCGTTCCAGCGTGCCGACGATGGACCGGACCTGATTGTGCAGGAAACTGCGGGCGGCAAGGTCGAAACGGATTTCGCGTCCGCCGGGGTAGGGACGGTCGGTGATGTCGATCCGGTCCAGCGTCTTTACCGGGCTGTTCGCCTGACAGAAGGTCGACCGGAAGGTGGTGAAGTCATGGTTGCCGATCAGATGGGCCGCCGCCTCTCGCATCGCGTCCAGGTCCGGGGCGGCGGCTATTTGCCAGGCCAGCCCCTTGTCATGCGTCACCGGTGCCCGGCGGGCGACTAGGCGGAACAGATACTGCCGCGCGGTTGCCGAAAATCGGGCGTGAAAGGTGTCAGGCACTTGGACGCAGGCAAGCACCGCCACTGGCGCTGGCCGCAGATGCGCGTTCAGGGCTGCGGCCAGACGGAACGGGTCCCAGTCGCGGGTCAGATCGACATGCGCGACCTGGGCGGTGGCATGGACGCCCGCATCCGTGCGCCCGGCGGCGGCGATGGTATGGGGCCCGGGTTCCAGCTTGGCCAGCGCGGCCTCGACCGAGCCTTGCACGGACACCAGACCCCCGGCCTGACGTTGCCAGCCCGCGAACGGGCCACCGTGATATTCGATCTGAAGCGCGTAGCGTGGCATGCGCCTTCCCTAGCGTGGTTTCTGCGCCTTGTGAATGCAGGCGCTGCCGGTCGGACATGACCCTGCGCCGGGGTGGGTGGCAATATTGCACAGACCGCGCACCCCCCTACCATTCCCTGCGCCCTCCGCCTATCTTGACCCCGACAGCAAGAGGTTCCGCAGTGGCGCTTTTCGGGCTTACGGACGGGATATCCCGCACCATCGAAGGGGCCGGGGCCACGCTCTCGGAGACCTTTCTTGAAGACACGCTGCGCCTTGGCGTTACCGGTCTGTCCCGCGCGGGCAAGACCGTCTTCATTACGGCGCTGGTTGCAAACCTGCTGCAGCGCGGGCGGATGCCGCAGTTGAAGGCGCAGGCCGAGGGGCGGATTGACGCCGTCTATCTGCAGCCGCAACCTGACGTGACCCTGCCGCGCTTCGACTATGAGGGCCACCTTGCCGCGCTGACCGGGGATACGCCGCGCTGGCCCGCGTCCACCCGGGCAATCTCGGAACTTAGGCTGTCCTTCCGGGTGCGGCCTTCGGGTCTGTTCGCAAGCTGGAAATCCCCGCGAGTCCTGCATCTGGACATCGTCGATTATCCCGGCGAATGGCTTTTGGACCTTGGCCTGCTGGACCAAACCTATGACCAGTGGTCAGAAGCCACCCTTGCCCGCCTTGCCAAGCGGCCTGAGGCGGCAGATTTCATCGCCTTCGCCCGCGCCGAAGATGGCTCGCTGCGGCTGGAAGAGGACAAGCTGCGCGCCCTGTCGGACAGCTTTACCGCCTATCTGACTGCAGCGCGCGATCTTGGCCGGGTGGATGTGACCCCCGGCCGGTTCCTGTTGCCGGGGGACCTTGCCGGATCGCCCGTCCTGACCTTCGCGCCGCTGCCAAAGCCCGCCCACACCCCCCGTGCCAGCCTTTGGCGTGAAATGGAGCGGCGGTTCGAGGCCTATAAATCCCGTGTCGTGCGCCCCTTCTTTCGCGACCATTTCGCCCGGATCGACCGGCAGATCGTGCTGATGGACGTGCTTGGCGCCATCCATCAGGGCCCCCGCGCGGTGGAAGATCTGCGCCGCACTATGGCCGAGGTTCTGGGCAGCTTTCGCCCGGGTCGCAACGGCTGGCTGACCTCGCTCTTCGGGGGCAAGCGGGTGGAGCGGATCCTGTTTGCCGCCACCAAGGCCGACCATCTGCACCACGAACAACACCCCGCGCTGACGGCCATCACCGCGGCGCTGCTGGCCGAGGCGAAGTCCCGCGCCGATTTTTCCGGCGCGCGGACTGAGGCGCTGTCGCTGGCGTCGTTGCGCGCCACGGTGGAAGAGATGGTGACCCGTGACGGCGAGACCCTGCCTGCGGTGCGGGGCACGCTTTTGTCCACCGGAAAGCCCGCGGTGATGTATCCGGGACTGTTGCCCACCGACCCCGCGCGCCTGCTGTCGCCCGCGCGTGAGGGGGCGGAAGGCTGGCTCGATGCCGATTACAACCTGATGACCTTTGCTCCGGCCCGCCTGACCCTGAAGCCGGGGGAAGGCCCGCCGCATATCCGCCTTGACCGGGCGATCGAGTTCCTGATCGGAGATCGGCTGTGACCCGCCCGCCCAAACCCTTCCTGCAAGAGATCGCGGATGCGGCTGACCCGTCCTCGGCCCCGCCGGTACCTGAAATGATGGCCGAAGGGCAGGCGATGCAGGCCGTGGCCGCCCTGTCGCAACGCAAGGGCGGGGCGCTGAGCCGCTTTGCGCTGTGGGCCTTTGGTGCGCTGTTCACCTTTGTGCTGGGTGTCGCGGCGTGGGATTTCGTGACCAACCTTATGGCGCGAAATCAGGTGCTGGGCTGGATTGCCTTTGCGCTGGTCGCAGTGGCAGTGCTGTCGTCGCTGATCCTGTCGCTGCGCGAATGGGCGGCCTTCATCCGGTTGAAACGACTGGACGATCTGCGTCTGTCCGCCGCTTCGGCCCGGCAGACTGCAGACCTTCCTGCAGCCCGCCGCGTCGTGCTGGCGCTGACCCGGCTTTACGCGGCGCGGGGCGACACCGCTTGGGGCCGGGCGCGGCTGGCCGAGCGTGAGGCGGAGGTGATGGATGCCGACGCGCTGCTTGCGCTGGCGGAGCGTGAGGTGCTGGCCACGCTGGACGCCGAGGCGCGGCTGGTGGTCGAGGCGGCGGCGCGGCAGGTGGCTACGGTCACGGCGCTGGTGCCGCTGGCGCTGGCCGATGTGGCGGTGGCGGGCTTTGCCAACCTGCGGATGATCCGGCGGATTGCCGAGATTTACGGCGGGCGGTCGGGAAGTTTCGGCAGCCTGCGCCTGTTGCGGCGGGTCTTTGCATCGCTGCTGGCCGCAGGCGCGCTGGCGTTGACCGATGACATGATCGGGTCCGTGGCCGGTGGCGGTGTGCTGTCCAAACTGTCGCGCCGGTTTGGCGAGGGGGTGGTGAATGGCGCACTGACCGCCCGCGTCGGGGTAGCGGCGATGGAGTTGTGCCGCCCGATGCCCTTCGTCGCGTTGGAGCGACCGGCGGTATCTTCGCTGGTGTCGCGGGCCTTGGCGGGGCTGGTGCCGCGTGGGTAGGGCCGCTCGTCGATGACTGCGTCACTCCTCGCGCGGGGGGCCGATGAGGAGACGAAGTCGAACGAGGAGGGGCGAGTCAGACTGCCTGCCAGTCCACCCAACGGCCATGAAAATCGGCGCGGCCAAGGCGGATGGTTTCGCCCCCGGGCCAAAGCGTCAGGGTCAGGCCCGCACCCGGTGAGGCATTGTCAGCCTCAAACCCCAGATGGGCGATCGGCGCGCGGGTGGTTGCTGCAGCCCCGGCCCGGGCCAGCGCCGAACGCGCGCGGGCGTCGGTGTCGGGGGGAAAGTACTGCCAGGCGATGGTATGGTAGACAACATGGACCGCCCCCTCATGCCGGGTCTGCAGCCGCGCCTCCAGCCAGTCCGCCGCATCGCTTCGCTCAACCTTAGGGCGGACATTTGCGGCAAGGTCCAGCGCTGCGCGGGTGCGGGCCAGACGCTCAGGCTGGTCGGCCCAGAGATAGGCCAGAAGCCGCAGCCGGTCAGACATGGGGTCAAGCGGGTTGAGGTCGACGCCCGCACGGTCGATGACGGTCGGCGTCGCCAAGGGTGGCAAAGGGCCGGTCCAGTCGGGTGCCAGCGTCAGCACCGCGTCGGCGGGGCCGTGGTGCTGGCCCGCAAGGTCAAGCGCGTAGTGGTCCCACAGCAGGTTCAGCCCGGCGCTGGCCCCAAGCTCGGACAAGACGAGGGGCTTGCCAAACCGCGCGGTCAGCCAATGCGCGGCGGCGATCAAGACGGCAGAGCGGCGTACTTCGTTGGTCTGGGGCGGGGACTTCAGCCAGTCGAGAAGAAAATCCGGATGCCGGGCCAAGGCGGCAAGGGCGGCCCCGGTCGGGTCGGAATCAGGCAGGGAATAGGCGGCGGCAAGATCGGGGTCTTGCCCGGTCAGGATCAGGGCATGCAGCCCGCCCGCCAGCCGGAGCGGAACGGAATCGGCCCGAGACGAGGGATCGCCCTGCCAGCCAAGCACCTGATCCGCAACAGGAGTGCCGGGTTGCAGCCCTTCGGCCAGACCAGCCAGCAGCCGCGCCATCAGGGGCGACCCAAGGGCAGCGCAGGACCTTGCCTGATCGCGGAAGGCTTGGCGGACGGTCACCGGAACTTGTCCAAAAGCCGTTGCATCGGGCTGCGCTTGTCCTCCTCCTCCACGGTTGGTGCGACGGGCGGCGCTATCGGCGGCGCGGGGGTCCCGGCCTTGTCCTTGCCGGGCTTCTCCTGCCCGGTCGAGGATCGGGGCGGTGCGGTGCGCAAGGCGACGGCGTTCATGAACTTCTGCTCATTGCCGTCGGCCAAGGCCGGGGCGCCTTCGGATATGCCGCGCAGCAGGTCTTCCAGCCAGTCGGCATCCGCCTTGGCAAAGTCATGCAGGACATAGGCCGCAACGGCATCCTTGTGGCCGGGGTGGCCTATGCCAAGGCGGATCCGGGCATAGGCGTCACCAAGATGACCGTGGATCGACCGCAGCCCGTTGTGCCCGGCATGGCCCCCGCCCTGTTTCAGCCGCAGCTTGCCCGGGGCCAGATCCAGTTCGTCATGGAACACCGTGACATCGGCCAGCGGCAGCTTCCAGAATGTCACCGCCGATTGCACCGCTTGACCGGACAGGTTCATGAAGGTTTCGGGCTTCAGCAGCACAACCTTCTCGGCCCCCAGCCGCCCTTCGCTGACCAACCCATGATGCGCCTTCCGCCACGGTGCAAAGCCGTGGTCGGCGGCGATCCGGTCCAGCGCCATGAAGCCGATGTTGTGGCGGTTGCCCGCATATTTCGGCCCGGGATTGCCAAGGCCGACCCAGAGTTTCACCAATAGCCTCCTGCCGCTGGACGGGTTGTAGCGCCGTCATTAGATTGGCGGTATAGCGGCGGAAGGGCCGACACCGCAACCAACCCGCCACCAGTCCGCAACGAGGCCCGCGCCAGATGCCCAGTTTCACCTTGCGCGGGTTGACCCTGACCCTGCCCGAAACGGCGATCCGCGGCGGGTTGGAGCGGGCTTTCACAACGGGCCGCTACGAACATCAGGAAGCTGACGCGATCCTTGCCCATTTGCGCCCGGGTGACCGGTTCATGGACCTTGGCGCGGGGATCGGGTTTCTGTGCGCGCTGGCCGCCCGGGTGCTGGGCGCAGAGGCGGTGACGGGGGTTGAGGCGGTCCCCGATACGCTGGCCTTGGCGCGCAACACTCTTGCGGCCAACGGGTTTGACGGCGTCCGCCTTCTGCACGGGGCAGTGACCGGAGGTGCTGCGGGAGAGGTCGAGTTTGGCCAGCGTCCGGCCTTCTGGGCCAGCGCGTTGCAGGGGGTCGAGGGGTGGCCCCCGAACGCGAGGGTGATCCGGGTGCCAGCCCTGCCGCTGGCCGCGCTTCTGGAAGAGCACCGCCCGACCGTGCTGTGCTGCGACATCGAAGGTGCCGAGCTTGAGGTGCTGGCCACCCCCTTGACCGGCGTTCGGCTGGTGGTCGTGGAACTGCATCCCGGGCTTTACGGACCGGAGGGTGAGGGGCGTGTGCGGCAAGGCCTTGTGGCCCAGGGCTTTCAGCCGGAACCCTTGGGGTCAAAGGGGGCGACTGTCGTCTATCGCCGCGGCTCAGGCGGCGCGGGCCCCGAGTGAGCGCATCCGCTCCAGCCAGCCCGCGCGCTGACGGTCGGTGCTGTGTTCGACTGGCGACAGGTGCGTAAAGCCCATTGGCCGGATTCCGACATAGCCAAGGATCTGGCGCTGAACCTGATGGCGCAGGGCAGAGCGATACATCAGCCAGAAGGCCCAGCCCGGGGTATCCGAAGTCAGGACCAACCGGGCGCTGCGGCCAATCAGCAGGGGTTTGGGCAGGCCAAAGCGCCGCTGCCTTGGGTCGAAGGCGAAGCCTGGCAGGAAGCTGCGGTCAAACAGCCCCTTGGCCTGCGCCGGCAGCCCGCCCCACCACATCGGCGAGACCAGAACGATGTGCTGCGCCCAGCCAATGTCAGTCTGGAAGCCGGCAAGATCCTGCTCTGGCGTGGGGGCGTTGCGAAAGCTGGCTTGGCCGAAATCCGGGTTGAAGCCCATCTCTGACAGGGCGAGATGACGGACCTGATGGCCTGCCGCCTTGGCGCCGTCGCGATAGGCTTGCGCTAGGGCCGCACTGAGTGACAGTTTGGCAGGGTGCAGATCAAGGGTGAGGATACGGGTTGGCATTGAGCCTCCAAATAATGACCGTAGTCAGTATTGCTGATAAAATGACTGTGGTCAATAAAGCAGTTGAGGGCGCCCGATGACCCGCAAGGTGCAGGCCCGGACCCTTGCCACGCGTGACCGGCTGCTGGCCGCAGGTCGAGAGATCGTCCAGGCCGGGGGCATGGAAAACCTGCGCACGGATGAGGTGGTGCTGCGCGCCGGTACTGCGAAGGGGACATTCTTCGCCCATTTCCCGGATCGCGATCACTTTCTTGCGGCCCTTCTGGCCGAAAGCCTGACAGCCGCGTTGGCGGACTTGGCGCCCCCGGCTGACCGAGGCGCCCTTATGGCGACGATGGACCGCGTTTTTCTGGCCTTCGCCGCGGATGCTGAAACGGTGGCGTTGCTGGCCCGGTTCAGTGGTCCTGCCGGGGTGGGGCTGGGGCTTGACCAGATGATCTGCGCCGTGACGGAACGGCTGGCCACCGGACTTGCGACGATGCAGGCACAGGGGCGGGTCGCCAACCGTGCCGCGCCCGAGGTGCTGGCCGAAGGGCTTATGGCGCTGGTGTTTCACGCGGCGGCATCGGCGCAGTGCCCGGTTCTGGCCGATGGCGACCGGCTGGCGGTGCGCACCCGGGCCAAGCGGCTGTTGCATCAGATGACCGACGCGCTGATCTGGCCGCAGGTCTGAACCACCTGTTGGCCCCGGAAATGCAACGGGGGGCCAAAAGGCCCCCCGCGCGATCCGAAAAGGTTCAGACGCCTCAGGAAGCGGCGGCTTCCTCGTTGTCGGCGCTGACCAGACCCGACGGGGCCGCGATGTTCGCGATCACGAAGTTCCGGTTGATCGTCGGCTTGGCGCCGGCAGGCAGAACCACGTCTTCGATGTGGATCACGTCGCCGATGACCTTGCCGGTCAGATCGACCGTGATGTGATCGGGGATGTCACCCGCGGTCACTTCCAGTTCGACTTCCGAGCGCACGACGGTCAGCACGCCACCACGCTTGAGGCCAGGGCTGGCCTCCTGATTGACGAAGTCCACGTGGACGAAAAGCTCGATCCGGCTTTCGTCGTGGACACGCATCAGGTCGACGTGGGTCGGCAGGTCCTTGACCACATCGCGCTGGACGCCGCGGCAGATGACGTGGACGTCCGGCTGACCTTCAACCTTGAGGTTGAACAGCGACTGCAGGAACCGGCCCTGCCGCAGCTTGGTCAGAAGGTAGTTGTATTTCAGCTTGACCGGCGTCGGTTCCTGACCGTCGCCGTATACGATACCGGGTACGTAGCCCTCACGACGAGCTTGACGAGCGGCCCCCTTGCCTGTCCCCGTCCGTACCTCGGCCAAAAGATCGGTGATCTCGCGTGCCATAGGTTCTTCTCCATATAAATCCGCCATCCTCCAAGGGTGCATGGCGCGACCGGGGGCCTATAGCGGGGAATCGCAGGGAAGGAAAGCGGGAAGTGGCCGCGTGTGTAGGGATGGAGCCGTCGGTTTTCCCCAACAGCGCCCCCACCCTCTCCCTCCCCCGCGAGGGTGGAGGGAAGCGCGTCATCCGCACCGGTGGCGCAGGTGTCGCTTTCAGCAGGGCCTTGCGTCGTGGCTGGGCTGGCGGAGGCGTCGCCGTCGGGATAGCTGTGCCTTTCCGTCGATGGAGCCCCGCATGTCGCCCCTTGCCACCCTTGCCTATGCGCGGCCCGCAATCGCGGCCTTTTCGGCGATGGGTGTGCTTTGGGGCACCTTCGCGGCGGTGTTGCCGGATCTGAAGGCGATGCTGGGGGTGGATGAGGCGCAGCTGGGCCTTTTGATCTTCTTCACGCCCATCGCCGCGATCAGCGCCATGCTGGTGGCCCCGGCCTTTGGCGCGGCCTTGGGGCGGGCGGCGCTGCCGCTGGCGGTTGGCCTGATGGCGGTGGCCTTTGCGCTGCCGGGGCAGGCGACGCTGCTGTGGGTCTTTCCGCTCGCCATGGCCTGTGCCGGGGCGGCGACCGGGCTGACCGATGTGCTGATGAACGCCCGGGTTGCCGCGATGGAAACGCAGCGCGGGCTGCATCTGATGAACCTGGCCCATGCCGCCTATTCCTTTGGCTACGCGGGCGGGGCGATCCTGACGGGTGTCTTGCGGGGGGCGGGATGGTCGCCGGCATGGGTGATGGGCACGATGGCCGCCGTTGGCCTGATCTGCGCGCTGGCCACGCTGGAACGCGACGGCCGGATTGACGGGCTTCGCAAGCCAAAGGACGGAACGGCGGTGCCGCTGGGCCTTGTGCCTGTGATCGGCGGCGGGATCGTGCTGATCGCCTTCATGACCGAGAACGCGGCGGAAAACTGGTCCGCCCTGCACATCGAGCAGACTCTTGGCGGCAGCCCGGAGCAAGGCGCGCTGGGTCCCGCCGCGCTGGCACTGACGATGGGCTTTGCCCGGCTGGGTGGGCAGTGGCTGGCCGGGCGGGTGAACCCGTTCACCCTGATGCGGCTGGGCGCAGTGATCGCGGCCATCGGGGCCTTTGTCGCGGCGCAGGCCGGGGGGCCGGGGATGGCCTACGTTGGCTTCATCGTTATGGGGATCGGCGCATCGGTCCTTGCCCCCACGGCCTTTTCCATGGTCGGGCAGATGAGCGCGCCCGGTGCGCGGGCCCGTGCCGTGGCCCGCGCCACGCTTCTGGGCTATTTCGGGTACTTCTTCGGCCCACCACTTCTGGGGGTGATCGCGGGGGCCTTCGGGTTGCGGATGGCCTTTGTCTTTGCCGCCTGCCTTGTGGGGGCGATCTTCATTCTGGCCCCGCTGATGGCGCGTCAGCGGACCTGAATCTCGATCAGCCTTGGCCCGTCCTGCGGATGCGACAATGCGTCAATCACCGCTTCGGGGTCTTGCGGGATGCTGGCGAAGGGTAGACCGCAGGCGAAGGCGAAGCTCTCCATCTCAAGCGGTGAGGGGTCACAGCCCAACACCTCGATCTTGGCTTCCCGCATCGCCTCGGCGATCTCGCGAAAGCCGGAGTTGTTCCAGACGACAAAGGTTATCGGCAGGTTCTCATCCAGCGCGGTGCGAAGCTCGCCGGGGCTGAACTGCAGCCCCCCGTCACCGATCAGGCAGACTACCGGCACCCCGGGGGCTGCGATGGCGGCACCGACGGCGGCACCGGGCGCATAGCCAAGCGCGCCATAGCCCGTGGCGGCGTTGAACCAGCCGCCGGGGCGGTCGTGGTCATAGTACAGGTTCCCGGCATAGACCGGCTGGGTGCTGTCACCGACGATGATCGCATTGGGGGTGGCGGTGCGGATCGCCTCGACCATCTCAAGCTGGCCGGGCATCGGTGCGTAAAAACCGGCGAGTTCGGCGCGGGCAGCCTGGCGCGTCGCTTCGGCCCGTGCGGCGCCTTCGCGGTTTGATCGCATGACCATCGGTTGCAGCGCGGTCAGCACGGCACCTGCGTCGCCGCGCAAGGCAAGGCGGGCCGGGTGGCGGGCCAGCTGTTCGGCGCAGATGTCGATGCGGATCATGCCCGACAGGTCCGGCACCCCGCCCTTGGCATAGACGTCATAATCGGTCGGCCCGATTTCCGTGCCGACGGCAAGCACCTGATCAGCCCCCGCGATCATCACGCGGACGGAATTCAGGCTGGGCGAGGCGGGGACGACCAGCCGATGCCCGTGCATCGCACCGCGGGCATTTGCGGTCAGGATCACCGGGGCATCCAGCGCCTCGGCCAGCTTCTGCAACGCACCTTCCGCCCGGCGCACCCCGCCACCGGCAAGGATGACGACACGTTCGGCGTTGTTTAGCGCCGTCGCCACGCTGCGCATCCGGCCAAGCGGCAGCGGGACCGCCGACACGCCTTCGACCGGGGGCGGAAGGGCGGGGCAGGGTTGGCCCATCATGTTGGTGGAAATCTGGATATGCGCCGGGCCGGGGCGGCTGCCGGTCATCGCGGCAAAGGCACGGTCCAGCACCTCGCCCAGTTTCTTGGGGTCTGTCACCGTCTCGGAATGGCACAGCGCGCTGACCATCGCGCCCTGATCCGGCAGTTCGTGCAACCGACCCAGCCCCTTGCCCAGCGTATCGCTGCGCCCAAGCCCCGAGACGACCAGCATCGGCACCGAATCCGCCTTGGCTTGCGCCATTGCGGTCAGGACGTTGGTCAGCCCCGGCCCGGTGATGACAAAGGCCACGCCGGGCTTGCCCGTGACGCGGGCATAACCGTCGGCCATGAAGCCCGCGCCCTGTTCGTGGCGCGGGGTGACGTGGCGGATCCGGTCCTTCGCCGCGGCAAGGCCCCGGTAAAGCTCCAGCGTGTGCACACCGGGGATGCCGAAGACGACATCGACCCCGCGCGCAGCAAGGCCTTCGACCAGACGGATGCCGACAGTGGTCATGCTGCGTTCCCCAAAAGCGTGGCGGCATGGGCGGCGATGCGGCCTGCAGCCTCGACCGTGCGGTCATCCGATTGCGTCAGCGACAGGCGCAGCCAGCCTTGCAACCCGGCGCCAAAGCTTTCCCCCGGCATCACGGCGACCTGCGCACGCTCCAGCAGGCCGGTCGCAAAGGCTGTGCCTGACAGCCCCGTGGCCCGCACATCGACCAGCGCGAACATCCCCGCTTCTGGCCGGTGCACCCGCAGCCCGGCCACCCCGTCCAGCGTTTGCGCGATCAGCCCGGCCCGGCGCGAGAAACGCTCCGCCATGCCCGCCGCGACGGGGGAAGGTTCGGAAACTGCAAGGGCAGTCATGTCCGCGATGAAAGGTTGCGACCCGAAAAGCATGGTTTCTGAAAGTGGCAGCAGCCGCTGGCAGAACTCAGCCGGGCCGATGCACCAGCCGGAGCGGAAGCCGGGCGCCGCATGCGACTTTGAGATGGACGAGGCGACAACCACCCTGTCCGCCATATCGGAAAGGTCGAGGGGCGAGGTGAAGCTGACGCCCGGAAAGACCAGATCCTCATACACCTCATCCGACAGGATCCACAGGTCATGTGCGCGGGCAAGGTCGCACAGGGCGCGCAGATCGTCGGCCCGCAGGACGGCACCCGTCGGGTTGTGGGGCGAGTTCAGGAACAAGACCCGCGTGCGTGGCGTGATCCGCGCCGCCACATCCGCCGCCTGCATCCGGAAGCCGAGTTCGGGACGCAGCGGCACCGGCACCATCTTCGCGCCGGTCTGGGAAATCAGCCCTTCGTAGGTGGCATACATCGGATCGCCCAGCAGCACTTCGTCACCGGCTTCGACCAGCGTGCGCAGAACAGCATAAAGCGTGGTCTGGGTGCCGGGCAGGCACATTACCTGATCGGTGCCGATCTGCCGCCCGCGGCGCGCGCTGTAGCGCGCGGCCAGTGCCGCCACCACGGCCGGTTCGCCCCGGCCGTTGGAATACCCCGTGCGCCCCGATGTCATGGCCCCCGCCGCCGCCGACAAAAGCTGTTCGGGCGTTGGCACGTCAGGTTCACCAATGGTCAGTTCGATGATTTCGGCCCCGGCGGCCTTCATCGCGCGGGCGCGGGCGTGGATTTCCCATTTGGCACCACCAAGGCCTGCCAGACGGTCGGTGACGGATGCGTATCTCATGGCAGTATCTTTCCGGGATCGGGCAGCATGGCAGAGTGGGCGATAAGGTCGACCCCAAGGATCGCGCCCACCGACCGCAGGCCGATGGTCACGATCTCACCTGGGGCAAAGGCGTGCGACAGGATGGACCCTTCCAGCCACAGCCCGTCGATCAGCCCGTTGCAGGCAATCGCCTCGGCGCGCAACTGGGCGTCTGATGCCGTGCGGGGCAGGGCGGCGATCAGCGATTGCAGCATGTCGCGATAGGCAAGGTAGGCCCCTTCATGCACGGTCTTGAGTTCCGGGTCCGTGCGGACCTTGTGCATGTAGCCTGCCCACAGAACGACAGCCCCCTCATCCAGAACCGGCGGCCGCAGCGAGGCCGACACGAAGGCGGCCAGACGTTCTTCTGGTGCTGCTCCGACGCCTTCAAGCGCATCGGACCCTTTTGCCGTCATCCCATCCATCAAGGACAGGTAGGCGGCCCGGGTCAGTTCATCCTTGGAATGGAAGTAGTGGCGGATCAGGCCCGCCGTCACCCCGGCCCGCGCAGCGATGGCGCGCACGGTCGCAGCCTCGGGCCCGCCTTCGGCGACCAGCTCTTGCGTGGCGGCGATCAGGTCGGCGCGGCGGGTCTCTTCGCTTTCACGGCGATAGGCGCGGCGGAGGGCGGGTTCCATGCGGAGGTGATGACCTTGTTGTTATACAGTTGAGTAATCGGTGATTACGGCTTCGAAGTCAAGGCTGCATACGCTTGCGAAGCTAGCCTGGATCCCGCATCAGCCGTGATGCACGTCCTTGTGAATGATCACGTCGGTTTGCGGATAGGCCTCAAGGATCGCCCGGCGCAGGCCGGCGCCGATGTCATGCGCCTCGCGCAGGGTCTGGTGGCCATCAAGTTCGATATGCAGGTTAACGAAAACTCGGCTGCCCGCGGTTCGCGTCTTCAGGTCGTGAAACCCGCGCACGCCGGGCCAGTCGCGGGTGATTGCGGCAATGCCGTCCACAATCGCCTGATCCGCCGCCCGGTCCATCAGCGCGTCCCATGCGCCCTTGCCGATCCTTGCCACCCCCAGCACCATCACGACCGATGCCGCCAGCGCCACCACCGCGTCCACCGACCCGATGCCGTGTGTCCCCGAAACCCACAGCGCGCCAATCGCGCCAAGGCTGGGCAACAGGTCGCCCAGATAGTGCAGCCGATCCGCTGCCACCACCTTGCTGCCGGTGGCCTTTGCGACGCGGCCCTGCCACCAGACCAGCGCCAGCGTCAGCACGACCGACACCGCCATGACCACCATCCCCCGCCCTTCCGACGCCAGAACCGGAGGGGCCGGGGCAATCAGCCTTGCGACAGCGGCCCAACCGATCACCCCGGCGGACACCAGAATGAAGGCCGATTGCGCCAGTGCGGCCAGATCTTCGGCCGAGGTGTGGCCAAAGGCATGATCCTCATCCGCGGGCAGGGCGGCATAGACGATGGCAACCGCCGCCCCAAGCGACATCATCAGGTCCATCGCACTGTCGGCCAGCGACGCGGCAATCGAAAGGGCCCCGGTTTCGGCCAGCGCCCATAGCTTCAGCGCCACCAGCACCGCCGCGACCAGCACCGACGCAAGCCCGGCGGAGATCGCCAGCCGCAGCCGGTTGCGCATGGTGTCAGTCGATCTGCTCATCGGCTTTCACCCCCCAGACCGCGGACTTCAGCACCCAGCCGCGCTGTCCGTCCAGCGCCACGCGGCACCAGTCCACAGTGCAGGACTGCACCCTGCCGATCACGCCCATCTCGGCCTGGGCCACGACGGTTGCCGTTTCGGAAGGGGAGTCGCGGAATTCGGCCATGTCGAGGGTGACCAGCACGGTCCGCACGCCCGACAGCAGCGAGTAATGCACCCAGCCGCCCGCGCCTTCGTGATCTTCGACCCGGCGCCAGTTTTCAAACTCGGCCGTGATCTTCAACGGCATCCCCGCACGGGTAAAGACCCAGTCGATTCGGTGGGTAAGGCCGGGCCCGCGCCGCGCATTCCCCTCGCTGCCCTTCAGCGAGACGTAGCGCGGCAAGGGCAGGTTCGTCACACAGCCGACATCAGGCTGGCACTGTTTTTCAGGGGGTTTCTGGGGTGCCTCGGCTGCAGTCTCGGTCTCGGCCTCTTGCGCCAGAAGCTGGGCACCAGAAAGCGTAGCGCCAAGCGCCAGCATCACTGCCAGAATCCCGTTGAACCGCCGCATCTGCCGCCGCATCTGCCCTTGCCTTGTCTGTCCGATCCGGGGCCTTTGCCACGCTCGGTCCTGCTTCCGTCGCATCCGGGGCTTGTGCATCGCCCCGCTTGGCTTCACCTTGCCCCAAGGACGCCTGATTTGGAAGTGCCCGATCGGGAAGATTGCCCGATCCGGACCTGTCGGAGAGATCACTATGCCCGCCCCCCGCCTGACTGTGGTCGTGACGCGACGCCTGCCCGAAGCGGTGGAGACGCGGATGAAGGAACTGTTCGACGTCGAACTGCGCGACCCGGATACCCCGATGTCCCGCGACGATCTGGCTGCTGCGATGCGCCGCGCCGATGTTCTTGTGCCGACGATCACCGATACCATCGACGCGGCACTGCTGGCGCAGGCTGGGGAAAAGCTGAAGCTGATCGCCAATTACGGTGCCGGGGTTGACCATATCGACGTGGCTACGGCCCGCCAGCGCGGGGTGATCGTGTCCAACACGCCCGGCGTGGTCACAGAAGACACCGCTGACATGGTGCTCGCGCTGATCCTTGCCGTGACCCGCCGCATCCCTGAGGGCCTGCAGGTGATGCAGACCGGCACTTGGGCCGGTTGGTCGCCAATGGCCCTTCTGGGCGGGCGTCTGGGTGGTCGGCGTCTGGGCATCCTTGGCATGGGGCGGATCGGTCAGGCCGTGGCCCGCCGCGCCCGTGCCTTTGGCCTTCAGGTGCATTATCACAACCGCAAGCGCCTGCGCCCCGAGATCGAGGCGGAGCATGAGGCGACCTATTGGGAAAGCCTGGACCAGATGATCGCCCGGATGGACATCCTGTCGATCAACTGCCCGCACACCCCTGCCACGTTCCACCTGCTGAACGCGCGGCGGTTGCGGCTGATGAAGCCCAGCGCCGTCGTGGTCAACACCAGCCGGGGCGAGGTGGTGGACGAAAACGCCCTGACCCGTGCCTTGCGGGCAGGGGAACTCGCGGGCGCTGGTCTTGATGTCTATGAGCGCGGCACCGACCTTAACCCCAGGTTGCGGGAACTGCCGAATGTGGTGTGCCTGCCGCACATGGGATCCGCCACAATCGAAGGGCGAATCGAGATGGGGGAAAAGGTGATCATCAACATCAAGACCTTCGCAGACGGCCACCGTCCGCCCGATCAAGTGGTGCCCGGCCAGTTCTGATTGTGGTCGTGGGGCGATTTCTGTGCCATTCGGGCAACGGTTTAATCGCAACAACGCTGTGCATCACGATGCGGATTGTCGACGTGCGGTCTGCAGGATAACACCATATTCGGCCTGTCCTGAAGGCGGGAACCTCAAAACACTCGGAGCTTAACATGAAAAAACTCATTGTCTCGGTCATGGCCCTGACCCTCGGTGCCTCGGCTGCAACGGCCGGTGGCCCGGTTGTCGTCGAAGAAGAAATGGAAGTTGTGGCTGAGAAGCCCGCTTCGTCCGTCGGCATCCTGCCGCTCCTGCTGATCCCCGTCATCCTGTGCGTCGCGCTCTGCGGCGGCGGCGACGACGAGCGCCGCGGCACTGCAGCCTAAGCCACGCGCTTTTCGACTTTGCTCAGAAAACGGACCGGTCGAAAGACCGGTCCGTTTTTCATTTCCGGCCTGTCCGCCAGCGCCGCGCGATGACCCTTCAAGAGGGCCACAGCATTGATTGCGAGAATGGAATTATTTGAATAGACCTGTTCGGACGGAGCGGATGGTTGTTGCCATCACTCCGGCCCTGAATGGAGAAAAAAATGAAAAACCTGCTTGCATCTGCCACTGCCAGCACTCTTGTTCTGGTTGCCAGCGCCGCCTACGCCGGCGGTCCTGTGATCGTCGAAGACGCAGAGGAGGTCGTTGCTGAAAAGCCGGCCTCGTCCATCGGCATCCTGCCGCTTCTGCTGATCCCGATCGTTCTTTGCGCCGCGCTTTGTGGCGGTAGCGATGACGATGAGGAACGTCGCGAGCCCGAACCACCACCGAAGTGACCACATTGTGACTGTCAGCTGATCCTGACCGGGGCAGTGCCTGCTCCGGCCAGGGTCCAGTCCTGTTCCATAAAGCCTGCGCTTGCCGTCGCCATGAGCGATGGGCGCAGATACAGACCATCGTGCCGGTGACAGCCGATTTCATTCAGCTCATGCTATGTGAAACTGCCACAGTTCTCAGCGAACAGCGCCGCGCGACCGAGAATCCTTTGAGCCGCATTGGCAAAACGTCTAGCGTTCCTGGACGGAACAAGGGACCGCAATCCCGCACACACTGTCTTTTGGAGATGCCCATGAAAGCGATCATCGCAAGTGCACTTGCCTCGGCCATCCTGATTTCCGCGACCGCCGCCCATGCTGGCGGCCCCGTCATCGTCGAAGAAGAGGTTGAAGTCGTCGCTGAAAAGCCTGCGTCGTCGGTTGGCATCCTGCCGCTGCTGCTTATCCCGATCATCCTTTGCGTCGCGCTGTGCGGCGGCGGCGATGACGACAGACCGCGCATCGTGGGATGATCCCCACGCTGGGCACGGTTAACCCTGTTCAGCCGCAAGGCTGACATTCTGGCGTAGTTTGTTTGACTGAAATGAAAGGACCTGAAACATGAACAAATTTCTTGCCCCGGTTTTGGCCGTAGCGCTTGCACTTTCCGCATCCACCGCCTTCGCAGGCGGTCCGGTGATTGTCGAAGAAGAGGTGGAAGTCGTGGCTGAAAAGCCCGCGTCTTCGGTTGGCATCCTGCCGCTGCTGCTGATCCCGATCATCCTGTGCGTCGCGCTGTGCGGCGGCGGCGATGATGACCGGCGCGGTGTGGTTCTGGTCGAAGACCTCTCGACCTAACCTCGCAGTACCCCAATAGCTTTGCCAACGGCCCGAAGCTGCATCACGCAGTTTCGGGCCGTCTGGTTTCAGAACCGTCCCGGTAGATAGGGCGCAAGGTTGATCGGTGGTTGGCGACCGGCCAGCAGGTCAGCGACGATCCGCGCGGTGATCGGGGCCAGCGTCACCCCCAGATGGCCGTGGCCAAATGCGTGGATGACATCGCCGCCACCCGTTGACGGTCCGATCACCGGCAGACTGTCAGGCAGGCTTGGCCGAAATCCCATCCAGTCGCGGTCAGGTGCGCCCAATTCCGGAAAGAACGCCCGCGCCCCTTCGACCAGCTTGCGCACCCGGTGGGGTGAGGGCGGCAGGCGCAGCCCGCCAAGTTCGACCGTCCCCGCCACCCGCAAACGGCCTGCCATCGGGCAAAAGTAGAAGCCGCGCGCCGTGGGGCAGGTGGGGCGGCTCAGCAGGGGTTCCGGCATGTCCCATTCGACATGGTAGCCACGTTCGGTATCCAGCGGGATACGGTCGCCTGCTTGGGCCGCGAGGGCGCGGGACTGCGCGCCAGCCGCGATGATGACCTTGCGCGCATGCAAGTGAAGCCCTGGCCCTTCGACCACCACACCATCCAGCCCGCGGGTGATCTTGTCGGCCCGCGCCTGCAGATGCCGTGCCTTGGTCAGCGCCGCCGCTGCGATCAGCCCCATCATCCGGCCCGGATCGTCCAGAAAGGTTGCACTCGTGAAATGGGCCGCCCCGCCCATGCCCTTTGGCAGGCCGGGCTCCATGTCCGCCAGCTTGTCCGGCCCGATGAGTTCGACCGGCACGCCAAGCGCCCGGCGTGGGGCCATCTCGGCCTCGGCTGCGGCAAAGGCCTGTGGCGTTTCGTACAGATACAGGCAGCCCCGGCGTTGCAGGATGCCTGCGCCCGCCACCCGCAGGGCCAGGTCATCCCACCGTTCCCCCGCGCCGGACACCAGCGCCGTGATCGCCCGCGCGTTCCGTTCCGCCTGCGCCGGGAGCGACTGCCACAGAAAGCGCAACAGCCACGGCATCAGGCTGGGCAAGGCCGTATGGCGAATGGCCAGCGGCGAGGTTCGGCTGAACATGAGCGACGGTAGCGACCGCAAGACCGCAGGCGTCCCGACCGGGTTGACCGCATAGCCCGCGATGGTGCCCGCATTGCCGTAGCTTGCGCCCATTCCGGGCTGGCCGGGATCGACCAGCACCACCTCGCGCCCGGCATCGGCAAGTTCCAGCGCGATGGTCAGCCCCACCACGCCTGCGCCGATCACGGCGATGTCGGTTCTTTCACGGGTTGTCATCATGTCACCTGTCGGCCCGCCAGCCAGATTGACCGGCGGGCTGGGCTGTCAGAGGCACGCCTCATAGAGCGCCCGCGTATTCTGGGCCGTCATCGCGATCGGGTTGCCGCCACAGGACGGGTCCTCCAGCGCCATTTCGGTCAGCATGTCCAGATCGCTGGCCTTCACGCCCATCGCTGTCAGGTTCGCCGGAATGGCCAGCATGGCGCGCAGGTCCATGATCCGCGCCTTGAAGCCGTCAAACCCGCCCTTGATGCCAAGATAGGCTGCCGCCGCCTCGATCCGCGGCTCGATCGCGGGGCGGTTGAAGTCCAGCACCATCGGCATGACGACGGCGTTCGTCGTGCCGTGATGCGTGCCGTAAACCGCGCCGACCGGGTGACTGAGGGAATGGATCGCCCCCAGCCCCTTCTGGAACGCAACCGCGCCCATTGCGGCGGCAGACATCATATGCGCGCGGGCATCCAAATCATCGGGCGTGCCATAGACGCGGGGCAGGTTTTCGAACACCAGCCGCATGCCTTCCAGCGCAATGCCCTGCGACATCGGATGGTAGAAGGGGCTGGAATACGCCTCAAGGCAGTGGGCCAGCGCGTCCATGCCGGTGCCAGCGGTGATAAATTTCGGCATCCCCACGGTCAGGGCCGGGTCACAGATCGTGACGACGGGCATCAGCTTGGGGTGGAAGATGATCTTCTTCTTGTGGGTGGTAGAGTTCGTCAGCACCCCCGCGCGCCCAACCTCAGACCCCGTTCCAGCAGTCGTCGGCACTGCGATGATCGGCGCGATCTTGGCGGCATCGGCGCGGGTGTACCAGTCGTCGATATCCTCAAGGTCCCAGACGCTGAGGTCTTTCCGCTGATGCGCCATCAGGGCGATCATCTTGCCAAGGTCAAGCGCGGACCCCCCGCCAAAGCAGATCACCCCGTCATGGCCCCCGGCCAGATAGACCGCAATCCCGGCGGTCATGTTCGCCTCGTTCGGGTTCGGGTCCACGTCGGAAAACACCGCGCGGCCCATCCCCGCCTTTTCCAGCACGTCCAGCGCAGCGGCGGTGATCGGCAGGCTGGCCAGCGCCTTGTCGGTCACCAGAAGCGGCTTCTTGAGGCCCGCCCCAGCAGCATGTTCGGCCAGTTCGGCAATCCGGCCGACGCCGAATTTGATGGCGGTCGGGTAAGACCAGTTGCGATTGGGGACAGAGTGGCTTGCGGCAGTCATCGGGGTCAAACCTTCTTCAGGTGATAGGATTTCGGACGGGTCACGGCATGGAACCCAAGGTAGGACAGCGATCCGCCCCGCCCGGTATCCTTGCAGCCGGTCCAGCACAAGGCCGGGTCAAGGTAATCGGCCCGGTTCATGAACACGGTACCGGTTTCCACCTGTTCGCCCAGTTTTGCGGCGGTGTCATAGTCCTGCGTCCAGATGCTGGCGGTCAGGCCATAGGGTGAATCGTTCATCAGCCGCAACGCCTCGGCATCGTCCTTGACCTTCATGATGCCGACGACGGGGCCGAAGGATTCTTCCATCATCACCCGCATCGAATGGTCAACGTTTACAAGGACTTGCGGCGCAAGATAGGCACCCCCGTCATCGGCGGGGAACAAGGCCGGGTCGATCAGCGCCTTGGCACCCTTGGCCACAGCTTCCGCGATCTGGTCACGCACCACCTTGGCGAAACGCTTGTTCGCCATCGGGCCAAGCGTGCTGTCAGCGTCAAACGGGTTGCCCAGCTTCAGGGTCTTCACCCAGGCAACGGCCTTTTCGACAAAGGCATCGTAGAGCGATTCATGGACATAGATCCGCTCAATCCCGCAGCAGCATTGGCCCGCGTTGTACATCGCGCCGTCCATCAGCGTATCCACCGCCGCGTCCAGATTGGCATCGGCGCGGACATAGCCCGGGTCCTTGCCGCCAAGCTCCAGCCCAAGCGGAGTGAACGTGCCCGCTGCAGCCCGCTCCATCGCCTGACCGCCCCCCACCGACCCGGTGAAGTTCACGAACCCAAAGGACCGCGCGGCGATCAGCGCCTCGGTCGTGGCGTGGTCCAGCACGACATTCTGGAACACATCGGCAGGGATGCCCGCCGCATGGAAGGCCTCGGCCAGACGCTCGCCCACCAGCATGGTTTGGCTTGCGTGCTTCAGGATCACCGTATTCCCCGCGATCAGCGCTGGGACCAGCGTGTTGATCGTGGTCAGGTAGGGATAGTTCCACGGTGCCACGATGAACACCACGCCAACCGGATCGCGGGCGATGTAGCGGCGGAACTTGTCGCTGTCTTCCACCATCTGGGGGGCCAGGGTCGCTGCGGCGATTTCGGACATATACTCCGTCCGCGCGTTCACCCCGCCAAACTCGCCGCCAAAGCGGGTAGGGCGGCCCATCTGCCAGGCGATTTCCTCAACCACCACATCCTTCATGTCGTTCAGCTTTGCGACACCGGCCTTGACCAGCGCGATACGCTCGGCCAGCGGGCGGGCGGCCCAGGCCTTTTGCGCAGCCTTCGCGGCGGCGACGGCGGCCTTCGCGGCCTCGGGCGTCAGGGGCATCCGTTCGGCATAGACAGAGCCGTCAACGGGGGAAATCAGTTGGATAGGTTTCATGTCGTCCTCGTAGGTCGGGCTTCAGCCCGACGGTGTGCAGAGAGTCGGGCTGAAGCCCGACCTACAGGTGTTCCAAGCGTCCAGTCACGCCCGTTCCAGCAGCCGTTCACGTTCAAAGTCGGTAACAACGCGGTCAGTCTCGGAAATCTCCCACTGCGCGGCGTGGTGGTAGTGGTCGATCACGTCATCGCCAAAGGCCTCACGCAGCATTTTCGACCCGTTCAGCAGCGCCGCCGCCTCACGCAGGTTATGCGGGATCTCGCGGATGCCGGCGGTGTTGTACATGTCGCCGGACATTTCGGGTTCCAGCTCCATCTTGCCTTCGATCCCGGCAAGGCCCGCCGCCAGCAGCGCAGCGCAGGCGAGGTAGGGGTTCACGTCCGACCCCGGGATGCGGCATTCGACCCGCACGGCCTTGGAGTGCACGCCGCAGACCCGGAACCCCGCCGTGCGGTTGTCGGCACTCCACACCGCCTTGGTGGGGGCGAACATGCCAACGGTGAAGCGTTTGTAGCTGTTGACGTAAGGCGCAAGAAACGCCGTCAGCTCGCCCGCATGGGCCAGTTGGCCGGCCATGTAGTGCTTCATCGTGGCTGACATGCCGTGCTTGTCATCCTTGTCGGCAAAGCAGGGCTTGCCGTCCTTGGTCCACAGGCTTTGATGGATGTGGCTGGAAGACCCGGCCTTGCGGTGGTCATACTTCGCCATGAAAGTCACCGACTTGCCCTTGGTCCAGGCAATTTCCTTCACGCCGTTCTTCACGATCACATGGTTGTCGGCGGTGTCGAGCGCGTCAGAGTAGCGGTAGTTCACCTCCTCTTGGCCTGCGTCCGCTTCACCCTTGGAATTCTCGATCGGGATCCCCGCGCCATAAAGCCCGTTGCGGATCGCGCGCATCACGTCTTCTTCCTTGGTGGTCTGGAAGATGTGGTAATCTTCGTTGTAACCCGACACGGGTTTCAGCGCCGCAAGCCCGCCGTCGCGCAGGTTTTCGTACGAGTTCTCGAACAGGTAGAACTCCAGCTCTGTCGCCATCATGGGTTCAAACCCCAGCGCCCGTGCCCGTGCCACCTGACGCTTCAGGATCGCGCGGGGGGAGTGGGCAACCTCATGCCCGTGATGATCCAGCGTGTCACCAAGGACCAGAGCCGTGCCCGGCAGCCATGGCACAAGGCGCAGGGTGCCCATGTCGGGCTTCAGAATGTAATCGCCGTATCCCGTCTGCCACGACGAGGATTTGTAGCCCTGCACCGTGTTCATCTCCATATCCACGGTCAGCAGGTAGTTGCAGCAATGGGTTTCTTCCCAGCCGCCGTCGACAAAGAACTGCGCGTGAAAGCGCTTGCCCATCAGGCGGCCTTGCATGTCGATGCCAGCCACCAGAACAGTGTCGATGTCGCCGCGCTTTACGGCGGCCTTCAGGTCTTCAAGTGTCAGATTTCCGGGCATGGGTGCCTCTTTCAGATGTCGGAATGCAGTGCGGGACACGCCGGTCCCGGGTTTGACGGTCGGGCGAAAATGCCTCGGCCGCCGCCAAACTCGGGCTTGCGCGGCCAGCAGGGGCCGCGGCTGGTGTCTTGCGGATCAGACCGCATTCTGACGTTCTCCCCAAGTCACGGCGAATGATCCGTGAATTTGATCATTCATTCACAGGTCGGGCCCGGTTCGCAAGCCCCCCATCCGCAAGTCCCCCCTCAGCAAGCACCCCGACAAGCCCCGCATCTGGCACGGGCCGTGCCATCTGCGCCCGCGCGCCCATCACCGCGTTCAGCGCCACGGCGGCCAGAAGGACCCCGCCGCCGACGAAAGTGGCCGCACTTGCCGTCTCGCCAAGGAAGAAGAACACCCACATCGGCGCCAGCAGCACCTCGATCAGCGACAGAAGCGTCAGTTCCGCCGCCGGGATGACCTTGCTGCCCAGCGTGTACATCACCATCCCCAAAGCCAGGATCACCGCCCCGATTCCCAGTGAGACGCCGATATCCCACCCCGACACGACGATCGGTTCACCCGAGACAGCCAGCACAATGCCCGCGACCAGCACGGAAAAGACGCCCCCCAGCATCGACACCGGCAGCATCTGCCCCACTTTTCCCCAGCGCAGCGCCACCGAAAACGCGCCGAACCCGACCGCCGACAAAAGCGCTGCGATGTTGCCGGCCAGTTCCCCCATGGCCAACCCCTCGCGCACCATCAGGTACATGCCGATCACCGCCAGAGCGATGGCGGCCCAGGTCCAGCGGCCCACCCGTTCGCCAAGGATGATCCAGCCAAGGATCGCCGCGACGAAGGGCGAGGCGGTGAACAGGAACACCGCATTGGCGATCGTGGTGGTCTGGATCGCGTAGATCGCACCGGCAAAGGCAAAGACAAGGCCGAAGCCGCCGATCACCCCGGCAAGCCCGACCTTGCGGATCGCGGCAAAGGGTCGCCCGCCCGACCGCCACCAGATGAAGGCCAGCAGCACCGGCACCATCCCGACCGACCGCCAGAACAGGATCTGCCACACGCTTGCCGCCTCGATCTGGCGCAGGCCAAGGCCCATCAGCGACCACAGGCTTCCCGCCGCCAGTACCAAAGCCACGCCTTGCCCGTATCGCATTCCGCACCTCGCTGCGACAGTGCTGCCATGGGTGATGGCGTGCGGCTGTTCCGTTCCCGACCTTTGAAGGTCAGTAGCCGCGCGCCCGGTCGACAAGGTGGAGGAAGGGCTCTCCGGCTTCGCCGCGGCGGATGTTTTCCGCAATCACCCGGGCAGCGGACGAGGTGCGGGTATCGGCGGCGATGTGCGGGGTTACGGTCACGCGCGGGTGGGCCCAGAACGGGTGATCCGTGGGCAAGGGTTCCACCCGGAACACATCCAGCGTGGCGTGGCCGATCTGCCCCGCATCCAGCGCCGCCAGCAGGGCCGCATCGTCAATCAGCGCCCCGCGCCCGGGGTTCAGGATCACGGCCCCCTTGGGCAGCAGGGCAAGCCGGTCGGCGTTCAGAAGGTTCTCGGTCTCAGGCGTTTTGGGCAGCAGCAGAACCACGATCTGCGCCATGGCGAGGGCTTGGCGCAACCCATCCTCGCCATGCAGGCAGCCGGGCTTTTCCGTCCGGCTCCAGCCCGTGACCGGAAAGTTCAGCGCCCGCAGGGCGGCAGCACAAGCCGCGCCAAGCGCCCCCATCCCCAGCACAGCCACCGGGCGTTCGCGGGCAAGGGGCGGGCAGGTCGGGTCCCACACATGGCCGGGGTTCACGATGTGCCGGTCCATCCCAAGATGATGCCGCAGCGTGTGGCCCACCACCCATTCGACCATCCCCTCGGTCAAGCCCGGGTCGACCATCCGGCACAGGGGCTGGGTCAGGGTGGTGTTCCCCACAATCCGCTCCACCCCCGCCCACAGGCTGAGGACGGCCTTGGTGCGGGTATAGGCGGTGAAATCCTGCAAGGGGGAGGAGGGCGCATAGACGATGTAGTCGACCGTTTCCGGTTGGGCCTCGGTCACCACCTCAGCAGTCACCCCGGCCTCGGCAAGGGCGTGGGGCAGGGCAGTCCGGTAGTCCGGCCAGAGCGAGGGGGCAGCAAAGAGGATCAGGGGCATGGCGCGCTTTCGGCTCTCGGGTTCGGACGAGGGTAACGGATCGGGCGGTGTCAGAGGCTCAGGGCTGCATCTCAAGACCGCTGGTCAAGACCTGCCCCCGCGGCGACGCGGGGGGCCGATTTCTTCGAAGAAATCGGTGCAGGGTCGCAACGGTCATCTTGGCCTGTGGACATGGGCGCTTTGTACCAGCCCGAAGCCCACCAGCAAGACCAGCATCGCCGACCCCCCGTAGCTGAGCAGCGGCAAAGGCACGCCGACCACCGGGGCCATGCCCATCACCATCGACAGGTTCACCGCGATGTAGAAGAAGAAGTTCGCCGCCACCCCGACAATCAACAGCGCCGAGAACCGGTCACGGTTCTGGAACGCCGCCACAAGGCAGAACCCGATGATCAGCGCATATAGCCCCAGAAGGGAGAACGCCCCGATGAAGCCGAACTCCTCGGCCAGGGTGGTGAAGATGAAGTCGGTGTGCTTTTCCGGCAGGAAGTTCAGCCGCGACTGCGTGCCCTGCATGAACCCCTTGCCGGACCACCCGCCCGACCCAAGCGCGATCTTGGCCTGAATGATGTTGTACCCGGCACCCAAGGGGTCTGCCGTTGGGTCAAGAAACGTGTCGATCCGCCGGTACTGATAGTCATGCAGGAACTGCCATTCCGTCCCGCGCAGGGTAAAGACGCTGACCACCGCCCCCACCCCAAGCGCGAGCACGGCGCCAAAGTACCAAAGGCTTACCCCGGCCGCGAACATCACCGCCGCCCCTGCCAGCAGCAGCAGAAGCGACGTGCCAAGGTTCGGCTGCATCAGCACCAGAACCGTCGGCGCCACGGTCAGAAGCACCGGGATCAGCACATAAAGCGGGCGCGAGGTCTTCTTGCTGTCCAGCCAGTCGTAATAGGCCGCCAGCATCATCACGAGCGTGAACTTCATCATCTCGGAGGGCTGCAGGCGGATGAACCCAAGGTCGATCCAGCGCTGCGCGCCCATGCCGACATCGCCGAAAAATTCAACGAACAGCAGCAGGATGAAGGACACCAGATAGGCCAGTCCCGCCATGTTGCGCCAGAACCAGATCGGCACCATGGCAACGATGAACATCAACACCATGCCCGCCACGAACCGCTCCATCTGCGGGCGGGCCCAGGTGTCAAGGTTTCCTCCGGCAATCGAATACAGCATCAGGAACCCGACAGCGGCAACCGCCGTCAGCAGCACGACCAAGGGCCAATTCAGGAACAGAACCTTGCGAAGTCCGGTGGGCGTCTGCTTGAGCCGGTATTCCAGAAAGCTCATCGCGTCAGGCCCTTGTGCGGACCGGGGTTTCCCCGGTCAACGGGTCGCGCAAGGGCAACTCGTTCAGCATGGTTTCGATCCGGCCGCGCTGGCTGGAGGGGTAGGCTTCCAAGGGGGGCAACCCATCCGACAGCGCCCGCAGCAGGATGTCGCGCGCAATCGGCGCGGCAGCGGTCGACCCGCCCCCGCCATGTTCCACCACGACCGAGATGGCATAGCGCGGCGCATCAAAGGGCGCGTATCCCACGAACAGCGCATGGTCGCGCCGGTTCCACGGCAGATCGTCGTTGGAAATCACCCCCGCCTCACGTTCCGCAGCGCTGATGTTGCGGACCTGGCTGGTGCCGGTCTTGCCCGCCATCACCAGTGTCGGGTCTACGACCCGGCTGGATTTCGCGGTGCCGCGTTCGCCATTCACCACCTCATTCATCCCGCGCTGCACGGCGGCAAGGTGTTCCGGCGTCAGGCCAAGCGGCGGGGCCTCTGGTTCGGGCAGGGCCTGATCGTTCACCATCCGCACCAGCCGCGGCACGACGGCTCGGCCACTGGCGATCCGCGCCGTCATCACAGCCAGCTGGATGGGCGAGGTCAGCACATAGCCCTGACCGATTGAGGCGTTGATCGTGTCGCCAATCCGCCAGTCCTGCTTGTGCCGTTCCAGCTTCCACTGCTTGTCCGGCATGATCCCTTCGGTGACCGCGCTCATCGGAATGTCAAAGCGGTGACCAAGGCCCAGCTTGCGGCCCATCTCGGCGATCTTGTCGATGCCCACCCGCTGCGCGATGTCATAGTAATAGACGTCACAGCTTTCGCTCAGCGACCGTTCCAGACTGACCGTCCCATGGCCTGCGCGCTTCCAGCAGTGGAACCGCCGCCCGCCAAATTCGATGAAGCCTGGGCAGCTGACGCGGGTGTCCGCCGTGATCACCCCGGCCTCCAGCGCGGCAAGGGCGGTGACCATCTTGAACGTCGATCCCGGCGGATAGGCCCCCGACACGGTCTTGTTGGCCAGCGGGCGGTGGTCATCCTCCATCAGCAAGTTGTAGTCGGTGTGGCTGATCCCGCGCACGAACAGGTTCGGGTCAAACGACGGGGATGACGCGGCGCAGATGATATCGCCGTTCCTGACATCCATCACCACGGCAGCAGCACTTTCCTCGCCCAGCCGGGCCTGAGCAAAATTTTGCACATCGGCGTCAATCGTCAGGCGAATGTCGGTGCCCGGATCGCCCTCTTCCCGCTCCAGTTCGCGCATGACCCGCCCGGCCGAGTTCACCTCGATCCGCTTGGTGCCCGCCCGACCGCGCAGGGTGTCTTCCATCCACTTTTCCACGCCGATCTTGCCGATCTGGAACTTGGGGATCTTCAGCAGCGGATCCGGAGTCTCCAGCGCCTCAAGGTCTTTTTCGCTGACCGGGCCGACATAGCCCACCACATGCGCAAAATCCTGGTCCAGCGGGTAAATCCGCGACAGGCCGACTTCGGGCACCACGCCGGGCAGGGCCGGGGCGTTCAGCGCGACTTTCGAGAAATCTTCCCAACTTAGCCGTTCGGCCACCGTCACCGGCACGAAAGCCCGCAGCGCCTTGACCTCTTCGATGGTGCGCTCAAGGTCTTCGGGGGTCATCGGGATGATCCCCGCCAGACGCCGCAGAACGAGGTCCACGTCCCCCGCCGCCTCACGCGTGATGACGACGCGGTAGTTCTGTTCATTGGCCGCGATCAGCGTGCCGTTGCGGTCCTGGATCAGCCCGCGTTCTGGCGGGATCAGGCGGATGTTGATGCGGTTTTCTTCGGCCAGCAGCCGGAATTCGTCAGCCTGATCGACCTGCAGATAGCGCATCCTGACGCCAAGCACCGCGACCATCGCGCTCATCGCGCCGCCCAGCATCAGTGTGCGGCGGTTCAGGGTGCGGGCCACCTCTTCGCTGTCGCGTGCGGTCCGTCTCATAGCCGCCTCCCGAAATCATCGACTTCGCCCATGGCGGGCTTGCGCAGGTCCAGGACGAACCGCGACAGGACCACCACCAGCGGATAAAGCGCAATCGACCACAGGTATTGCACGATGGCAAAGCCGAAGGCGGGCTGCGGCACAAAGGCCACCGCCAGCGCCAGCCGGTAGGCCAGCATCATGCCCAGCATCACGCCGGCAATCAGCATCCATTCCACGACAAAGTTCAACTCGCGGGTCAAAGCCACGCGGTTGCGCAGGAATTCGGTCGCCAGCACCACGATCGCGGTCCAAAGGCCGGGTGGCCGCATCAGGATAAGGTCTTCCGCCAGCATCACGATCAGGATCACCGGCATCGGCAGGAATTCAGGCCGCCGCACCACCCAGGCGAGGATCAGGCACAGCAGCACGTCCGGGCCGGGCAGGGTTCCGGGCGCGTGTCCAAGGGGCAGGAGCCGCATGAACAGCAGGCCAAGTGCCAGCGCCACGAACAGCGCGCGAAACACCCAATGGGCCTGACGCCAGAAATCACCCATCGCCGGCCCCCGCCTCGGCCCCTTCCGCCAGACCGGACCCTGCAGCCTCGACATCGCCGCCTTCGGTTTCCGCAGGCTGCGCCCCCGCCGCCGATTCCAGTGCTGCGGCGGATGTGTCGGGCAACGGCGGCAGCACCGGAGGTGCGACCAGATTGCCGGGATCGGTGATCGGCTCAAGCTCGTGGCTGCGCAGGACGCGCAGGAACTCCAGCCGCTGATAATCCGCCGCCAGCACAACGCGCAGGCGCTTGTCGGTGCCAAGGGCCACCTGTCCCACCAGCAGACCCGCCGGGAACACCCCCCCGTCACCCGACGTGACCACCCTGTCACCGGGGCGCACCTCATCGGTATCCTCGATGAACTCCAGCGGCGGCAAGGGGCTGTTGTCCCCACTGAGCAGCGCCTTTTGGCCCGAAGGCTGGATCGTCACCGGAATCCGGCTGTTGCTATCGGTCACCAGAATGACCCGCGAGGTGCGTTGCCCCACGCCGGAAATGCGGCCGACCAGACCGATCCCGTCCATCGTGGCCCAGCCGTCGCGGATGCCGTCCCGCTCACCCACGTTCAAAAGGACAGACTGCCGAAAGGGCGAGCCGCTGTCGGCCATCACCACGCCGGTGACATGGGTAAACTTCGGGTCCAGTCGCACCTTGTTCAGGTCCAGAAGGCGGGCGTTCTTCTGCTCCAGCTGCAGCGCGGCCTCTTTCCAGGCCTTCATCTGCTGCAGCTCGCGCTTCAGTTCCTGGTTCTGTTCGTAGATGCGGGTGTAGGACTGAAAGTCATCCAGCATCCCGGCCACCATGGTGACGGGCCGCATTGCCCAGTCGAGGTTCGGCACGACTGCGTCAATCAACCCGGCGCGAAAACGCTCCACCCGGGGGCTGTCGATCCGCCATAGCAGGAACAGTCCCAGCAGCAGCAGGACCGCAATCCCCACTAGCAAGCGGCGCAGGGGGCGCTGGAATTCTTCCGGTCCGATGCGTGTCTTCGCCAAACGTCAGCCTTTCCTGAAGGCGCAAGCGCGCCTTGCTTCAGGTGTCGTAGTCGATCACATGCCGAAGCTGCTTTTCATATTCCAGCGCTTTCCCGGTTCCGAGGGCAACACAATTCAGTGACTCGTTCGCCACGGAAATCGACAGCCCGGTCTGTTCCCGCAAGGACAAGTCCAGATCGCCGAGCAGTGCTCCACCCCCGGTCAGCATCACGCCCCGGTCGACGATGTCCGCCGCAAGGTCCGGCGGCGTGGCTTCCAGCGCCTGCATCACCGCGTCGCAGATCTGCTGCACGGGTTCGGCAAGAGCTTCCGCCACCTGGGCCTGGTTGATCTCGGTTTCCTTCGGCACACCGTTCAGAAGGTCGCGCCCGCGGATCGTCATGCTGGCCCCGCGTCCGTCATCGGGCATCCGCGCCGTGCCGATGCTGGTCTTGATCCGCTCGGCCGTGGATTCCCCGATCAGCAGGTTCTGGTGCCGGCGCAGGTAGCTGACAATCGCCTCGTCCATCCGGTCGCCGCCCACGCGGACAGACCGGGCATAGACGATGTCGCCCAAGGACAGCACCGCCACCTCGGTCGTCCCGCCGCCGATGTCGACAACCATGTTGCCGGTCGGTTCGGTGATCGGCATCCCCGCGCCAATTGCCGCCGCGATGGGTTCGGCAATCAGCCCGGCGCGCTTGGCCCCCGCTGACAGCACCGACTGCCGGATCGCGCGCTTTTCCACCGGAGTGGCGCCATGCGGCACGCAGACGATGATCTTGGGCTTCGAGAAGGTCGACCGCTTGTGAACCTTGCGGATGAAATGCTTGATCATCTCCTCCGCCGCTTCAAAGTCGGCGATCACCCCGTCACGCATCGGGCGGATCGCCTCGATCGTGCCGGGGGTGCGGCCCAGCATCAGCTTGGCATCTTCGCCCACCGCAAGCACGACCTTCTTGCCGTCCTTCACATGGTAGGCCACGACCGAGGGTTCGTTCAGCACGATCCCCTTGCCGCGGATGTAGACCAGCGTGTTCGCCGTGCCGAGGTCAATGGCCATGTCAGACGAAAACAGACCGGAAAATAACGACATCCTATGGGGTCCCCACATGCAGGCAGTATGTCCCGGCGACTCACGGTCGAAGGCGGGCGCCTTCATATAAGGACCTGTGCAGGGGAGCGAAAGACCTTGTAGCACAGCGCGCGAACCCCCGCTCACACAATCGCGTACTTGCAGAAGTTCGATGTTTTCCGAGGTTTCGGCTTCAGAGCAGCGGAATGAATTGACCTATACGAACCTCCGGCCGATCCTGTCACCAGATGGGGTGATGAAGGGGGCGGGAAATGACAGGTGTTTCAGGTCAGATTGCGCTGGTTACCGGGGCTGGATCGGCGGGGGGAATCGGCCTTGCCATTGCCCGGGCGCTGGTTGCAGGCGGGGCAAGGGTCTGCATCACCGCCACCTCAGCCCGGATCCACGACCGCGCGGCAACCCTTGGCTGCATGTCCCACATCGCAGACCTGACCGATCCCGCGCAGGTCGCTGCCCTGTTCGCCGCGGTCGAGGAAAAGCTGGGCCCGGTCTCCACCCTCGTCAACAATGCGGGCATGGTCCAGACCGGCAAGCGGGTGGGGCGCGGCCAGCTTGCCGACTGGTCCGACACCGATTGGGCGCACCACATGGCGCTGAACATCAACACCACCTTCCACTGCTGCCGCGCTGCCTTGCCCGGTATGGCCGCCCGTGGCTACGGTCGCATCGTCAACATCTCCTCCGTCACCGGCCCGCTAGTCACCATCGACGGCAGTTCCGCCTATGCCACGGCCAAGGCCGGGATCACCGGGATGACCCGCTCCATCGCGCTGGAATACGGTCGCCACGGCATCACCTGCAACGCTGTCCTGCCCGGCTGGATTGCGACCGAGAGTTCCTCAAAAGCCGAAATCCGTGCCGGGACGCGCACCCCCGCCGGCCGCCCCGGCACGCCGGATGAGGTCGCCGCCTGCGCAGTCTTCCTCGCCTCAGCCGAAGCCTCTTACGTCACGGGTGCGATGCTGGTTGTGGACGGCGGCAATACCCTGCAAGAGATGAAAGGATGACCGATCCCGTATTCCTTCCCGGCGTCCCCGCCGAAGCCGTGCTTGCCGCGCTGCGCCGCGCCCCGGGCAATGAAGTCGCCTCTGGCAAGTTAGACAGTCCGGAATCATCGGCCGCTCTGGTCGCCAATACCTTTGGTTGGTTTCTTGACCGCCCGAAAGCACTCCCGCCATTGCCGGGCGTCCCGATGGGACAACCGGATGAGGTGCAGATCGAGGCTGAAGTGCGGTTTCCATGGTCGGGCGGTCGTCACCCTTGGATGGACGCCTTGCTAACCACGCCAACCAGTCTGGTCGGCGTGGAATCCAAGCGCTACGAACCATTTCGTCCGCGAAAGAACACGCTTTTCTCCGAAGCCTACGACAGCAGGGATTGGGGTCGTGGCATGGCCCGATTTACCGCGATGCGGCTTGCTCTGACCTCAGGCCAGCAGACTTTCCAGCATCTTGATGCTGTGCAACTGGTCAAACATGCCTACGGATTGAAGACCCAGAGCGCAAAGCGGGCGCGGGGGGCGGTGCTGGTCTACCTTCACGCCGAGCCGCAGAATTGGGCGAGCGGCAAGCCCGTCGACACGAAGGCCATCGCGCGGCACCGGACCGAAGTGATCAGCTTTGCCCGCGCCGTGAAGGGCGACGATGTGACCTTTGTGGCGCTGACCTGGGCCGATCTTCTGGCGCAGTGGTCAAAGACCCCGGCACTGGTCGCGCATACGGCGGCTGTAAAGGGGTGGTTCGGCGGGCTTTGACGGGGTGCCAGGCGGGGCTCTTCGGTCCCTGCGGTCCCTCATCGCCGGACCTGACCAGCGAAGAGGGACTGCAAGGACCGATGAGCGGCCCTATTCGCCGTGATAGCTGACGGTCTTCACATCTTCCCCCGGGGCGGTCTTTTGCCGGCGGATGATCAGGCGGTTCAGGGCGTTGATATAGGCCTTGGTCGACGCAACGATCGTGTCGGTGTCGGCTGACGATCCGGTGACGATCCGCCCATCCTCCTCCAGCCGGACCGAGACTGTCGCCTGCGCATCCGTCCCCTCGGTCACGGCATGCACCTGATAGACCTGCAGCCGCGCCTTGTGCGGGAACAGCATCTTGACGCACATGAACGCCGCATCCACCGGCCCGTCACCGGTGGCGTCGATGTGGTGGTCGACCCCGTCGATGGTCAGGATCATGTCGGCTTCCTGAGGGCCTTCGGTGCCGCAGACGACCCGCAGCTTCTTCAGCTGCAGGAATTCATAGGCGTCGTTGGTCTGTTCGTCCGAAACCAGCGCGATCAGGTCGTCGTCGTAGATTTCCTTCTTGCGGTCGGCGAGCGATTTGAACCGCACGAAGACATCATTCAGCTGGTTGTCGGCCAGATCGAACCCCAGCTCTTTGAGCTTTGCCCGGAGGGCGGCGCGACCGGAATGCTTGCCCATGGCGATATTGGCCTGGCTGAGGCCAATATCCTCGGGCCGCATGATTTCAAACGTCTGGACGTTCTTCAATACGCCATCCTGATGGATGCCGGATTCGTGCAGGAAGGCGTTCTTGCCGACGATGGCCTTGTTGAACTGGACCGGGAAGCCCGACACCTGAGAGACGCGGCGCGACAGGTTCATGATCTTCGTCGTGTCGATGCCGGTCTGGAACGGCAGGATGTCATTCCTGACCCGCATCGCCATCACGACTTCCTCCAGCGCGGTGTTGCCGGCGCGTTCGCCCAGCCCGTTGATCGTGCATTCGATCTGCCGGGCACCCGCCTCAACCGCCGCAAGGGCGTTGGCGGTCGCCATGCCAAGGTCATTGTGGCAATGGGTGGCGAAGATGATCTTGTCGGCGCCGGGGACACGCTCCAGCAGCATCTGGATGATCCGGGCGGATTCCATCGGGTAGGTGTAGCCGACCGTATCGGGGATGTTGATCGTGGTGGCCCCGGCCTTGATGGCGATTTCCACCACGCGGCAGAGGTAATCATGTTCCGTCCGCGTCGCATCCATCGGCGACCACTGGACGTTGTCGCAGAGGTTGCGGGCATGGGTGACCGTCTCGTGGATGCGGTCTGCCATCTGGTCCATGTCGAGGTTCGGGATCGCACGGTGCAAGGGCGAGGTGCCGATGAAGGTGTGGATGCGCGGGGATTTGGCGTGTTTCACCGCCTCCCAGCAGCGGTCGATGTCCTTAAAGTTGGCGCGGGCGAGGCCGCAGATGGTGCTGGTCTTGGCCCGCTTCGCGATCTCGCTGACGGCCGCAAAGTCGCCTTCCGAGGCGATGGGAAAGCCCGCCTCGATGATGTCGACGCCCATTTCGTCAAGGAGGCTGGCAATCTCCAGCTTTTCCTCATGCGTCATGGTCGCGCCGGGCGATTGTTCGCCGTCGCGCAGGGTGGTGTCGAAGATGACAACCTTGTCTTGTTGGGTCATGGGGTGGTCCTTTTGTCTTAGCCTTGGTGCGTTTGGGCGCTGTTCACCTCTGAGCGGTCGCGCCCGGGGGCACGCTCAGAGGCGGCTAAGAAGGAGGAGGCCAAGGGTCATCGCAGGGCGCAAGGGGGCCCCGGCGGCGGCAGGAATGTGGTGTGCCTTGGTCATGGCTGGATCATACGAGGGAATCTGGCGAAGGGAAGGGGAATTTTCCTGAAACGGGGGGCCGTCTGCGGGGCCATCGAGACCCCGCAAACGGCGCTGCCGGGGAACGGGCCTGACACGGCGGGCTGGCTGAAAGGGCGGAGCCTCCGGCGGGAGTATTTGGCTAAAGAGCAAGTCTGTGGTCGCGCGCGGGGGGCGGGCTATCTGAGGCATCGCGGTCAGGAGGTGGTGATGCGGGCTTTGGTGATCGGGGCGTCCGGCGGGATTGGCGGGGCGGTGATGGCGGCGCTGGCGGCGCGGGGTGAGGTTGTGGGGCTGTCGCGGCGGGGCGATGGGCTTGATGTGACGGATGAGGCGTCAGTCGCGGCGGCTTTGGGGCGTTTGGAGGGGGTGTTCGATCTGGTGGTGGTGGCCACGGGGGCCTTGGTGCTTGGGGGCGTGGGGCCAGAGAAGTCGTTGAAGGCGGTGACGGCGGATGGCCTGGCGGCGCAGTTTGCGGTGAATGCGATCGGGCCTGCGCTGGTGATGAAACATGCGCTGCGCCTGATGCCGCGGGACCGGGTGTCGCGTTTGGCGGTGCTGTCGGCGCGAGTGGGGTCGATCGGGGACAACGGGCTTGGCGGTTGGTACGGCTACCGCGCGGCGAAGGCGGCGTTGAACCAGTTGGTGCGAACGGCGAGTGTCGAGGCGACGCGGACGCATCCGCACTCGGTGCTGGTCAGCTTGCATCCGGGGACGGTGGAGACTGACCTCGCCCCGGCGCATCGGGCCGGGCACCCGGCGACGCCGCCGGAGGAGGCGGCGGGGCATCTGTTGCGGGTGCTGGAGGCTTTGGGGCCGGCCGATACCGGCGGGTTCTACGACTGGCAAGGGAAGGTCGTGCCGTGGTGAGGCTGGTTCTGGTCCTGGGCGACCAGTTGACCCCGGGGGTTGCGGCCTTGAGGGCCGCTGACAAGGCCCGCGACGTGGTGGTGATGGCAGAGGTGATGGGCGAGGGGACGAGCGTCCCGCACCATCCGCAGAAGATTGCGCTGATCCTTGCCGCGATGCGGAAGTTCGCGCTGGCGCTGGAGGCGGAGGGTTGGCGTGTGGCCTATTCGCGGCTTGACGATCCGGAGAACAGCCAGACGATCACCGGGGAAGTGCTGCGCCGGGCGGCGGAGTTCGGCACCGGGGATGTGCTGGCCACAAAGCCCGGCGAATGGCGGCTGTTGCGCGATCTGGAGGAGTTGCCGCTGACCGTGACAGTGCTGGAGGATGACCGCTTCATCGCCTCGGAAGCTGAGTTCGCGGCATGGGCTGCGGGCAGGAAGCAGCTGCGGATGGAGTGGTTCTACCGCGACATGCGGCGCAAGACCGGGCTGATGATGGAGGGGGACCAACCCGCGGGGGGCCAGTGGAACTTTGACCACGACAACCGCAAACCGGCCAAGGCGGACCTTTTGCGCCCCCGTCCCCGTGATGCGGCGCCTGATGCGGTGGTGGAAGACGTACTGACGCTGGTCGAGGCGCGGTTCCCCCACTTTGGCCGGCTGCGTCCGTTCCGCTGGGCGACGGACCGGGCCGGGGCGCTGGCCGCTCTGGCCGAGTTCGTGGCCGAGCGTCTACCTAGATTCGGCGAGGAGCAGGACGCGATGCTGGAGGGCGAGGCGTTCCTGAGCCACGCCTTGCTGTCGCCCTATCTGAACCTCGGGCTGCTGCTGTCGCTGGAGGTGTGTCAGGCGGTTGAGGCGGCGTGGAGGGCGGGCACCGTGCCGATTCAGGCGGCGGAGGGGTTCATCCGCCAGATCATCGGCTGGCGTGAGTTCGTGCGCGGGATCTGGGCGCTGGAGGGGCCGGGCTATCTGGCGCGGAACACGCTGGGCCATTCCCGTGCCTTGCCCGCGGTCTATTGGGGGGGCGAGACGCGGATGGCCTGCATGAAGGCCGCCGTCGGGCAGACGCGGGACCTTGCCTATGCCCACCACATCCAGCGGCTGATGGTGACGGGGAATTTCGCGCTGTTGGCCGGGGTGGACCCGGCGGCGGTGCATGAGTGGTACCTTTCGGTCTACATCGACGCGTTCGAGTGGGTCGAGGCGCCGAATACGCTGGGGATGAGCCAGTTTGCCGATGGGGGGGTGCTGGGGTCGAAACCCTATGTCTCCTCCGGGGCCTATATCGACCGGATGTCGGACTACTGCGGGGCCTGTGCCTACAAGGTGAAGGTCAAGGTGGGCGAGGGGGCCTGTCCGTTCAACCTGCTCTACTGGCACTTCCTTGACCGCCACCGTGAAAGGTTCCGGTCGAACCCGCGGATGGGGCAGATGTACCGGGTCTGGGACGGGATGGAGGCGAGGCACCGGGAGGCGGTTCTGGCGGGGGCCGCAAGGGTGCTGGAGCGGCTGGATGGGGGGGAGGTAGTTTAGGTGGTCCGGGAAGGGCGGAGGGCGCTATTGTTGGTGAAATCAAATTTGTAGCTGCAAGCTGCACGGACTTCCAAAGAACGCATCTCTGCTCGCATGGGATAGAGCCTATGGGCTGCGCAGCTAGCCCCTAAGGGCTTTCTCAATTGCTTCAATAGCAAGGTCCTCGCGCTCGTCCAGCGTTCCGTCGGCTTCTGCAATCTCACGAAGCAGGGCGATCAAATCAGTGTAAAATACCGCGGCGTTGCAGTCAGGGTGTTCGCGCACGAAACGCCCTATGGCAGCCGTCGTCTGCTTGAGCGGTTGAGACAGGGCACCTTCTTCCAGCAAGGCAAGCGCTCTGTCTGTGTAGGTCGGGTCGTAACCCCATTCTGAAACGAAATAATCGCGGACCACCGCGCGCTCAGCAGGGTCAATGATGCCATCTATGTTCGCAACTTTCAGAGAAAGTGTACCCATCATATCCAAAAGAGCAGCTCCGAGTTGATCTATGGGAGAGTTGATAAAGCGGGGAATTACTTCCACCCGAGATCTGGCATAGCGCCCAATTGCTCTGGTTACTCCGTAATACACCCCACCCGACACCAATGCGGCGGCTACAACCCAACCAAGTGGTGTTGTCGTCGCAGCTGCGCCAATGCCTATGCGCGCCAAGATACCTGAAGAGGCAAAGAACGTGGTTGCAACAGCAGATGAGGATGCAAGGCCAGCCCCTGTCGCAGCGACACCTCCAACATCCCAGATCGTCGACAAGGCACGACCGACTTTAAGCGAGGTATAGGCATCTTCACCGATGGCAAGCTTGCGTTTGAAGCGGAGGCTATCTGCTACGACTTCGGTAACACCCTCAAATCGCTTTAGAACCTCAGCTGGAGACTGGCGTTTAAGCATTCAAGCACCAGTGGCAAGAATTGCCATGCGCTGTTTCAGCGCATCAATTTCGCGTTGAACGGAAATATTCCTGAAATCTTCGACAGCGCCCCGTGAAATGCCCAGAGCAACCATGATCGGCGTAAGCAATGCACCGATTGCCGGGCCAAGAAGTGGAATGCTTGCCAGAACTGCAGACAGGATCAATGCAACGATTACGCCGAAAATCACATTCTGGAACTTATTTGCAACTTCGAGTATAAAGACAATCAGTTTGCGACCAAATGCAAGAGCTTTACCTCCAACTTCGAGCGTCAAGCTTGCAAGGTCCAAGAGCAAAGATTTGGCATCTGCTGAAATTGGAAGGCGATCAATCTTGTCCTGCAGAAAACGAAGTGACGGAACGTCCTCAAACTCAGAAATTGTTGCCAACAAGTTGCTAGAAAAACGTGGATCTGCCATCATTCACCCCAAAACCGCACGGTGAGAGTTTGCAAGAAAAACAAATCCAGTCAAGTGCCGTGCCGGACAGTTGGAGACAGTGATCAACCTTGCTTTTCTCACGGATTGGTCGGGATTTCGGCGGCAATTCCGTCAGTCGGCTCAATTGTTTCTGTAGGCGCGCCTTCCGCCGACTGGTCGGCACCTTCCGGCTCTGCCACCACTGGTGGCGCGGTCAGGATGCCGTTTTGCCAGATACCCTCGGCCACGTCGCCACTGGCGTAGGTCAGCGTGCCCTGACCTTCGCGGCGGCCGGACTTGAAGGTGCCGACATAGACGTCACCGCCGGGGTAGGTGGCCATGCCCTGCCCCTCGATCTGGCCGGCGACCCATTGGCCGACGTAGCGGAAACCGTCGGTCGTGGTGAACTCACCCTCGCCATCGCGGAGCCCGGCCTTGAAGCTGCCCTTGTACAGGCTGCCATCGGGGTAGACCGCAGCACCCACGCCTTCGCGCTGGCCATCCAGCCAGTCGCCTTCGTAGCGGTAGCCGTCGGGGTGGGTCATCGTGCCGGTGCCATGCGGTTGGGCGTTGCGAAACGCCCCCTCATACACCCGGCCATCGGCATAGGTTGACCGGCCCTGACCGTTGATCAGGCCCGCCGCCCACACCCCCTGATAGGTGGAGCCGTCGGGATAGGTGATCGCACCCGTGCCGTTCGGCTGGTCGGCCCGCATCGCGCCGACATAGACCGCGCCGTCGGGATAGGTGATGGACCCGGTGCCTTCCATCCGCCCTTCCACCCACGAGCCTTCGTATTCGAAGCCATCGGCGGCGGTGAAGGTGCCAGTGCCGTGGCGGCGGTCCTTGACCCAGCCACCGTCATAGACATCGCCGTTGGCATGCGTGAGGCGGCCCCGGCCTTCACGCTGGCCGTTGACGAAGGCGCCTTCGTAGACATCGCCGTTCGGCTGGGTCAGGCGACCTTCGCCGTTGATCTGGCCCTCGGCCCAGTCGCCGTCATAGATCAGCCCGTCCGGCATCGTCAGCCGGCCTTGGCCGGAGCGCTGGCCCTTGACCAGTGTCCCTTCGTAGGTGGCGCCATCGGGGTAGGTGATCTTGCCGATGCCTTGCTTGGCGCCCAGCACCCACTGGCCTTCGTAGGTATAGCCTGACGGGTTGGTCAGCTTGCCCCGGCCGTTGTGGACGCCGTTGGTGAAGGTGCCTTCGTAGACTGACCCGTTGGCATAGCGGGCGACGCCCTGGCCGGTCATCTGGCCCTGAACCCAGTCACCCTCATACGTGCGGCCATCGGCGGCGGTGATCTTGCCGCGGCCGTCCGGCTGACCGTTGAGGAAAGCGCCTTCGTAGACCGAGCCGTTGGGATAGCGGGCAATGCCTTGGCCGACAATCTCACCCTCGATCCAGTCGCCAGTGTATTCGAACCCCGAGGGCAGGCGGTAGGTGCCCGTGCCGTGCTGGCGGCCATTCAGGAAGGTGCCTTCGTAGACCGACCCGTCGTCATATTGTTTGGTCAGCACCTCACCATCCTGCGCCATGGCCGGGGGGGCGAGGGTCGGCAGGGCGGCAAGGCAGAACAGCAATGCAAGGCGGCGCATGGGCGATTCCCGCGGGTTTGGTCAGGCGGGAAGGGTAAGGGCGCGACGGGGGTGTGACAAGCCGCGGCAGGACACGCTTTGGTCAGGCGGGCGGGGCGGCTTTCCCTTGGGCGTCAGTCTGCTAGAACAAGGCGAAGTGATGGGGGCCCCGATGACCGACACGTTCCGTTTGATGCTGGCGCAGTTGAACCCGGTGGTGGGCGATATTGCGGGGAACATGGACCGCGCGCGGACCGCGTGGGACGCAGGGCGCAAGGCCGAGGCCGATATGGTGGCCCTGACCGAGATGTTCGTGACCGGCTACCAGACGCAGGACCTGATCCTGAAACCGGCCTTCGTGCGGGCAGCGGTGGCGGCGGTTGAGGCTTTGGCAACCGAGTGCGCCGATGGCCCGGCGCTGGGGATCGGCGGACCGGTGGTGATGGGCGGCAGGCTGTACAACGGATACTACGTCCTGCAGGGCGGCAAGATCAGCGCCCGGGTGCTGAAGCATCATCTGCCAAACGATGCCGTGTTCGATGAAAAGCGGGTCTTTGCTTCCGCCGATGTGCATGGGCCCTATGTGGTGAACGGCGTGCGGATCGGCACGCCAATCTGCGAGGATGCCTGGCACCCGGATGTGGCGGAAACGCTGGCCGAGACGGGGGCGGAGATCCTGTTGATCCCCAATGGCTCGCCCTACCACCGTGGCAAGCCGAACCTGCGGCTGAACCTGATGGTGTCGCGCGTGGTGGAAACGGGGCTGCCGCTGGTCTACCTCAATATGGTTGGCGGGCAGGATGACCAGGTGTTTGACGGCTCATCCATGGTGCTGAACCCGGGTGGGCGGCTGATGGCGCAGCTGCCGCAGTTTGACGAGACGCTGGTGATGGTCACCTTCCGCCGGGGGGCGGAGGGGTGGGCGGCTGACCCCGGCGAAATCCATGACATCCCCCCGATTGGCGAGGCGGACTATCGGGCCTGCGTCCTTGCGCTGGGCGATTACATGCGGAAGACCGGGTTCAAGAAGGCGCTGCTGGGCCTGTCCGGAGGGATCGATTCTGCTATCGTCGCGGCGATGGCGGTGGATGCCTTGGGGCCGGAGAATGTGCGCTGCGTGATGCTGCCGTCCGAGTTCACCAGCCAGGAATCGCTGGACCTTGCCACGGCGGCGGCGAAGGCTTTGGGCTGCCGGTATGACTCGGTGCCGATTTCCGGGGCGCAAGGGGCGGTGGGTGACGCGCTGGCGCCCCTTTTCGCGGGGACGGAGCCGGGGATCACCGAGGAAAACATCCAGTCCCGCCTGCGGGGGGTGATGTTGATGGCCCTATCGAACAAGTTTGGCGAGATGCTGCTGACGACGGGCAACAAGTCCGAGATGGCGGTGGGATACTGCACGATCTATGGCGACATGAACGGCGGCTACAACCCGGTGAAGGACATGTACAAGACCCGCATGTTCCTGACCGCGCGCTGGCGGAATGAACACCACCGGTCGTGGATGAAAGGCCCTGCGGGCGAGGTCATCCCCGCGCGGATCATCGACCGGCCGCCAAGTGCCGAGTTGCGGGCCAACCAGCGCGATGACGACAGCCTGCCGCCCTATGAGGTGCTGGACGCGATCCTTGAAGGGCTGGTCGAAAAGGAACTGTCGGTCGCCGAGATCGTGGCGCAAGGGTTTGACCGGGCCACGGTGAAGAAGGTGGAACACCTGCTGTATCTGGCGGAATACAAACGCTTCCAATCCGCGCCGGGGGTCCGCCTGACGCAAAAGGCGTTCTGGCTGGACCGGCGCTATCCCATCGTCAACCGTTGGCGCGACCCTTCGGGCGAGTGACGGGGGCTGGTCCGGGGCCGCTCATCGTTGACTTCGTCACTTTTCGCGGCCGGTGCCGACGAGGAGACGATGTCGAACGAGGAGGTTAGCCCCGAAGCGCCCCTCTTCCCGGTATTGCGCCCCTAGACCTGTGTCACCGCGCATTCCGGCAGCAGGCGCATCACGTCCTCGGGGCGGCACAACTGCGTGGCGTCGCTCATCACGGCCGCCGAGGCGGCGGCTGAGCCTAGCGCCAGCGCCTCGTCATTCGACTGGCCACGTGACAGGGCAAGGACGAAGGCCGCGACAAAGCTGTCCCCCGCGCCGACGGTGGATTTGACCTTGACCCGCGCCGCCTTGGCGAAGACGCGGTGCTGCGCATCGGCCAGCACATTGCCTTCGGCACCCCGGGCGATGATGACCATGCGGGCGACCCCGGCGTGCACCAGCGACTGGGCGAATTCGGCGGTATCGGCCAGCGTGGGCAGGGGGCGACCGGCCAGCGCCTCACCCTCTTCGCCGTCCATCCGCAGGACCTCAAGCCCGGGGATCGGGTGGCGGACCGCCTCGGTCAGGGCCGAGCCTGACGTATCAAGGACAACGCGGCTTTCGGGCATCGACGCGGCAAGCTGCGCCGGAAAGTCCACCGGCACCCCGGGCGGCTGGCTGCCCGAGATGACCGAGATCCCGCCGGGTCGCGCAGTGGCGCCAAGAAGGGTAAAGACCCTGGCGCGTTCCGCCTCGCCCCAGGTGGGGCCGGGCAGCATGAAGCGGAACTGCTTGCCGGTCGAGGCTTCGTTGACCGTCAGTGACTGGCGCGTCTCACCCGGGCCGAGGATAGACAGGAAGGTCACGCCTTCGCCACGGATCAGACCGGCAAGACGGTCCCCGGTCAGGCCGCCAATGGCCACAAGCGCAAGGCTGTCGCCCCCCAGCGCCTTGATCGCGCGGCTGACGTTCAGGCCACCGCCGCCGGGATCAAGCTGCGGTTCGGAACAGCGCAGCTTGTGGCCGGGGATGATGTCGGCAACCTCGGTCGCCATGTCGAGCGCGGGGTTGAGCGTCAGGGTCAGGATTGGGGCTTGGGTCATGCGGCACCTGTTCGTGTTACCGCTAGCATAAGACCTTTCGCGGGAAAGGGAACTGCCCCGACGCAGGGCGCCGGGGGCAGCATGGGGCGCAAAAGTTTTCGAAAACTTTTGCAAAATCCTTCGAAGGATTTTGGTCTGCGTGTCAGCCGTTCAGCAGCAACTGATAGCTGGCCGGAACATAGCGGAAGCCTTCGCCCTGCGCCTCGATGAAGCCCACGCCCGGAAAGGGCATGTGGTAGCCGATGAAGGGGATGCGGTCGGCGGCGATCATGCCGAACACCTGCTTGCGGGTCGCGGCGGCGGCGGCCTTGTCAGCGTCGAAGCGCACTTCCCAGTCGGGGCGTTGCAGCGACCAAACATAGTGGTTCGCCGTGTCGGCGGTGATGGCAAGGCGCTGGCCATCGGATTCGATCATGTAGATCATGTGGCCGGGGGTATGGCCCGCAGCCAGCATCGCGGTGACGCCAGAGACCGGGCTGCCGCCATCGTCAAGGAAGGTGATCTTGTCGTTCAAGGGCTTCACGTTCTTGTCGAAGCCTTCGTTCCCGGCGGCGGACCAGTTGTTGTGCTCGACCGATCCGGTGACATAGCGGGCATTGGCAAAGGTCGGGGTGGTGCCGTCCGCGCCCATCAGGCCGCCGATATGGTCGCCATGCATATGGGTCAGGACGACCACATCCACCTGATCGGGCGTGAAGCCAGCGGCCGTCATCGCGGCAAGGGTGCCTTCGGCGGAGAGGCCGGTGTCGAACAGCACCAGTTCAGCGCCGGTGTTCACGACTGTCGGCGTGAAGAAGTTCTGCGTCATGTCGGCGGGAATGAAGTTTGCGGCGGACAGGGCAGCGAAATCCTCGGGTGCCGCATTGGTGCCGAAGGTTTCCTGCGGCTTGTCGCCGGCGCGGGTGCCAGCCAGCAGCGTGGTCACCTCGAACGAGCCGAGCTTGAAGCGGTTCCATGGGGCGAAACCGGACCCCTGCAGCGGCGCGTTGGCCAAGGCCGGTTGGGACGCGAAAGCGGCGGCAACCGGCATCGCAATGCCTGCGGCAAGCGCCTGACGGCGGGAGAGTGTGGTCATGCTGTCCTCCAATCTGTTGTTCCGCCGCAGATGGTAGGTCTGATGCAAGCAATGTCCGGTAACGGCTGCGTCAGAGGCGGTGCAGGACTGCACAAGTCTTGTGCATCGTGCCGGGTCATTCCCACCAGGGGTCGATCCGGGCGATTTCCTCATCGGACCAGCCGAAGTGATGCGCCAGTTCGTGGATGACGACATGGGTCACAAGGTCACCGATCGACACATTGCCGCGGTCGGCCCATTCATCAAGGATCGGGCGGCGGAACAGCCAGATGACATCGGGGCGGGTGGGCTGGTCTGAAACGGATTTCTCGGTCAGCGGGATGCCTTCGTAAAGGCCGGTCAGTTCGAACGGGTCGTTCAGGCCCAGTTCCTCAACCATCTCGTCATCCGGAAACTCCTCGATCCGCAGGCGGACATGGGTTGCCGGTTCGCGGAACGGTTCGGGCAGGGTCGAAACCGCCTCATGCGCAAGCTGTTCGATCAGGGCGAGGGTCGGCGCGATGCTGGAGGAGGGCGGGTTTGTCATGGGCGGAAGATAGGGGCTGCAGGGGGGCAGGGGAAGGGGGCGACCGGGCATTGGGCGTGCCATTCCGTCGGGCCGGATCGGCGGGCGGCGGTGTGGATCAAGCCACGCCGAGCCGTGGCCAGGACCTACCGGTCCACACCCTGTGCGGAAACTGGACAATTGCGGGGCCATGTGACAGGGAGGTGCGCTTGAAGGAGCCCGTTTCATGTCCACCTCGTCGCCCACCGTCACTACCCGTTTCGCACCGTCGCCCACTGGCTGGATCCATGTGGGCAACCTGCGCACGGCGCTGATGAACTACCTGATCGCGCGCAAGAACGGCGGCCAGTTCATCCTTCGGCTGGACGATACCGATCAGGAGCGGTCAAAGCAGGAATATGCCGACGGGATCATGGCCGATCTTGACTGGCTGGGCCTTCACTGGGACCGGGTGGAAAAGCAGTCGCTGCGGATGGGTCGCTATGCCGAGGCGGCAGATGCCCTGCGCGCGGCGGGGCGGTTCTACGAATGTTTCGAGACGCCGGTTGAACTGGACCTCAAGCGCAAGAAGCTGCTGAACATGGGGCGCCCGCCCGTCTATGACCGCGCCGCGCTGAAGCTGACCGAAGCCGAGAAAGACGCCTACCGCGCCGAGGGTCGGGCAGGCTATTGGCGCTTTCGGCTGGACATCGAGCGGATCGAGTGGCCCGACGGGATCATCGGCGATGTGTCGATTGACGCGGGGTCGGTGTCGGACCCGGTGCTGATCAAGGCGGATGGGCAGGTCCTGTATACCTTCGCCTCGTCGGTCGATGACGTGGACATGGGCGTGACCCATATCGTGCGTGGCGCGGACCATGTGACGAATACCGCGACGCAGATCCAGATCATGAAGGCGCTGGGCGGGGTGCCGCCGGTCTTTGCCCACCATTCGCTGCTGACCGGGCCGGGGGGCGAGGAATTGTCCAAGCGGCTCGGAACGCTGTCCTTGCGCGACCTGCGGGCACGGGGGGTGGAGCCGATGGCGCTGTTGTCCCTGATGGCGCGGTTGGGGTCGTCCAAGCCGGTGGAACTCGTGGGGTCGATGGAGGAGCTGATCGAGGGGTTCGACGTCGGGTCCTTCGGGTCCGCGCCAACGAAATTCGACGCTGAGGACCTGTTCCCGCTGACGCGGCACCATGTGCAGGGCCTGCCCTTCGCAGCGGTGCAAGCGCGGATTGCGGAACTGGGCGTGCCGGACGACATGGCCGAGGCGTTCTGGGCGGTGGCCAAGGGCAACATCACCGTTCTGGCCGATCTGGAGGGCTGGTGGACGCTGTTCCGCGACGGGGCCGAGCCGGTGGTTGATGACGCGGACCGCGACTTTGTGCGCGAGGCGCTGGCCTTGTTGCCGGCGCAACCCTGGACGCAAGCCACCTGGAGCGAGTGGACGCAGGCCGTGAAAGAGGCGACGGGACGCAAGGGCAAGGACCTGTTCCGCCCGCTGCGCCGGGCGCTGACGGGGCGGGATGCCGGGCCGGAGATGGCCGATGTGATGCCGCTGTTGCGCAAGGTCCCCACGGTCTGAGCCTTGTGCTGGCCCCCGGGAGGGCTGTCTGCCCTCCCGGACCCACCCGAGGATATTTTTGGAAGAGAAAGGGCTGGTCAGGCCTTTTTCCCAGTGGAGTGATGGGCTGATGGCTGGGCCGGGCGGGCAGGCAAAGTTTGTCGAGGGGAACCTGTTCCGGCATGTGTCGGTGATGGCGCTGACTTCGTCCGTCGGGTTGATGGCGGTGTTTGTCGTCGATCTGATCAACATGCTTTACATCGCGATGCTGGGGCAGGCCGAGCTTGCCGCGGCGATTGGCTATGCCGGGGCGATCCTGTTTTTCACCACCAGTTTCGGCATCGGGATGTCGATTGCCGTGGGTGCGCTTGTCGCGCGGGCGCTGGGGGCGCGCGATGCGGCCTCGGCCCGGGCGCGGGCGACGACGGGGCTGGTCCTTGGGTTCGTGTTCGGGTCGCTGTTTGCGGCAGCGGTCTGGCTGGCGTTGGAGCCGCTGGTGGCCCTGCTGGGGGCCACGGGGCGGACGGCGGAGTTGACGGTGGATTTCCTGGCAATCGTCATCCCGTCGCAGCCGTTGCTGATGGTGGGGATGATTGGCGGGGCGATCCTGCGCAGCCATGGTGACGCGCGGGCGGCGATGATGGCGACGGTCTGGGGCGCGCTGGTGACGGCGGTGCTGGACCCGATCCTGATCTTTGGCTTTGGTTGGGATCTGACGGGGGCGGCGATTGCATCGGTCGCGGCGCGGGTGGTGATTGCGGTGATGGCGCTGCGCCCGATCACCGCGAAGTACGGCGGGTTTGACCGGCCGACGCCGGGGCAGGTGGTGGCCGACATGGGGCCGATCTGGGCAATTGCGGTGCCCGCGATCCTGACGCAGGTGGCAACGCCGGTGGGGCAGGCCTTTGTCACCCGCGCGACGTCGGACTATGGCGAGGCGGCCGTGGCGGGAATGGCGATTGCGGGGCGGCTTACTCCGGTGGCCTTTGGGGTGATCTTCGCGCTGTCCGGGGCGATGGGGCCGATCATCGGGCAGAACTTTGGCGCGGGACGGATGGACCGGGTGCGGCGGGCGTTCCTCGATGGGCTGATCTTCACCGGGCTGGTGATCCTTGTCGTCTCAGGGGTGCTGTTCCTGTTGCGCGCGCCGATTGCGGATGCCTTTCAGGCCGAGGGGCTGACGCGGGATCTGGTCTATCTTTTCTGCGGGCCGCTGGCTTTGCTGTGGTTCTTCAACGGGATGATCTTTGTCGGCAATGCGGTCTGCAACAACCTTGGGCGGCCGTTCTGGTCCACGGTGGTGAACTGGGGCCGCCATACAGTGGGTACGATTCCCTTGGCGCTTTGGCTGGGCGGCATCTGGGGCGCGCAGGGTGTGCTGATCGGGCAGGCGCTTGGGGGTGTTGTCTTTGGCCTTGCCGCCGCGTGGTTGGCGCTGCTGGCGATCCGGTCGCCCGCCGTGGCAGTGAAGGGCCAACGGTCCGGCGCGCAACACGTTGCGCCATCTGCGCCCGAGGCCGAACCCGTCGCCAGCCCCGGCGAACGGCGGGCCTGAGCCCGCGTCGCTTGCGGTTCGCATACCGTCGCATTCCGATTGCCCCTTGCCGCGACGCGGGGCGATGGGCTAACCATCAGGCGTCAGGATCGGGAGAATCCGGCGGGCCGCAACGCCCGACGGTGCCGAAGGAGCAACCGCCCCGGTAAACTCTCAGGCGCAAGGGACCGTTTCTGGCAACGACACTCTGGAGAGTTCCCGGACAACCGGGACGCCGAAGGGATAACGATCTCAGGCGCACGGACCCGTTCAGGCGGGGGTGCAAGGACAGAGGGGGCATCGCAGGGCAGGGATCAGCCTGCCTGACGGTGCCGGTTTGCGCTGGCCATACGGGGAGGGGGCGGCGATGGCCGACCTTGACGACAGGCTTGAACGGCTGGGGCTGCATGACCTCCATGTGGAATTGGGCGGCAAGATGGTGCCCTTTGCCGGGTATGAGATGCCGGTGCAGTACCCCGACGGGGTGATGAAGGAACACCTGCACACGCGCGCGGCGGCCGGGCTGTTCGATGTCAGCCATATGGGGCAGGTGATCTTGCGGCCCAAGGGCTCGATGGACGACCTGAAGCTGGCCTTCGAGGCGCTGATGCCGGTGGATGTGCTGGGGCTGGCGGAGGGGCGGCAGCGCTATGGGCTGTTCACCAACGATCAGGGCGGCATTCTGGATGACCTGATGTTCACCAACCGGGGCGATCATCTGTATGTGGTCGTCAACGCCGCCTGCAAGGCCGAGGACATCGCCCATATGACCGCGATGATGCCGGGGGTGTCGGTGGAGCCAGTGACCGACCGCGCGCTGCTGGCGCTGCAGGGGCCGGGGGCCGAGGCGGCGCTGGAGGCGCTGGTGCCGGGCGTCTCGGCGATGCGCTTCATGGATCATCGGGTGATGGGTGACGTATGGGTCAGCCGGTCGGGATATACGGGCGAAGACGGGTTCGAGATTTCCATCCCGATGGCCGGGGCCGAGGGCTTTGCCCGCACCCTTCTGGCGCAGCCGGGTGTAGCGCCGATCGGTCTGGGCGCGCGGGATTCGCTGCGGCTGGAGGCGGGGCTGTGCCTTTACGGCCATGACATCGGTACCACCACCAGCCCGGTGGAAGCGGCCCTGACCTGGGCGATCCAGAAATCCCGCCGGGCAGGCGGCGCGCGTGAAGGCGGGTTTCCGGGGGCAGAGCGCATCCTGCGGGAACTTGCCACCGGGCCGGAGCGTTTGCGTGTCGGACTGCGCCCCGAAGGCCGGGCCCCGATGCGCGAAGGGGTGGAGGTCTTTGCCCCGGACGCGACGCCGGTTGGCCGCGTCACCTCGGGCGGTTTCGGGCCGTCCGTCGCTGCACCGATTGCGATGGGCTATGTCGCCCTTGGATTTGCGCCCCCCGGCACCCAGCTTTTGGGCGAGGTGCGCGGCAAGCACCTGCCCTTGACCACCACTGACCTTCCCTTCCATCCCACCAGCTACAAGCGTTGAGGCAAGATGATGAAATACACCAAGGATCATGAATGGCTGCGCGTCGAGGGTGACCTTGTCGTTGTCGGCATCACCGAACATGCCGCAACCCAGCTGGGCGATGTGGTTTTTGTCGAACTGCCCGAGACCGAGACCATGGTTGCCGAAGGTGACGAGGTCTGCGTGATCGAAAGCGTCAAGGCGGCGTCCGACATCCTTGCCCCGGTCGATGGCGAGATTGTCGCGGTCAACACCAAGCTGGTCGACGCGCCGGCGCTGGTGAATGAAGACCCGACGGGGGCGGCATGGTTCTTCAAGATGAAGCTGGATGATCTGAGCGTGCTCGACCAGTTCATGGACGAGGATGAGTATCTGGATCTGGTCAGCTGAGGCTTCAATGCCCGGTGCAGGACTGTGCCGGGCAAAACTTTTCGAAAAGTTTTGCAAATTCCTTCGAAGGATTTTGTTCGCCCCATGCCCGAGGTATCCGCAATGACCTTCACGCCCACCGACTACAACCCCTACGATTTCGCCAACCGCCGCCATATCGGCCCCTCTCCATCCGAGATGGCCGAGATGCTGGCCGCCGTGGGCGTGCGCACGCTGGATGAGTTGATCGAACAGACAGTTCCGCCGTCGATCCGGCAGGCAAAGCCGCTGAGCTGGGCACCCTTGGCCGAGCATGAGCTTTTGGCGAAGATGAAAGAGGTGGCGGCGAAGAACCGGGTGATGACCAGCCTGATCGGGCAGGGCTATTACGGCACCGTCACGCCCCCTGCGATCCAGCGGAACATTCTGGAAAACCCGGCGTGGTACACGGCCTACACCCCCTACCAGCCCGAGATTGCGCAGGGGCGGCTTGAGGCGCTCCTCAACTATCAGACCATGGTCTGCGACCTGACCGGGCTTGATGTGGCCAACGCGAGCCTTCTGGATGAGGCGACGGCGGCGGCGGAAGCCATGACCATGGCGGAACGGGTGGCGAAGTCGAAGGCGAAGGCCTTCTTCGTTGACCGCTTCTGCCATCCGCAGACCATCGCGGTGATCCGCACCCGGGCTTTGCCGTTGGGGATCGAGATCATCGAGGATGACGTCCGCGCCTTGGACCCGTCCAAGGTGTTCGGCGCGATCTTCCAGTATCCGTCCAGCTATGGCCATGTCACTGACTTTACCCAGCGGATTGCATCCCTGCACGCGGCTGGGGCGGTGGCGATCATGGCGACGGACCTGCTGGCGCTGTGCCTGCTCAAGGAACCCGGCGCGATGGGGGCGGATATTGCGGTCGGCTCGGCGCAGCGCTTTGGCGTGCCGATGGGCTATGGCGGGCCGCATGCGGCCTTCATGGCGGTGAAGGATGCGCATAAGCGGCAGATGCCGGGGCGGATCGTCGGTGTGTCCATCGACGCGCAGGGGGGCAAGGCGTATCGGCTTAGCCTCCAGACCCGCGAACAGCATATCCGGCGGGAAAAGGCGACCTCCAACGTCTGCACGGCGCAGGCGCTTTTGGCCGTCATGGCCAGCTTCTACGCGGTCTTCCACGGGCCAAAGGGCCTGCGCGCGATTGCAGAGCGGGTGCATTTCCTGACCCAACGCCTCGCTCGGGCGCTGAAGGCGGCCGGGGCCAAGGTTGACCCGAAAGCCTTCTTCGACACGATCACGGTCGAGGTTGGGGTGGGTCAGGCCGGCATCCTTGCCGCCGCGCGCAATGAGGGCCTGAACTTCCGCAAGATCGGCACCAACCGCGTCGGCATCAGCCTGGACGAGACGACGGATGAACGGGTGCTGGTGCGGGTGCTCAAGGCGTTCGGCATCGACGGTGTCCCGCCGCACCGCGCCTCGCTCGGGTTCCCCGAGACGATGCTGCGCACCTCTGAGTATCTGACCCACCCGGTCTTCCACATGAACCGCGCGGAATCCGAGATGATGCGCTACATGCGCCGCCTGTCGGACCGTGATCTGGCGCTGGACCGGGCAATGATCCCCTTGGGGTCCTGCACGATGAAGCTGAACGCCGCGGCGGAGATGATGCCGATCACCTGGCCCGAGTTTGGCACCCTGCACCCCTTTGCGCCGAAGGATCAGGCGGCGGGCTATACCGAGGCGATCACCGACCTGTCCGCCAAGCTGTGCGAGATCACCGGCTATGACGCGATGTCGATGCAGCCGAACTCGGGCGCGCAGGGGGAATATGCGGGCCTTCTGACCATTCAGGCCTACCACCGGTCACGCGGTGATGCGCACCGGACGGTCTGTCTGATCCCGACCTCGGCCCATGGCACCAATCCGGCCAGCGCCCAGATGGCCGGGATGGAGGTCGTCGTGGTCAAGTCCGCGCCGAATGGCGATGTGGACGTGGAAGACTTCCGCGCCAAGGCGGCGGCGGCGGGGGGCAGGCTGGCCGCCTGCATGATCACCTATCCGTCCACCCATGGGGTGTTCGAAGAGACGGTGAAGGACATCTGCAAGATCACCCATGACCATGGCGGGCAGGTCTACATCGACGGCGCGAACATGAACGCGCTTGTGGGTCTGGTGAAACCCGGAGAGATTGGCGGGGATGTCAGCCACCTGAACCTGCACAAGACCTTTGCCATTCCGCATGGCGGCGGCGGGCCGGGAATGGGGCCGATCGGGGTGAAGGCGCATCTGGCACCGCATCTGCCGGGGCATCCCGAAACCGGGGGCGATGGCGCTGTGAGTGCGGCCCCCTATGGGTCGGCGTCGATCCTGCTGATCAGTTGGGCCTATTGCCTGATGATGGGGGGGCCGGGCTGCACGCAGGCGACGCGGGTGGCGATCCTGAACGCGAACTACATCGCGGCGCGGCTGGCGGGCAGCTATCCGATCCTGTTCATGGGCAACAAGGGCCGGGTGGCGCATGAGTGCATCCTTGACACCCGCCCCTTCGCCGAGGTGGGGGTGACCGTCGATGACATCGCCAAGCGCCTGATCGACAACGGGTTCCACGCCCCGACGATGAGCTGGCCAGTGGCCGGGACGCTGATGGTGGAGCCGACGGAGTCTGAGACCAAGGCCGAGATCGACCGTTTCATCACCGCCCTGCTGGCCATCCGGGCCGAAATCGCCGCGGTGGAAAAGGGTGAGATCACGGCCGAGGAATCCCCCCTGCGCCACGCCCCGCATACGGTGGCAGCCTTGGTCACCGAAGCGTGGGACCGCAAGTACAGCCGCGAACAGGGCTGCTTCCCGCCGGGGGCCTTCCGGGTGGACAAGTATTGGCCCCCCGTTGGCCGGGTGGACAACGTCTTTGGCGACCGCAACCTGATCTGCACGTGCCCGCCAGTCGAAAGCTATATGGAAGCGGCGGAGTAGGTCTGCCCCTACAGAAACCAACAAGGCCCGGGGATCGCCCGGGCCTTTTCCTTATGGTGCAGGTTTTGGGGCCGGTGTCCCCAGCGCCCCGCCGGGCCGGGTGCCAAGCCCGCCCCCACCGCCAAGGCCGCCCGCCGAGCCGGTCTTGGGCTTCAGATCCGGCACTTTCGGTGGTGGCGGGGCCTTGCCCGGAGCAGTGCCCCCCGTCTGCCTTGCATGACAGTCCCGCGCCAAGGTCAGGGCCTCGGTAATGCCGGTGACATCATAGGCGTCGTCGATGCCGATCCCCAGAAGGCGCAGCCACTGCCCTTGGGTCAGAAAGTCGATCGAAGCGTCGATCCCCTCAAGCGTCATTCCGGCAAAGGCTTCGTCCCAGGCTTCGGACACGCCCTTCGTCGGCAGGCCCACCTCCAGCATCAGCCAGCTGTCAAAGGTCTGCCCGGTCCGGAAGCGCACGTTCGGGTGCGACAAGAGGACCGACAGCGTGTCATTGGCATAAAGCCCCATCCACAGGGTTTCGCCGTTGGTGTAGCCGACCGAGACATCGCAATGCGAAAACCCGCCGCTACTGTCGGTCTGCGCGGCCCCTTCCCAGAAACCGGAGGTGAATTGGGTGCCGGGAATCTCTTCCGCCAAGGTGGGGGCAGCCGGTATCAGGAACAGGGCAGTGGCAAGGGCAAGCGCGCGCATGGGCAGATCCTGCTTGGGTGTCGTTGCGCTAGATTTGCCGCGCACGGGCCCTTTGCGCAAGTCAGGCTTTCCGCAGCCCGGGTGCCGATCGTCGCGCTGGCGGTCTGGAGCTGAGACACAGCTTGCGCCGGGGTCCGGTCTGCGCGACCATGCACAAGCGTCATTCAGGGAAGGGTCCGGGCCATGCTGGAAATCACCCCCGCCACGGTTGTCCATGTCATCTTCCTTGCCCGCGAGGCGGATGTCGGCGCCGGAGAGCTCCACGCCTTCATCGACGCCCTGAACGATGAGGAGAAAGCCCAGCTGACCGCCATCGCCTGGGTCGGCCGCGGCGCGTTCGAGCCCGAGGATTTCGACGAAGCCGTATCCACCGCAACGCGTGAGGCGACGACACCGACGGCCGACTACCTGATGGGAATGCCACATCTGGCGGAAAACCTTGAGGCGGGGCTGGATGCGCTGGGCATCGACGTGGCCGGCGAAGAGGAAGATTTTCTCTGACCGCAGCGCCGGGGGCTTGTGGCTGCCCGACCCGGCTCACATATCTAGCAAAAATGGAATATGAGGTGTGTGATGGCCCTTGCCGAAGCCGTAAAGCTGACCTGCGCGACCTGTGGTCAGGGAAACCGGGTGCCCATGGCCCGTCTGTCCGAAGGCCCGAAATGCGGGGTGTGCGGGGCGGCGCTGGTGGATGGCCAGGTGGCCGAACTGGACGCCACGACGCATGACAAGGTCACGAAGGACGCCGGGTTGCCGGTCCTGATCGACTACTGGGCGCCGTGGTGTGGCCCCTGCCGGATGATGGCCCCCGAATTTGCCAAGGCCGCCAAGGCATTGGCCCCGGCGGTGCGGCTGATGAAGCTGAACACCGAAGACCACCCCCAAGTGTCGTCCCGCGCCGGGATCCGCGGTATCCCCGCACTGATCCTCTACAAGGGCGGACGCGAGGTGGCACGCCTTGCGGGCGCACGCCCAGCCGCCGACATCATCGCCTTCGCGCGGCAGCACAGCGCGGGGTGACGCCCGTCGGGCGGCTTGACAAGACCCCGCCGATGCGCGAAACCGCCGCTGGTCTTTGGACCCGAAAACTCGGGGCAGTAGCTCAGTTGGGAGAGCGCGTCGTTCGCAATGACGAGGTCAGGGGTTCGATCCCCCTCTGCTCCACCAAAGATCTTCAGGCAAGATGGCGAACATAGACAGAGGCCCAGTTGTGGCAGGCCTGTCGCATCCCGTGCCCCGCGCGTTCCTTGTCGGATCGTCCCGTCAACCGCCGCAACGTTGCCAACTCGGCAAGGCCCCGCAAACCATCGCCGAAACCGCGCTGCCGACTAGTTGGCCCGCAGATAGCGGGCGTTGACCCAGCCGGTGACCTCGACGCCACCGGTCGTGCGGATCTGGCACCAGCGCGTCTGTCCGGATTGCTCGCAGCCAAGGTTCCGCACCTTGGAACCCTGTGCCAGCCGGGCAATGATCGTCCCTTGGGTCGATGCCCTTGATCGCACGTTCAGGGTATCGCCGGCGGCAAGCCCGGTCACGGTATAAAGACCGGCCCCACCACCCCCGCCGACCGGGGGCTGGATCGCGATCGGACCCCGCGATTCCGTCAGGTAGCGGGCCGAAACCCAGCCTGTCACATCCATGCCCGTCAGCGACCGCACGCGACACCAGCGCACCGCACCAGTCATCTTGCAGCCAAGGTTCCGGACAATCTCGCCGTTCCGCAGTGTGGCAAGCACGGCAGAGCCTGTCCGCGGTTCAACACGGACACCCAGCCGTTCGTTTGATCCAAGGCCCCGCACTTCCCAATAGTCGGGCCCGCCCACAAGATCATCTTCGGTCGGTCTTTCGGCACCCTCGACAAGGTACCGGGCAGATACATAGCCTGACACCTTGCCGTCCATCGTTTCGACCTGGCACCATTCGGCGCTGCCTCCGCCAATGCACGATCCCTTGCGCACCCGTGTCCCGTAACCAAGGGTTCCCGCGACGGGAAAGATGACGGAAGGGCCGATGCGCACGTTGATCCGGGAATTCGAGGCGATCCCGCCAATCGTCACGACCCCGGGGCCGGTCACCGGTTCGGCGCGCTCGGACACCTGGGAATGGCCTGCGGATGCGGTAAGCCAAAGCATGACCAGAAAGGCCGAGATACTTAGAAGGACGCACTCACGAAGATACCCCAGACCTGTGCGGTACATGCCAAGCCCCCAATTCAACTGGCCCCGAATCGAACAGACACCTCAGATCTCAAAAGTCTAACATCCAAGCCCAAGACCGCGAAAAGGATTGCGCCGCTGGTCCCGCACGCGACCAAAGCGTATAGGCAAGGCCGCCGTCGGCCAGTGGCAGGGCGCCCCACCAGAAGCAGCCGGGTTATCCGGCGTCGACCACGCGCACTTCGGTGCCCCAGGCTTCGCATTTGCGCATCAGGTCGGGGGGCAGGGGCAGGTCGGTGAACAGGGTCGCAATCTCGGACAGGGAGGCCAGCCGTGCGGGGGCAGACCGGTCCAGCTTGGTATGGTCGGCCACCAGATAGACCTTGCGCGACTGTTGGACGATGGCCTTGGACACCCGCACTTCGGCAAGGTCAAAGTCCAGAAGGTCGCCATCGCGATCCAGCGCGGAAACACCGATCACCGCGTAATCGACCTTGAACTGTTCGAAGAACTGGGTGGTCAACTCGCCCACCAGGCCGCCATCGGTGCGGCGCAGGGCACCCCCTGCCACCACGATTTCACACCCGGGGTTGGCCACCAGGATGTTGGCCACGTTCATGTTGTTGGTGATGACCGTGATGTTGCTGTGCCCCAAAAGCTCATGCGCCACGGCTTCGGTCGTGGTGCCAAGGTTCAGGATCAGGCTGCAATTGTCCGGGATCGCCGCCGCGCAGGCGCGTGCGATGGCGGCCTTGGCGCCTTCGTTCATCCGCCGCCGCGCCTCATACCCGATGTTGGTGACACCGGTGCGCAGCATGGCCCCGCCATGCACCCGGTCCAGATGGCCCGCATCGGCAAGGTCTGACAGGTCGCGCCGGATGGTCTGCAGCGTCACGTCAAAGCGCTGGGCAAGGTCTTCGACCATCACGCGGCCTTCGGCGCGGGCCAGTTCGAGGATTTCGGTCTGCCGGAAATTGAGCGCCACCAGACATCCTTCCCTACGCTTTGCCGGTTGGTCCCCTTTTGCCACGCGGCGCAACGCCTGTCAGCGGCTTTTCTTGCGCGCGGCGTTTTTCGTTTATTTGCGCTTGCAGCAAATCCATGCTGCAGCTGCGACAATCTGCGCATAGCTCTGCGCGCATATGTTCGTTTTTCAAAAAACCGCGCCAAAACGAAAGAAAGGCGTTGACGGACCCGTGACAATCGGCAGAGTTGTGCCCGGGGGAGGAACCCGAGTGACAGACGTACAGGCCGAGGTCGTCAGCGACCTTTTCATCATCGGCGGCGGGATCAATGGCTGCGGCATCGCCCGCGATGCCACCGGTCGCGGTCTGTCGGTCACGCTGGCCGAGCAGGGTGATCTGGCACAGGGCACGTCCTCGGCCTCGACCAAGCTGTTCCACGGCGGCCTGCGCTATCTGGAATATTTCGAGTTCCGCCTTGTGCGTGAGGCGCTGGAGGAACGTGAAACCCTTCTCGTCGCCATGCCGCATATCAGCTGGCCCATGCGCTTTGTGCTGCCCCTGTCGCCCGACATGCGGTTCGAGACGACGACCCCCACCTCACGCCTGCTCCGCTGGGTGATGCCTTGGGCCAAGGGGCGGCGGCCCGATTGGCTGATCCGGCTGGGGCTGTTCATGTATGACACCATGGGCGGCCGCAAGATCCTGCCCGCGACCCGCAGCCTTGACCTGACGCGCGATCCGGCGGGCAAGCCGCTGAAGCCCGGGTTTCGCAAGGCCTTTGAATACTCCGACTGCTGGGTCGAAGATTCGCGCCTTGTCGTCCTGAACGCCCGGGATGCCGCCGCACGGGGCGCGCGCATCATGACGCGGACCAAGGTAGTCACCGCTGAACGGCAGGGGAACCTTTGGCACATCACCACCGAAGGCCCGCATGGCCGCGAACAGCACCGTGCCCGGGCGCTGGTCAATGCCGGCGGCCCGTGGGTTGAGGATGTGATCCGCAACGTGGCCCGCATCAATTCGTCCGAAGGGGTGCGGCTGGTGCGCGGCAGCCATATCGTGACCAAGCGCCTGTTCGACCACGACCGCTGCTATTTCTTTCAGGGCTCTGACGGGCGGATCATCTTCGCCATTCCCTATGAGCAGGACTTCACCCTGATCGGCACCACCGACAAGGACCACACCGGCGCCCCGAAAGAGGCGGTCTGCACGGATGAGGAACGCGATTACCTGCTGACCTTCGCCAGCCAGTATTTCGCCAAGCCGGTCACGAAAGACGATGTGGTCTGGACGTATTCCGGCGTCCGCCCGCTGTATAACGACGGTGCCAAGTCCGCCACGGCGGCGACGCGGGACTATGTCCTCAGCCTTGATGGCAACGGTGCGCCGCTGCTGAACGTGTTCGGCGGCAAGATCACCACCTACCGCCGTCTGGCGGAATCCGCGCTGGCCAAGCTGGCGCCGTATTTCCCACAGGCCAAGCCTGCCTGGACGGCCCGCGTCACGCTGCCCGGCGGTGATTTCCCGCATGACGGCGTGGCGGCGCTTACACAGAAACTGGCCGCCGAATACCCGTTCCTGTCGCCCTATTGGGCCGGCCGGATGATCCGCGCCTATGGGACCGAGGCGTTCACCGTCCTTGGCAAAGCCGGGTCGGCCGAGGCGCTGGGTCAGGATTTCGGCGCCACCCTGACCGAGGCTGAAGTACGTTGGCTGATGTCGCGCGAATATGCCGCGACCGCAGCCGATGTGGTCTGGCGCCGGTCAAAACTGGGCCTGCGGCTGACGGCGGACCAGATCACGCGGCTTGACCGCTTCATGGCGGATGCCGCGTCCCGGGCGATCAGCCCGGCGGCGGAATAGGGGGCGGGGATGACGCTGGAATTGCAAGGGGTCTCACGGTCGGTCGCAGGGCGGATGCATATCCATGCCCTCGATCTGACGCTGGAAAACGGCACGATGAACGTGCTTTTGGGCCCCACCCTTTCGGGCAAGACCAGCCTGATGCGCCTGATGGCGGGGCTTGACCAACCCACCACCGGCCGCATCCACTGGCAGGGCAAGGACGTGACCGGCCAGCGCGTGCAGGACCGCAAGGTCGCCATGGTCTATCAGCAGTTCATCAACTACCCGGCGATGAGCGTGTATGAAAACATCGCCAGCCCGCTGCGCCTGATGGGCAAATCGACAGCCGAGATTGACCGCGCCGTGCGCGAAACCGCCGACATGCTGCGCCTGACGCCCATGCTGCAAAGGAAACCGTTGGAGCTTTCGGGCGGCCAGCAACAGCGCTGCGCGCTGGCCCGGGCGCTGGTCAAGGGCGCGGGGCTGGTGCTTCTGGACGAACCGCTCGCCAACCTTGACTACAAGCTGCGCGAGGAGTTGCGGATCGAAATCCCCCGGATATTCGAGGCGTCGGGCGCGATCTTCGTCTATGCCACCACCGAACCCGAAGAGGCGCTCTTGCTGGGCGGCAATACCGCAACCCTGTGGGAAGGCCGCGTGACGCAATTCGGCCCCACGCCGCAGGTCTACCGCCTGCCTGCCGATGCGCAGACCGCCCGCGTGTTCAGCGACCCGCCGATGAACTTCGCGCCCTGCCGCAAGGATGGCCAGCGCCTGACCTTTGCCGAAGTGGCCCATGCGCCTGCCGCGGCCAGCCTGTCGGACTTGCCGAACGGCAGCTATCTGGCGGGCTTCCGCGCCAATCACATCACGCTGAACCGCCATTCCGGCGACTCGGTTGAATTCCGCTGCAAGGTCGCCGCCACCGAAATCACCGGGTCGGAAACCTTTGTCCACCTTGACCATGGGTCTGACCGCTGGGTCGGGCTTGTCCACGGCGTCCACCCGCTTGATGCAGGCGCGCCGGTGTCGATCTATCTGGATCCGACGCATGTCTATCTGTTTGACAGTGCGGGCCGCCTTGCCGCCCCCGCCCCTTATGCAATGGCGGCCTGAATGTCCCGGATCACGCTTTCCAACCTTGCCCACAGCTACCTGCCCAACCCCAAGGGCGAAGCCGACTTTGCGCTGAAGGAAATGGACCATGTCTGGGAAGACGGCGGCGCCTATGCACTGCTGGGTGCCTCGGGCTGCGGCAAGACCACGCTGCTCAACATCATCTCGGGCCTTGTGCGCCCTTCACAGGGCCGCGTCCTGTTCGGTGACCGCGACGTGACCGATGCTGAGACGACCGAAAGGAACATCGCGCAGGTGTTCCAGTTCCCGGTCGTCTACGACACGATGACCGTGCGCCAGAACCTCGCCTTTCCGCTGCGCAACCGGGGGATGGACGCGGGCTACATCGCCCGCCGGGTGGATCAGATCGCCGCGATGATCGGGATGGAAGCCATCCTTGACCGCAAGGCGCGCGGCCTGACCGCCGATGCCAAGCAGAAGATCAGCCTTGGCCGCGGCATGGTGCGTGAAGACGTGAACGCCATCCTGTTCGACGAACCGCTCACCGTCATCGACCCCCACATGAAGTGGGAACTGCGGACGCAGCTGAAATCGCTGCACCGCGAGTTTGGCCATACGATGATCTACGTCACCCATGACCAGACCGAGGCGCTGACCTTCGCCGACAAGGTGGTGGTCATGCATGACGGCCGCGTCGTCCAGATGGGCACGCCGGAGGAGCTGTTCGAGACTCCGGCCCATACATTCGTAGGCTACTTCATCGGCTCGCCGGGGATGAACCTCCTTGACGCCGAAGTGACGGGAACCGAGGCACACCTGCAAGGTGTCTCGGTGCCGCTGGGTGCGGCCTATGGGCCAACAACGGGCCGCACCCAGATCGGCATCCGGCCGGAATATGTCACGCTGTCAGACGAAGGCCTGCCGGTGACGGTGAAGCGGGTCGAAGACGTGGGCCGCCACCGGATCGTGCGGGCCGAACTTCAGGGCCAGCCCCTGAACGCCATCCTGCCAGAAGGTGCCACCGTTCCCGCCGACGGCGCGCGCGTGACCTTCGCGGCCGGCAAGATCAACGTCTACGCAAACGACTGGCGCGTTGCGCCAATGGGGGGCTGAGATGGACAAGACCCAGAACAACAAGGCCTGGTTCCTTGTCCTGCCCGTGCTCCTGCTGGTGGCGTTTTCCGCCGTCCTGCCGCTGATGACGGTGGTCAACTATTCGGTCAACGACACCTTCGGGAACAACCAGTTCTTCTGGGCCGGGCTGGAATGGTTCGAGGATATGGTCACCTCCGACCGGCTGCATGACGCGCTTGGCCGGCAGTTGCTGTTTTCGGCCATCATCCTTGCGATCCAGGTGCCGCTTGGCATCTTCATTGCGCTGAACATGCCGAAAAAGGGCTTCTGGGCGTCGTTCTGCCTTGTGCTGATGGCGCTGCCGCTCCTGATCCCGTTCAACGTCGTCGGCACCATCTGGCAGATCTTCGGCCGCGTGGACATCGGCCTTCTGGGCCACACCCTCGCCGCGCTGGGCATCGACTACAACTACACCAACGATCCCCTTGATGCCTGGATCACCGTCGTGGTGATGGACGTCTGGCACTGGACCTCGCTCGTGGCGCTTCTCTGCTACGCCGGCCTCCAGTCCATCCCCCAGGCCTATTACCAGGCCGCCAAGATCGACCAGGCGACCCGGTGGAGCGTGTTTCGCTACATCGAACTGCCCAAGATGAAGGGCGTCCTTCTGATCGCGATCCTTCTGCGCTTCATGGACAGCTTCATGATCTACACCGAACCCTTCGTCGTCACCGGCGGCGGCCCCGGCAACTCTACCACCTTCCTGTCCGTCGACTTGGCGAAAATGGCTACAGGCCAGTTCGACCTTGGCCCGGCGGCGGCGTTCAGCCTGATGTACTACTGCGTCATCCTGCTGATTTCCTGGGTCTTCTACACCGTGATGACCAACCTTGACCGTGAGGAGAACCGCTGATGCCGCGCTTTCGCTCCTCTGCCGTGGTGATGACGCTTTACCTTCTGTTCCTGCTGATCCCGATCTACTGGCTGATCAACATGAGCCTGAAGACCAATACCGAGATCACCTCGACCTTCAGCCTGTGGCCGCAGAACCTGACGTTCCAGAACTACGTCACGATCCTGACCGATCCCAGCTGGTACATGGGCTATGTCAATTCGATGATCTACGTCACGATGAACGTGGTGATCACGCTGATCGTCGCCCTTCCTGCGGCCTATGCGTTCAGCCGCTACAACTTCATGGGCGACAAGCACCTGTTCTTCTGGCTTCTGACCAACCGGATGGCGCCGCCGGCAGTCTTCGCGCTGCCGTTCTTCCAGCTTTATTCGGCGATGAACCTGATCGACACCCACATCGCCGTGGCCTTGGCGCACTGCCTGTTCAACGTGCCCTTGGCGGTCTGGATTCTGGAAGGCTTCATGCGCGGTGTTCCGAAGGAAATCGACGAAACCGCCTATATCGACGGCTATTCCTTCCCGAAGTTCTTCGTGAAGATCTTCATGCCCCTGATCGCCTCTGGCATCGGCGTTGCTGCCTTCTTCTGCTTCATGTTCTCCTGGGTCGAACTGCTGCTCAGCCGCACCCTCACCACCACCGACGCCAAACCCATTGCCGCCACGATGACCCGCACAGTCAGCGCCTCCGGCATGGACTGGGGCGTTCTGGCCGCCGCGGGGGTGCTGACCATCGTGCCCGGCGCGCTCGTGATCTACTTCGTCCGCAACTACATCGCCAAGGGCTTTGCCCTGGGAAGGGTGTGATGACCGCCACCAACTGGACCAAGATCTACCTGATCCTCGCCGCCATCATGGGCGCGATCCTGGCACTGCTCCTCTGGGCCGTCCCGGTGACCGAGGATGGCGTGCGCGACTGGACCGGGTCCTTGATCCCCGGCTTCTGGATGGCATGGACCTTCCCGGTCGCCCTGTTCTTCTGGATCATCGCCAGCCTCCTCATCATCATGACCCTGCTGGCGATCCGGTTTCCGGAAACCCCCCGCGTCGGGATCCTGCGCATCGAAACCACGCGCGGCGACCGGCTGTTCATTTCGCTTCTGGGCTCGGCCTTCATCCACTTGGGCTGGCTCTTCTTTGCGGGTCCCGACCTTCTTTGGGGCGCGCTGATCCTATCCCTTTTCTACGCCACAGCGGTGTTCCGCTGGGTGTGAAAGGGCACGGCAAGACCCCCGGACGGGACAGGAGACCCGCCCGGGGCCAAACAGCTAAACGTCTCAATATCTGGGAGGATTCACATGAGACTTCGTTCAACTGCAACAGCCATGGCGCTTGCGCTGATGGCGACAGGCGTCCCCGCCTGGGCTGACATCGAGGCGGCGAAAGCCTTCCTTGATGCCGAAATTGGTGAGCTTTCGACCCTGGACCGCGCCGCCCAAGAGGCGGAAATGCAGTGGTTCATCGACGCGGCCCAGCCCTATGCAGGCATGGAAATCAAGGTCGTCTCCGAAACCATCGGCACCCACGAATACGAATCCAAAGTCCTCGCCCCGGCGTTCGAGGCGATCACCGGCATCAAGGTCACGCATGACCTGATCGGCGAAGGCGACGTCGTCGAAAAGCTGCAGACGCAGATGCAGACCGGCGAGAACATCTATGACGCCTATATCAACGACTCGGACCTGATCGGCACCCACTGGCGCTATCAGCAGGCCCGCAACCTGACCGACTGGATGGCAGGCGAAGGCGCTGCGGTGACGAACCCGGGGCTGGACCTCGCGGACTTCATCGGCCTGTCGTTCACCACCGGGCCGGACGGGAAACTCTACCAGCTTCCCGACCAGCAGTTCGCGAACCTCTACTGGTTCCGTTACGACTGGTTCAACGACCAGAAGACCAAGGACGACTTCAAGGCCAAGTATGGCTATGACCTTGGCGTTCCGGTCAACTGGTCGGCCTATGAGGACATTGCCGAGTTCTTCACCGGCCGTGACATGTCCTATGCGGGCGGCCCGGCGACCGGCGTCTATGGCAACATGGACTACGGCAAGAAGGACCCCTCGCTTGGCTGGCGCTACACCGACGCGTGGATGTCGATGGCCGGTATGGGCGACGTGGGCGAACCGAACGGCCTGCCAGTTGACGAATGGGGCGTCCGCGTGGACGAAAACTCCCGTCCCGTCGGCTCTTGCGTGACGCGCGGTGGCTCCACCAACGACGCGGCGGCGGTCTATGCCGTGACCAAGGCGATCGAGTGGCTGCAGAAGTACTCGCCGCCGGAAGCGCAAGGCATGACCTTCGGTGAAGCTGGCCCGGTTCCTGCACAGGGCGCGATTGCCCAGCAGATGTTCTGGTACACCGCCTTCACCGCGGCATCCGTCGTCGAAGGCACCCCCGTGATGAACGAGGACGGCACGCCCAAGTGGCGCATGGCCCCCTCGCCGCACGGCGTCTACTGGCAGGAAGGCCAGAAGATCGGCTATCAGGACGCTGGCTCCTGGACGCTGATGGAAAGCACCCCGGTTGACCGCGCGCAGGCCGCATGGCTTTACGCGCAATTCGTGACCTCGAAGACCGTGGACGTGAAGAAGGCCCATGTCGGCCTGACCTTCATCCGCGAATCGACGATCCAGCACGAATCCTTCACCGAGCGGGCCCCGAAACTGGGCGGCCTGATCGAGTTCTACCGCTCGCCCGCCCGTCTGCAGTGGTCGCCCACCGGCACCAACATCCCGGACTATCCGAAGATGGCGCAGCTGTGGTGGCAGAACATCGGCGACGCCATGTCGGGTGACAAGACCCCGCAGGAAGCGCTCGATGCCCTCTGCGAAGAGCAGGAGAAAGTGCTGGAGCGGATCGAACGTTCCGGCGTGCAGGGCGACATCGGCCCGAAGCTGAACGAAGTGGTCGATGCGCAATACTGGCTGGACCAGCCGGGCGCCCCGGTCGCCAAGCTGGAAAACGAGGACGAAGAGCCGAAGACCATCGCTTATGACGAGCTGATCAAGTCCTGGCAGAACTGAGACTGACGGGGGGGCGGGGTCACCTCGCCCCCTTTCATTTTCTGTCTTCAAATATCCCCGCCGGAGGCTCCTGCCATATCCGGCAAGCCCTTCCGGCGGGGTTTTGTTACTGGGCCAAAAGTGAACCGTTCCTTGCCAGGCGCCCGTAACCCGTTGATATTGCTTTAACGCAGAACCCGTCCCTGCCCGGGACATACCCAAGCAGGCCAGACGTCCATGACCCATATTCTTGCCATCGACCAAGGCACCACCTCCTCCCGCGCGATCCTGTTTGATGCGGCCCTCCGCCCCATCGCCCAGGCTCAAGAAGAGTTTCCCCAGCATTACCCCCGCCCCGGCTGGGTGGAGCATGACCCGGCAGACCTGTGGTCCACCGTCGCCGGGACCGCCCGCGCCGCGATTGAAAAGGCCGGGGTTGGTGCCACCTCCATCGCCGCGATCGGCATCACCAACCAGCGCGAGACGACCCTGATCTGGGACCGCAAGACCGGCCACCCCATCCACCCCGCCATCGTCTGGCAGGACCGGCGGACGGCAGACACCTGCGCCGCGCTCAAGGATCAGGGCCACGAGGCGATGATCACCGCCCGCACTGGCCTTCTCCTCGACCCCTATTTCTCGGGCACCAAGATCAAGTGGCTGCTTGACCATGTCGAAGGCGCGCGGGCAAAGGCGGAACGCGGTGACCTCGCCTTCGGCACGGTCGACACATGGCTGATCTGGAATCTGACCGGCGGCAAGGTCCACGCCACCGACGCCACCAACGCCTCGCGCACGCTGATCTACAACATCGCAAAGGGCGAGTGGGACGAGGACATCTGCCGCCTGCTCGACATCCCGCTCGCCCTCCTCCCCGAGGTGAAGGACTGCGCCGCCGCCTTCGGCATGACCCGGCCTGACCTTTTCGGCCGCGAGATCCCGATCCTTGGTGTCGCGGGCGACCAGCAGGCAGCGACGGTCGGGCAGGCCTGCTTCAGCGCGGGCATGATGAAATCCACCTACGGGACCGGTTGCTTTGCCCTGCTCAACACCGGCACTGACATGGTCCCGTCGAAGAACCGCCTGCTGACCACCATCGCCTACCAGCTGAAAGGCCAGCCGACCTATGCCCTTGAGGGGTCGATCTTCATTGCCGGCGCAGTCGTCCAATGGCTGCGCGACGGTCTCAAGATCATCCGTGAGGCGAAGGAGACCCAACCCCTTGCCGAGGCGGCGGAGGAGGCGCAGGGGGTGATCCTTGTTCCCGCCTTCACCGGCCTTGGCGCGCCCTATTGGCGGCCTGACAGCCGGGGGGCGGTGTTCGGGTTGACGCGGAACTCTGGCCCCGCCGAACTGGCGCGGGCGGCGCTGGAAAGCGTCGGCTACCAGACCCGCGACCTGCTCGAGGCGATGCGGGCCGACTGGGGGACCGAGGCGCAGGGCGTGTTACGGGTGGATGGTGGGATGACGGCCAGCGACTGGACGATGCAGTTCCTGTCCGACATCCTTGGCGCGCCGGTGGACCGGCCCAAAGTGACCGAGACGACCGCGCTGGGGGCAGCCTATCTGGCGGCGATGCAGGCGGATGTGATGGGCGGGCCGGAAGAGTTTGCCAAATCCTGGGCGCTGGACCGCCGGTTCACCCCGCAGATGGCCGCCGCCACCCGCGATGCGAAATATGCCCGCTGGGGCAATGCCATCGCCGCGACGATGAGCGTATGACCCCCTTCGGGATCACCGCCCCGGGCCGCATCCTGTTTGGTCGGGGCGAGGCTGCCAAGGCCCCCGGTCTGATCCGCGCCTTTGGCGCGCGCGGCATCGTGGTGCATGGCGCGACAGCGGCCCGCGCGGCCTGGCTGGTTGAGGCTTTGGGGCCAAACGTCCTTTCCCTGCCCTGCGGGAGAGAGCCGACGCTGGCCGATCTGATCGCTGCGCTGCAAGTCGCGCGGGGATACCGGCCTGACTGGGTTGTGGCCATCGGAGGCGGCGCGTCGCTTGACCTTGGCAAGGCGCTGGCCGGGCTGATCCCCGCGCCGGGTGACCCCATGCAGCATCTGGAGGTGGTTGGGCAGGGTCTGCCGCTGGCCGCCGATCCGATCCCTTTCATCGCGATGCCAACCACAGCGGGCACCGGGGCCGAGGTCACGAAGAACGCGGTGATCGGGTTGCCAGATCTTGGCCGGAAGGTCAGTCTTCGGGATGATCGGATGGTGGCGAGGCTGGCCATCGTGGATCCCGCCTTGACCGATGGCTGCCCTTGGGCGGTCACCCTCGCCTCGGGTCTTGATGCGGTGACGCAGGTGATCGAACCCTATGTCTCCTGCAAGGCCACGCCCTACACCGATGCGCTGGCGCTGCCCGCCATCGGGCCGGGACTGGCGGCGCTGATGCGGTTGCAAGCGGGTGAGGACGCGGATGCCCGCGACAGGCTGGCATGGACAAGTCTGTGCGGCGGCCTCGCGCTGGCCAATGCGGGGCTGGGGGCGGTGCATGGCTTTGCTGGGGTGATCGGCGGCATGACCGGGGCCGCGCATGGCGCGATCTGCGGCGCACTGCTGGGGCCGGTGCTGAGCGCAAATCGGGCGGCGGCCAGTGGTGCGGCGTGCGGCAAGCTGGACGCGGTTTGCGGGGTCTTGGCCGAGGTGCTGGGCTGCACAGCGGCGGATGCGCCGCGGGTCTTGCAGACCTGGGCGCAAGGCGCTGGCCTGCCCGGCTTGGCCGGGTTGGGCGTGACCCCCGCGCTGCACGGGGAGATTGTCGCGTCAGCGCAAGGCGCGTCTTCGATGAAGGGAAACCCGGTGACCCTTGGCCCCAAGGACCTGATCCGCATCCTTGAAGCGGCCTGACGGCATCGGGTGGACAGTATTGCCCGCCCCAAAGCGCCCTGACAATTGACCGGGATCAAAGCGTACCGGGCCAAAACCTGCAAGAATTGGAATATTGAATTCCAGGCTTGGAGGTGGCTTCGATGCGCTTGACGATGATCCTGTTTTCCATGATTGGCACCGCCCTTGCCGGGTCTGCCGTCATTGCCGTTCTGACGATGGGCTATGGCACCCTGTGGCCGATCATCGGCGCGGCGGCGGCCGGGGCGGTGCTGGCCTTGCCGGTCAGCTGGTACGTCGCACGGGAAATTGGCTAAGCCTCAAGGAACACGCGCACCGTCTCTTCGAACTCGCGCGGTTTTTCGGCGTGAAGCCAATGGCCTGCGTCGGGAATCTTTGCAAAGCGGGCCTTCGGGAACAGTGCGCGGATCTGGTCGCGATGTTCGGGGCGGACATAGCTGCTGTTGGCGCCGGTCAGGAACAGGGCAGGGTTTTCAAAGCGGCCTTCGGTCCTGGGCCAGCCGACGATCTTTGGCATTTCCTCCTTCAGGACCGGAAGGTTCAGCTTCCAGTGCGGGGGCTTTGTGCGGAAATCCAGCGATTGCAGGAAGAACGCGCGCAGGGCCGGGTCATCGACCATCGCTGACAAGGCTGCATCCGCGTCAGCCCGGGTGCTGATTTGCGACAGATTGAGAGCGGACATCGCCTCGACATGGCGGGTCTGGTCGTGGGTGTAGGCCACGGGTGCGATGTCGGCCACGATCAGGCGGCGGATCAGGTCCGGTTGGGTCAGGGCCAGTTGCATCGCTGCTTTGCCGCCCATCGAGTGGCCCAGAAGGTCGACCGGGGTTCCGAAGGACGCGATCACCTCGGCCAGATCGGCGGCCATGTCCGGGTAGCTGTGGGACGGGCTGCGCGGGCTGTCCCCGTGGTTGCGCATGTCGACGGCCACGACATTGCGGCGGTCGGCAAGGCGGCGGGCAATGACGCCCCAGTTCCGGCCCGAGCCGTAAAGGCCATGGGCGATGACAAGCGGTGGTGCTGTGGCCGGGTCGCGGGCGGGGTGAAGGGTCTGGGCAAGCATGCCTCCTTGTTATCCTTCACACAGCCGTCAGGCCAGAGCAGTTGAACGCCCCGGCAATACCCCGTAGGGTCGCCATCGGGTTTTGGAGGGTTTTGGGATGAGCGCGGTTGCGATCCAGCAGATGGCGGATCGGGTGGCAGGGCTTTTGGAAGAGCGGCTGAACCTCGGCGGGCGCGACCTTGGGGCCAAGCTGCGCCGGAGCGGGCGGATTTTGCCAAAGAAGGTACGCGAGGCGGCGCAACTTCTGTCGGTGGCTGCGGAGAAGTCGAAGAACCCCAAGCTCTTGGGCCAGATCGACATGGGCGAAGTGGCCGATGCCTATGACACCTGCGTGCGGCATCTGACGGCGATTGATCCGGCAGGGCGGCGGCGCGATACGGTTGCTGGCATGATCGGGTCGATCGGGTTCGGGATACTGGGGTTGATCCTGGGGATCATCGCGTTGCTGGCGTGGCGGGGCTACCTGTAAGGTCAACCGCGCTGTGCGACAGAGCGCGGCGCGTGACCAGAGTGACCGTCACGAAGGCCACATAAAGCAACAGGTACCATGACCCAAGTTTGCCAAGGCTAACGATCTGGCCCGGCAGTTGGCCGGAATAGACCCAGGTGCCCGTGGCAGTGCCGACGTTTTCCGCGATCCACAACGCAAGGGCGGCAAGGAACGCCGCAACGGGCAGCGGCATCCACCAGTGCCGGTCATGGATTCGGAACCAGATTCTGGTGCGCGCATAGAGCGCGACGGTGGCGACGAAAAGCGCCATCCGGATGTCTGGCAGGAAGTGGTGGGCGAAGAAGTTGACGTAAATCGCCGCTGCCAGCAGGACGGTCAGCGGAAAGCTGGGATAAGGCGCAAAGCGCATGTCGAAAACGCGGATCACCCGGGCGATATAGCTGCCGACAGAGGCATACATGAAACCCGAAAATAGTGGGACCCCAAGCACGACGAACACCCCCGCCTCGGGGTATGACCATGACCCGGCGTGGACCTTGAACCACTCCATCGCCGTGCCGGTGAGGTGGAAAAGCAGGATGACGCGGGCTTCTTCCCAGGTTTCCAGTTTCGTCCAAAGGAAGACGCCTTGCGCGGCCACGGCGAAGACGAAAAGCGCGTCGTAGCGGTGCACGGGCCAGTCGGGCTGCCAGACGAGCTTGGAGCCGATGATGGCCGCAAGGAGAAGGCCGCCGAAGAGGCAGGCCCACCCCTGTTTGAGGACAAACATCACGAATTCCGCCAGCGCGAAGGGAAGCCTCGCGCGGGCCCAGTCGCCCATGCGGCGTTCGAGGGTGTGAGTGTTCGGTGTCATGCCGGGGATGTGACCGGTGGGCGGGGCGGGCGTCAAGGTGGGGGATTGCTGGCGGGTGGTCAGGGATGGGTTGGGCGTTGCCAAAGCTGCCGACGACGCGCGGTCCTTCAGGCTGCCAGATCGTCCAGTGTGATGCGCAGCGCGTCAGCGAGGGCGCGAAGTGTGGCGATGGAGCCCTGTTTGCGCCCCGTCTCGATCTCGGCGATCGTGACGCGGTTGACGCCTGAAAGATCGGCAAGCCCGCCTTGAGTAAGGCCGCGCAAGTCCCGGTATACCCGCAGGGTGCTTTCGCCGTCGATCAGGCGGTTGGCATAGGCTGCCGGAATCATCTCATCCTTGCCCGCTGCCAGCTTCGCCTCGGCGTGGTCGAAAGTTTGCAGATCGGCAAGATCCTCAGCCGCAGCGCGCAACCGGTCGTATTCACTGCGAGGGATGGTTACCATGTCGTTCATCAGCAATCCTTTCAGTCATAGATGTCGCCGCGCGGTCCGATGTCGAGGACGGCCAGCACATTGCCGTCGTCATCAAGGAGCATGCGCCAATCCCCAACCCTTAACCTGACGCCGCCACGGCCCTTCAAAGCCTTGACGTTGTTGGCCTGCGAGGAGGGATCGATGGCGTAAGCCTCAATCTTGGAACGGATCAGCCGGGAGGTATTGGCGGGCATCCTGCGCAAGGACCGGATCGCCGCCCGCGTATAGCTGATCGGCTTCATGGATGTAGCTATGGGCTACAGCTTCGGGCGCAGTCAAGCGGAATTGTAGCCTTGGGCTACATTTTCTGAGGAGGGTGCACTGTAGCGCACCCTACCATGGGTTTACAGTTCCGGATAAATCGGGAACCTCAGGCACAGAGCCTCAACCTCGGCCTTCACCTTGGCCTCCACGTCGCCGTTGCCGTCTTCACCGTTGGCGGCGAGGCCCTCGGTCACTTCGATGATCCAGCGGCCGATCTGGCGGAACTCGGCCTCACCGAAGCCGCGCGTCGTTCCGGCCGGGGTGCCAAGGCGGACGCCGGAGGTGATCGTCGGTTTTTCGGTGTCGAAGGGGATGCCGTTCTTGTTGCAGGTGATATGGGCGCGGCCGAGGGCTTTTTCGGTGGCGTTGCCCTTCACGCCCTTGGGGCGCAGGTCGACCAGCATCAGGTGGGTGTCGGTGCCGCCAGTGACGATGTCGAGGCCGCCCTTCATCAGCTCATCCGCAAGGGCCTGGGCGTTCTTGATGACCTGGGCCTGGTAGGATTTGAAGCCGGGGCGCAGCGCCTCGCCGAAGGCCACGGCCTTGGCGGCGATGACATGCATCAGGGGGCCGCCCTGGATGCCCGGGAAGATCGCGGAGTTGACCTTTTTGGCGATGGCTTCGTCATTGGTCAGGATCATCCCGCCACGGGGGCCGCGCAGGGTCTTGTGGGTGGTGGTGGTCGCCACATGGGCATGCGGGAAGGGGCTGGGGTAGAGGCCTGCGGCCACAAGGCCCGCGAAATGCGCCATGTCCACCAGAAGGTAGGCACCGACCGAATCCGCGATTTCGCGCATCCGGGCGAAGTCGATGATGCGGGGGATGGCGGAGCCACCGGCGATGATCATCTTCGGCTGGTGTTCAGTGGCAAGGGCTTGGACCTGATCATAGTCCAGCGTCAGGTCCTGCTTGCGCACGCCATACTGGACGGCGTGGAACCACTTGCCGGACTGGTTCGGGGCGGCACCATGGGTGAGGTGGCCGCCGGCATCCAGCGACATGCCAAGAATGGTGTCGCCGGGCTTGATCAGCGCCTGAAAGACGCCCTGGTTGGCCTGGCTGCCGGAGTTCGGCTGGACGTTGGCGAAGCTGCAGCCGAACAGCTGGCAGGCCCGGTCGATGGCAAGGTTTTCGGCCACGTCGACAAACTGGCAGCCGCCGTAGTAGCGCTTGCCGGGGTAGCCCTCGGCATATTTGTTGGTCATCACGGACCCCTGCGCCTCCATCACGGCGCGGGAGACGATGTTCTCGGACGCGATCAGCTCGATCTCATGGCGCTGCCGGCCGAGTTCTGCGGTGATGGACCCGAACAGTTCAGGGTCACGAGAGGCGAGGCTTTCGGTGAAGAAACCGGTATCACGGTGCGGGGCGTTCATGATGGACCTCTCGGCGATGGATGTGACGGCTATTTAGAGCACGCGGTGCCAGTCGAAAAGGCAAGAAAGCGACAGGTTCGGTGTTTGGGGCGAAATAATCTTACCCAAGGGAAGATGGGGGACCCGCCCGAAACCGGATGGGGGGCTTGAGTTCACCCGCCCGCGCGGCCAAGACTGGCGGGGGCTACACACGGTCGGGGGAAAACAGGCGTGCGGATCAGGTTCACGGCCAGCAAGGCCCCGGCGGCAGTTGCAGCGCATCAGGCGCTGACGGCGGCCTACGGGCAGGCGGACGCGCGCAATGCCGAAGTGATCGTGGCGCTGGGCGGTGACGGGTTCATGCTGCAGACGCTGCATGCCGCGCAGGGGCGGGGCTTGCCGGTCTATGGGATGAACTGCGGCACCATCGGCTTCCTGATGAACGCCTATGCCGAGGGCGACCTGCCCGAACGGTTGCGGGCTGCCGAGGAGACGGTAATTCATCCACTGGCAATGCGGGCGACGAACACCAAGGGCAAAGTGACCGAGGCGTTGGCGATCAACGAGGTGTCCTTGCTGCGCCAAGGGTCGCAGGCGGCGAAGCTGCGGGTGTTTATCGACGGGCGGCTGCGGCTGAGTGAGCTTGCATGTGATGGGGCGCTGGTGGCAACGCCGGCGGGGTCGACGGCCTACAACTATTCGGCGCACGGGCCGATATTGCCGATCGGGTCGGACGTGCTGGCGCTGACGGCGATGTCGGCGTTCCGGCCACGGCGGTGGCGGGGGGCGCTGCTGCCAAGCTCGGCCGTGGTGCGGTTCGAGGTGCTGGAGGGCGAGAAGCGCCCGGTGATGGCGGATGCAGACAGCCGGTCATCGGTGCGCGATGTGGTCAGTGTCGAGGTGCGGTCTGAACCCTCGGTCACCCACCGTCTGCTGTTCGACCCCGGCCATGGTCTGGAAGAACGGCTGATCGGTGAGCAGTTCACCTGACAACCGCCTGTCAGTCAGCGATGCTGCGCCAGCTTTCCATCTTGCGGTACAAGGTTGAGGGCGAGACATCCAGAACCCGTGCCGCCCTTGGGACAGACCCGCCGTGATGTGCCAGCGTCGCTTCGATCAGACGGCGTTCGGCATCCGCCAGCGTCAGCCCGACAAGGCCGTCCAGCGGCAAAGGGTCTGCCGTCGGGGCCGGGCTGGGCGCAGTCATCGCCGGGCTGCCTTCTTCTTCGGCAAGACCGGGAGGAAGCATCCCCGGCGTGACCCAGCCGCCGGGGTTAAGCACCACCACATTGCGGATGACGTTCAGCAACTGGCGCACATTCCCCGGCCAGGGCAGGCGCGACAGCAGGTCCTTGACGGTGGGATCAAACCCAAGAAACAGGCGGCCCTCCTCTTCGGAAAAGCGGCGCAGGGCGGCTTCGGCAATCTCGATCACGTCGCCGTTGCGGTCACGCAGCGGCGGCATGTGGATCGGGACGACGAACAGGCGGTAATACAGGTCCTCGCGGAAGTGGCCGCGGCGGACGGCGTCCAGAGGGTCGCGGTTGGTGGCGCAGACTATGCGGACGTTCACCTTCTTGGGCCGTGTCGCGCCGACAGGCTGAACGGTGGAGGTTTGCAAAAAGCGCAGCAGTTTGGTCTGCAGCGCCGGGGCCATCTCGCAGATTTCGTCAAGGAAAAGCGTGCCACCATCGGCAGCCGCCGCAGCGCCTGGCTTGTCTGAAATCGCGCCGGTGAAGCTGCCCTTCATATGGCCAAAAACCTCGGACTCCAGCAGGTCCTGCGGGATCGCGCCGCAGTTCAGCGCGATGAACGGGCCATTGGCGCGGGCGGAATTGGCATGAACCGCAAGGGCGCAGAGTTCCTTGCCGGTGCCGCTTTCGCCGGTGATGAAGACCGTGGCCATTGACCGGGCGACCGACGCGATGGTGGAATGAATCCGCGCCATCGCCGGGGATGACCCGATGAAGCCCGACGTGTCGGAAAGCGTCTGGCGTTCGGGCTGGGGCGCGGCGGGGGGGGGGCCTTTGGGCCGCTGCGCGCGTTCGGCCAAGGCGTTCTGCACGGCGCTGAGGAACCGGTTGTCGTCGAACGGCTTGACCAGAAAATCATGCGCACCGGCGCGCATCGCCTCGACCGCGCGGTTGACGGACCCGTTGGCGGTGATGGCGATGATGCTGGTTTCCGGCTGCAGCGCCAGAAAGTCCTGCATCAAGGCCAGCCCGTCACGGTCGGGCAGGACCAGATCAAGCAGCACGACGGCAGGGTTCAGGCTGCGAAACTGCGCCAACCCCTCGGCCGCATTTCCAGCGACAGAGACGCGAAAGCCGGCCGATGACAGGACAGACCGATACACCATCTGCAACGACAGGGTGTCTTCGATCAGCAGGATCGGGGGCCGGGCTGCGGACGCCGCTTTCATTCAACCCCCGCATCAGGTGCCGGTGTTGCGCGGACCAGCGCGATAAGGGCGTCAAGTTCGGCCACAAGGACGGGGGTCAACTGGCGGGCTTCCGTCGCGTCCTGCCCATGTGCCGCGGTGTTCAGCGTTTCAGCCATGGCTTGCAGCGACAGCGCCCCGACCGACCCGGCAAGCGAGATCAGGATATGGCTGCTTTCGCGCAGCGCGTCCCAGTTCAGATCCTCGGCCCCGGTCAAGGCCAGCGTTCGGCAGCGGCCCAGATCATCTGCCAGCTGGAGCAGCAAGGTACCTGCCAAGGCCGGGCCGGTCAGATCAATCAGGCGCTGGAAACGTGTCGGGTCAAAGTCATGCAGGCCGGGGGTTGACTGAAACCCGGGCCGGGCAAGGCGCGCGACATCCGCCCGCAGGCGGGACAGGATGGCCTGATCGTCCGCGCTGTGCAAATGCGGGGCCAGTGCCGATACGGCATGGAAAAGGTCGTCCAGGGCCGTCTTTCGGGCGTCCACGGTCATCTGTTCCGCCATGGCGATTGAAGCTGCACTGAACAGCGTCTTTTTTGCATAATGCAAAGACTGCCGTAGTCACGCGCTTCTGTCCAGTGGGCGATCACCCGCGGGCAAGACCAAGCGATTTCAGCGCCCCCGTGATCTCGTCCAGAATGACGGGGTCGTCGATGGTGGCGGGCATTTTCCAGGGCTGATTGTCGGCGATCTTGACCATCGTGCCGCGCAGGATCTTGCCCGACCGCGTCTTTGGCAGCCGGTCCACCACCACGGCGCGCTTGAAATCGGCGACCGGGCCAATCTTCTCGCGCATGAGGGCGACACATTCGCGGACCACCTCGTCATGCGGGCGGGTCGAGCCGCGGTTCAGGCACAGGAACCCCAGCGGCGACTGGCCCTTGAGGTCATCGGCCACCCCGATCACCGCGCATTCTGCCACGTCCTTGTGGGCGGCGAGCACTTCCTCCATCGCGCCGGTGGACAGGCGGTGGCCCGCGACATTGATCACGTCATCGGTGCGGGCCATGATGTACAGATAGCCGTCCTCATCGACATAGCCTGCATCGCCGGTTTCATAATAGCCGGGGAAGTGGGCAAGGTAGCTTTTGATGAACCGGTCCTCGGCGTTCCACAGCGTCGGCAGGGTGCCGGGGGGCAGGGGCAGTTTGATCGCAATCGCCCCCAGCGTGCCGGCAGAGACGGGATGGCCACCCTCGTCCAGCACCTGCACGTCAAAGCCGGGCATGGCGACCGAGGGGCTGCCGATCTTGACCGGCAAAGGCTCGATCCCAAGCGGGTTGGCGGCGATGGCATAGCCGGTTTCGGTCTGCCACCAGTGGTCGATCACCGGGACCTTCAGGTGATTCTTCGCCCAGTGGATCGTGTCCGGGTCGGCCCGTTCGCCCGCAAGGTAAAGCGCCTGCAGGCTGGGCATGGCCGTGACCATTGTGCCATCGGGGTCGTCCCGCTTGATCGCGCGCAGGGCCGTGGGGGCGGTAAAGAAGGACTTGACCTTATGCTCGGCGATCACCCGCCAGAAGGCGGCAGCATCGGGGGTGCCAACGGGCTTGCCTTCGTAGACGATGGTGGTGCAGCCGGCGATCAGGGGGGCGTAGCAGATGTAGCTGTGCCCGACGACCCAACCCACATCCGAGGCGGCCCAGAACACATCACCCGCACCGCAATTGTAGATCGCCCGCATCGTCCAGTTCAGCGCGACAAGGTGCCCGGCGGTGGGGCGCACAACGCCTTTCGGTGCGCCGGTGGTGCCGGAGGTATAGAGGATGTAGGCGGGATGGTTGCCTTCGACCGGCACGCAATCGGCCGGTTCAACCCCGTACTGAAACTCATGCCAGGCGACATCGCGGCCGGGAATCAGCTTGGCGATTTCCTGTTCGCGCTGGAAGATCACGCAGAAGTCGGGCTTGTGGTCGGCCATGTCGATGGCCGCGTCCAGCAGGGGTTTGTAATGGACCACGCGGTTCGGCTCGATCCCGCAGCTGGCAGCGATGATCGCCTTCGGGGTGCAGTCGTCGATGCGCACCGCCAATTCGTTGGCCGCAAAGCCGCCGAACACGACGGAGTGGATCGCGCCAAGCCGGGCGCAGGCCAGCATCGCCTCAAGCGCTTCGGGGACCATGGGCATGTAGATGATGACGCGGTCGCCTTTGCCGATGCCCTTGGATTTGAGCGCCCCGGCAAGGCGGGAGACCCGATTCTGCAATTCGTTGTAGGTGATGACATGCTTGGTCCCGGTGACCGGGCTGTCGTGGATGATGGCGGCCTGACTGCCGCGCCCGGCGGCGACGTGGCGGTCAACCGCGTTCCAGCAGGTGTTGACGGTGGCGTCGGTGAACCATTCGTACAGGGGCGCGCGGCTGTCGTTCAGGGCGCGCGTCGGTTTGGTCACCCAGTCGATGCCCCCTGCGGCACCCAGCCAGAACCCCTCGGGGTCTTGCTGCCATTGCCCGTATACCTGCGCATAGGTCATCGCGTTCTCCCCCCGCTGATCGCCCCTGCCCGTGTTGTTACGGCAGGAGGAGGCACCGGTGCAACGCTGTTACCGGAAACGGCAGCGGGCTTATTTGCAGAATTTGCGCATTGAGATCGGCAAAGTTTGCAAAGCGGGGCCTTCCTGAGGGGAAGTCAGCGCTGGCGGAGCGGGTTTGCAAAGTTGCCGGGATGGGGCAGGGCCGATTCGGTGTGGCGCTTGGGGCGGCTCGTCGATGACTTCGTCACTCCTCGCCGGGGGTGCCGACGAGGAGACGCAGTCGAACGAGAAGGTCAGCCGTAATGCGCGACGGGCGTCCCGGCGATGGCGGACATGTTCAGCAAGCCCCGTGCGGTGATGGCAGGCGTCACCACATGCGCCTTGTTGCCCATGCCCATCAGGATCGGCCCGACTTCCAGCCCCCCCGATTTCATCTTCAGGATGTTGCGCACCCCCGACGCCACTTCGGACGATGCAAACACCAGCGTGTTCGCCGCCCCGTCATAGCGCGAGCCGGGCAGAAGGCGGTCACGGATCGACTGGTCAAGGGCGGCGTCGATGTTCATCTCGCCCTCATAGCTGAAATCGGGTTCGCGCTGATCCAGCATCTCAAGCGCCGCGCGCATCCGCTGGGCGTTGCCGTTGTCCATATTGCCGAACTGGCTTTGCGTGCAGAGCGCCACCTTGGGCGTCAGGCCAAACCGGCGGACGTGGCGCGCCGCGCCGATCACGGTGTGCATGATCTGCTCGGGCGTGGGTTCGGGGTGGACATGGGTGTCGGCGATGAACAGCGGGCCGTCCTCAAGGATCATCAGCGACAGGGCGGCCACTGGGTGCAGCCCCCCGCGCGCAAGGATCTGGCGGATGTAGCCGAGGTGCCAGTTGAACTGGCCAAAGGTGCCGCAGATCATGCTGTCTGCTTCGTCGCGGTGGACCATGATCGCCGCAATGGCGGTGGTGTTGGTGCGCATCACGGCGCGGGCAATGTCCGGCGTCACACCGCGCCGGGACATCAGGTCGTGGTAGGTGCCCCAGTAGTCGCGGTAGCGGTGGTCGTTTTCGGGGTTCACCAGATGGAAGTCCTTGCCGGGGCGGATCGGCAAGCCGGCACGCTCGCAGCGCGCCTCGACCACCTCGGGACGGCCGATCAGGATGGGCAGGTCGGTCGTTTCCTCCAGCATCGCGTTGGCGGCGCGCAGGACCCGCTCATCCTCGCCTTCGGCAAAGACGATGCGGCGGGTGGCCATTTTCGAAGCCTCGAACACCGGACGCATCAGGAGGGCGGACTTGAAGACCGACCCGTCAAGTTGGCGCTTGTACGCCTCAAGGTCTGCAATCGGGCGGGCGGCGACGCCGGTTTCCATCGCGGCCTTGGCCACGGCAGAGGCGACGACGCCGATCAGGCGGGGGTCGAAGGGTTTGGGGATAAGGTAGTCAGGGCCGAAGGACATGGTTTCGCCCCGGTAGGCGGCAGCGGCCTCGGCCGAAGTGGTCGCACGGGCAAGGGCGGCGATGCCTTCGATGCAGGCAATCTCCATCTCGTCGTTGATGGTGGTGGCCCCCACATCAAGCGCGCCGCGGAAGATGAAGGGGAAACACAGGACGTTGTTGACCTGATTGGGAAAATCCGACCGTCCGGTGGCCATGATCGCATCTGGCACCACGGCGCGGACGGCGTCGGGCAGGATTTCCGGCGTGGGGTTGGCCAGCGCGAAGATGATCGGCTTTGGCGCCATTTTTGCGACCATCTCGGGCGTCAGAACTCCGGGGCCGGAGAGGCCAAGGAACAGGTCCGCGCCTGCGATCACATCATCCAGCGTGCCGGGAGTGTTGCCTTGGGCAAACGCCTCTTTCTGCGGGGTCATCTGGGCGGTGCGGCCCTGATAGACCAGCCCGTCCAGATCACAAAGCCAGACGTTGCGGCGTTGAACGCCCAGTTTCACCAGCATTTCAAGGCAGGCAATCCCCGCCGCCCCGCCACCGGTCGAGACGATCTTGATATCTTCAAACCGCTTGCCCGCCACGATCAGCGCATTGGTCGCAGCGGCCCCGACGACGATGGCGGTGCCGTGCTGGTCATCGTGGAAGACCGGGATCTTCATGCGCTCACGGCACAGGCGTTCGACGATGAAGCAGTCGGGGGCCTTGATATCTTCAAGGTTCACCGCGCCGAAGGTCGGCTCCAGCGCGCAGACGATTTCGGCCAGTTTCACCGGATCGGGTTCGTTCACCTCGATGTCGAAACAGTCGATGTTGGCGAATTTCTTGAAGAGGACGGCCTTCCCTTCCATCACCGGCTTGGAGGCAAGCGCGCCGATGTTGCCAAGGCCAAGAACGGCCGTACCGTTCGAGATGACGGCGACGAGGTTGCCTTTGGAGGTGTAGCGGCTGGCGGTGGCGGGATCAGCCTTGATCTCAAGGCACGCTTCGGCCACGCCGGGGGAATAGGCGCGGGCAAGGTCGCGACCGTTGGCAAGCGGTTTCGTCGCGCGGATTTCAAGTTTTCCCGGCTTTGGGAATTCGTGATAATCCAGCGCCGCCTGCCGTGTGTTGTCGTTCCGAGCTTCGTCCATTCACCCCTCCTGCGAATATGGTTTAACGTTAAACCAGTTTTCGCACCCTGCCAATGCCGCACCTGTTGAAGCCGATACCTCTACGGCTTGCAAATCACCTGACCGGCGATCACCATGCCGCCATAGCACGGGGAATGCCATGACGGAAACACGGCCAGAAACGCGGTCCGAAACGGGGCCGGAAACACGGGCCGAACTGCGCCTGCCCACGCAGGAGCTGCGGGATGATCTGCACTTCTTCACCAAGACGTTGAAAATGCGGCTGGACATGATCTATCCCGCCGACAACCCCGAGGTGGCGGTGCTGTCCGGCCATGGCCTGCGCCTGCGGATCGAGAAGGGGGCGGTTGAGGCCCCCGGCACGATCCGCATCCTGACCGAAGATCCTGATGGCTTTGCTGGGGGCGCACGGGTCCTGACCGCCCCGAACGGCACGCGGGTAGAGATTGACGATCTGAACCCGCCCCTCGTCCTGCCCAAGACGGAACATGCCTTTGTCGTCCGCCGTCTGGCCGATCAGGCCCCCTGGGTGATCGGCCGCGCGGGGATGGAGTATCGCGACCTGATCCCCACCCGCCTTGGCGGCGCGATGATCGCGAGCCACATCCGCGTGCCGGACGGGCCGGTGCCGGACATGGTGCATTTCCACAAGGTCGGCTTTCAGCTGATCTTCTGCGTCGCCGGTTGGGTGGATGTTCTTTATGAAGATCAAGGCGATATCCGCCGCATCCATGCCGGGGACTGCTTCATCCAGCCGCCCGGCATCCGCCACAAGGTGCTGCATTCCGAAGGGGTGCAGGTGGTGGAGATCGGCGTGCCAGCGGAACATGTGACCGAGATCGACCATGAGATGAAACTTCCCACCCCGCATTTCCGCCCGGACCGGGAATGGGACGGCCAGCGGTTCGTGCATGACATCGGGGCCGAGGGGGTGTTTCACCCGTTCCGCATTCCGGGGTTTGAGGCGCGGGATACCTCGATCCACCAGAACACGCGCGGCGTGGCGTCCGTCATGGTGGCGCGGCCGGTGGGTGCTGCGCCCTGGACGGTGCATGACGGGGATATCCTGTTCACCTTCGTGATGACTGGCGGGATGACGCTGGAGGGTGAAGGGAAAGACCCCTACCGGCTGGAGCCCGGCGATGCCTTCGTGATCCCGCCGGGGATGGCCACGCGCTACAGCGACGCCACGCCGGACCTGCAGCTTCTGGAAGTGACCTTGCCGGGCAATCCCGCGACGCGGGTGCTTTGACGGGCGGCGCACTCCTCAAGCACTTCGTGCATTCGTCGTAGGCGGGCGTCGTAAGGCGGGCGAGGAGTGCATGAAATGCTCGACGAGCGAACCCGGCTTGCGGAAAACGCGCCTTCGGCCCACACTCTGACCAAATGGTCAAAAGGAGGGGCGCGATGACGCTTCTGCAGGCAGCGACGGCAGTCAGGGAACGGGCCTATGCGCCCTATTCGCGGTTCAAGGTGGGGGCGGCGCTGCGATCCACCAGCGGTACGGTACATGTCGGCTGCAACGTGGAAAACGTCGCCTACCCCGAGGGCACCTGCGCCGAGGCGGGGGCGATTGCCGCCATGATCGCGGCGGGGGATTCGGCGATTGCCGAGGTCTGTGTGATCGCCGACAGCCCTGAACCAGTGCCCCCCTGCGGTGGCTGCCGCCAGAAGATTGCCGAGTTTGCCGCGCAGGATGTGCGCGTCACCTTGTGCACGACGGACGGAAAGCAAAAGGTGATGACGGTGGCCGACCTTCTGCCCGGCGTCTTTACCGCCGCGCATATGGACCGGACATGACCGACGCCCGCAGCATCATCGCCCTGATCCGCGATGGGGGGCATCCGTCTGTCGATGACCTGCGCTGGTTTGCCGGGGGCCTTGCCTCGGGCGCTGTGACCGATGCGCAGGCCGGGGCTTTTGCGATGGCGGTGTTGTTGAAGGGGCTGAATGAGGAAGGCCGCGTCGCCCTGACCCGGGGGATGCGCGACACGGGCAAGGTGATGGACTGGGATCTGCCCGGTCCGGTGGTGGACAAACATTCGACGGGTGGAATTGGCGATTGCACGTCGCTGTTGCTTGCGCCGGCACTGGTGGCCTGCGGGGCCTATGTGCCGATGATCTCGGGCCGGGGGTTGGGGCATACCGGTGGCACGCTGGACAAGCTGGAGGCGATCCCGGGCTTTCGGACGGGCCTGACCGAAGAGGCGCTGCGCCGCCAGATCAGCGGCGTGAAATGCGCCATCGTCGCGGCGGGGGCCGACCTAGCCCCGGCGGACAAGCGGCTATACGCGATCCGCGATGTGTCGGGGACGGTGGAATCGGTGGACCTGATCACCGCGTCCATCCTGTCAAAGAAGCTGGCAGCGGGTCTGGAGGCCTTGGTGCTGGACGTGAAATGCGGGTCGGGTGCCTTCATGAAGACGCCGGAGCGGGCCGAGGCTTTGGCCCGCGCCTTGGTGGCGACGGCACAGGGGGCGGGCTGCATGACATCGGCCCTCATCACCGACATGTCGCAGCCACTGGCCACAGCCGCGGGCAACGCGCTGGAGGTGATCGAGGTGATGGAGACGCTGACCGGCACCTCGGTCAATACGGCGCTGTGGGATCTGACGGTGGCCCTTGGGGGCGAAGCTTTGGCGCTGGCGGGGCTGGCGGCGGACCCGGCGGATGGCGAGGGGCGGATTGCCGAAGCGCTGCAATCGGGCGCTGCGGCCGAGATTTTCGGGCGCATGGTCGCGGCGCAGGGCGGTCCTGCGGATTTTGTTGAGCGTTGGCCGGACCGCCTGCCCTCGGCCCCCGTGGTGCTGGAGGTTCCGGCGCTGGCGGATGGCTTTGTTGCCACGATTGATGGTGAGGCTTTGGGCCATGCGGTCGTGCATCTGGGCGGTGGTCGCCTGCGTGAGGGGGACCGGGTGAACCCATCGGTTGGGCTGTCCGATCTGGCGGGGATCGGCGAGGAAACCGGCGAAGGCGTGCCTTTGGCCATGGTCCACGCCGCGACCGAGGATGCCGCGCGGGCAGCAGTGCAGGCGGTGCAGGCGGCCTATGGCATCGCCGACGCTGCCCCGGAGGAACCGGCGCTGATCCAGACAAGGATCGCCTGAGATGGCCAAGCCGCAGGGTCGCGCTTTCCTGATCGTGATGGATTCCGTCGGCTGCGGCGGCGCGCCCGACGCGGGTGACTTTGGCGATGCTGGGTCAAACACCCTTGCCCATATCGCGCAGGCCTGCGCCGAGGGGCGGGCGGAGGTGGGGCGGTCGGGGCGGTTGAAGATGCCGAACCTTGACCGGCTGGGGTTGGGCGCGGCGGTCCGCCTTGCCTCGGGCGACGCAGTGCCGGGGCTGGAGGCGGTGCCCACGGGCCTTTGGGGGGCGGCGACCGAGGTGTCGCGCGGCAAGGACACACCCTCGGGCCATTGGGAATTGGCGGGGGTGCCGGTCCCTTGGGACTGGACCTATTTCCCGGCGACCGTACCGGCCTTCCCCGACGATCTGGTAGCCGAGGTCTGCCGTCTGGCGGGGACGGAGGGCATTCTTGGCAACTGCCATGCCTCAGGCGTGCCGATCATTGCGGCGCATTGCGCCGAGCATCTGCGGACGGGCTGGCCGATCTGCTATACAAGCGCCGACAGCGTGTTTCAGATTGCAGCACACGAAGAGGCCTTCGGGCTGGAGCGGCTTTTGAAGCTGTGCGCCGATCTGGCCCCGATGCTGCACGCCCGCAAGGTTGGCCGGGTGATCGCGCGGCCGTTCACCGGGACCTGCGACGATTTCAAGCGCACGTCGAACCGGCGGGACTATGCGATTGCCCCGCCTGCGCCAACGTTGCTTGACTGGGTGCAAGGCGCGGGGCGCGCAACACATGCGGTGGGAAAGATCGGTGACATCTTTTCGATGCGGGGGATTGGGCATCTGCACAAAGGCAAAAGCGATGCTGACCTTTTCGAACATCTTGTCCGCCTTGGGGCCGAGGCCGAACCGGGATCCTTGACCTTTGCCAACTTTGTCGAGTTCGACAGCCTTTACGGCCACCCCCGCGACGTTGCCGGCTATGCCCGGGCGCTGGAATGGTTTGACGCGCAACTGCCTCGCTTCCTGGCTCAATTGGGACCGGGTGACCTTGCCATCTTCACGGCAGATCATGGCAATGACCCGACATGGGGCGGAACCGACCATACCCGCGAACGGGTGCCGGTCATCGGCTGGGGCGCGGGCCTGCGCGAGGTGGGGCTTTGCGGGTTTGTCGACGTGGGTGCGTCGGTCGCCTCGCATCTGGGGGTGGCGGCGCAGGGGCCCGGGCGGAGTTTCCTGTGACCAGCCCCGGGGGCCAGCCCCCGGACCCCCGGGATATTTGGACCAGAATGAGATCAGGAGCGTTACATGAGCGGATTGCCGAAGGTCGAGTTGCATCTGCATCTGGAAGGTGCGGCCCCGCCCGCCTTCATCGCCGGGCTGGCGCAAGAGAAGCATCTGGACATAGCCGGCATCTTCGAAGCGGACGGCAACTACCGCTACAAGGATTTTTGGGATTTCCTGAAGGTCTATGAGGCGGCGACCTCGGCGCTGCAAAGCCCGCGGGACTATCAGCGGCTGGTGTCGGCGGTGCTGGAGCAGTCGGCGGCCAGCGGAGTGGTTTATTGCGAGACGTTCCTGTCGCCCGATTTCTGTGGCGGCCGTGATCTGGGGGCGTGGCGGGAATATCTGCACGCCATGCGCGAGGCGGCCGATCAGGCGGAGCGGGACATGGGCGTGACGCTGCGCGGGATCATCACCTGCATCCGCCATTTCGGGCCTGACAAGGCGCGTGAGACGGCACGCTGTGCGGCCGATACGGCGGGGGACTGGATCGTGGGCTTCGGCATCGCGGGCGATGAAAAGGTGGGTGCGCCCAAGGATTACCGCTGGGCCTTTGACTGCGTGCGCGAGGCGGGGTTGCGGCTGACCGCCCATGCCGGGGAATGGGGCGGACCGGAAAGCGTTCGGGATGCCGTGCGCGATCTGGAGGTGGAGCGGATCGGGCACGGGGTGCGCGCGATCGAGGATCTGGCGCTGGTGGATGAACTGGCGGAACGGGGCATCGTGCTGGAGGTTTGTCCGGGGTCGAACGTGGCGCTGGGGCTTTACCCGACCTTCCGCGACCATCCGATTGCGGAACTGGACCGGCGGGGGGTGAAGGTCACCATCAGCACCGACGATCCACCGTTCTTTCACACAACAATGGCGCGGGAGTATGAAGAGTTGCACAAGGCCTTCGACTGGGATGAGGGGCAATTCCGGAAGATCGCCCGCCAGTCGCTTGACGCGGCCTTTTGTGACGCCGATACCAAAGCGAAGATCGCAAAGCTGCTGGAGGCCTGAATGCTGGATCACCTGACTGTCGTCACGCACCCCCTGGTCCAGCACAAGCTGACGCTGATGCGCGAGAAGGACACCTCGACCGCGTCGTTCCGCAAGCTCTTGCGTGAGATCAGCCTGCTGCTGGCCTATGAGGTCACGCGGGAATTGCCGATGACGACCAAGCGGATCGAGACGCCGCTGGAAGAGATGGACGCCCCGGTGATCGAGGGCAAGAAGCTGGCGCTGGTCAGCATCCTGCGGGCGGGCAATGGCCTCCTCGATGGCATTCTGGAACTGGTCCCGGCGGCAAGGGTAGGGTTCGTTGGTCTCTACCGTGACCCCGAAACGCTGCAGCCGGTGCAGTATTACTGCAAGCTGCCGGACCGTATGGAGGACCGCATTGCCATCGTCGTTGATCCGATGCTGGCCACGGGGAATTCCAGCGCGGCTGCGGTGTCGCTCTTGAAGCAGGCTGGTGCGCGACAGATCCGCTTTCTGTGCCTGCTGGCCGCGCCCGAGGGGATTGCCCGGATGAAAGAGGCGCATCCCGATGTGCCGATTGTCACGGCCGCGGTGGACAGCCATCTGAACGATCACGGCTATATCGTGCCGGGCCTTGGCGATGCCGGCGACCGGATGTTCGGCACGAAATAGGGGCGCGCGGGGCTGACCGTCTGAAGCACCTCGGTGACGCGGGGCGGCGTGCCGCAAAGTGGTCTCACCCGCCGCAGATGCCTTGCAAAGCGACCCAATCCTCGTCCGGGACAAGGGGCGATGGCGCAAGCCCCTTGTAGGGGTCTGCCGCCGCCAGTCGGGTCATCTGGGCATCCTGCGGGTCGACGGCCAAGGCATAGGGCGTTGCCGGAACCTGCGCTGTTTCGAAGGCGGCAACCATCGTGGCGTCGGGGACGTCCGCTGGTGCCGCCCGCAGCCGCGCTTCGCCATAGCCGCGCAGCGCGTCGACGGGCAGGTCTGTTGTGGTCAAGAGCTGGAAGGTCGCGCGCAAGCCGGCATGGTTCAGGATCGGGATCATCGGATCTTCGGCCCGCGCACGCAGCCGTTCGACCAGCGCCGCGCCTGCCGCCGCCTCTGGTCCGTTGGCCTGTTCGATCAGACGCCGCGGCAGCACGATCACATCGCCCGGCAGATGCAGCGGCTTGTCCACCCCTTCCGGCAGGACATAGAGGATCGGCGTATCAAGCGGGCCGAAAACCCGTTCCGCAAGACCGGCAAGGGCTTGCAACCCCAGTTGGTTGTCGCAAGGGGCGCCGGTGACCCGTGCCAGATCGTCCAGCGCGTATTGGCCAATCTCGGCCCGCAAGGCCAGCGGCACGACCGATGCGGTATGGGCCACCAGTGCCCCCGGCAGCCAGAAGGCCGCGCCCGCGACAACCACAGCAGCCGTCCCCGCCAGCAGAAATCCACGCAGGCGGCCGGGGCGGGCGGTGGCGGCCTTCACGGCGGCGCGCACTGTATCGAGCGCCGCCACCATGTCAGGATCGTCCAGTTCCAGGCTTTCACTGCTTTCCGGGCCGGGTGCGAACAGCGGCGGGTCTTCGCCATGGTTCAACCGCTCGATCGCGGGCAGCGACCAGTGGCTTAGGGCGGTGCCGCTTTTGGGGTCGATCAGGATCAACGTAGCGTCGCCGAAACGCACCTGCACCTCACGGCGCTGGTCCTGAGGCGTCTCGCGCCAGAGGCCGGGACATTCCAGCCGTTGATACTTTTTCAGCGCCGTCATCGGCTGCGGGGTCTCTGCCTGTTTTGCCGGGCAGTCTAGCCCCTGCGCAGCGGGTTCACAATCACCCAAGGTCCGGAACGCAAAGGCTTCGCCGGTCCGCGACCCAAACCGTGGGAATAGCGTCGCGATCAGGCGGGCGCAGGGCCGTGAAGGCGGGCGACAAGTCGGAGAATGAGGCAGATCAGCAGATGACCGACACCCCGAACCGAACCCTTGCCGCGGCGGGAGCCGTGCTGATCTACGCCTGTGTCATAGCCTTCACCGACAACTATGTGCGGGTGATTGCGGCGGATGCGGGGCTTTGGCAGTTCCATGCCACGCGCACGGCGATGGCGGGGGTGTTGTTGGGGCTGTTGGCGGTGCCGCTGGGTTTACGCCTTAAGCCGCGCCGGTTTGGCGCCGTGTTTGCCCGATCAGCGATCCATGGCGCGGCGATGCTGATCTACTTTGGCGCGCTGGCCTTTCTGCCGGTTGCCCAGGTGGCGGCAGGTCTGTTCACCGCGCCGATCTTTGTGCTTTTGATCCAGCGCTTTGCCTATGGCCATGCGATCGGCGTCCTGCAGGTGCTGGCCGTCGCAGTGGGCTTTGCCGGCGTCGTCATGGTACTAGGCCCCGAGGCGATGTCGGGTGCCACCCTTGCGGCCCTTTTGCCGGTGATTGCCGGCGCGCTTTACGCGATGGGCAACATCTCCACACGGCAGTGGTGCGCAGGCGAAAGCGCCGAGACGTTGGTGGCAGGATTTTTCGGAATGCTTGGGGTTATGGGACTGGTCGGCATGGCGGTGCTGTGGCTGATCCCGGTCGCCGTGCCCGACGGGGCAGAGGGCTTTTTGCAGCGCGGGCCGGTCTGGCCCACGGGAACCTTCCTGTGGTGGACCTTCGTGCAGGCGGCCGGGTCTTTGTTGGGGGTCGGGATGATCATCACGGCCTACCAGATTGCCGATGCCTCGAAAGTGTCGGTCTTTGAATACATCATCCTGCCCGCCTCGGCGGCTTGGGGGTTCTTTCTGTGGGGCGAGACGTTGACATGGCTCGCCATGGCCGGAATGGCGTTGATCGCGCTGGCGGGTATCCTGATTGCGCGTCAGTCGCCAACCGCTTCGCGCCAGTGACGGCGGCAGAGCGAGACGTAGGTTTCATTTCCGCCAATCACCACCTGATCGCCGTCCTTCAGGGCCTTCCCATCCGGGCCCTTGCGTACGACCATGGTAGCCTTCTTGCCGCAATGGCAGATCGTGCGCACTTCGCGCATCTCATCCGCCCAGGCCAGCAGGGCGGCTGATCCGGGAAAGAGGTTGCCCTGAAAATCCACGCGCAGCCCGTAGGCCATCACGGGCACGCCCAGATCATCCACCGCGCGGGCCAGTTGCCAGACCTGATCCTTGGACAGGAATTGCGCTTCGTCGATGAAGACGCAGGCGACGGGGCCTTGGGCAAAGCGGGATTGCAGTTTGGCAAACATATCCTCGCCGGGGCCGAAAGTGTCGGCAGGCTCGCCAATCCCGATCCGGCTGGCAATCCGCCCCTCGCCCGCGCGGGTGTCGAACTGCGCGGTGACAAGGTAGGTCAGCATCCCCCCCTCGCGGTAGTTGTGGGACGCCTGCAGAAGCGAGGTCGATTTCCCCGCGTTCATGGTTGAGTAGTGGAAATAAAGCTTCGCCATTGTGGCTTTGCCCTAGCCCATTGCCGGGGTCTGACGCAAGCCGTGGGTTTGCAGATCAAGCCGGCTGCGGCCGTTGGGGACCGTCGCGGTCAACGGGCCCGGCAACGCCTGATCCGATGTCAGGCCACCCCTCCCCAAGGTGGTGGACGGGGCCGCCGCATGTTGACTTGCGTCGATCCGGCAGTGCCGGACCCATGCGGCGGACCCCCAACGCAACCACCGATGCCCGGGAGCACCGGCATACTCATCACGTCTCCGGACTGGCCGGACCCGGTTTATGGATGGGAAATCCTTGACAGATCGTTAACGGCAGAGAGGGAAACAGGGGCAGCAAACCTGTGCCGCCTTCGCTCGCCCAATCCAAGTCGTGGCGATGGGGCAGGTAGACCCGCCCCGCCGCCCAACCTTAGCCCGGGCGCCGCTTGGCCCCGGCAGCCCCGTCCGCCCGACGTGGGGCAAAGCTGCCACCTTGCGGCTTTGGTGCGCCACCGCTGCGCGGCTTTTGCCCGCCCGGGCGTTGGCCCGGCGGTTTCGCCGGCGCGCTGGAGCCAGCTTTCTGCCCACCGCGTCCACCGGGACGCTGGCCACGGTTCTGGCCCGGCTTGGGCGCTGCGGCCACCATATCCGCCGACCACGGCGCGCCGCCCAGAACCGGGATCGGCTTTTTCAGCAGTTTTTCGATGGCCTGCAACTCGCCCATCTCAGCCGGTGCGCAGAAGGCGACGGCGGTCCCTTCCGCCCCGGCCCGCGCGGTGCGACCGATGCGGTGGACATAGTTTTCCGGCACGTTCGGCATGTCGAAGTTGTAGACATGGCGGACCGTCGGAATGTCGATGCCGCGTGCGGCAACGTCGGTTGCCACCAGCACGTCAAGCTGACCGCTGCGGAACTCCATCAGGGTGCGATCCCGCTGGTTCTGGCTTTTGTTGCCGTGGATCGAGCCGACCTTGAAGCCCCATGTCGCCAAGAGCTTCATCAGCTTTTCCGACCCGTGCTTGGTGCGGCCAAAGACCAGCGCCTGTTCGCCCGGGTGCTTTTTCATGTATTCTTCCAGCAGACGCGCCTTGTCGCCGTTCGGGATGTAGTGAACACCCTGCACGATGCGTTCGATCGGCTTGCCGGGCGGGGCGACCTGCACTTTGATCGGATCACGCAGATAAGTGTCGGCGATTTCCGAGATGTCCTTCGGCATGGTGGCCGAAAACAGCAGCGTCTGACGCTTCAGCGGGATGTGCTTGGCGATTTTGCGAAGCGAGTGGATGAAGCCCATGTCAAGCATGTGGTCAGCTTCGTCCAGCACCAGATAGGCGCATTTCTCAAGGCTGACATCGCCGCGTTCCAGAAGATCGATCAGGCGGCCTGGGGTGGCCACCAGAATATCGGTGCCCTTGGACAGGGCCTGCGCCTGTTTGAAAAGCGATGCGCCGCCAACGACCATGGTCACCTTGACGGCGGTGCCCTTGGTGAACACCTCGAAGTTGTCCTTGATCTGGCCGATCAGTTCCCGCGTCGGCGCAAGGATCAGCGCGCGGACGTTCTTTGGCCCCGGCGGGTGGCCAAGGTCCAGCAGGCGGTGCAGGATCGGCAGGCCGAAGGCTGCGGTCTTGCCGGTGCCGGTCTGGGCCAGACCCATCAGGTCGCGGCCCTGCATGATATGTGGAATGGCCTGCGCCTGGATCGGCGTGGGCGTCTTGAGCGTGGTCTTTTCCAGCGCCTTCAGGATTTTCGGCGAAAGGCCGAGGTCGGCAAAAGTGGTCATGGGATGGTCCCGTATCGACAAAGGGCCTACGACCCTCGCCCCGGGCCAATGCCCGTGACCGTGCCGCAAGCGGCGCCCCTGCGTGAATTTGGGAACCTTCATGTCCGGGGCTTTCGGTGCTCACGCGGCACGGCCTTCGGACAGGGGGGACATGGCGACTTTGGGTCGCAAAGTCAAGCGCGCGCCACGAAAGCCGGAAAATATGCCTGCTCGCCGCCGCTTTCTGGCGCGCACGGTCGCCCATCTGGACCTTTTGGGCATCTGGGCGTATCACTTCCGCTTGGTCCGCAGCATGGACCACAGGACACTACAGCCCGGGCGCGAGAAGATCCGGGAATTGAAGAATGCCCTCTTTTCAACAAGATATCGAGATCACACCGCCATGCCCAGGTTTCACCGCATCGCCGCTTTTTGCGTTCTGGCCGCTGCCAGCGCCTGGGTCGCCACCGGGGAATTCTCATCCGTCGGCAGCGCGCAGGGCAGCGAGGGTCAGGAAACGCCTACCGCCGGAGTGCCTGCCGGGGACACTCCGCCCCCGCTGCGGACGGTCGCGGCGGTGGAACCGGTTTTCATCGAACACGCCCGCATGATCCGCCTGTCGGGCACAACGGCGGCTGACAAGCGGGTGGCGCTTGCCGCCCGGGTCGATGGGGTCATTGCCTCGCTTGATCTGGTCAAGGGCAACACCGTCACGGCGGGGAATGTGGTCCTGACGCTGGAAGGGCCGGAGACCGTGGCGCAGGCAGAGATCGCCGAAATCGCCCTTGCCCAGCGAGAGCGTGAACTGGACCTCGCCGAAAAGCTGTTTGCCGGTGGCAACACGCCCGAAATCCAGCTGACCAACGCCCGGTCCGCCCGCGATGCCGCTGCCGCCGAACTGGCCCGCGCCACGGCAGCGGTGGACCGGCTGCAGCTCAAGGCACCGTTTTCGGGCATCGTTGACACCGTCGATGTCGAGCTTGGTGAATGGGTCCAGACCGGCACGCCGGTGGCCACGATCCTGTCGCTTGATCCGATCCTGCTGCAGGCCGAGGTCAGCGAGATTGACCTTGGCAGCGTCGCTCCCGGGTCCAAAGCCATGATCCGGCTTGCCAATGGCACGCAGCTGGAGGGGACCGTTCGTCTTGTTGCCCGCGAAGCCTCGGCCCAGACCCGCACGTTCCCGGTCGAGATTGCGCTGCCGAACCCCGACCACTCCATCCCCTCCGGCATGACCGCCGAGGTGTTGCTGGCCGCCGCACCCACCCGCGCCGTTCTGGTGCCACGGTCGGTTGTCACGCTGGCCGAAACCGGTGAGCTGGGTGTCCGGGTTGTGAGGGCCGACAACACGGCGGCTTTTGCCGCAGTGACCATCATCGACGATACGCCCGAAGGTCTGGTGGTCACCGGGGTGCCCGAGGGCCTTCGCATTGTCGTCGCGGGCCAGGACCTTGTTCGAAACGGCGAAATGGTCGAGGTCGTCGCCGCAGAAGGCATCAGCCAATGAAGATCGTCGAGACGGCTATCGCCAACGCCCGGCTGACGCTGTCGGTTCTGGTTTTCCTGATGATCGCCGGGGCGATGGCCTACGTCAGCATCCCGAAAGAAGCCGAGCCGGACATCCAGATTCCCATCCTCTACGTCAGCCTGCATTATGACGGCATCTCGCCGGAAGACAGCGAGCGCCTGCTGCTGCGGCCGATGGAAACGGCGCTGAAGTCGATCACCGGGATCAAGAAGATGACGTCCACCGCCTATCAGGGCGGCGGCAATGTGGTGATCGAGTTTCAGGCAGGCGCTGATCTTGGCACCGCGCTGGAGGATGTGCGGAACAAGGTCGCCCAGGCCCGCCCCGAACTGCCCGATGGTGCGGATGAACCCACGGTCAACGAAGTCAACCTGTCGGAATTCCCGATCCTTGTCATCACCCTTTCGGGCGAGGTGCCTGAACGGGTGCTGGCGCAGGCCGGGCGCGACTTGCGCGACCGCATTGAAGACTTGCCCCCGGTCCTGAACGCCAACCTGCAAGGTGTGCGCGATGATCTGGTCGAGGTGGTGATCGACCCCGGCAAGCTGGCCAGTTACGGCCTGCGCCCCGATGTCCTGATTGCGGGCTTTGCCGCAGGAAACCAATTGGTCGCCGCGGGCGCGTTGGAAGGGGCGATGGGCCGCTATGCCATCAAGCTGCCCTCGCTTCTGGAAACGGCCGAGGATGTGGCCAACCTGCCCGTCATCTCGACCCCCACCGCCACCGTGCGGGTACGCGACATCGCCTCGATCCTGCCGACGCTGAAGGAACCCGAGACGATCACCCGCCTAGATGGCCGCCCCGCGGTGGCGATTGAAGTCTCGAAACGGTCGGGCGCGAACCTGATTGAAACCGTCGATCAGGTGAAAGCCATTGCCGAGGAGTTCAAGTCGCTGCTGCCCGAGGGGACTGAGGTCAGCTTCAGCCAAGACAAATCGAAAGATATTCGCCAACTGCTGTTCGACCTGCAGAATTCGGTCCTGACAGCGGTGATCTTGGTGTTCATCGTGATCCTTTACGCACTGTCCGCCCGCGCCTCGATCCTGATCGGGCTGGCGATCCCGGCGTCCTTCCTGATGGGGATGCTGGCGTTGTCGCTGTGGGGGTTCACGATCAATATCATTGTCCTGTTCTCCTTGATCCTTGCCGTCGGCATGCTGGTGGACGACGCCATCATCGTCACCGAATTCGCCGAACGCCGCATGTCGGAGGGCATGGAAAAGCGGCAGGCCTTTGCCATGGCCTCGCACCGGATGGCCGGCCCGGTGATCGCCGCGACGATGACGCGGGTTGCCGCCTTCTCGCCCTTGCTGTTCTGGCCCGGCATCGTGGGCGAGTTCATGAAGTTCCTGCCGATCACGCTGATCGTCACTTTGTCGGCGTCGATGATCTATGCGCTGATCTTCGTGCCCACCCTTGGCGCGCTGATCGCCAAGCCGTTCAAGCACCAGCCCGAGCACAAGGACGGTGCCTATATGTGGCTGGTCGGCAAGGCCGTACGTCACCCGGTCATCATGCTGTTCACGGCCATGGGACTGCTTGTCGCGGTGCCCTATGCCTACGGCCAGTACGGCAAGGGAATGGAGTTCTTCCCGGACGTCGAACCGGAATTCGGCCTTCTGTACGTCAAGGCGCGTGGCAACCTTTCGATCTACGAAAAGGACGCCTTGGTGAAACAGGCTGAGGATCGCATGCTTGGCTGGCCCGGGATTGCCACGATCTATACCCGCACCGGTGGCGGCGGCGGCGCAGGGAATGAGGTGGCGCCTGATGTGATCGGCACCATCCAGTATGAATTCGTTGACTGGCGCGAACGGAAGAAAGCCAGTGAAATCCTGACCGACCTGCGCGCGGAAATGGTCGGCATCCCCGGTGTGGAAATCGAAGTGTCGGTTCCTCAGGCGGGACCGCCCACCGGCAAGGCGATCCAGATCCAGCTTTCGGCAGATGACCCGGCCAACCTGAACGAGGTGGCCCGCGCCGTGTCGGACCAGTTGGCGCTGGTGCCCGATGTGATCGACATCTCAAGCGGGTTGCCGCTTCCCGGCGTGGATTGGGAACTACAGGTCGACCGCGCCGCCGCGTCACGCTATGGCATCGCCCCGGCGACCGTCGGGGCCATGGTCCAGCTGGTGACGGGCGGGCTGAAGCTGTCGGACTTCCGCCCTGCCGGGTCGGATGACGCGGTGGATATCGTCCTGCGCCTGCCAGAGGATCAGCGCACCATTGCCGCACTGGACCAGTTGCGCATCCAGACGGCCGAAGGGTCGGTGCCGATCTCGAACTTCGTCACCCGGTCCGCGGCACCCACGACCGGCACGCTGACCCGTTTGGACGGCGCGCGCACGGTGACCGTGCAGGCGGGCGTGCGCGAAGGGGTGCAGGCCGATGGCGTCCGCGCTGCAGTGGTTGCAGCGCTTGAAGATGCCGGGCTGGAAAAGCTGGGCATCCGGTGGAAACTGGCGGGCGAGGATGCCGAACAGGCCGAAGCGATGGCCTTCCTTGCCAACGCCTTTGGCGCAGCGATCTTCCTGATTTTCGTCGTCCTTCTGGCGCAGTTCAACAACTTCACCTCGGTCTGGCTGGTGCTTTCGGCCGTGGTCATGTCGACCATCGGGGTGCTGCTGGGCCTGATGATCATGGGCCAGCCGTTCAGCGTGGTGATGACCGGGATCGGAATCATCGCCCTGGCCGGGGTGGTGGTGAACAACAACATCGTGCTGATCGACACGTTCGACACCCTGAGGCGTGAGGGCAAGCCGAAAATCGAGGCGATCTTGCAGACCTGCCGTGAACGCGCCCGCCCGGTGGTTCTGACGGCGTTGACGGCAATCCTTGGGGTATTGCCCATCGCCTTTGGCCTGAACCTCGAACTGCTCAGCCATGAAGTGACCATCGGCGCCCCGTCCACCCAGTGGTGGATCGCGCTCTCCAGCGCCATCGTCTATGGGCTGACCTTCGCCACTGTGCTGACGCTGGTCATCATTCCGTCGCTTCTGATGCTGGTGACCCGGTCAGACAACCCCCGACCATGGTTCTGGCAGCGCGCCAAGCGGCGGGCGTGGAAGGCTGACCGCAAGGGTGCCGGTCTTGGCCACGGGCCGGCGCAACCCGCCGAGTAGCCCCGTCCTTCACCCCGGAATCGAAACGGCCCGCTTCTGGTGAAGCGGGCCGTTTTCGGTTTGAACCGTCAGGTTCCTGTTGGTGGAGCCAGGGAGGATCGAACTCCCGACCTCTTGAATGCCATTCAAGAAACGCCCCCTATCACCTCCCCACAAGTCAAAACACCGGTACGCCCTAACAACCTTGCTGCAAAAGATTTTTGTCTGTATGTTAGGTGGTGTTTGGCGATGCGGGTAACAGTGCCAAACACTCCGATCTGTTACCCCTGCGTTACCCCGGAGGCATCCATCATGGCGAAGGCACTTACTGCCGTTAGCATTGAGGCGATGAAGGCTGACCCGAAGAGGCGCATCGAGAAGCCCGATCCAGCCCTTGCCGGGCTCTACCTGATCATCCAGCCGAGCGGTGCGAAGTCGTGGGCGCTGCGGTACCGGTTCGGCGGCAAGCCAGCGAAGATGACATTGGGGCGCTGGCCTGTGATGGGTGTGGCAGAGGCCCGTGCGAAAGCTACGGCCTCACTAGAAGTCCTTGATCACGGCCGCGACCCGGCAGGCGAGAGAAAGGCGAAGGCGGATGCGGCGGCACAGTCGGATCGCGACAAGGTGGCGGCGGTGGTCGACCTTTTCCTGAAGCGCCATGCCAGCCACAACCGGCGCGGAGACGACGTGGCAGCGATGTTCCGTAGGGAGATCATCGGGAAGTGGGGCGAGCGCGACATCCAGAGCATCGTGAAGCGCGACGTGATCGAGGTGCTGGATGCCATCGTGGATAGGGGAAGCCCGGTGACTGCGAACCGGCTGCGAGCGTACCTCAACACGCTGTTCAACTGGGCAATGGGCCGCGACATCATCCAAGTCAATCCCCTCGATGGCATCAAGCCTCCCGCGCCAGAGAAGGCTAGGGATCGCGTCCTGACGCCTGACGAGGTTCGGTTGTTCTGGCAAGCGAGCGCGACCATGGAGTACCCGTTCGGGCCGCTCTACCGCGTATTGCTTCTCACCGGGCAGAGGTTGCGGGAAGTGGCCGAGATGACTTGGCAGGAGGTCCAAGGCGACAAGTGGTTCCTGCCCGCAGCCAGGTCGAAGAATGGCGACGAGCATACTGTGCCGCTCTCGCCGGAGGTCGTGATGATCCTGAACGGTATGCCCCGCATCGGACAATTCCTGTTCTCGACTACCAGAATTAGCCCAATCAGCGGCTTCACTCGAGCCAAGGCACGACTTGACCGTTTGATGGTCGAGGCGGCAAACCGTGATCTGCCTGCCGGTTTCGATCCCGTGCAAATCCCGCCCTTCACCATCCATGACCTTCGGCGCACAGCAGCGACAGGCATGGCCGGGCTTCGGTTTCCGCCGCATGTAGTGGAGGCCGTGCTGAACCACCGGAGCGGGTCACGTCGCGGAGTGGCGGGCGTCTATAACCGGTTCGACTATGCCGAGGAGAAGCGCCACGCCCTCGAAAGCTGGGCTCAACTGGTTAAAGCGACAGCCGAGAACGGGCAAGAGAGCGTCGTCAGCCTTCGCGTGGCTCGATGATGGAAAAGACGGTGACCCTATCAGCAGGCGATGCCGCCGTAACGTGCGTCTGGCTTCGGTACGCCGCCATCCCCGCAACCGACAAGTTGCCGCACACAATCCAGAAGGGCGACCATGACGACGAAGAGGCTCGCAGTCTGCGAGGGATGGCCTCAGCGCTCTCGATGGCTGTCCTTGACATCCGGGAAGGCGGACAGTGCGAGGCGCATCTGTCGGACACGGAGGTTGCTGCCCTCATGCGGCTCCTCGAACGCTGCAGGCCCGTGTGGCTGCGGCGTGAGAGAGGTCCGTGGTTCTGGTTCACGTTCCCCGTGCCGGCCGAGGCGCTGCGGGTCGCTGCAGCTGTGGCCGACGACGGCCCAGTGATACGACATGGCAAATGGGTGCCCTGCGAGATCGAAGAGGCTGCCGTCGGGAACATCGCGGCAGATGGACGCTGGTTGGCTCGGATGTCGAACCGGCAGCGGGCAGAGGCTTTGCAGTCCCCTTGGATGCAGGCGGTGGGGTCACCAGCTTGACCCTTCCCTTGAACCAGACAACTTTGCGAGGCACGTGGGCTGAGTTGGGGGTGAGGGGCTTCACTCGGGCTCATCCATCAGAGGCTGTTCCTTCTTTCCGCGATGGGAAAAAAGTCCGGAAACTTGGACTAATTAGAAATTTCCTCCCAAAATCGCCTGCAAAGGCAAGTGAAGCCACATTGTTCAGGAACGATTTCCTGAGAATAGTCACCCTGATGGGAAGAAATCATCCGATTGGGCGCAGATTTGTAACGATGCTCCGAAACGATGCACGTGCAGCCCATTCTATGGAGAAACCGCTCGCGACCTAAAACGGGGGACCACGCTAGGCAAGCCCATGAGGAACCCAAAGTGAACACCCCATTCAAGCATCCGCAGATCGCTGCCACAGTCGATGTGCAAGCGCATCCCTCCCCAACCGCCCGCCTGATCTCAGCTGCAACCGTCCGCGAAATCTTCGGTGGCATGAGCGATATGACCTTGTGGAGGAGACTGCAGGACGAAAGGCTGGCGTTTCCCCAGCCGATTGTAATCGCTCGAACCCGCTACTGGCGCGAAGCCGAGGTGTGGGCTTGGATCGACCAGCGCGCCGCCGCCAAGGCTATTGAATAAAGAAACCGCCACCCATGGCAGGGCGGCGGCCTACTCCAGAATGCGACATTGACCCGTCGTAAATAGAGTATCGCAGTTGCACTGCCCATTCAAGGGCAACCACATGCTGATCGACGAACAGGACATCTGGGAGCGGGCGGAGTACTACCTCAACCCTGCCGTATTCAACCATAATGACCAGAGGCCAGCAAAAACCATGCGCAGGGTTGACCGGCGCTGGTTCATGGATCGACCCAAGGCTATTTGCCGGATAAGGCTCATGCGTCGCGGAGAGAGCGACCTCGTGGACGACGCGCTAAATGCCGACGACGACGTGGTCTGCTATGTTATCGTATTGCATCACGCGAGGCTAAATGACCGTCGGTCGGCGGCGGGCGTCGGGTTCTACCCCCTCCTTCTCGATCGTAGGGACGAGGTAGCAGACCTCGCGAGAGCCGAAGCAAAGGCGATGATCGCGTGGTACTCCACTACCAGCGAGAACTACCCGCACGAGGGTGTGCTAGACCAGCGTGTACAGGAGCTCCTCATTGAGCTGGGCCTCGCTGCTCTGTTCGAAGCTTGGCCCTCGGGTGGAGGGTCGTCGTGAATTATCTGTCCGAAGACGAATGTACTGCCCGCTTCGGGGGTGAGCTGACGGGCCAGCTTACTCCGATGCCGGTAACGACACATCCAGCCCCGCTGACGCCCCATCATCGCGAGACAGTTTGTTTCGTCGAGAGTTTACTTCCCAGCGTCGTGGACCGCGCCCTAGCGGCCATGATGAAGGCCGAGACTCCGATCTACGCGAGGGGCACGGCTCTGTTCCAGCCCGCCACTCTTGAACAGCCCGGGTCTCCGGGTGCTATCCGCCGGGCGGCTGGAGCAACGATCTTGGTGCCCGTTACCAAGGCGGCGCTTGTTGAGGTCGCGACCCTACAGATCGACTGGCGGCGTTATGATGAACGGCGCAAGGAAGGCGAAAAATGGAAGCCCATACGGTGTCCTGACATCATCGCCGAGACTATCATCGCGCGGCGGGGCAACTGGCCCTTCTACCAGCTTCGCGCGATCGTGTCCGCGCCAACCATGAGACCAGACGGTACAATCCTCGATCAAAAGGGGTTCGACCGTGAGACAGGCATCCTGTTCGCTTCCGACATAGCGTGGCCGATGATCCCGGCGGAGCCCACTATCGAAAACGCGCGCTCGGCACTGGGCGTTCTGTCGGAGCTTGTGGAAGGCTTTCCGTTCGTCGCCCCCGTAGACCGCTCCGCCGCGCTAGCTATGCTGTTGACAGCAGTGGTGCGCCCCTGCTTGTCATCTGCGCCACTTTTCGGGGTTTCCGCGCCTACGCCGGGAACTGGGAAATCGAAGCTTGTAGACATCGCCAGCATACTGGCCACGGGCTCGGCGGCTGCAGTGCTGTCCGCGCCGCGTGAGGAGGCGGAACTGCAAAAGCAAATTGGGGCCGCGCTGATGGCTGGGGATACGTTCATCACCTTGGACAACGTAGAGTTTCCGCTCCGGTCTGAGTTTCTTTGTCAGGTCCTTACCCAGGAGCAGGTCTCGTGCCGAGTGTTGGGTCAAAGCCTGAACCTGAAGCTTCCCACCCTTGCCACCTTCTGCGCGACCGGGAACAGCCTGCGGTTTGCCGGTGATCTGGTGAGAAGAGTAGTTCGGATCGACCTCGATGCCGGCGTCGAGCGCCCCGAGGAACGGACCTTCGATACGGATGTGACGGCGACCGCACTTGCACACCGGGAGCGTTTCGTCGTGGCCGCGCTGACGATCTTGCGCGCGTTCATGGTTGGCCGCAGGCCTCTCCATCGGCCCCGCCTCGGTGGCTTTGAGCAGTGGTCAGACTTAGTCCGCTGCGCACTGCTTTGGCTGGGCGAAATCGACCCCCTAGAAAATGCCCAGAAGGTCCGGGATAATGATCCGGAAAGGGAACGGGTTTCGTCGATCCTCGCTGCTCTACCCACTGGCAAGTCTTGGACAGTGCGCAGCATCGCGAAAGATATCGACCCTGTTGGCCTGCTGGCCGAGGCGCTGAGCGAATTCTTCGAACGTGGGCGAGGATTCAATGCCACGGGGTTCGGACACTTCCTAAAGAAGCACTCCGGCAGGATTATTGATGGACGACGTGTCGTCTCGGCAGGTAGGGACAGGCAGAACGTCGCGATGTGGCGGGTGGAAGACCTCGACCAGCAGGAATGCGATGGGGACGCCGCCCCATGGTGAGTTGCAGTGGGTAGCGACCCAAGCGAGGGATGCATGGGATGCATGGGATGAAGGGGTTGCTTTATCTCCACGTGAAAAATTGCAGTTTCTTTCGTATCTACAGTAGGGGGTCGGAATGAAACCCTGCGACCCCTGCATCCCATGCATCCCTGAAGGATCATCGCCACAGCCTCACTGTTTCCCACCCTCTGCCGGTGATACCGACGTCGACGCTCCAGACCGGCAGGTTGAGTATGGGGAGGCCGAGACGCTGATCGCCGAGATTCAGGCACTCGGTGGGGTGGGTTAATCTACGGAACTGCCCTAGAAGCCAAAGTCGAAAAGGCGCGATGAGTACCGCTCAGTGAGGCAAGCCTCATCCGACGCGCAGGAATCCCGTCGCTTGAGCCATGAACGCTGACTCGCAAGAAATTCCGCTGCCTTCAGCTTTTCAGTTGAGGCTTGGAAAAGGTTGTAGAGGTTAGCCATCGCTCGATCCATGGACCAAAGGTCTGGCGATCCGCATATTGTTGTTTCGGTCCTCGTTTCTGCTAGAGAGCAATCAAAACTTGGTCCAGTCACACCAGTTTCAACACCTTCGGCTCTTAGACCGGCCTCTGCGGACAGACACCACCGAACGGTTCCTTCTCTGCTCATCTCAACCTTTGTGGTCTCGACATACTCCACAACGAGGTCAGCAAAGACCTCACTGCCGAATAGTTCGTGACCCCTCGTAAGGGTGGGCTCGATCATCATTTCCCAAGTCTCAGATGGCACTCCGAGCAACTCCGAACAGTTGCCAGCCAATCCGGAAAGTCGGGCCACCTGTCGGGTGATGCGCCGTGGAGTCGGTCGCTCCGACGGGGGGACTATCTTGTCGCCCTCCTGAATATACACGTCGATGTCTAGCGCCTGAGCAATGGTTGGAGTGATAGGAAGCATCGGCTCGTCCGGGCGAGCAACGGTGAAGTATTCTATTGCAGCGAGGCTCAGGCCGAGTTCGTTTAGGAAGGCTCCAATCTGTGCATTTGCTAAACCAGATTCCGACAGTCTGTCTGGCTCGGTCGCATCCTCGGGAAGGCGGTAAGCGGCATGAACGCTGATGTTCGCGCCAACTGACATGTAGCGACGGTATCCTGATACCCAAATCACAGCACAAATTGAGTGGCAGCCTTCACTGTCCGCGACGACTGTCGTAAACCCCCTCGTCGCGATCTCTGCCCCAATTGAGAGGCCATCCGCTACGGCCCCACCGGGAGATTCTAGGAATACTGTGACTTGCCTACTACCTTGAGTTATTTGATAAAACCGCTCTGCATCACCCAAGTTGATAGGCCCTGTGATCGTGACAAAATCCTCTCCGGGTCTAAAGCCATCGATGAAGTTGATCTCAGCGGACCCCGCCGGTGAGGCGGCGATGAGACCGAATGCCAAGAGGGAGGAGGCAAGGGAGTCGCTTCTAAGCATGCCGATAGTGCAACTGTGTCTCGGTATCATGGGCAGTGCTTTCTTCGATATGGCGCGAGGAAGCTGCACCATAGATGTGCACTTTGCGGCAGATGTGCACTTTGCGGCTCGCTACCACACTCCAAACCAGATGCCGAAACCATGCACGACTGCCACCGGAAAGAATAACGCGCCCGCTATCAAGAAGCCCCAAGATTCTTCTGTGAAACACGTGTACAGATGCTGAAACCACGCCGCTGCAGCCGCGAGGAAGATAAGGCCCCCAATCAAGTTTCCCATTATTACTCCTTCGGGCTATTCGAGCGTTTCGAGTCTGTCGTTTCTTTTGCCTGTGCAATAGCCGCCAAAACTACTGCAACTGGGGGGAACAGCCAAAGGACCAAAGGAACGCCCAGAAATTTTCGCATCCATGTATTCCCGTGCTTGGTTTACTCTCGACCGGCATTCCCCAAGTGGCCTGCCGTTTGACCGGACGGTCGCCTGACGCGACGCGAGAATCAAGCGTTTTTGGCGATACCGCGTTACCCGTTGCCAAAGACTCGCGGTAGTCTCCCAGCATGGCGAACCGATGCGCATCCCCCTGCGGCATCCCGACAAGTCAGGCCCAGCCTTGACAGGTTGAACCGCCTGCGCCGCTATTGCTCTGCCAGTATCGGGAAAAGGGCGTCAGGATGGAGTGGGTTCTCGGGATTGGTATCGGGCTGTTCCTGTTCGTCCGTTTCCCTCGCCAGATGCTCATCGTGACCGGCGCCGTAGTCCTGATCGGCGGGGCAATCTTCGGCGGGGTCATCTTCTACGAGAACCAGCGGGCCGAAGAGGCCCAGCGGTTGTGGGATTCGGTCGTCATCACCGCGAGTTTCGACGCCGGACGCTGCGGGGCCGAGTATCCGGTTGTGGTCAGCTTCGAGAACCGGAACAGCGAGACGCTGCTGTCAGTTTCGTTCCGGCTGGCAGGTTACCGCGATGGCCACAGCAATCCTGTCTATGATAGCCTCTCGATAGATACTGATCGGATCATCAGGCCCGGCGAAACACACGAGGCATGCTGGTCTGTGCCCGCCGCCGCATACGATGCGGGCAACCCGCCGCCGCCGCAGGACGTCACATGGCGGGCGACCGTCTCCTACCCCACTTTCGGGACACCACCCTGATCCCCAGCATGATCCCCAGCCTGATGATGGTGATCATGATGACGATCGTGACGATGGTGATCATGTCGTCCCGAGACCGGTCACGGAATTTCCTTGATATTAACACTCCAACCCTCCATATTTGAGGGTGTGAAGGGAACCGAAGCAGAGCCGTCGATGTTGCCCCCTGCCTTCGTCAAGGAGGTCAGGGATCGTGCGAGGTTCTCTCATATGGTGGTTTTTACGGACCATGTCCTCGACCAGATGGCGGACAGGAAGATCGTCGCGAGGGAGGTCATGTCGGTCCTGCGAAAAGGCCGGATCGAAAAAGACCCGGTTTGGGATGGGGGACATGGAACGTTCGAGGGCAGCATGAGGCACTACGTCGCCGGGCGGGATCTGACCGTGAGGGTGGCGCTCATGAACGGGCGTCTCGGGGTCGTGGTCATCACGGCGCATCCGATTGGGAGCAAACGATGAAAGATCAAACTGAAAACCTCTACCATTACACCGAGAGCGGGCTCGACGACGTCTGGCTCGAGGGTGGCGTCGATGTGGTCGACACACCGTATGGCTCGGGCATCTCGCTTCGCGATATCGATGGGCTGCACCGCATCATCGGTCTGCACCTTGCCGATTGCCTTCGCCCGCTGAAGGGGAAGGAGGTCCGCTTCCTTCGTGTCGAAATGGACATGTCGCAGAAGTCACTTGGTTCGCTGCTTGGGGTCGGTGCCACGACCGTCGCGCGCTGGGAGAGCGGTCGCGGCAAGATCACCGAGACCGCCCAGAAGCTGCTATGCCTGCTGTATCGCGAGAAGGCTCTCGGTAATGCCAAGATCGCGGAAAGCCTGCAGCGCCTCGCGGATTTGGACGCCGAGGAATACTACCAGATGCAACTGGTCCACACCGACGACGGGTGGACCGATCAGGCCGCCTGACTGAGGCCGGGGTCCGGCCCTCGCGGGTCTTCAAGGAGTGCAATGCGTGCTGGGGCGATGGGGTGAAATCTGGGGCCTGATCATGGCGAGGATGTTCCTCGGTTCCTTTTGCGGTTTCGTCGTTCTAATGATCGTCAGTTGGACGCTAATGTATTTCGAAGCCATGCCAGCAGAACCTGAAGCGACGACCCACGCGACATACTTGTTCCTCGTGGTTGCTCTCATGGTCGCGCTAATTGGTTCTCCCGCCGCGCGCGTGGTCCTATTGCAGGCACCGATCTTTCTTGTCGGGGCGGCCATCGTCTTGGGGGTCGTGCAGGCGCAGGCGGTGATCGCGCAGCCGGACCTGAACGGCGACGGGCTTTTCACGATTCGGGACTTCATCCATGGCATCGCGCTGTCGGTCTTCGCAGTCGGACAGGTCTATGGGGAGTTCCTGTTCGGCCCCATCGACGGACAGAATTCCATCGTGACGTTCCTCGAGATTCCGGCTTGGGTCATTCTATGGACGGCGCGGGTGGGCCTCACAGCCTTCGTCTGGTTTGTGGCGATCTACTGGACAGTCATGATCATCAACTACCAGACGCCAAGGCCGGAACCGGGGTGACACCCGCCTAAAGCCCCGGCAGGTCCACGTCCTGAAACCGGCAAAGGTCCGCCAGTGCCAGATCGATACGGTCCGGCTCCGGGCGCGGCGCCCGCTTTGGCTTCCATCCGGGCAGCGCCTTCGGGGCTCATCCAGCCCCGGGATGGGAACGTCGGGAAGGTCGCCGATGTCGGATTGCGGGGGAGGCCGGGTGCGCCAGACCGCCTCTGCAAGCTGACGATGGGCCTGCAGGTGGATGATCGCTGGGTCCACCTATGGTTTGTCCCGCAGAGCATGCGTCACGCAGCGGTATCGCTTCCCGTTGAAGGAAAGTGGCACGCTCAGGTGGCGCAACTTCCCGTCTCGCCCGGTGATCTCGACGAACATCGCCACCATCACCGTCCCTTTCTTGTCAAACCATAAGCGTTTTCGAGGGTCCGACCAACCAGCCCGGTGCCTCGCGCCAAGCCGTCGGCAAGCCTTGCCTCTGCCCTTTCGATCAGGACTTCCAACACGCGCCCGTCATCGCTGGTCCGCGTCTCAACGTCGACACCCGCGTTATTCGTGATGTTGACCGTCTGGTGAAATCCGCCGCCGGCCGCCCCGTTCAGGTCCGCGTTCGACCAATACCGAGCGGGGCCGACGGCCTCTAACTCAGGTCCGGCCTCCCCGACGAGCCGCAATCCGCCCCGGTGCTCCCCGCCGCTGGCAAAGCCGGGGATGTTCAGGCTGCCGAGGCTGAACCCGCCGCTGCCCCCGGCGCCGCCGAGGATCATCGTCAGCAGTTTGTTCGCGGTCAGCTTGCCCAATTCCTCGAGGATCGACCGGGTGACGTCTTCGAAGGCCGCCCGGGCGGATTTGGCCTGTTCCTAAGGTCATTGACGGCCTTGTACAGGAAGGCGGCAAAGCAAGCCTTCAGTACTCTGACCGAAGGACGCAACCTCACCAGCGCGCAGACCGAGTTCATTGACCTCGTGATCAACCACCTTGCCGAACGGGGCGTGGTCGAACCCGAAGCCTTCTACGAGAGCCCCTACACAGATCTGAACGGGAGCGGCATTGAAGGTATCTTTCCAAATGCGGACGTGCTGCGCATCGTGGCCGCTGTGAGGGAAATCAAACTGACGGCCGTTGCTTGACGCACAGCGCGGTGAAGTTTGCGACAGAAAAACAGAGCGCCAGTAGGCAGGGGCGAATTGGTTTGGGGCAGATCGACCGAAGCCGGCGCCTCGCGTTCGACCCATTCGCCGAGGCTGCCGAGCGTGCGATCCGCCTCCAGCGCCGCGCCGATGGCAGCGATCAGGGTGTCGAAGGCACTGTCCCGACCGTTGCCAGCCTGACGACAACCTCCAGCTCCGCCCGGTGCTGGTAATGGTAGCGCAGGAGTGACAGCGTCACCTCGGGTTCGCCCGGCTGGCCATCGCGCAGGATGAGCCCGGCTGCCGGGATCCGCTCAGGCAGCACCTCGTCGCGCAAGGTCAGGGCGGCAAGCGGTATCAGCCGCGCATGCAACGCGGCGAGGATGGTTTCGCGTGTGGTTGGCAAGATAGGCTCAATAAAGAGGTGTGATCGATCTGTAGATAATTAAGTGAAATAGCATCGATCTAAGAAAGCAAAAGAAGAAGCAGAATTATCGCCAAACCGATGAATACCCACTGTGAGATTGGGAAGATATTAAAGATATTGGTGGGCCGGTTGGTGATTTTTCGTTCGCTGACCTTCTTCTGTAGGTCGCCAACCTTCTCGCCAACAATCCTCAAAATCTCATCATCGGAAGTTGAGCTGTAAGTCCCATCCTCGTTGTAGAATCCTGAGGGAACCCCATCAGAAAAATGATGTTCCTCCCAAATTGGGCTAACTGTCTTCATCTTCACAAATTGCAAGCGCAGAACAGGACCGTGAGTTCCAATTTGGTAAATGCGATCGTTTAGCATTCTAACGTTGCCATCAGAAACCGTTAACGCGTAGTCTTTTAGCTCAGGATACCCTCTAAGCTTGGCGGCAATGGCTTGAAGCCTATGCTTCTCGCGATCGTTGATCCGATGCGCCTCCTTCATGCGATCCTCTCCTGCGGAGTTGCGCCGTTCCGCAGATGCAAATCCAGATTTAAAAGGGTCGGTGGAAGTCATGATCATCTCATCTTGGTAAGCTTACGAAATTGTCGCGACTCTTTTCTTGTTTTCTTGTCTTTGTATGCTTGGGCTTGCAATCTAGTAAGAATGCGACTGAATGTCCACGTGGCGACAGTTCAACTTGAGTTCCCCAAAATTCATCTGACCTTCCAATCATAATCCATCAGTTAAAAGAGTTAAGTCGATGTCCGTCTCAGACTATCCTGTGCTTTCGGGTATCTGTTCTGAGGCCTTGCAGCGTGCGAAGGAAGGTTACAGCTGGCCAGTTTGGCAAGTCAATCTGAATGGGATTTTACAGTCGTAGAAACTTAGAGCGATGTGTTGCTTGTCGAGGAATCTATTTTCTTCACCTTCCTAACCTGACATTCCCCGAGTGGCCTGCCGCTTGACCCCAAGATCGCCTGTTGTTGCCCGCTGAACAAGTGTTTTGCGCCCCGAGCGGTGTCTGCGGTCGTGCAAACGGCCGAAGTCGGGTGGATCAAGCCTCGAACCCGCAGCATCCCGGCCTGGCCCCCCCGTTTTTCAGCGCGAAGGAGAGGCCCATCGGGCCGATCTCGTTTGTTTTGGGCTGGATCGCGGTCGAGCGCATGACGGCGGCGCTCGAGATTGGCGGATGGCGGCAAGGACCGCACGAACCATCGGCCGGTGACGGCAACTTCGGCAAACTCGAAGGTGATGGCACGGGCGTTTCGGACAACGCGAGCCCTCGTCCTGATCAGCTTGAATCCGCAGGTTCGTCAACGACCAGTCGGCCATGGCCTCGGGCAGTTCGATGCAGGGCTGGAATGTCGCCAGACTATATGCCCGTGCGTGAAGTTGCAGCCGCACTTCGTTGTCGCGGAACCTCTTGCTTGACAACCGGGTCCAGCGGACGGGGTATTTGCCTTCCTTGATGTGCTGTTCGACAGCGCCGCTCTGGTTGTAGATCCGAAATGTTCAACAAGAAGAATGGCGTTCCCTAAGCATAGGACTGTGGCGTCATCGCGGGATAAACGCCGTACCGCAGGTTTTAGTAAGGAGAAAGTCGATGGCTTGGAATTTCGAGTTTGGTCGCATCTATAACCGCAAGGCAGACATTCATGGACGGTTCCGTGGTCAGGAGCGGGGCGGAATCATCACGCCTGCAGATAAGGGTTTCCCAATAATCATCACCAGCGGCGCCGCCGGCTCAGCTCATGGCTACAGCGACCGCAGGCGCGCCGACGGCGTGTTCGAGTATTTCGGCGAAGGACAGGTCGGCGATATGACCCTGACGGCGGGAAATAAGTCGATCTATACGCACGCTGAGAATGGTCGCGACTTGCTGCTTTTCTTCACGACCAAAGACGGCCTATGCTTTCAAGGGCAGTATGTCTGCGAAGGGTTCCACATTGAGCGTGCACCTGACACTGAGGGGAACGAGCGGAACGCGATCGTTTTCGAGTTGAGGCCAATCGAGGCGCTTATCCAAGCTGAAGACACAACTCAGGCGGCAGTTTCCGACGGCGGTCTCGCAGAGTTACGTCAGCGGGCAATGGAAGCTGCCAAGGTCGTTCCGGCCAAGACCGTCACGGTTTCTAGTGTGTTTGAACGTGATCGCATCATCCGCTCCTATGTGCTTAAGCGGTCGAAGGGAAACTGCGAAGACTGTGGCCATGCAGCGCCCTTCCTCACCGCAAATGGAGCGCCATTTCTTGAGGTCCACCACATTCGTAGGCTAACAGACGGTGGACCAGACGATCCCAGATTTATGATTGCTCTCTGTCCGAACTGCCACAGAAGAGCGCACCACGGCATCGATGCACAGATCCGAAACAAAAAAATGTTAACATTTGTCACCCAAATCGAAAACCAATGAGCACAGATATGATGAATGCTATTCTGATCTTAGCCGAGGGAAAAATGATCCGAACATTCGGGCTTGGCACAACTTTGCTCGCTTGCACGGTAGCGTCTGTAAGCTGGAGTGCAGAGGTTTTTGCTGTTAACGATTCAAGATGCGACGCTGTTCTTACCGGCGACATTCAGCCGGCGGACACACAACGCGTTGCTGAGGTACTGCCGGGCTATGGCACAATATGTCTTGATAGCGCTGGAGGCAATTACCGAGAAGGCAGAATGCTGTTCGACTTTTTCATGGTGAATGGAATTGCGACTTACGTGACCTCGTCGAGCCAGTGCCAGTCAGCTTGTGCATTAGCGTTGCTTGGGGGAAGCGCTTGGGGCGATTTTCGGCACAGCGTAAAGACGATCGAACCCGGTGCACTGGTCGCATTCCACGCACCTTATTTGGTTCTAGCTGAGGGGCAATACTCAAATGAAGACATGTCTGAGGCCGTGGGCGGTGCTATTGAGATTGCTGCTGATTTGGTTTCACAAAGACGTAGTTTAATGATATCAGAGCATTTACTGTCGAACTTTTTACTTTTCAACAGTCGTAGTACGAAGCCAGTTCTAACGGTGGGAGATGCGGCACACGGCGGCTTCGCCATTCAAGCTCCACCGAATGAAATTAAGCAGGATTTTGCTTCCCGTGTGGCAGCATGCCGAGTCCTGTTCGACGTATTTGGGAGTGATTTCGATATTAAACAAGTAGCTTGGGAACCGCATTTCCCAGCAGGGGAGTCCGAATTTTCGAAGATCGTTGACTTGGGTCAAGTCGCATTCGACGGAAATAAATGGGCAGCCGTCGGTGTCGATAACGACTGGGAGACCCCGTGGCTGGGATCTGGCTGTGCATTCTCTACCGAGGGCGCTCGAGGAACGGAAGACTGGCAGGAGGTGTTAATGTGGGTAACTGAAAAGACTGGCGATTGCGGCGGACCTGAAAAGGCAACTCAAGTTATGCGCCGCTCTGCGGCTTGGTAGTATTTTTTGGGCCACGATGCGATGATAGATACACTTGTGCCATGAAGGTTCGCACACCTCACTTTGAGGACTGCGCCATGCTTGCAACCTGATCCCGGCATCGCATGGCGACGACAGCCAATTTCGCGCTAACACAGGCATCTTAAGCTTGCACCGAGAATGTATCGCGATTGATCAAAGGTACTCAAAACCTGATAAAAGTTGACATTCAAGCAAGGGAAGATTGGGAATCAGTTAAAGCTGTAACAACGGTTTAAGGCATCCACGCATTGGCTTGAAGCGATCCGAGTTCGTTCCGTTCGGCAGCAAAAAAGGCCAAGTACTTTGCCGCTCGCAGGGATGGTAAGCGGTGACGAGGCACTCTGCCTCGGTCACCGTGGGCGTGTACCCGGACCGCCGTGCGTTCGCTAGTGTCCCTCGCCTGATAGAAGGTTCAGGTCTGCGCATGGTTCGCCCTCGGCTTCTAGGGCGAAACTTCGGGGGGCAGCTATGCGGGACACTCCACCGTTCGCTGGGGTTGCACCAACTCCATGCGTAGAAGGAGCATGACCTACCTGATGGGCGGAAAGCCGCCTGACGGCAGCGCGGCAAAGCACTTGCGGAAGCCATGACTAAGCGGCCGTTGACGCGCGTTGTAGCGATCACCCCGCGCACATTAATAGTAGACTCATTTCCACACCATGAGTAATGGTATCCCGATGCGGGTGTTTACAACAGGATTGTCATAGAAACATGTCTACAAGGCCCGGATTTCACATAACAACTGATTTTTCCGAATACCCTGAAGGTGTAAGGTCATGCATACGAGCAATCGGCCGAAATTTTTATGTTACACGTTCCTTTAAAAAGGAGGTCGTTGGCAATAGCGAATACTGGGGACAACTTGCCCGACCGAGCTCCGAGTTTTCCATCCACCTGAATACTGATCGCGAGTTGCTCTGCGTATTCTCAAGTTATAGTACATTTGAAATAAGAACTCTCGAGGCTTTTGACCTTTTCTACTCTCAGTTGGAGCAAAAACGCATTGATCAAAGTATTAGGTTCTTGCTCTCAGGCGACCCTCGAACGGAGGCCATAATTCACCAATATTTGCAGCAGAACCCAGAATATCCAATTATAGTTCCGGTTCACATTCCGCAGGTTCGCGAGAGTGGAGGTGAGCTACTCGAGGCTGTTCGTAGGAATTATCTAACTAGAGACCTCTTTGGGTATCAGAATCCGCTTAGAGAGGAAACGTTCTTCTTCGGGAGACAGGAACAGGTCAATAGCGTGTTGGATCTGGCGAAATCCGGACAAAGCTCAAGCATGTTTGGATTGCGAAAATCTGGAAAGACATTTTCCATCTACGCTATAATGCGCAAGGCTAAAGCATTTGACTGTACACCAGTACTTATAGATTGCCAGAGCCCATCCGTGCATGCCCGACGCTACAATGAGCTTTTATCATTGGTAGTGTCGGAGGTTAGAAAATCTATTGGTCAAAATAGAATCATGCCAAAAATTGAAGGAAGTGAGGTGGAAGTTGCTGAAAAATTCAGAGAACAGATTAAAACAGCTATCTCACAGTCAAAAAATAATATTCTGATTATCTTTGATGAGATTGAAAATATTTCACCGCGAACTGCGTCCTCGCCGCACTGGGAGAATGAGCGGGATTGTCTTTTGTTTTGGCAGAATCTCAGATCATTTATTCAGAAAGATTCAAATGGAAAAATGGCGATATGTATTGTCGGGACAAGCCCGAGCTTATTGGAAGAGCAAAAAATTGCTAACGCACCAAATCCAATATACTTGTTTGCTCCTAAACGATACATTTCGGCCCTGTCGTACGATGAAACGAAAGAGTTAATTGATAGACTCGGATTTTTCATGGGACTTGATTTTGACGCCACACATATAGCTAGACTTCAGAATCTCTACGGTGGACACCCATTTTTCACTCGCCAAGTTTGCAGCATTTTGCACAGGAACATGGGACACAACCGCCCCATAAAAGTATCAAATCGGAAAATTGACGAGGCAATTGAGCAGTTTGGCGGACAGCTAGTTACTTATCTCGACGACATTCTGTCAAGCTTGGAGAAGTTCTACCCTGCCGAATTTGAAATGTTAAGGTCAGTAGCAACTGGCGACACACAGGAAGTCAGTGAATATGGCCGAGATGCCCCGGATTTGATTTACCATCTTATCGGATACGACTTAGTCGAACGCAGGGGGGATGACTTTGACATTCGCTACGAGTCAGTCAAAACGGCACTATTGAGGAAGTTCCAACCAAGGGGGACAGAGTATTATTGGACCCAGAGCATGCTTAGAAGAAATCGTTTGGAAGTAGGCATCCGAAATCAACTTTTCCACTTTTCGAAGGGGCTGACATCCGATCAGTGGAGAGATTTAATTAAAGCCGCGCTGACCAAATCTCGATATGATGCTCTGCAATCGATAGAGCCCAGAGTTCTATTTTCTCAAAAGACCTCCCCATTGTATTGGACTGATCTGATGGGGCTACTGAAGTCTGATGTTACATTTCCGTACCTCGATGATCGGAGAGATCGACTTGTTTCTGCCATGAGCAAGGTAAATTTCGACGGAAGAGGGGACTCTCACGCAAAGAAGATGAACCAAGGAGAGTTTGAGAATTTAGGGGATGCGTTCTTACTGTTGGAAGATGAATTCGGAGATCCAGAATAGGGGTTCATGTTAAAACTGCAGGAGGGGTGGAGATTTTTTAAGTGTGATGCCATGACTAGTCGTAACATGATGTTAGTGTACAGCTCTTCGCAGTGGCGCGCGTGTTCGAGTCCCATGCGCACGCAGATGGAACAGGCAGGTGTGCAAGGCAGGGCGCGGATCGGCGCGCTCACGACGGGTGAGGCGATCGGGCGAGGGGCGATACATACGCCCGCCGCCGTGCGGAACGCCGCTGCGACGGCAAGCGCGCAGGTGGTCAAGATGGCTGAGAGGGCAAAGCGGTTGGGGCCATTAATCTGACCTTTCACAAGCGGGTAGCGTCCCAAACCTACTCAATTAACGGCGACGTGATTTTCGTCAATCATGCTCATCATTCAGACGTGGCCGCGCGAAATGCGCAGCCACGCTGCCAAGGAGTGGATTAAGGGGAGGAGATTGCAAAGGCCTGGTGCCCCCTTACTGCTACAGAAACGCCGCGCAGAAAGTCCTCGACCTCAGCGCGTGCCCCATCCCGCGAGACGGCGTGGCTTGTAGAATAACTTGCCACGTAGTCTTCGGTATGGTCTCCAACCCACAAGACAAAAGTAGGCACACGGGCTGATGCATCAGCAAGGCCCGGGCCCGGCCGGTCAGACGGAGCACCATCCGAGATAATGACCACGGCGGCGATCGCGTCTTCACTTGCAAGATCGGTATATGCGCGGGCCATGGCTTCATAAAGGGGCGTTCCTCCGCCCGCTGAACTCATCCTGTAGCTTGCAAACAACTCTTCGCAAGTTGGTGAGTCAGGCTGCTGGACAGTCCTAACATACTGACCAAACTCATAGAGAGCACACCGATCGCTTGGCGCAAGGGTTTCAGACACCGTTGCAAGTGCGCCGCTGATTTCACCGTCGTAGCCGGCAATCGACGCACTGCGGTCGACCAGAAGTGAAATGATCGAGGGCATCGCTGGCGCCTCTTCCAGGCCCGCCGGCGAACCATCATTCCTAGCGAGCGCGATGTGTGCCGGGGAAAGAGCAACGAAATGGCCTTCGCTATCCTTCGCGAGGACGAAGAGACGACCATTGCGGATGGTGGCCGAATGCAAAGTGTAGCCGGCCTGCAGCGCGAGATAGTAATCTCCTACCCTGTAGGCCGTAAACGCACCCTGGAAACGGTCGGCGAAGAAACCGGGTGTCGGACCATCAAGACGGTGGAAGTGTACGCCATCTGGAAACAGCGCCGGGAACAACGAGATGTCCCCAGTCTGATTGACGAACATCTGCCGGGCCGGCGGCACGAAAAAGAAGCTGAGCCGCACAGGCGGCGGCTCAAGGGTAAAGAATGCCTCCGGCGTTGGCGACTGCAACTGAGGCGCCTCTTCCGAAAGATTGAAGCTCTGCGCCATGGCTGATGTGGCGAGCGCGATGAATGCGGCTGAAAAGGTGATGCTACGCATGATTCAGAATCCCGTTGTCTGGCCCTGGGCCCGGAGCGTGATGCCGATGGTCTGAACATCGATGGCATCAAGCAACCCGCGCCTCTGAGTGGCGGTGAGGAAGTGGACGGTGACGTTTCCGACCTGAGTCGCTGCAGCCTTGAGAGCTTCAACGAGTGCCGGATCGACATTTTCGACGAGATTGACATAGCCTTCCTGGTTCAGGTCGGCGCAGTCACGTCCGGAATGCACACCACTGGTGAGGACGTGCAGGAGATTGTCTTCTGCTGGCGCAAGACGGAAGTTGGCACTGACTTCCGCCAGTGCTTCAGGCAGGTCGTTGCAGCCGTTTGGCTGTCCGTTGATGACCGCCTCGACTTCGGGGCTACGGATACCATCCCGGTAGAAGCTGGAGGCATCGCCGCTCCAGATAATGCGCGAAGGAGCGACTGCCGAGATCAGTACAATGCGCGTATCTTCGCGATCCCGACGGTGGGCACGGGCAAGATCGTGCAGGAAATCGCCCACAAACTGGTTGAAGCCAGTCTTTCCCTGCGGATCCTGTTCGTCGTGCAGAACCCCGGAATGGTCGATCACAACCTGGAGCAGCGTGTCTGCACTCGCGGACAATGCCCCGAACGGGAGACAGATTGCCAAGGCAATGGCCGCAGCCTTCATGGAAGAGATCTTTGTCATATCAGTTGTCCTTTTCGTCGTCGGTGAGGAAGAGCTGGCGCACCACGTTCTTCATGATCCAGAAGCTGGCGGCCTGGTGAGCGGCGACCATCAGTGCACCGAAGAGTTCGGGCGCACCTGCGATGCCGAGGCTGTCGAAATCGTCAACGAGCATGCGAAAGAGTACGAACTCGAAGATCATCGCGGCGATGTTGAAGACCCAGAAGGCGATCCAAGCGGCGCGCAGCGCCCCGGAGGCTTCGGGGCCCTTCTCATGCAGGCGGATCGTGCACTCCCATGTGATGTAGGAAACAAAGATCACGATCATCACCCAGAGCAGCCCCATCAAGTGACTGCCGTACATGAAGCCGAGATTGACATCGGCAATGTCGGGCAGGACGTCGAAGGCAAGCGCTTCCATGCGGACGTACTGTACGGACAGAAGGGCAATTTCGAGCGCGACGATGAAGATATGGACGAAGGTTGTGCGGGGGTTTGCGGCGAGGCGGCGAAGCCTGTCGGCGTATCCCTCGGTTTCGACGGGCGTGGCGCCCTCGACACCGGCAGGCGGGGAGCCCGGCTGCCGGTCGTCGTCGGTTGCCACCGACGGCCGGAAATAGTGCTTTGTCATTGTGTGTTCCTTTGTCGGGGTGTCGCTTTGCGAAGTGCCCTGCGTTGTTGTTTACTGCGGATCTTCTGACCTTGAATGCTGCGCCGCCCGCCCCTGTTTGGGGGCGGGCGGCTGGGTCGCGGGGGTGCGACTTGGAGGACGGCTGGGCTGGAGCTGTTAGTACTTCTTGGTGCGGGTATTGCCGTTGCGGTCGGTGGTGGTGGA